>Ga0209050_1000061_pt1 | contig 321435 bp, 275 predicted proteins | sample Araplavi_mTSA_r2_FD_184276 | JGI IMG/M metagenome (GOLD analysis project Ga0209050, IMG submission 184276) | Arabidopsis root microbial communities from North Carolina, USA - plate scrape MF_Cvi_mTSA_r2 (SPAdes) (version 2) | ecosystem: Host-associated > Plants > Roots > Endosphere | place... | reverse complement strand
AGACTCTCCACGAACAGGTCGAGTTGGCGGGTAACGCGCGGGGGCTGGGCTCGGGGCATCTGTTCACGCTTACCGGCTTCAGCCGCCAGGACCAGAACCGCGAATACCTGATCGTCGGCGCCCGCTACTACATTTCCCAGGAAAGCGGCGAAACCAACGGCGGCGCGCCGAGCGCACAGTTCGAAAGCAGCCTGACCTGCATCGATGCCCAGCAAAGCTATCGCCCGTTGGCGACCACCCACCGCCCTATTGTCAAAGGTCCGCAGACCGCATTGGTAGTCGGCCCCAAGGGCGAGGAAATCTGGACCGATCAGTTCGGCCGGGTGAAGGTGCATTTCTACTGGGACCGGCACGACCAATCCAACGAAAACAGCTCGTGCTGGATTCGTGTGTCGCAGGCGTGGGCCGGCAAGAATTGGGGCTCGATGCAGATCCCGCGCATCGGCCAGGAAGTCATCGTCAGCTTCCTCGAAGGCGACCCGGACCGGCCAATCATCACCGGTCGCGTCTACAACGCCGAACAGACCGTGCCCTACGACCTGCCGGATAACGCGACCCAGAGCGGCATGAAAAGCCGTTCGAGCAAGGGCGGCACGCCAGCGAATTTCAACGAAATCCGCATGGAAGACAAGAAAGGCGCCGAGCAGTTGTACATCCACGCCGAGCGCAACCAGGACATCGTGGTCGAGGTGGATGAAAGCCATTCGGTCGGCCACGACCGCAACAAAAGCATCGGCCACAACGAGACGGTGACCATCGGCAACAACCGCCTGCGTATCGTCAAGCAGGAGGACATCCTCTCGGTGGGCCAGCGCAAGACCGACAGCATCAGCCAGAGCTACGTCATCGAAGTGGGCGAGAACCTGCGCCTGGTGTGCGGTGAAAGCATCCTGGAGCTCAACGCCAGCGGCCAGATCAACCTGACCGGCGTGCAGATCAGCTTCTACGCCAGCGGCGATGCCGAGTTCAACACCGGTGGCGTGCTGCACCTGAACAACGGTGGCGGCCCGGGTGCCACGCCGGACGGCCAGGGTGTCAAGGGCAGCATCGATGCCAACATCAGCGCCGCGTTCCCCAAGGGCTAACTTCGAGATTTATGCGCCATGACTTACCGTCTCAATGAATTCCAGCTCCAGCTGCCGCCAAGCGAGTTGCTGGACGCGACGATCAACATTCTCAAGTTCCCCGAGCTGGGCACCTCCTTGATTGTCAGCCGCAGCCTGCTGGCCGAGGGCGAGACCCTGCAAAGCAACCTCGACGACCAGCTCAAGCGCCTGGAAAAACAGGTCCAGCAACTGCGCTGCCAACCGGGCGCGACCGTACGCGTGGGTGCCAACCAGGAAGTCGAAGCCATCGAATTGCGCAGCCAGTTCAACAAGGGCAACGAAAAGGTTTTCCAATATCAGCTCGCGCTGGTACTGCCCGGCACTCGCAAGATGCTTGCCCTGAGTTATGTGAAAGCCGAGAAACTGGGCGATGCCGAAGCGGCGCATTGGGCGACGATCAAGGGGTCGCTGGTGTTCGACACTCCGGCCTGACACCCCATCCCTGCTCGCGATAGCGGTGGGTCAGGCACTGATGAGGTTGACTGAAAGGGCCCCATCGCGAGCAGGCTCGCTCCCACAGGGGTTTGGTGGCGTCAAGGAAGTGGAAGGCATCATCGCTCCCACAGGGACAAACCGAAGCGGATCAAGCGCCTGAAAATGGCATTAACGAGCATGCCGTAACCCACAAGGACAACAGGCGCAATGGAAGGCATCAAATTGCTTGAACACACGGTCATCAACCACCCGAGCACCCTGCATGTCTGACGCGCTCTGGGCCGCCCGCCTGGGCGATGCACTGAACCACACCTCGATGATGGCCGACATTCTTGGCGGCGTATTGGAGGTGGCGGCCAACATCGCGATCACCGCCCTGGCGACCGCCGCCGTGGTCGCGGCCACGGGCATCACCGTCGTCACCGGTGGCCTGGGCTGCTTCGTCCTGGGCCTGGTGGTGGGCACCATCGTCGGCCTGGCCATGAGCAAGACCGGGGCCGACAAAGGCCTGAGCAATTTATGCGAGGGCATCGGCAACGCCCTCTTTCCGCCCACGGTGCAGGCCAACATCCTCACCGGCTCCAAGGACACCTTTACCAACAACATCCCCTCGGCCCGCGCCGCCGGAGCGGTAGTTTCCCATGTCGCGCCGGCCGGCACCGAACTGGAAATGCCCGAGCCGGAAGAAGAGCCTAGCTACCTGGACATGGCCGGGAATTTCTTTTCGCAGATGTGGCGTCCCACTGTCGCCTCGCCCGCCCCCGGTACGGAGACCCGACCGGAAGACCTGGTCATCTGCACCAAGCATCCACCCATGCCACCGCAGTTCATGGCCGAAGGCTCGGACAAAGTCACCATCAACGGCCAGCCCGCCGTGCGCAGCGGCGACCGCAGCACCTGCGATGCGACGGTGGTGTCGTCCGGGTTGATTTCGCCCAACGTGACCATTGGCGGCGGTTCGGTGGTGGTGCGCGAGATCCGCAGCGGCAAGACCCCGGGCGTGGGCCTGGCGGTCACGGCGCTACTGATGCTCAAGGGCGGCAAGGGCAAGTTCTTCAGCAAACTGCCGTGCATGCTGGTGGGCGGCGCGGTGTCCATGGCCGCCAGCAGCGCGGCGAACGCGGCCGCCAACGCTGCCATGGGTTCGTCGAACCCGGTGCATGCCGCCACGGGCGCCAAAGTGCTGGGCGGCGCTGAAGAACTGGACTTCGTCTTGCCCGGCATCCTGCCGATTGACTGGCAGCGCGTCTACAACAGCCGCGACGAGCGCCGCGACAGCCTGTTCGGCGCCGGCTGGAGCGTCGCCTACGAAATCCAGGTGCAAATCCTGCCCCACCCCGATGGCGGTGAAACCCTGGTCTACACCGACGAACAGGGCCGCCCTATCGACATGGGCTCCATCCCGTTGGGCGGCGCGGTGTTCAGCGCCGGCGAAGGCTTGGCCGTGCGCCGTCATGTGAACGGGCAATTGCTGATCGAAAGCGAAAACGGCCTGTACCGTTTGTTCGAACCTTCGCCAGCCAACCCATCCCACCTGCGCCTGAGCCAACTGGGTGACCGCAACGACAACCGCATCCACCTCGACTACGACGCCGCCGGGCGCCTGGTGCGGCTACGCGACACTTTCGACCTGGTGCATGTCGAGCTGATTCGCGAAGGCGAGCGCGTCACCCAGATCGAACGCCTCTACCCCGACCAATCCCGGGAAGTGCTGGTCAGCTACGCCTACGACGCGGCGAACACCCTCGCCGAAGTGCGCGACGCCACCGGCCAGGTGCAGCGGCGCTTCAGCTACGACGCCGGGCAACGGATGGTCGAGCATCAGTTGCCCACCGGCCTGCGCTGCTTCTACGAATGGGCGCTGATCGAAGACCAGGAATGGCGCGTGGTGCGGCACTGGACCGACGAAGGCGACGCCTACCAGTTCGACTATGACCTCAAGGCCGGCATCACCCGCATCAGCGACAGCCTGCAACGGGTCAGCATCCGGCACTGGAACAGCCAGCACCAGATCACCCAATTCAGCGACAACCTCGGCCAGACCTGGTTGTTCGAATGGAACGATGAGCGCCAGTTACTCAGCGCCACCGATCCACAGGGCGGCCAGTTCCAATTCAGCTACGACGAAGCCGGCAACCTCATCAGCGAAACCGACCCGTTGGGCCGCAGCGAATCCACCCTCTGGCTCGAACACTGGGCCCTGCCGCTGGTGGACACCGACGCCGCCGGCAATAGCTGGAAGTACCGCTACGATCAACGCGGCAACTGCATCGCCGAAACCGATCCGCTGGGGCATGTCACCCGCTACCGCTACGACACCCACGGCCAGGTCGTGGAAATCATCGACGCCACTGGCAAGAGCAAGAAGCTGCGCTGGAACCCGCTCGGCCAATTAGTGGAACACGTCGATTGCTCGGGTTACCCGACCCGCTTCAGCTACGACGCGCGCGGTTATCTGCAAACCATCACCGACGCCCTCGGCGAACGCACCCAGTTCAGCTACGACGCCCAGGGTCGCTTGCTCAGCAGCCAACTGCCGGACGGCCGTACCGAGCACTACCAGCGCGACACCGCCGGCCAACTCACTGGCTACACCGACCCGGCCGGGCACACCACGCTCTACCAACACAACCGCCGCGGCCAGATCCGCCAACGCACCGACGCCCAGGGCCGGCAAGTGCAGTTAGTCTACGACAGCTTCGGCCGCCTGCAAGCGCTGACCAACGAGAATGGCGAAAGCTACCGGTTCGCCTGGGATGCCGGGGATCGGCTGACCGAACAACAAGACCTGGATGGCAGCGCCAAGCGCTACAGCTACGACCGCCTCGACAACGTCGCGGCGGTGACGGCACTTCCGGCACCGTACGGCACGGGCCTGGCGATCATTCCTGAAGCGCCGCCGGCCCCCATCGTCCATCGCCTGGAACGCGACGCCGCGGGCCGGCTGATCGCCAAAACCACCGACGATGGCCGCACCGAGTACACCTACGACCCGCTGGACCAACTCACCGCCGTCACCTTCACCGACCTGCAGGGCAACGCGCAAACCCTGAGCTTCGCCTACGATGCCCTCGGCCAGTTGCTCGCCGAAAACAGCGCCGCCGGCAGCCTGCAACACCACTACGACGAACTCGGCAACCTGATCCAGACCCAACTGCCCGATGGCCGCTGGGTCAACCGCCTGTACTACGGCAGCGGCCACCTGCACCAGATCAACCTCGACGGCCAGGTCATCAGCGACTTCGAACGCGACCGCCTGCACCGCGAAGTGCTGCGCACCCAAGGGCAGATCAGCACCCGCAGCGAATACGACCGCAGCGGCCGCCTGCGCGCGCGACAACGCCGCCACAGCGGCCAACCCTCGCTGCTGCCGGCGGCGGTGCAAAAACACTTCGAGTACGACCCCGCCGACCACCTCATCGGCAAACTCGACCAGCAACCCACCGCACAACAGCGCCAGCTCCTGCACTACGACGCCACCGGCCGCATCATCGCCAGCCAGGACAGCCTGCACGGCCAGCGCGAGACCTTCACCTACGACGCCGCCGCCAACCTGCTGGACGGCCCGGCCCCTGGGGCCGGGCTGGTGGTGCACAACAAACTGCTGACCTACCAGGACAAACGCTACCGCTACGACGCCTTCGGCCGGATGATCGAAAAACGCAGCGCCAGACGCGGCGTGCAACACTTCGCCTATGACGCCAACAGCCGTTTGATTGAAGTGCGTAACGACGACGGCAGCGTGGTGAAAATGGTCTACGACCCGCTGGGCCGGCGCATCGAAAAAACCGAACACGACAGCCACGGCTACCCGCTGGGCGAAACCCGTTTCACCTGGGACGGCCTGCGCCTGTTGCAGGAACACCGTCACCAGCAAACCAGCCTGTACCTCTACGAAGACGACGGCTACGAACCCCTGGCCCGCGTCGACGGCAGTGGCCCGCTGCAAAAGATCCGCTACTACCACAACGACCTCAACGGCCTGCCGGAACAACTCACCGAAGCCGACGGGCACAATGTGTGGCAGGCCACGTATCGGGTCTGGGGCAATACGCTGGAAGAAGTGCGTGAGCCGTATTACATCGAAGAGCAGAACCTGCGGTTCCAGGGGCAATACCTGGACCGGGAAACCGGGCTGCATTTCAATACGTTCAGGTTTTATGATCCGGATGTGGGGCGGTTTACTACGCCGGATCCGATTGGGTTGGAAGGTGGACTCAATCTTTACCAATACGCTCCGAACCCTATCGGTTGGGCGGATCCATGGGGCTGGGCGTATGCCGGGGTAGATTTCACGGGAAGCAGTGATCTGTATCCGATTAAAGGCGCACAAAAAAATATCGTGACGATCAAGATGCAAGGCTCCAGGTCGCGTGACTTTACTCAAGCCTATAAAGAAGCCGGTATTCCAAGGAGTGCCAAGAAGGACTATACCTGGCACCACGTTGATGACTTCGACCCTAAAACGGGTAACACAACGATGCAGCTTGTCAGGAAATCTGCCCATGAAGCCACCTATCCCCATGGCGGTTCAGTTGCACAATATGAGAAACATTTCAAAGTTAATTACGACAGCAGCGAATCAGTCCTAGCAGCGTCCAAGAAAGGCTGGCTCGCCAACAAAATTCCCAACACTAAAGTCAAACCTGGGCGCTGCTCATGATTGGAGATTTCGATGCTTGAAAACAAATTCTCAGATTACGAAAAGGCCATTACCTCAGCGGATCTGGACCAGCTGGAGTCCGCCATCGGCAAGAAGCTACCGGTTCCCTTTCGAAACCATTACCTCAAGTACAACGGCGGCATGCCGGAACGAGCTTATTGGGTCAGCGAAGACTTTTTCGACCCCATCGAAGTCGCCTCTTTCAGGCCGATTACCTACGGTGAACCCACGCTACTGTCCACCTACCAATTGATGCTGAAGAAACAAGTTCTGCCTGCACATCTCCTTCCTTTCGCAGACGACCTGGGTGGCAATTTCTTTTGCTTGAACCTTGATTCGGGGGCCATCAGTTATTTCACGACTGACACGTTTGACAGTGACCTCAGCCCAGAAGAGAACCAGGCTGAATCCGAGAAGCCTATTTGCTCGAACTTCCTCCGCTTCGTTCAAGGGCTGATCGATGAGGAAGATTTGGACGAGGAATAAATCAGGGAACGCCACAGGATTTGCTCCGAAACGCAAATCCCGTGGCGAGGGGGCTTGCTCCCGCTGGGCGGCAACCTGCGGTTTCAGGGGCAGAACCTGGACCGGGAAGCCGGGCCTAAGGGAACACCGACAAACCGCATCATTTTGCTGGCAGCGTGACGTTCCCGGCGCTGCGCCAGTTTCTTTTGCTGCTTGAAGATCATTTACCAATCAACTGATCCGGATTGAGCCCTATGGCCCGATACCCAATCGCCATCGGGCGCGGAAAGACTTGGGTCAACGTCACGCCCGAGCTGGAAACAGATTTCACCGCACCTGTAACCCCCGGCGCATCCGGTAAAAGGGCTTTGGATAGCTTGTCCACCTCAGCCTCGGTTTCGCCAATTTCCCGGGCAAGCTCGTTCATGGCCGTTTGCTGAGTCTGTGTATTCGGCTGGCCCTGACTGCTACCTTGCGTGGCAGGAGCCTCCTTCATCATCAATTTCATCTGATCACGCAAACCTGCCAGCTTTTCAAACCGCTCGACCAAAGCCTGAGTGCTAACGGCGAGTTGCGCCGACTGGCCCGCTGAGCTTGTGACGGAAATATCGATCGCGTTCGCGTAATACACTTCCGAAACCAGCAGCAGCTCCGGTTTCGAGCTATTGCCCTGTTTGTCGACGAAAGTTTGAAGCTGCATCATCCGGGCAACAACGCTTTGTAAGTTGCCAAACCCGTCCTTTGTCTTGAAGCCATTGCCGCCCAAGGCGCTCAGAAGATCAGGAACGTCCACCCTTATGACCGTGACACTCGGCACCGAGACCGTCATAAGGTAATCATCCTTGCCCACCACACTGCCCTTCGCCCCCACCGTTCCCGCCATCACATTTGCACCCATTCCCGACTCGACACGTGACCCGAACTGAAAAGCCGGGAACGCCGTGACGCGGTTGACTCTGAAGTCCGCCTCTTTATAGCCGCTGCATTTGAAGTGCGAATAGTTGATAGCCGTCGGCTGCCAGGGCGCTACCGTCTTCTCCCCTGCCGGCTCCCCGCCCTTGACCGGGTAGCCAGAGATTTGCGGCAACTCCGGGGCACTGCGGATCGACAGATACAGTTTGCACAGATCCAACGACCCTACTGGCGCCGGGTAATAGGTGTAAAACGCCGAAGGCTTTTCATCAGAACGGCTTTTCCCGGGGTAGGTGGGGACCAAAAGAAAATTTCCCGGATACAGCCCCTCCTGCAACGGATATACCGCTCTAACACCCAGGTTCGCCACGCTCTCCGACCAAGTCTTGAGCATCGTGCCCGACTCCGGCCTGGAAGCACTGCACCCTCCGATAAGCGCCAGAACGGGGAAAAGAGAGATGAACGTCTTGAAGTGCATACGCCTCCGAGGGACATGAAGAAATAGCATGTCGCCATCACCGGTATAGACGTCAATGATTAAAACTCAAGAACCTGATTGGTCCTTGCTGCTGATCGAACGGGATCAAGCTGCTTTGCCATGGGTCGAGACCGGAAAAAGGGAGAGCAGATGCACTGCTGGCGAATCGAACGCTCGATAACGTCGACCGACGTTAGCCGCCACACCATCAACCTGCGGCGAGGGGATTTAGCAAAACGTCGCACCGCCCCGCTGGGCGGCGAAGCCGCCCCAAAAATGACGACACATTCCTACAGAAAAACCACTGCATCACCGGTGCGAGAGCAATCTCGGACCATGAATTCCAGGGCAATACGAAGCCTTGTTTATTCTCCCTCCACAACGCTTCCACCCAGCTACACATCCTTGCGCCATTGCCTACAACTACGCCAGAATCCGCCCGCTTGTGCGCCTTGCTCCCGGGTTCTATCGTTTCCCTGCCACTGCCCATCAGTGGTCGGGCTTGGCGGCCCGGTATACGAAAGGCGCAACAGCCCCTCAATATGATTGAGATGCCTCTGGCATTGGCACTCCTATGTTATGGCGGGTTGCGCAAGGATCCCTTCGGGGATGCCGGGTTCCTTTCGTTCCGGTCCGCCAACCTTGTGTAATCCGTCACCCCATCTGCTTGGCGGCAGACGGTGACGGTTCCTCTTACGAAAGGAGCTCCACCATGTTCAAAATCACACCGAATCCTCCCGAAGCAGATCAAAGCTCTGCGTCCGCTAAATCCAAAACGAAGAAACAAGACGAAGCAGAAAAGCGCGCCTTGGATTACTACCTCCTACCAAAACCGGAAAACTCGGAAGACGCATCCAAACCGGGCCAGCTATTCACCGTGGCAAAAAACGCCGACAACGAATGCCTGCTCGCCAACCTCAGCGAAAACCTGGCGTCAGCCGACGCGATGATCAGCAACCTGGCCTTCGACCTCGAAGGCCCCCGCCGCCACATCGCCCTCGGCATCCAGCAACTGATCGAACTGAGTTCATTGCTGGCGAACCGGGTGCTGGATAACGTCGACCCACGCTAGCCGCTACACCACCCGTGGCGAGGGGATTTATCCCCGCCGGGCTGCGCAGCAGTCCCAAAAGGCCGGCGCAGTCTTCCAAACCGACCGCTCTAACTGGTCTACGACGGCTGCGCCGCCGAGCGGGAGCAACCTTTCTCGCCATGGACCGCGTACATCTTGAGGCCAGTTATGTATGTACTGCCGCCTTCGCGAGCAGGCTCGCACACAGGGAGAGGGTCACCACCAGGACAACACACCACCCAAGACATCACGCAATCGAGCCGCGCCAATACGCCGCTGCCCCGGATCAAACGCCAGCGCCATACGCAGCGCCGGCCAGCTGTGTCTGGGCAGGTTGCGCGGCGCCTTGAGTGAGCGCTCCAACCGAGCATCGCGAGCCTGGGTGGCGGGTAAGCGTCGGAATGGGTGTTTGCCGCTCGCCAGTTCATACAGCACGCAAGCCACACCGTAGACATCGGCAGCGGCTGACAGAGGCGCACCTTCGAGCAGTTCAGGTGCCGCGTAACCGGGCGTCCAAGCGTTAAGGCGTTCACGATTCAGGTTTGGCAGATGCTGCGAAGGCCCCTCCTCGACCAGGCCCAAACCGAAGTCGAACAGGCGCAGGCCTTCTTCGCTCAACATGATGTTGCTAGGCTTCATGTCGCCATGCAGTACGCCGCGGCTGTGGGCGTAGGCCAGTGCATCAAGCAGCGGCACGGCGATAGCCTTCAGTTCAGGCCAAGGCACCCCCTGGGGCCGTTCACAAAGCAGTTTGTCCAAGGTCAGGCCACGCATCAGCTCCATGGTGATGAAGGCCCGTCGTTGGGCTGCATCCACTTCGAAGGTGTAGGGGCGCAGAATATTCGGGTGATGCAATCGCCGCGTCAGGGCGAACTCGCTGTAGAGCAACGCACTGGCATCAGGTGACTCGTCGAATGCTTCACTGAGCATCTTCAAGGCAAGGTACGGGTCAGGATCAGCGTATTGTTCGTGCAATAAATCCCGTGCGCGGTAAACAACGCCCATGCCGCCAGCGCCAAGCAAGCGTTCCAGGCGATAGCGGCCTGCGAGTATGTCCGGTGTTTCGCTGATGCAACGCTGGCTGGATATCGCAGTAGGTGCAGCGTTGGCGAAGGCGAAATACGTGGGATAGGCACCCTCTTCACTCACGGGCGGATCACCACGGCCGTCAGGTTATCCGGCGCCGTGCCACGCAAAACGTCGTCAAAAAGATGCTCTAACACCCTACGAGGCGAAGCCAGGTCCAAGGCTCTGCCAAGGGCCTCTATGCCGAGGCCTTGGTACAGGCCATCACTGCACAGCAAAAACGTATCACCCGGCTGAACGTCCAGCTCCAGCACCTCCAGCGTCAACTCCGGCGCGGCACCGACCGCGCGGGTCAGTGCCTTGGCCGCAGGGTGGGCGCAGGCCTCATCGCGGCTGAAGTGTTGCCTGTCGATCAGTTGCTGTTGCAGCGAGTGATCCTTGGTCAGTTGGTACAAGCGTCGACCGCGCCACAGGTAACAACGGCTGTCACCAGCCCAAATGCAGACCCCGCGGTTTCCTTCCAGCAACAGCACCACCACGGTGCTGCCGATAATGCCGAGACGATCTTCGGTGACGGTAAGCTCCTGGCTCAGTCGTCGATTGATCCAGCGCAGGCATTGGCGCACCGCTTTCGAACGCTCCCCCAAGTCCCGGTACAGTGGCAGTTCCGTCAGGTTGGCAACGATCATCTGGCTGGCGATGTCACCGCCCGAGTGGCCACCCATGCCGTCAGCCACCACCCATACTCCCTGTTGTGGGCAGTCGAGAAAAGCATCCTCATTACGTGCGCGGGCTTTGCCCGGGTCGGTGCGCGCCGCGCTGTACCAGGGACTAGCCACCATCAAAGCTGCACCGGCAGACGAAATGTGCGGAGCACGCTCATGTCGAAAGGGTTCGGTGTGCGCTGGCTCGTCAGCAAATAATTGGCGCGCAGGCCACCCAGATCCGCCTTCAAGACGCGTACATCGCGCCCGGTCAGGTATTCGCTCTGCATCAAATCGAACAAACGAAACAGCGACCATGGCCCGGTATTTTTCTCGATACCCACGCCTCGCCCAACCATTTTGTCCAGCACCAGCGCGGTTCGGCCATTCTGCGCGTCGCTTGGCCAGGTAAACGCCACCGGCAGGATCGGACCGTGGCGATATTCAAGCATCTGGTCGCCAAAGCGGAATTCAGCACGGCTTACTGCCGGGTCCAGGGTGTACGGCTCAAGCTGGAACTGCACTTGTGGCTCGGTCGGGTTTTCGGCGAAAAAGCTCCGGCGAATGGTATGCGCTGTTGCCATCTGATCGAGATAGACCCGGGAGATCGGCAAGCTCTGCCCGTCGATACTGCGCAGGCGGTAGTCTCCCGCCGGACCGCTGACGAAGGGCTGCATATAATTGTCGAAAAAGCGACCGACGATGCCTTGGTCCTTGAAGAATTCTCGGAAATCATTGAGCGCCACGTCGCTGGCACTATGGGCGCTGAACGGGTATCGCTTGTCGATTGCCTTGCCGTAAAAGCTGTACAGCTCGCTCTGATAACGCTGGTTCAGGTATCGATAAGAATCGCTGAGCACCAAACGCCAGCTGTCCTCGGCCAGCACGTTGAACCACCCACTGATTGGCCGCGGCAAGCGAGCAGACGCACTGCGCAGGTGACTCAACGCATCTCGCCCGCCGCCCATGCGGTGCCTGGCCAATTCGAACGCCGCTTGTTCCGGTGCACTGGCTCGGGCCAGGTTCGCCAATTGCAATTGCACCTCATCAAGGGCCCGCAAGACCTGGACCAGATCAGCCGTGGGCCCGCCCTCTCCATCCAGCAGGCGATGCAGCGGTTCGAAACGCCGTCGCAAGGATTTTTGTGCGTTGTCCGGCAGATGTTCGGTCAGGGACGCAGAAGCTTTCCCTGCCACAGCGGCTAGTTTTGTAACGGCATGTTCGCCCTTTCCGGCCGCTTGCGTCAGGTCGTCGAGTTGCTCGACAACCGCCTGGAGTCGAGTGTTTTCGCGCACCTGCACCAGCATCCGCAAAATCGGTGAATGAGCCGAAGTCAGCCCCGCGAGTTGCTCGGCGCCCTCAGCCGCATTGCTGACGGTTTGCAGGGTGATCTGACCGACCGCTTCGCTCCAGTGGTCGGCATAGTCACGAAAATACCGCTGTTCCAGTTCGACCATCAGGCGACGCATGTCCATGCCGCTGAGGCCCTCGCCTTCACCCAATACCCAGTTGTCCTGCAACAATTCGCTGATCAGCGCCGTCCCCTGAACCGAAAAGTAACGTTCGTAACCCTGGCGGGTATAAAAACCAGGAATCACACGATCGGTACCGACCAACAGCCCTCCTTGTGAACCCAAGTGTTGGCCGAGTCGATATGGCGGTAGATGGCTGGCCTGTTCGTGCAGCATTTTGTACACGACGGCGGCCAAGGACTCACGACGAAGGGCCTCTCGGGCCTGGGCTACCAGCGGTTCATTGAGTGCATGAATGAAGGGTAGCTCCAACAGGCGCGCGAAGTGAGCATTCAGGCCCTCCTGTAGCGCCGTGTTGCCGGGGTAACGAAGTGACCCATCGTTGGCCAGCCAATCCTTGAGCCAGGCAACATCTCGACGCTCTTGCAGACCCAGCATCAAGTACGCGCGCAGGCTGTTGAGCAATTGCTCGCGGTCACTCCAGTTGTTGCGGACTTGCTCTTCCAGCCTCTGCGCAACCTTCGGCAACAGTTGCGCCTGCAATTCACGCTCATAGGCCTCGGTCACCGCAGGGTTGCTCGCATCGCCCTGGTACAGGCCGGCACGCTCGTACAATGGCACGGCCCTGTAGGGTGGGAAAACCCGGGTGGCGTCGAAACGAATATCCAGTGACTCGAGCATTGCGGCCCAGTCATCAGCGTTCACTTTGACCGATTGCTGCTGGTCCCAGTGTTGCGCCAGCATACGCAAGCTATCCAGACGCTCGTGGTTGGCCGAAAAACCGTTCGCCCACAACAGCCCGCACAGGCCAACGACTGTCAGCGCCCCGAGGTACAAGGCCCGCTGTCTCCAATGGATACGACGGCGTTCGCGCTGAACGAGGTCAGTCAGATCGGCTTCCGGAAAAATCACCCGGCTGATCAAATGATGAATGAACCGCGAGCGTCGACCAGACACGGTATTACTGGCGCGCAAAGCCACGTTGCCGGATTCGGCAGTCAGCTCCATTGTTCGACCCGGCAGCAATGCACAGGTCAAATAGAAACCACGCAGCGTACCGACGTTGCCAGTAAACGCCTGCTCGACCAGCAAACAAAGCCCGGCGCCGAGTTGTCCCAGTTGGTGAGGAAAATCAAGCATGCAGCTACGGCGTAGCGGGTCGCGCTCCTGATGCATGCGCATGATCATCTGGCTGTTGAGTCTATGCAGCAGCGCCTCGAACTCGGCACGTAACACGGCTACGTCACTGCCCCGCTGGTCTCGACTGAAGCTCGCACCCAACACCTGGTCGTTTTCCTCACGCGTCAGCGAATCAAAGAATTCATTGAAACCAGGCACGCTGTCCGCTTTGCTCAGGACCAGGTAAATCGGGACATCGATGTGCAGCCGCCTTTGCAGTTCCTGCAAGCGGCCACGAATCTGGCACGCCAGCGTGGTCATTTCATCTTCGCTGCCCAGCAACAGGATCTCGGTCGGAACCGTCACCAGTACCCCGTTCAACGGACGACTGCGGCGACGTTTGCGCAGCAGTTCGAGCAATACGGCCCAAGCGCTGCTATCGATATCACTGTCCGCCTGGGTCAGGTAGCGCCCGGCGGTGTCGATCAGCACGGCGTGCTCGGCAAAATACCAATCGCAATGACGGGTACCCGATATGTCGCCGACTGGCTTGCGCTCAAGCCTGTCGAGAGGGAACTCAAGGCCTGAACAATCCAACAGACGGGTTTTGCCGCTGGCGGGCGGGCCTATCAGCAGATACCACGGCAGATCGTTGCGCCAGCGGTCACTGCGGCCAGGATAGACGCTTGAGGACCTTAGCGAGGTTAAAGCCCGCTTGAAGCGCGAGCGTACTTCGCGCTGCTCATCAATCCTGGCCTGGTACAGGGCCCGCGCATGCCCGGAGGCGTCTTGCTGGGCATTGGCGCTTGAACCGGCGCGCCCATTGACGAAAACCATGACCAGGCCCCAGCCCAGCAGAAGCACGCTGATGGTCAGCAATCGCGCCGTCGGGCTTGCCCAAAACTTGTAGTCATTGACGGCCAGAAGTGGCCCGGCGAACCACACCAGCAGCGCAACACAAAGCACCAGCAGCAGCGTCCAAATCCACGTCTGGCGCACCCAGGCACCGGCTTTCCTGAAAAGCAATTTCATGACACGTCCCTGTTTACGGCAGCGGCCGAGCGGCGGCCGGCTCTGACAGTTGATAAGGTTGCAGTACGCTTTGGCGTTGCTCGTTCAATACCCAGGCGAAACTCGAGTACATCACTCCCAGGCAGACCAAGGTAAAAACCGCCACTGTCCAGGCAGGGACAATGCGCACCGGACTGCGTCGCGCGCCATCGAATCCTTCCCAGCGAGGTGACAGTTCGCGGGGAATGTCGCCGCGGGTCTGGCAAATCAGCCGGTACAGGGCGTCGCGCAGGCTTTCGAGTTCGAGCATCCCGCGGGCCTGAACCCGATACTTGCCCTCGAAGCCCAGGGATAGGCACAGATACAACAGTTCAAGCGTCGGCAGGTGCTTGATAGGGTTTTTCGACAGGCGCTCAAGCAACTGGAAGACCTTCTCGCCGCCGAAGGTTTCGTTGTGGAAAGTGCTGAGCAGGCTTATCTGTGACCAGCCGCCTCCTTGACCCCACGACGTGGTGACGATCGCCTCATCGATCACTGAGCAGAGCACGTAACGCGCGGCGATCAACTGACTGTTTTCAACACCGCCCTGCAAGGCACAGGCTTCGAATTGCTCCAGACCTCGCTTCAGTTCCCCTTTAAGGGCTTGCAGGTCCTCGCGTGCGCGGCCGTGTTTGAGCTGCACCATTTGCGAAAGCAATCCGGACGCCGCCGCGACCAGCGGATTCAGGCTGACATTGAGTGACTGGGAACGTGGCAGGTGCGCGGCGTAGATCATCCGCTCTTGCAACTGTTCGAAACGCGGCGGCGAAGCAGCATCGGTCAAGGGCCCGGAAGCAGGACGTTGTCCATGATGGTCGAGCAGGACGGTCGTTTCGTCCTGAGGATTTTCCTTATCCATTTCGTTCAATTCCTGATGGCCCAAAAATTCAGCTCAAGCTCAGCGAAATCACCGCAAACATGGAACGCAAAGCCTGCGGATCGCTTCAGTTGCGCCAGGTCTTCGGTATTGGGTTCAAGGATGAAATAGGTTTTGTTGGCGTGAAATGCGATCTGCCGCGGAGCCACGGGCAGAGGCCTGATCTTGATACCGGGCAGATGCAGGTTGACCAACTGGCGGATACGCTCCACCGAGCCAACCTTGAGGTTCGACGGCAATCGATGGCGCAGTTCTTCGCTGTCACAGTTGGCACTTGCCGCCAGTACGAACGAAGCCGTATCCAGCAGGGAGAGATCCTGCACTGGCGAGACGATGATTCCATACTGACGCGGCTGCAACTGCAGCTCGATCGCGTGCTGTTCGAGCACCATCGATAGAACCTGGCGAATCGCTTGCATCAGGCTTCGAAAACACGCGCCTTGGTTGCTGTGCTGGTAGCGGTGGGTCAGCGGTGGGCGTTTGCTGTCGCTGGAGAACGTCGCCAGGTCACCCAGCAGGGCCAGCAGCATTCGGTACAGCGTTTCAGGATGTACTTGCTCCAGGTCCAGATAATGACGCAGCAGCAATTCACTGCGATTGATCAGTTGCAGCATCATGAAATCGCCGACTTGCGCGCCACCTGCCTTGCCATTGAAACGGATCCGCTCGGCAAGGCTGTCGCCCCGATGAGCAAGCATGCCGATGATCTCCTTGAGGCACGACAGCAAGTAATGGGATGAGCGTGCCTGGATGAAGGTCGGCACAAAGTCCGGATCGAGCCTGATCACACCATCGGCCGTGGTATCCAGCACCTCACAGAGCTTGAGCTTCACAAACGCATGGTCGCTCTGTTGCTCGCCCAACAGCAGACGCAGGTCCGGCCTTCCGCAACTGATCTGGCTCCCGCCGCAATCCCCGGCGTTGGAGTCGGTCACTTGTGTCTCGTAGATGGTGTAGCGCGCCAGCACGTCAGACTGCTCTGGACGACGAGACTCGATGTGATTGCCGGTCACCAATGGCAGCGCTAGGTAGATCGGTGTATTGCTGGTATTAGACGGAACTTCCAGGGCCAGCGGCTCGGCGTTGCCACCCAGCTCGAACAGACTGCCGTCTGGTAGTACCCCGCTAGCCTGGCTGACCACCAGTTGACCCATCTTGAGAAATTGCACATCGATTTCCAGCGTAAGGAATCCCCAGGCGTAATTGGCCAGCAACCGGGTACGAACCTTCAACTGATGGTCGAAGTAACGATCGTTGTGTTGTAGATGCTGCGGACGCAACAGCATGCCTTCTTGCCAGATGACTTTATCGTGATTCATCGGTCATCTACCCTGGCCTGTCTTTCAAGCGTATTGGCGACCCCATCCTGGTCGAGGATCAGGTTCGCTTCGGTCAACTGTGTCGCAACCACTGGCAGTGTGTAGCGCCATCGAACATGTGCCAGGTCACGGTATGCCGCGAGTATCCCGACGTAATGGCCATCCCCCGAGAGACCGAGCTTGAGCTCGACGGTTTCACCTGGGCGCAGTTCCAGCTCTTCGCCGGAAACCAGGTCAGGGGCCAGTGTTTCCCTCGCGCGTTCATAGAGGCTGAAGAAATCTGAGTTTTCAAAAGCTACCGGATGCCTGAGTTCGAACAACCGCACCACCACCGGCGATGGTCGCCCATTGATATCGGGGTTGAGTCGCTCACTGGCCGTCAGGGCGAGGTTGAGCTTGGTCATCGTCGAAAAGGGCGACAGCGTGGTGCAGCCGGCCAACAACAAGGTCATGGCCAGCGCCGTCAAAGGCTTGGATAAGTGCATCGTGCAGTGGGACATGAACGTCATCCGTGGTGATCGATTTGCAGGCCGGCAATCAGACGAACCTGTTCTTCATAGGTCTGGGCCAGGCGCAGTTCGCTTTTCAGCTCCGAGCGAGTACGCAGGCTCTGTTGCAAACCCTGGATGCTTTGCTTGAGCAACAGCGCGGCGTTGATCGCCAGACCTTCGCGGGCCTCGCTGTCCAGGCCTTCGAGATCCATGCCCAAGGCGGTACCGAAGCGCTGCCAAAAAACGTCGTGCGAGTGATCAATAGCGTTGGCGGGCGGGACGGGCGCAGGCCTTGGCTCAACTGGCTCTTCGACCAGCTCCGGCAACAGCAGGCTTTCCCTGTCGATACGCGCATAATCCGCACGTCCAAGGGTGTCCGGTGGTACCGCCGCAGGATTTATCAGCTCGTCGATGTCCAGCGAGAGCCGCTCCTGTTGATCCAGCGCTTTGAGCGGGTCGAGTTCCAGGAAGGCATCGTCGGGAATAAGACTGTCGACCGGCATTGAGCGGCTGACTTCGGCAAAGCTGTTCGACGGCCCGGCGACCAGCCGCGCCAGGATCTCGAAATCACCCATGATGTAGGCGTCTCCGTCCTGTATCCGGACCGGTTCGCCCTTAGGCAGGCGCGCGCCGCTTTCGCGATGGATCGTACCGTTACCACTGGTGTCGGTCAGGAAAAACGCGCCCTCGCGGAAGCTGACCTGCGCGTGACACTTGGACAGCAGGCGGTCGCGGTCGGGGATCATCCAATGGCAACCCTCGCCCCGTCCTATTACTCCGCCGCCCGGCCCGAAGGTCTTGTGACACAGCTGTACAGGGACGAACTGGTTGGCGTTCAGCATTTCAAAAACAAGATCCATCTCTTAACGGCTCCTTGGGTCACTTGCCGCGATTGATCGCCTGTGGATCACCCAGAGGGCGATAATCACTGTCGTTGAATTTGTAGTTGCCACTACAACCGCCGAGGGTGAATGACATCAGGAGCGTCAGCAGAACGGTTCGCCAGGTAAAGAAAGGCATGGAAACTTCTCCAGTAATGAAGGGCCGGCTGGGATGGGTATGAGGGGCAAGGATCAATCATTGAAATCACTGCGCTGAACGTTCAGGCGCGCGAGACGATAGATCAGCGTGCGCAGCGGCAGGCCGAGTTCGCGGGCGGCACGTGTCTTGTTGCCTGCACTCTCGCGCAGGCAATCGATCAACAGGCCACGTTCTATCTGTTCCATCCGCTCACGCAGGTTCACGCGGCCGCGCTCGGATGGGGTCTGGATGTGCAGCGCAAAATGCTCGACGAGCAATTCGCCGCTCTCGCACAAAAGCACGGCCCTTTCCACGATGCTCTTGAGTTCACGGACATTTCCCGGGAAGTCGTAGGCAGCCAGGTGATCGAGTGCCGCGTCTGACCAGCGCACCGGATCGCGCCTCAGGAGTGTGCAAGCCTTGTCGGCAAAATGCCGCGCCAGCTCGATGATGTCGCCGTCGCGCTGACGTAACGCTGGCAACTGAATTGGAAACTGCGCAAGGCGGTAATACAGGTCTTCGCGGAACTTGCCCTCCTCCATCAACTGCTTCAGGTCGCGATGAGTGGCGGCAATGATGCGCACGTCGACATGGTGAGTGTCGTTGGAACCCAACGGCCGGATTTCCCCTTCCTGCAACACTCGCAACAACTTCGCTTGCAGGGACAACGGCATATCGCCGATTTCATCGAGCAACAGCGTGCCGCCGTTGGCCGCGTCGAACAGCCCGGCACGGTCTCGGTCGGCACCGGTGAACGCGCCCTTGCGATAGCCGAAAAGCTCACTCTCCAGTAAGTTCTCGGGAACCGCCGCACAGTTCTGCACGATAAACGCCTTGGATCGACGCGGACCGTAATCATGGAGGACCCGGGCCACGACTTCCTTGCCGGTACCGGTCTCACCCCGCAGCAGGACGGTATAGGGGCTATGCAGTACTTTACTGAGCAACGAGCAGGTCTTGCGCATGGCGACGCTCTTGCCGATCAGGCCGTAACTGATACCGCTCGGCAAGCTTGTGGCATCGGACACCGACTCGTCGACAGGACCGCGCAGGCGCTGCAACAGATGCATCTGACCAAGTGCAAAGGTCCCAAGACGTCCCAGGGATTCAGCGACCCCATGCAAGTCGAGGTGCTGATTGCTGGCGCACAACAACAAGCCACCAACCTCATCCTGCGGGTCGACCAGGGGCACACAAAGCAGCGACTGCCATGGTGTGGCCCGCGCGGGCAGAAAACGGGTTTCGTGCACACTGTCACTTAGCGCGCCGAGGCATACCACACGGTTCTGGCGTAGGGAAAATTGCAACAATTGCTCAGCGTGATAATCGGAGGACAGGCTTTGCGGGTCACGAAATTGCACCAGGCCTTCCAGATACTCGGTGTTCATTTCCAGGCGGGCGCGAGTGGCATCGAGCAGGTACAACTGCACCAGTTCACAGCCACTGAGCCGCGCAACCCCCTGAATGAAATTCCCCACCAGCTCAGCACCGTCCACCAAGCGTGAAAGGTTGGAAAACTGCGCCAAAAGTGCCTCGGCATAGTCCAGCGGTTGCGAGAGTTTCTTGAACATCGCGCCCACCTCAGGAGAACTCACACGCAATGCTGGCATCGCCGTTGAGCACGGCGTGTACATGCCGCAGCTGTTCGTCGCCGGCCATGGCCGCGAGCAACCGGTCGGCAACCAACGGCATCAGGTGCAGGTCAAGCAGTTGGTCAATCAGTCGTGCGCCGCGATCATTGCGACTGCAACGCGCGACCAGATGGTTCACAAGTTGGCCGCAGTAACTGAAGCCCAAGTGACGACGGCGCAGCCGCTCGCCCATGCGGTCGAGTTTGATCGTCACCAGCTCACGCAACACCGGCCCGCTGACCGGGTAGTACGGCACCACGCACATGCGGGCTAACAGAGCGGGTTTGAAATGTTTACTGAGGATCGGGCGAATGGACTCTTCGAGGCTTTCGGCGCTCGGGTGTGCGCCGTTTTCGCACAGTTCGTCGATGCGCTCACTGCCCAGGTTCGACGTCATCAGAATCAAGGTATTGCGAAAATCAATCTCCCGCCCTTCCCCATCGTTGGCCAAGCCTTTGTCGAATATCTGGTAGAACAGGTTCAACACATCCGGGTCGGCTTTTTCGATTTCATCGAGCAGCACCACGCAATAAGGCTTTTTCCGCACGGCTTCGGTGAGCATGCCACCTTCGCCAAAACCAACGTAGCCCGGCGGTGCGCCGATCAACCGCGAAACGGTATGTTTCTCCTGGAATTCCGTCATGTTGAGCGTGGTGATGAAACGATCACCGCCATAGAGCAAGTCGGCCAGGGCATGCGCCGTCTCAGTCTTGCCGACGCCACTGGGCCCCACCAGCAGAAACACGCCCACTGGGGCGTCGGGTTTGTTCAGGCCTGCGGCGGCGGCACGCATCGCGCGATCAAGCGCCTGTACAGCTGGCTCCTGACCACGAATACGCGCACGCAGGTCCGCCGCGAAACTGGCGACTTTCAAATTGTGCTCTCGGGCCAGTTGCGCCAGCGGTACACCGGTCCAGGCACTGATGACCTCGGCGACCAGTCGCGGGCAAACTTCGAAGCTGACCAAGCGCTCCTGAGCCTGCGCAGCCACCAACGTGCCGTGTGTTTCATGCAGCGCCGCTTCCAGGGCTTCGACACCGTGGGTTTGATCCTGCTCGGATTCCCGTGCCCTGGCCAATTGTTGACGAAGCGACAACAGGCGTTGCGCAAGAATACGTTGCTCGGTCCATTGGGTTTCCAGCGCTCGGCACTCGTCTTCGATGGCCTCCAGGCGGGCCTCCAGCGCTTCCAGCGCCTGAAGATCGATCGATAAACCGGCCTGCCCATCACGGCGCAGCGCCTGGCGCTGACGCTCGCCTTCGGCCAGCTCGCTGCGTATTCGCTCCAGGCTTTGCGGCGCAGCGGCCAGGCTGATGCGTACGCGAGCGCAGGCGGTGTCCAGTACATCCACAGCCTTGTCTGGCAACTGACGACCAGCCAGGTAGCGGGCCGACAATTGCGCCGCCGCGACCACCGCGTCATCACGCAGGTAAATGCCGTGACTGTTCTCGTAGACGCGGGCCAGGCCACGCAGGATGGTCACCGCCTCGCTGACAGTGGGCTCGTGCAATTGCACCGGTTGGAAACGACGGGCCAGGGCTGGGTCTTTCTCAAAGTATTTTTTGTACTCGGTCCAGGTAGTGGCCGCGATCGTGCGCAGCTCGCCCCGGGCCAAGGCTGGCTTGAGCAGGTTGGCCGCATCGGCGGCCCCCGCGCTGCTGCCCGCACCAACCAAGGTGTGGGCCTCATCGATGAACAGAATGATGGATTTCGGCGAAGTCTTGACCTCGTCGATCACCCCCTTGAGACGACGCTCGAATTCACCCTTGATGCCGGCGCCGGCCTGCAGCAGCCCCATATCCAGCGAAAGCAGCTCGACATCTTCGAGCACTGACGGTACTTCCCCTGCGGCGATGCGCAACGCCAGCCCCTCGACGATGGCGGTCTTGCCCACTCCAGCCTCACCGACCACGATTGGGTTGTTCTTGCGGCGACGAACGAGGATATCGATCATCTGCCGGATTTCACCGTCGCGACAAAGCACCGGGTCGAGCTGGCCTTCGCGGGCCTGCCGAGTCAGGTCATGGGTAAAGCGCGCCAGCAGGGAGTCGCCCGGTTTGGCGGTCTGATCGGCGACCGGTTGAGCCTGTTGCGACAAGGCGAAATCTTTCAACCGATCGATATTCAGCCGGGTGAGCAGCGCATGATAAGCACTCCCTGCGTAACGAAGCGGGTTGCGCAGCAACGCCAGGATCAACGCGGCTTGTCCGACCTGGCTAAGGCCCAGCTCGAGATTGGCCACCAGCAGGGCATCCTGTAACCATTGCACCAGCGCTGGGGCGAATACCGGGTTGCGCGAAGCACTGTGCCCCATCCGTGGTTGCAGGGCGGCGCTCAGTTCACCCGCGCTGACCTGGGCATCTTGCAAGGCTCGCGCGAGCAGGCCTTGCGGACGCTCCAGCAAGCCCAGCATCAAGTCTTCCACCAGGACCTTGTCTGCGCCACGCGCGATGCATTGCTCGGCCGAGCGCTCCAGATCGCTCCTGGTTTCGGCGTCCAATGCCTGAATCAGTTGCTGAAGGTCTACGTTGATCATGTCATCCATTCCTAGTGAATTTTGCTGCCGAGGATCACTACGCCATCGGCGCGCTCTTGCCCCAGCCAACTGGTCCATCCCAGGCGACAGGTATTCTGTTCACCCATGCACAGCTCACGAATTTCCTGCTGGCGCAGGACCAGGCGAATGTCATATTCGAGGGGATCACGCAGGGTGAATCGCACCAGCGAGCACAACGGCTGGTAACCGGTGCCGATGGGCAGGAATTCGTGAAAACGCTGCCAATCCAGTTCGCTGATATGGATCCGGAACTTGCCGCTGCGGTCGCGCACCCGTTCGCCGAGCACCAGGTCTTGGCTCAGCAGGCTGTTGGCGCTCCCCAGGCGATTGCGCTGTTCGCCAAGGATGTCCACGCGCCGCTCGATGCACTGTTCAAGGTTCAGTTCGGCATGCTTGAAGTAATAACGCAGCACGGCCTCTATCAGAGCCGCCGAATGAGCACGAAGACTCAGCAGGCCCAGGTACGGCAGCAGACGCTTCCAGTTCAGTTGGCTGGCCTTGCGAATGTCTTCGCCGCCCAGGCCGATCAGCGCAAACAGCTGCTCGGAAAACGGGTCTTGAGCACCGCTCTGAAAGCTTGCGCAATAACGATACTTGCGCCAGATCGGTAGCATCAGCCGTTGAAGGCGGTGATGGAAAACGTCGAGAAAGTCGCGCGTCGGATTGCCATCCCCCTCCCCCAAGGCCTGTTCACCATAGAACGCCGGTAGCGGCGACCCTGCCCCTACCAGGCTGACCAGATTCATGCTCAGGCGCGCCCGCACCTGGCCGTGCTCTTCGAAAAACTCCACACGATCAATGTCGCTAGCGGGGAACCCCAGGCTTGGGTTGGCTCGGAATTCCAGCCGGTCATACAGCGCGTCATCATCGAGCGCTGGATGAGCCTCGCGCAGCCGATCAACGACCAACAACACGGCCTGAAATAGCGAGTACTCGCGTATCCCTCGTGTCAGCACGCTTATAGAAGCGGCTGCTGGCCCATGCGGGGTGTCCATTGGTAGACCTCTCCTTGTGTGCTGTTCACCCGTAGTTCGTGGTACGAATTGAGGCTGGCATAAAGCGCGAAAAACTCGTTGAGGACCGACGCGAAGACGAACAGGTCGCCCTCGCCGATGTAACCCTGCGGGTCGATGGTCAGCTCGGTGCGCAAGCCACGAACCGGCAAGCCCCGGTGCAGACGGTCGACATGCTGGTGCCTGATCGACTTGAGCCCGTCCAGCAAACGCTTGCTGACCTTCTCTGTCTGTTCGTCGTAGTAACGCGGAAAATCATAGGTTTCGAGAATCACCTTGAGCGCATTGACGTCCGCCAGCGACAGGTAGTTGAGTGACATGTTGCTGATCAGCTTCCAGAGGAAATCGCGATTGAGCGGAGGGGCGAAGCTCGAAGTGACCGGACCTATGTTGCGGAAACTCAGTGATTCAGGGCTTTTCTCACCGGGCTGGTCGATGTCACCCGGCTTTAGCTGGCGCGGCAGGTTCTGGTTGGTGCACATCAACTCGATAGACAGGGTTTCATGGAGGTGAGTGTGGCGGACACCGAAGCCCAGGCAGGTGTCCAGGCCACCGTGCAGCAATGAAGGACGCTGACGAACGCTGTAGTAGGGTCTGCTGTGGGGCACATCGAAGCTTGAATCATGCTCGAAGGATTCGAACGGCACATAGGCCTGATAACCCAGGCCGCCGGGGTTCCAGCCAGTGACGCTTTCGACCGAAAACACGCCGCAGTGCTCCTGGTCATAATCGGCCGGCAGCAGCAGATATTCGTCCTGTTTGCTGTCCAGGCGGATCGGCTGCGCGTCATGTTTGAACAGATTGACGATCGGCGTGCAGTACAGCTTTATGTTATCCAGTGTCGGACGCATCCGCTGGATACCACTTTTGCCAATATCGAAGCGCAGTTCCAGGCCCCGCATCTGTTCGACACTGCTGTGCGGTGCAATGTTGATCACGTCCAGGCCATGGATATCGACGAACAGGAACTTGTCCTGGAAAGCGAAATATTCCTGCAGGTAGCGATAGCCGCGAAAGGTATTCAGCGGATACGGGATCAGCGCTTCCTCTTCGGCAAAGCCTACTGGCTGGACACGAGCGGCTGGGATCCTGAACGTCATTGGGCTGCCGTCTGCCGCCTGCAAAGCTGCGCCAGCGCCGTCCAGCGGAATCAGCTCGATACCCTCGAGGTTGCGCAACAGACTGATGTAGAGCATCTGGCTGATGTAACGCTCGCCGGTCAGGTGCAGACGCAAATGGCTCAGTTGCAGTTCGCCCAAATGACCGTCGCAACACATCTCCAGACGCAGGCTCAACAGCGACCCATCCCCTTTCACTGAATAACTCAACCTGGTCAGATCAAGCGCCAGCACCTCGGTCGGGTAACACGTCAGGAAACGGCAACGCACCTGCTGGACAGGTTTGCTTTCGACCGGCGTATCGCGTTCCACCCGCAACGCGGGGCCGGATCGCCGCTGCGGATCGAACTGCAAGATGCTGAAGGCTGGCAATGGCCGCATGTAGTTCGGCCACAATAGCTGCATCAGCGAATGGCTCAGCTCCGGCAATTGGTCATCGAGCTTCTGGCGCAGTCGCCCGGTCAGAAAGGCAAACCCCTCCAGTAGCCGCTCCACATCCGGGTCCCGTCCGGCCTGCCCCAGAAAGGGGGCCAGCGCTGGGTTACGTTCGGCGAAACACCGACCCAGCTGGCGGAGCGCCGTCAGCTCACTCTGGTAGTAATGATTGAACGACATGTATGGCTATCCTTGTCTGACCTTGACTTGGCCGCTGCCGTCCAGGCATGCGGAAAAGCTGACCTGCCGCCTGACCCCCTCCACGTCCAGCAAAGCGTCGATGCTGAAGGACAGGCGAAGTTGATCGGCGTTACTGGGCATTGAAACGACACAGACATTCCTGAGGCGTGGCTCGTAGGTCTTGATGAAGATCTCGATCGCCTTGCGGGCCTGACTCCTCGCGTCGTGCAGGCTCAAGCGCATGTCATTGAGGTCCGGCAGCCCATAATCGGAGAGTGTCTGCACGCTACCCGCCCGGGTGCTGAGCATCTTGGCCAGATGCGCAGCCACCGATGTCACGACACAAACCTCGCGGTTCAAACCCGCGCGCTTTTCAGAATCACCTGCCAGGCGCTCGAAAAGGCTGCCATACGTCATGAGCGCGCCTACACCTTGTCCAGCTTGCCAACCAACGACAGCGTGAAATCGGCGCCCATGTACTTGAAGTGAGGCCGTACGTTCAGGCCAACGCGATACCAGCCAGGCTCACCTTCCACGTCACTGACAATGATCTTCGCTGCACGCAGCGGACGGCGACCACGGACTTCGGCGCTAGGGTTCTCCTGGTCGGCCACGTACTGGCGGATCCAGTTGTTGAGCTCGCGCTCCAGGTCCGTGCGCTCCTTCCATGACCCCAATTGCTCGCGCTGCAGGACCTTCAAGTAGTGAGCCAGCCGATTGACGATCATCATGTATGGCAACTGAGTGCCAAGCTTGTAGTTCAGCTCTGCATGCTTGTCCTCGGCGCCGATACCAAAGAACTTCGGCTTCTGCACGGAACTGGCGGAGAAGAACGCAGCGTTGTCACTGCCTTTGCGCATGGTCAGGGAGATGAAGCCCTCCTCGGCCAATTCGTATTCGCGCCGGTCGGACACCAGCACTTCGGTCGGGATCTTGGTTTCGATTTCGCCCATGCTTTCGAAGTGATGCAATGGCAGGTCTTCAACCGCGCCACCGCTTTGAGGACCGACGATGTTCGGGCACCAGCGGAACTTGGCAAAGCTGTCGGTCAGCCTTGTACCGAATGCATAGGCGGTGTTGCCCCACAGATAGTGCTCGTGACTGTTGGCAACGGTTTCCTTGTAGACGAACGCCTTGACCGGGTTCTCTTGCGGATCATAGGGGTTGCGCAACAGGAAGCGCGGGACGGTCAGAGCAAAATAGCGAGCATCTTCCGATTGACGGAAGCTCTGCCACTTGGCGAATTGCGGACCTTCGAAGTGGTCTTTCAAGTCCTTGAGGTCCGGCAGACCAGTGAAACTCTCCAGGCCAAAGAACTTCGGACCGGCCGCTGCGATGAACGGCGCATGGGACATGCAGGCGACACTGGACACGTACTGCATCAATTTCACGTCCGGCGAGCTTGGGGACATGAAGTAGTTAGCGATGACCGCTCCTACCGGCTGCCCACCGAACTGACCGTATTCAGCGGTGTAGATATGCTTGTACAGGCCTGACTGCATGACTTCTGGCGAATCCTCGAAGTCGTCCAACAAGTCGTCCTTGGAAACGTTGAGCATTTCTATCTTGATGTTTTCGCGGAAGTCGGTGCGGTCCACCAGCAGTTGCAAACCGCGCCATGCCGACTCCAATGCCTGGAATTGCGGGTGGTGGAGGATTTCGTCCATCTGGCGACTGAGCTTGGCATCGATCTCGGCGATCATGCGGTCTACCATGGCCTTCTTGACCGGCTCACCGCTGTTTTGCGGCTTGAGCAGCTCTTCGATGAACGCAGACACGCCGCGCTTGGCAATGTCGTAGGCGTCATCGTCCGGAGTCAGGTGAGTCTGGGCGATGATGCTTTCAAGAATGGTGGCGTTGTTCTGGCCCTGCTTCTGTACTGCATGGGTACTCATGTTTCGGCTTCCTTGGCTGAAAGAATCAAGCGCTCTTCGCTGTGGTGTTCAGACCCAGCTCATCCAGTACGCGGCGGCGGGAATCGTCATTGGCGAGTACGCCCTCGATGGCCTTGCGAAACGCCGGTGCGTTACCCAATGGCCCTTTGAGCGCAACCAGGGCGCCACGCAGTTCCATCAGTTTGCTGAGCTCCGGCACTTGCTCGACCAGGCTCGCCGGGTTGAAATCCTTCATCGAGTTCACACGCAGTTGTACGGCCAACTCTTGAGTTTCGCTCCCGTCCTGAAGACGATTCGGTACGCTCAGGGTCAGGTTCAGCTCCTGTTTGGCCAACACTTCGTCGAAGCTCATCTTGTCGATGCCAATCGGCTTGCGGTCCTCGATCTTGCGTTCGTCCCTGCGGTGGGTGTAATCACCGATCGCCAAGAGTTTCAATGGCAGTTCAATTCCTTCCTGGGCACCGCCAGTGGCAGGCTTGAAGGTGACGTTGATGCGTTCCTTAGGGGCGATCGAGCCTTCTTTGGCCATGACTTTCTCCTTACAATTTGCGACCCGAAGGCCTATTCAATGACCCGTTCGAGGTCGAGGTGACACAACCTGCGATAGGTTTCTTCCTTGCACTCGCGTATGGAGTGGTTCTGGGGTAATAACTCGCAGCAGCTGTGCAACAAATGCAGCACCTGCAACTCCAGGGCGGGCTCCCAGGTATTCAGGCCTGCATGTTGCAGTGTCTGGTCGAGGGCCTCCAGCTGGACTTTGGCGAGTTCGTATTTCCTGGCCGAGAAGCACAAGCGAGCCATCGCGAACCGCCAGAGGAAACACTCGCGTGCCCCAAGGGCGTTTTGCATGCCTTGCCTGAGCAATTGGACGGCGGGCTTGAGGCCATCCTTGGGCAGGATCGACTGGGCTTCTTCCAGCGTCAGCTCCCAAGGCGCATCGTTGTGAATGACATCGACTTCGTGTGTCGCGCCGGGGCTTTGCAGGTGAGGCATGACCTGGGCAGCGATCCAGGCCCGGGTGGCCGGATCGGCGAACGGCACACCGTCATGCCAGCGCAATTCGATAACGCCCGGCAGGCGCTGGATGAATAGTGCGAGATGGACCTCCACTTCACGCATGGCCAACTCGGCATTCAGCCCTTGCAGGCACTCCCAGGCAAGCCTCTGGCCATCGAGCCAGTACGGTGCCTTCGCCAGGCTGGCCTCGATCTCCACAAGCAGGTTCGCGTAATCGCCCCGTTGCAGGCTGTCCTGATAAGCCTTGAGTTTGTCCGCCGGCAGCCCACGCAGCGGCGTGATCTGCTCGGCGTTGCGCTCGGGCATGACGTCAATGGTCAGCCAGGTCAAAGTACGATTCAGACGCAGGGCGCGAACGTCGGTCGCTTTTTGCTTGAGCCACCAGATGCATAACGAAGCCGCGCTTTCCTGCTGGGCGCGTAAGGCCTTGTGGGCTTCTTTTTCGTTTTCGATCGGAGCGCCGGGCGTGAGCAGTTGGGTGGCAACTTGCTTCACCTGAGCCACTACCGTCCCGAGGGCACCCGCCTGCGGCAGGTTGTCAGTGGCACGCTGGATCATTGTGTTGAGGCGCCGACACAACGGCAGTAGCAGAGGAGCGTCATCCCCTAAGTGGGCAGTGCAAGCGGCGTCGAGCCCCTCAAGCTGTTGTGTCAGATGACGGAACAGCGGCAACTGCTCCTTGATCGCCACGTCATCGCCCAACACCTGCTCCAAGCGTGGCACCAACCAATTGATACTGGCGGCACGGGTTCGATTTTTGGCCGGATGAATCTCAGGCCAATGGTCTTTACACAAGTGCTGCAAAAGACAGAGGCCGGCAAGCAGCCCTTGGAAAGACTCACGCTGATACAGCGCCCAAACCAACCAGGCCGCCACCCGCAAATCCTTCGACTCGGTACGCAACAGCGCTTCACATCCTTCACGGATCTTCAACCAGTCGACCTGGCCGCTCTCGTGCATCGACTGGGCTTTGCCCAGCTCGCTTTCCAACGCCTCGTATTCATTCGAAAAACGCACATCCGCACCCGCAAAGTCCTCTTGGGAAATGGGAGTTTTGGCAAGAGCCAGATAATGAGCGGACAGTTTTCCGGAATACGACATTCACGACCCTGTTAAGAACAGTTCAGTTTGTGACACGGGTAGTTTTGGCGACATGATTAATCAAGGTAAATGTTCGGCTTCGCTTGTAGGAAGTTTCGCAAAAGTGCAATCAAGGCATACCCACAAAACTCACATCGCCTTCAATCAACCGAACGCTGCGAAGCATGCCAAGGTTTTAAACATAAAAAAGTAGGAACTTTCCTTTTTTTCAAAAAATTACCCCTTCGAAAATCCCCAAAGCGAAAGTTTTTTCTGTCAAGGCTGAATACACAATCGACCCCCCTAAAAATCACTTCAAATCATTTCGCTCTCAACTCTTACTTGCTGCAAAGAGAACTCCTACATCTTTTTCTTTTTTTACGGGCCTCTGCGCACGCACCCATCAGGACTGCTTCAATGTGATCAGGAGTCAAAGCCAACGCCCAAGGACCCTCGAATGTTCTACACCCCTGATTTACGCGACTTCCATCTCACCATTCCTGACCTCGAACATGACCTTCAAGTGTTGGCCTTCGAAGGCTGCGAAGCCATCAGCACACCTTATTCGTTCGATATCGAGCTCATCAGCGAACAAAGCGATATGGACTTGGAGAACTTGTTAAACCAGCAGGCATTTCTTGCATTCAATAAACAAGGGCGCGGTGTTCACGGGCTGATTTATCGTGTTGAACAAGGTGACTGCGGTAAACGCTTGACGCATTACAAAATAAGAATGGCTCCACGACTGGCTTACTTGGAGCACCGCACTAACCAGCGCATTTTTCAACAGGTCAGCGTGCCGCAGATCATCACATTGATCCTCAAGGAGCACGGCATCCTCACCGATGCTCATCGCTTCCAGTTGAGTGCAAGTTATCCGCCTCGTGACTACTGCGTGCAGTATCGCGAATCTGACTTGCACTTCATCGAGCGCCTGTGTCACGAAGAAGGCTTGCATTATCACTTCCAGCACAGTGATTCCGGTCACTACCTGGTATTTGGTGATGACCAGACCGTCTTTCCCCGACTTGAAGGCCGCACTGTTTACAAACACGGCAGCGGCATGGCTAGCGAGGAACCGGTCATCCATCGATTTGGCCTGCGACTGGAGACCCGGACCAGTCGCGTCACGCGCCGTGATTACGATTTCAAGAAATCGACATTCCTACTGGAGACTAGCTGTCAGCCTGGCATCGAAAAAAATCGGCCAGACTTGGAGGCCTATGATTATCCCGGTGACTTTACCCAGGAAAAACGCGGCAAGTCACTGAGCCGCCGCGCCTTGGAACGCCATCGCGCCGACTACTGCCAAGCCGAAGGAAAGAGTGATCAGCCAGCACTGATGACGGGGCACTTCCTGAGCTTGAGTGAGCACCCACGCCAGGAATGGAATGATCTATGGCTCCTGACCGAAGTGCATCACGAAGGCAAACAGCCGCAGGTGCTCGAGGAATTTACTCCCAGCGACACTGGCAGGACTGCGGATCATTTCTATCAGGGCTATCGCAATCACTTCGTTGCCACGCCTTGGGATGCGGTCTTTCGTTCGCAGCGGGTTTACCAAAAACCACGTGTATGGGGCAGCCAGACGGCAATCGTCACGGGGCCCAAGGGTGAAGAGATCCACTGCGACCCGTATGGCCGGGTCAAGGTCAGGTTTTTCTGGGATCGTGCGGGGCACTTCGACGACGGCAGCAGCTGTTGGTTGCGAGTCGCTTCCAATTGGGCGGGCAACAGCTACGGGGGCGTCACGATCCCACGGGTGGGCATGGAGGTGTTGGTGACCTTCATGGAAGGCGATCCCGATAAGCCCTTGATCAGCGGATGCCTGACCAACAGCGCCAACGCTCCGCCCTACCCGTTGCCTGCGCACAAGACCCGCACCGTGTTTCGTTCTTGCAGCTCGCCGGGCAACAAAGGCTTCAACGAGCTGCACCTGGAAGACCGCGCCGGTCAGGAACTGATCTATCTGCGTGCCCAGCGTGACATGGAACAGAAGATCGAAAACGACAGCCGACTGGAGATTGGTAACGAGCGGCGGGAGACCATCAAGGGCAATAGCTTCACCGTCCTGCACGCCGAGGAACATCGGACCACCGCCGCCGACCGCACGGTCCAAGTCGAAGGCAATGACTACCTGCGCGTCACCAACCGCCACACCCGCGTCGATCAGACATTGGTGGTCGAGACCGGACAGCAAATACAGATCAAGGCAGGCGCTCATGTGGTCCTTGAAGCAGGTGCAACCCTCAGTTTGAAAGCCGGAGGCCAGCACATCGTGATCGACCACAGCGGTGTCTACAGCAGCAGTGAAATCCAGCTCGGCGGCGCCCCCATGGTCGGCGCCACCGCCTCATCATTTGCGCCTGGCTTGACGGATCCCTTGGCGGCGCCAGCCCCAGTGTTCGCCCCCACTCAACGCTCGCTGATAACGGCCAGCCAAGCAGCGGGATTGGATTTTTGTCCGATCTGCGAGGCCTGCCGCGGAGGGCTCTGCCCAACGGAAGTGGCCGCCGCATGACTCGCTCATTCCCCCATCAATGGTTGATCGAACAGCAACGCCTCGGCCACGCCTTGTGTGTCGTCCTGGACTCAGAAAATGAACACCACACGCGCCAGGCAATGCTCAAGAACAGTCGCCCCGACCAGTACCTGAGCGTGTACGGCCAAACGCTGGTCGCTGATCTCGCTGACGCCGGGCCCTTTGTCTTCACCTTCGATCGGCCCGGCGACGAGCACATCAATGAATTGCTCAACCGGCCGGACAGCCACTGGGGATGGCTCGCCAGCCTTCCAAAAGGGGGCCTGCCAACGCTGGTGGAGCACTGGCGTGAACGGCTGGTCATCGGAGAGCGCCCCCATCAGGCGTTGTACCGCTTCCATGACAACCGTGTCTTGGCCCGGGCGCTCAAGCACCTGCCCGTTGAAGCCTATCCGGCCTACCTTGGGCCAGCGATCAGTGTCTGCTATTGGCAGGGCACTCGCTGGTCAAGCACCTATAACCCGGCCCCTGGGACATACCCGGTGCCCGATTTGCCTCTTTGGCTGCAGGTGCCTGTTACCCCGCAACAAGCGATGCAGACTCGCCTCCTCAATGCCCGCCGCTTCCTGCTGGCCGAGCATATCCTGGCCTTCGCCACACTGGCCGAGCAACAGGACCCGGAGGTGTGGTTGCGTGCCACGCTCGATCAGGCCGAGGCCTGGCACTGGCAAGCACCTGAGCAGTTGGAGTTCTTGCTGACTCAGCGCCTGCAAGCACCCACCGATACTCCGGTGTCGTACTGGCAAGTACGCCCAGCTGAAAGTCCCGATGAGCATTTTGAACGGGTGCGCCTGATGGCGGCGTTCTGGCAGGGAGATGCGCCGCTATGAAACAGGTTTTGCGCATTGCAAGTTTGAGCGGTCTGGCGATGGTGGCAGGTTGTGCCGGGAAACAACCGAACACGTTTATTTTTACGGCAGATTTGCCGCCTGACTTTGCCTACGAAGCGGCGGTGTACTACGTACCTGCGCCAGGCGAAACCTGCACCGTCGAGACCCGGTATAACAAAGCGCCTGTGTTCAATAGGGAGTGGCGTAAGGCATACAAACCCGATTCCGAAATCGTTATTCGCCGAACCCGTATGGGTTGCCCGCTGGTGATCAGCCGCATTGAGCTCGAAATCAATTCCGCCTATGGCAAGGACTGGAGCGATATCAGTCACGATTCAGCCAACGTGGTGATTCGCGATGAGCTGGAAGCGCAATACAAAGGCATGTTCAGCGAAGCGGGTGAAAGCACTTTTTACGGCCAATGCCAGTGGCTGTTCCGTACTTCAGGCAAGCCCCGCATTCTCAGAAAAATCCTCGACTGCAAAAAAACCAACCCACAGGGCGAGCTTGGGCGTGGGCGTCCTTTCTCGGCGTACACCCTGGATCAGCTGCCGGGTAAGACCGTGAGAATGAAGATCAAGTTGGCCCGTGAGGAAAGACCCTATATGGGAGATACCTGGGTGAAGGTACCTAACGGCTGGAAACGCTGCATGGGCGATAACTTTGAAGATCAATACGCATTTTGCTTTGGCAATTACAAAGACTTCAGCAGTTTTCAAATGCCCGACGGACGTAAGTGCACTATTTACCCCGGTTGTACGGAATAAGGAGATCAACGTATGACGTCATTGCAGAAGGAATTGGAATCAAGGTTTAGCGGTCGCAGCCTAACCTGCCCTACGGGGGGTAGATGGACCCGTTTTCAGCTCGTCGATGAATTTGGCTCTGGTGAACCCTATGCGGGGCTGGCTTACATTGCTACCGATTCAGAAGGGCAAAAATACTCAGGCAATCTGGATGCCATGGGTATCGGTAAGGTCACGAACCACTATGCTGGGCCGGTTGCCCTTACTTTCGAGCAAAAGTATCAAGAGCAGGAAAAACTCTATGTAGAACTTCAGCGTAGAGATCACTACCCCCTCGAAATCACCGAACTACAAGTCCGCGCCGAGCAAACCCGTTACCTGAACCCAAACGCCACGCGCACTCGGGAAAATCCCGCACAAGCCTGTGCAGACGGCTTCTTCCAAGTGGAAGTACGGCACCTGGTCAAGCACGTCGCGCATTTGCCTCCCGAGGTGTACCGCCATTATCCACTCCCTGCAGGGCCGGCACGTCTGATGGGCGAGCATGGCAAGCTCGGCGTGGCCTTGATGCCGCAAAAACACACGGTGCTTGAAGTTCGACCGTTGCGCGCCTTGCGGCCCATGCTGTCCACCGCTCCCGAATTCTGTGCGCTCAACTTGTACCAATTGGCGCTCATGTCGACCTTGACCTATTGCCCCTTCGGCCAGACGCCTGACAAAGCTCCGATAAAAACACCGGTGAGCTTCACCGAGCAACCAAGCGTGGGCAACTGGTTCGCCGACGCCTTGGCGAAGTTCGAGGAACTCGGGAAGTTCTATCCGGAACAAACAAAACCCTACTATCCACTGTACGAGGAGGTGCCCTATTCCAAACGCCTGGAGATCGTGCCGTTCGACCCGGCCCTCTACGCGGTCAACGATCCGCAATTGGGTGTACATCAGGAGCATCCCGCCAAAGTCCATTTTCTCGATGACACCGACAAAGAAGAAAGCACTGATACCCAGGCCTACATCACCCACAACGACGAACTGATCCTGATTGCAGTACGTGGCACCCAGCAACCCGCAGACTTCCTGCGCGACGCCGATGCGCTCCAAGTACCGTTTGAAGAAGGGGTCGGCCAGGTGCATCGAGGGTTCTATGGCGCCGCAAAAAAAACTGCGGCCTTCGTGACGAGTTATCTGGACAGGTTCTACGCAGGGCAAAAACTGCTGATCTGCGGCCACAGCCTGGGAGGCGCGGTGGCGTTACTACTTTCAGAGATGCTGCGGCGCAGACCGGAAGGCTACACCCTCCAGCTCTACACCTATGGCGCCCCCCGAGCCGCCGACGCCACCTTCACAAAAAACGCCGAAGCCCTGGTGCATTACCGAATGGTCAACCACAACGACCCGATACCCAGCGTGCCCGGCAGTTGGATGAATACCAAGGGCGGTGTTTATGGCACAGGGTTGGCCCTTACGTTCGCCAACGTACCAGTCGGCCTTTCCGTGTTCGTGGCGGGCATCACTAACTTGACGGGCGAGCCCTACGAACACCACGGCATCTTGCGGCACTTCCTGCCGGTGGAGTTCGATCGCAAGGAACGCTCTTCGATCCTGTGGATGCCCCATTGCGACACCATCACCCAACACGCCGCCTGCGAAGTCGCCCTAAAGCATAAACATGGCCTACCGAACCGTCCGGCATTACTGGCGCAACTCATCCAGACCGGCGATCACTTCATGCTCCCCAGCTACATTCCCGCTTGCTGGGCGACCTTGCGCCGCTGGCAGCAAGCGCACAGCAACGCAAGCACACTGGTGACAAAACGCGAATACGAGTGGATCGATCATGCTCTGACGCGGATTACCCAACAATTGCGCGATGAAGAGCGCTACCTGGCAGGACGGGGGGCGCCCAACGGTCGTAGTGACAGATCGATCAACATTGCGCTCATCCGTGAGGTCGACAAGCTGCACAGCACCCGGGCGCGCCTGGCGACGCTGCACACCGCGTCGGTCAGTGAAAAAGACGTTTACGGGAGCTTGTCGGAACGCCCCGAACAACTGGCACACAACCTGGCTCGCTGGCAGGCCCACCCGGAAAACCGAGTGGCCGAACCACTGGCTATGGCACCGCCCTTGGATGACGACAGTGAATTGATCTGCGGCGCTCACGGGTACGCTGTTGGTAAACCCTACGTGCTGGATCTCGATTCCATCGTCTGATCGGCAGGGCCAAGCGGTTTACGACGGCTGCGCCGCCGCTATCGCGAGCAGGTTCGCTCCCACCTGGGTGAGCCCTGTTTGATCACATATTGATCGGCACAGCCTCGAACCGTACCCGTGGATGGACGATCCGGTCTTGGGCGCGGATCAGTTGCAGCTCGTAGCTCGTGCAGGCCTGGGTTTCCAGCAGCACTTCATGCACCGCTGCGGCGGTGAATTCGAACGCGGCCACCAGGCTGTCGCCCAACAATATCCGCGCCAGGAACAACCCAGACGTCAGGTCGCCCACGCCCACCGGCTGACGCGGAAAGGCCAGCAGCGGACGGCGCAGGTGCCAACTGGCCTCGGCGGTCACCAACAGCATTTCGAAGCTGTCATCGGGTTTGCCGGGGTAGGCCAGGTGCTTGACCAGGACCGCCTTCGGCCCACGGGCCAGCAACGCCCGGGCCATGGCCAGGCAGTCCAGTAAAGACTGCGCCTTGCGCCCCGAAAAGCTGTCGAGCTCCAGTTGGTTCGGGCACATGAGGTCTGCCACGGCAGCGGCCTCTTCGAGGAGAAATTCGCTTACCTCGGGCGCCACGATGCAGCCCTTCTCTGGATGCCCCATGACCGGGTCACACAGGTACAACGCCTTGGGATTGGCAGCCTTGATCCGCGCCACGCCCGTCAGAATCGCCCGCCCCTGGGCAGCGCTGCCCAAGTAACCGGACAAAACCGCATCGCATTGACCCAGCTCACCGATGGCCGCGATGCCTTCGACCAAGGCCGGTATCTGCTCTGGCGCGAGCACTTCGCCGGCCCACTGCCCGTACTGGGTGTGGTTGGAGAACTGCACGGTGTTGAGCGGCCATACGTTCACCCCGACCCGCTGCATCGGAAATACGGCCGCGCTGTTGCCAGCGTGACCGAATACCACGTGAGACTGGATGGCAAGCAGATGAGGTGTACGTTTCATGCGGGAAGTTTCCGTAAAACGATTGAAATTCAAGCCGCGCAGTATGCGACTAAACGCAGCCTGTACGACAGACCAGCGACACAGTTAAGCTGACCGCAACTTGTTGGAGCACTTCGTTCATGCTGACCCTTGGAAATATTTTCGTGCTGATGCTGCTGGCTACCGGCGGCGCCTGGCTGTGGCACAACCATGGCTTGCGCGAACGGGCCTTGGCGAGGGTCATGCAGCATTGTGCCAACCTCAAGATCGAGCTGCTGGACGGCAACGTAGCGCTGAAAAAAATCGGTTTCGTGAAGGATGCCAGCGGACGACGACGCCTGGCACGCGTCTACACCTTCGAATTCACCGTCACCGGTGAAAGCCGCCATTCGGGCACCATTACCCAGTTTGGCGCCCACAGCGCGCACATCGAGCTGGCCCCCTACCCGATGCCCTTCGAAGAAGCCCCGCCACCGCCAATTGAAGCGGTCCAGACCCGGCCCAGGGCTGAGGTCATCGAGTTGAGCCAGTGGCGCCAGGAACACAACAAGTGGAAGCCTTGAAACAGCGCTGACTCAGCGACGCCGACAATTCGCCAGACCGGCTTGCAGGCGATCAACGTCTTGCGGCTGATCGAAAATCAGCTCGATCCGAGAATCCTGGCGCCATTCACTGGCTTGCCAGCCCAGTGCCGCCCCCTCCAACGCATTGGCTGAAACCCAACCGTCGCGGCTGTGGATAACCATCTTCGCCCGTTTCCAGTCTTGGCCTTGTAGCCAGCGCGTCAGCGCCGCTGCGTCGAATGGCTGGCTTGGGTGCCAGCGCCAACCAATGCTCCAGCCGCCTTCCTGCTGCTGATACAGGCAGATCGGTTGCGTCGGGTCGGGCCAGATGGCCGGTATCTGGCCCAGGCTCTTGGGTAGATTCAAGTTATCCACAGCCCCACTGCCCCGAGCCGCATGGCCTGGCAATCGCTCGATCGGCAACGCAGCCTGTTGTGTCCAATACAGCGCACGCCCCGAGAGTTGCGCCGTCACTTGGTCGCGCTCGGCTTGTGTGAGGCTTTCGGACTTGTTCAGCACCAGCAGCCCGGCATCCGCCAGGGTCTGTCGCTGCGCGTCGGGCAGGGGCTTGCCGTCGGCCATCGCCCGGGCATCCAACACCAGCACGCAGGGTTGCACAGCCAGCACGCCGAGCCAGGGTGCTTCACTTAATTGCCTCATCAATTGTGCCGGGTGACCCAGGCCCGAGGGTTCGATGAACAGCCGATCCGGGCGGGCCTTGCGCAATAAACGCCCAAGACCGATCTGGAACGGCGCGCCGTTGACGCAGCACAAGCAGCCACCGGCCACTTCGCCCAGTGCGATACCATCGCCAGCCTGGGTCAGCAACGCGGCATCCAGGCCGATCTGACCGAACTCATTGATCAGCACCGCCCAGCGTTCATTGGCCGGGCGCTGGGCCAACAGATGCCTGATCAGGCTGGTCTTGCCGGCGCCCAAGGGGCCGGCGATGACATGGGTGGGAATGTGCTGCAACATAATCGACGGCTTTCGATGGAGGTGAGTATGCGAATGATCGGCTGGTTGTTACTGGCACTGACGTCGAACCAGGCACTGGCCCAGGCCTGTGTGGTTCACAGCCAGGCGGAGCGGCTCGATGTGAAAGTCTGCCAGCAGAACCGCAGCATTCCGCAGAAGCTGTTTGCCGAGGGCTTCTGCCAGCCAAACCTTGCCGGCCAGAAGGTCGAGGTGCAGTACGTCGATCAATGCCCTGGCGGCGCGTTCGGCGTTTGCAGCAACGCCCAGGTCGCCAATATGCCTTACCGCCAGGATATTCACTATTACGGCGTAGCGACCGATGCCGCTTATCTGCAGCCATTTTGCGAAGGGCAAAGCCAGGGCACTTGGCTCAAACCTTAGGCCAGCCAATCCAGCGTGAGGATCAACCGACGCTCTCCCGGCGCGGGCTCCGGTGAGCGATGGATCAAGCCAAGCCCCTCATTACCGTGCCATTTTTCGCCTTTGAGCAACCCGACATCACCGCAACAAAACTGTTGGATGACCTGCGGATCAACGGGTTCGGCCTCAGGCTGTGCCAGGCGACGGCGGTCCATGGCGCCTTCCTTGAGCCACTGGCTGCCGACTCCGGCATAGGTGGTCAGTAGCCGCACCGGCACGTGGTCAACGTGAAAGCGCGGGCACATTGCCTTGTCCAGCGTGCGCAAGCGCAAGCCGACACGTTGCGCACCCAACAGGCAGGCAAACGCACTGACCAGCCAGGTGACATCGGCGATGAAGCCCTCGTAGCCTTGCAGGTCGCTGAAGCCTGCCGCCAGGCCCTGTAGCGCCGGCGGGGTGTCTTCTTCCGGCAGGTCGAGCACCCGTGATTCTGCCAGCGGCTGGTCCATCGCCAACACCATGGCCGCAAAATCGCTGATGTGTGCGGGAAGTTGACGCTGCCAGACCGCCAGGTTGGTGCCGTCTTCCAGGATCTGCGTGAAGATCCCTGGCGTATCACCGTGGGCCTGTTGTGCTCGCGTGGCCCACTTAAGACCGGGCGCCAGCATCATGCTGCGACCTCGTCATGCCATGGGCCGAATGGATCCGGTAACAAGCGCCAATTTTCAACGCCGAGGGCCATTTCCGCATCGGTGAGCAGGCACGCGTCCAGTTCGGCGGTGAGTTGACTGAAGTCGATGTCCTGACCGATGAACACCAACTCCTGCCGGCAATCGCCCGTGGCGGCGAGCCAGTGCTTCATGATCGCTGCTGTACTTTCCTCATCCTGCGGCCATTGGTTTTTCGGCACGAACCGCCACCAGCGCCCGGCGAAGCCATGCCGCATCAAGCCGCCGGCCTGGGACCAACTGCCCGCCTCCTCAGGTTTGCTGGCCAGCCAGAAGAAACCTTTCGAGCGCAGGAGCTTGCCGTTGGGCCATGGGCGGTCGATAAAGTTGAAGAACCGCTCGGGATGAAACGGCCGACGTGCGCGATAGGCGGTCGAGGCGATGCCATATTCCTCGGTTTCTGGCACGTGTTCACCACGTAGTTCCTGTAGCCAGCCAGGCGCCTGGGCCGCGCGCTCGAAGTCGAAAAGGCCCGTGTCGAGGATCCTGCCCAGTGGCACCTGCCCCATGACCATGGGAATGATCTGCGCCTGGGCGTTGAGGCGCTGCAAAATCGCGATCAATTCTTCCCGATCATGCTGGCTGATCAGGTCGATTTTGCTGATCAGAATCACGTCGGCAAACTCAATCTGTTCGATCAGCAGGTCGGTGATCGAACGTTCATCCTCCTCACCCAGGGTTTCGCCCCGTGACGCAAGGCTGTCGGCGGCTTGGTAATCCAGCAGGAAATTCACCCCGTCGACCACCGTCACCATGGTGTCGAGTCGCGCCACATCGGCCAGGCTTCGGCCTTCTTCATCACGAAAGGTGAAGGTTTCCGCCACTGGCAGCGGTTCGGATATGCCTGTGGATTCGATGAGCAGATAATCGAAACGCCCCTCTCTGGCGAGCTGGCCGACTTCTTCGAGCAAGTCTTCGCGCAACGTGCAGCAGATGCAGCCGTTGCTCATTTCCACCAGTTTCTCTTCGGAACGACTCAGGGTGACATCGCGCTGGACTTCGCTGCCATCGATGTTGATCTCGCTCATATCGTTGACGATCACGGCAACTCGCAGATTGTCGCGATTACGCAGGACGTGGTTGAGCAACGTGCTTTTACCGGCACCGAGGAATCCGGAAAGGACGGTTACAGGAAGACGATTGGGCATCAGGTATATCCTCATCGGGCGGCCGCTTCGATTACGGCTCGTTTCCAGGGGGTGGCTTGGTTCAGGATCCAGGTGTTTTTATGTTATAGTATAACAACTCAATTCAACCAGCCCCGCCGTCCCCCATTGGTCTGAGATCATCCATGCGCAAGCTTCTGAAATTGGTATTGGCGAGCCCGTTGTTGCTGTGGGTGTTAAGCGCTTCGGCCCAAAGCCCGCTCCTGGCGAACTGCACCCGCAGTGCGAATTTGCTGGCGTGTGTGGATAGCCAAGGCAATGCCTATAGCGTCGCGACGGCTGGAAACACCATTTATTTGCGAGGTTTTGAAGCAGCCAGTCACCGCTATTGGGCGCAAACGAATAGCCGTTATGGTCAGCTCACATTTTTTACTGGCTTGGCATCGGATGGAGAAAGTTGGGTCGGGTACAGCCGGCGTGTGGGCTGGACGACCCTCAATCGTTTCTCAAGCTCAGGCGGGAGCGCGGGCGCATTTGTATGCGGACGCATGAACGGCTGCCAGGACTCTGCTCGCTGATGTTTCACGTGGAACGCGAACGCTTGGCGAGATGAAACTCCTTTCATGAAAAGGTTTCTTAAAATTAACCGTTATACTATAACATCTAATTTTGAACCTTCGATGGACCTTGACCATGAACGCGTTAACCCTGCCCGACGTCGCTGCGCAGGCTTCACGTCAAACCCTACCTCTTGATTGGGTGGGCATGTGTGGCATCGCAACGCCGGTGTTGATTGACGGCCAGCGTCTGAGTGCATTGGCCGACGCGGGTGTCAGCCTCGATGACGGTGAGGCGCGCGGCATTCACATGTCGCGCTTATACCTGGCGCTTGAACTGCTTGAAGAGACGGCACTTTCGCCAGCGTTGTTGCGCCGAATACTGCAGCAATTTCTCGATAGCCATGAGGGCTTGTCCCACGCGGCATCACTCAGTGTGCATACAGATCTGCTCCTCAAGCGTCCGGCGTTAATCAGCCCGCTGGTGGGTTGGAAAAGCTATCCAGTGAGCATCGAAGCTCATCTGAAAAACAAAATGTTCCACGTGGAACTGAAAATTCAGATCGCTTATTCCTCGACTTGTCCCTGTTCAGCCGCGCTTGCTCGACAGTTAATCCAGCAGCAGTTCGTCGACGACTTCGCCAACAAGAAACTCGAGCATGCCGAAATCCTGTCCTGGCTGGGTTCATCGAACGGCATTGTCGCTACCCCTCATAGTCAGCGCAGCACCGCTACCCTGACCCTACGCCTGAACGCCAACGCAAACGAATTGCCGCTGCTGTCGCTCATCAATGAAGCCGAAGCAGCCCTCGGCACCGCTGTCCAGACCGCAGTAAAGCGCGCCGATGAACAGGCATTCGCCCTGGCCAATGGACAAAACCTGATGTTCTGCGAAGACGCCGCACGGCGATTAAGTACAGCCCTGAGTCGCTCCCCCGACATCGTTGCCCTGGATGTACGCGTCGTTCACGCCGAAAGCCTGCACGCCCATGACGCCGTGGCGCAAAGTCGCTGGACCCGAGGCGCGTCATGATCAACTGCCAAGCGCTACGCTGGGGTGCTCCCGGACAACCTCTCACGCCGCCACTGGCCATGGAGCGACCGGCCGGCAGCCTCACGGCGATCATCGGTGCCAACGGCTCTGGAAAAAGCAGTCTGTTGAAGGTGCTCGCAGGGCTGCAAAAACCGCTATCCGGTAAAGTTACCTTGGATGTTCCGCGGCGCGGCGGGGTTTCGTTCATGCCGCAGCAGCAACATCTGGATCGGCAATTCCCCATCAGTTTGCAGGAGTTGGTGGCCGCCGGCTCTTGGGGTAATCAACACACACCGACCATACGCAGGCAGTTGCTCCAGGACGTACTGGCCGACTGGGCGCTGACCGGCCTCGAACATCGGCCGTTAATGGCGTTGTCTGGAGGCGAGCTGCAACGTGCCCTGCTCGCTCGCTTGAGCCTGGCCGAAGCGCCGCTGCTGTTGCTCGATGAACCCCACGCCGCCCTGGATGAACAAGGCCAAGCGCTGTTGTGGAAGCACATACATCGCTGGCATGCCGCGGGCCGGACCATCGTAGTGGTCTGTCATGATCTGGCAGCGGTACGCCAACACATCCCCCATACGCTGCTGATTCGCAGCACGGGCTGCGTACTGGGGCGCAGCGTCGACTTGATCGCCCAACAACCTCAGACGTGGGTGGCCTGATGCTTGCGGCCTCTCATCTCTGGCAACCGTTTCAAGAGTTTGTCTTCATGCGCAGGGCTTTGCTTGGCGGTCTTGTACTGGCGTGTAGCACGGCTCCATTGGGTGTATTCCTGATTCTTCGACGCATGAGCCTGATTGGTGACGCCGTGGCGCACGGCATTCTGCCTGGCGCCGCCCTCGGTTTCTGGTTTGCCGGGCTGAGCCTGCCTGCCTTGACCGTTGGCGGCCTGGGCGCGGGCTTGAGCATGGCCGGGCTCGCCGCCTGGATTACCCGGCGTACCGGTCTAAGGGAAGACGCCAGTCTTGCGGCGATTTATCCCATTTCCTTGGCGGCCGGCGTGTTGATCCTCGGCATGGCCGGTAAACGCCTGGACTTGCTTCACCTGCTGTTCGGCTCGGCATTGGCGGTAGACGGCCCGACGCTCACCGGCATGCTGTGGGTTTCAGGAGCCAGCCTGTTGGCGATGGCGCTGATTTATCGACCGTTGCTACTCGATACCCTCGACCCACTGTTCCTGCAAACCGTCAGCCGTCTCGGCCCGTTGGCCCATGGCGTGTTCCTGACCCTGGTGGTGTTGAACCTGGTGATCGGCTTCCAGGCCATTGGCGCATTGATGGTGGTCGGCCTGATGATGCTGCCGGCTGCTGCGTCGCGCTTCTGGAGCCGTCGCCTGCCGCTCCTGATGTTGATAGCGGCACTGTCTGGCTGCCTCTCCGTGTGGCTTGGCCTGTTGTTGTCCTTCTATTACTCACTGCCCAGCGGACCGTCCATCGTACTGGTGGCGGGTGCGTTGTACCTGCTGTCGGTGGTATTTGGTCCGGTGCACGGCTTGCTGCGCCGCCCGCCTTTGCTCACATCCCAATGAGGTGTTTCCCGATGCGCGTTCTGCTCGTGCTAATCAGTCTGATGCTGTCCATGTCCGCGTCCGCCGCCGAAAAGCTCCAGGTGGTGACCAGCTTCAGCATCCTCGCCGACATGACCCGACAGGTCGGCGGTGAGCACATCCAAATCACCAACATGGTCGGACCGGACGCCGATGCACACACCTACGAACCGACGCCAGACGACGCCAAGGCATTGCTCAAGGCAAAACTGATCATCAAGAATGGACTGGGTTTCGAGCCGTGGCTGGATCGCCTGGTGACCAGCACCGAAACCAGCGCGCCGGTGATTAGCGCCAGCCGCGGCGTAATCCCGCGGTCACTGGATGAGGATGGCGAGACAATCCCCGACCCGCACGCGTGGCACAACCTGGCGAACGCCGAGCTGTATGTCAGCAACATCACCAAGGCATTGGAAGCTGCAGACCCGGCCAACAAGGCTGACTACGAGCGCAACAGCCAGGCGTACCTGAAGAAAATCTACGCCCTGCTCGCCGAAGCCAAGGCCAAGCTCGGCACATTGCCTGCCGGTAATCGCAAGATCGTGACCTCCCACGATGCCTTCGGTTACCTGGGCCAGGCCTATGGCATTGAGTTCATGGCCCCCCAGGGATTGTCCACGGAACGTGAACCTTCGGCGGCAGAAGTCGCGGCGCTGATTACCCAGATCCGTCAAGCGAAGGTCAAAGCGGTGTTCATGGAAAACATCAAGGATGCGCGCCTGCTCAAGCAGATTGCCGACGAGAGCGGCGCCCACATCGGCGGTACGCTGTACTCCGACGCCCTCGCAGCCAGCGGACCGGCCAGCACCTTCACCGGCCTGTTCGAATACAACCTCAACACGTTGTATGAGGCATTGAGTCGGCCTTGATCAGGCATTTGTGGGAGCAAGATTTGCTCCCACAGGTTGCCCCAGGCGATTACTTCAAACGAGGTTCAAGCCCTCGGCTTGACCGTCCCGCAATCCTGCCCCAGCCACACCGCGCGCGTGTCGAGGCTGCCGTTCTGCTGGATGCCGGTGGCATTGAAAGTGCCGTTGACCTTGGTGGTGAATTCACGATCGCTCTGGAACGTCGCTACCCCGTTACCCTGGGCTTTCGGGCAACTGAAACGAAACTTCCACTGATTGCCGGTGCGCTCGGTGATCTGCTGCTTGCACCCCGATTGCGGGTCTTGCAGAGGGATGTCATTGGTTTGTACCTGCGCCGGGGTCAGGCAGACACGAATGCCTTTACCGCCCATGGTGATGCCCTGTTTTTCCAGCATCGCCCGTTGCTCCGGGGTCATCTGGGTTTGCAGCTGGCCGAGGATCAGTTGCAGATCCGGCAGGTTCTGGTTATCGACCTTCATGTTGCTGGTGGTCAGTTCCCACAAACCCGGCTGGAGCATCTGCGCCTGAGCCGCCATCGGAACCGACAAACCAATTGCCAAGGCCACACCCAGCAGACGAACATTCATTGCATAAACTCCAGAGGACAAGTGGCCGTTAGACGCCGCCCACAGGCTTCGGTTCAGGCTCGGGACGAGTGAATTAAATAGCGACATTCGCCATGGAACATGGTCTGTTAAGCATTGAAACTTCCGGAGCAAGGCTGCCCCAATGGATTATTTTGGCCCGCATGTTTTCGGTTACTTGATCGCGCTGCTTCACACCCTGGGTTCCATCGCCGCCGTCCACGCCGTCCTGACGGTGCGCACGGCCCAAGGCTCGATTGCCTGGGCCCTGTCGCTGACGTTCATTCCCTATCTGACGTTGATTCCTTATCTGGTGTTTGGCCGCAGCACGTTCGATGGTTACATCAAGGCTCGCCGCCAAGCCAACGAAGAGATGCGCAGGGCAATCTCCGAGCTGAACTGGCGTCCCTGGGTCGAAGAAGCCCTGACCGCCCGCGCCTCCCAGGCCTACGCCTCGTTACGGGCCATGCCAAAACTGGGACGCACACCGTGCCTGGCGAATAACCAGGTGCGTTTGCTGATCAATGGCCCTGCCACGTTCGAGGCAATTTTCCAGGCCATCGAGCAGGCTCGACAGGCCGTGCTGATTCAGTTTTTCATCATCCATGACGACCGTCTCGGCCAACGCCTGCAAACCCTGCTCTTGAAGAAAGCCGCCGAAGGCGTGGCTGTGTATTTGCTCTATGACCGCATCGGCAGCCACTCCCTGCCCCACCGTTATGTACAGGCCTTGCGCGACGGTGGGGTCCATGTAAAAGCATTCGCCACCCGCAGCGGCTGGCTCAACCGGTTCCAGGTCAACTTTCGCAACCACCGCAAGATCGTGGTAGTGGACGGTGTGCTGGGGTTTGTCGGCGGACACAACGTGGGCGACGAATACATGGGCCAGAAACCGCCCCTGGCGCCGTGGCGCGACACCCATGTGCAAGTGCGCGGGCCGGTGGTGGCCAGCATGCAAGAATCCTTCGCTGAAGACTGGTTCTGGGCGGCCCGTTCGCTGCCACCGTTGATCCTGCCCGACAGCTATCCAGACGACGGGGTGCTTTGCCAGTTGCTGGCCAGCGGCCCAGCCGATGCCTACGAAACCTGCTCACTGTTTTTCGTCGAGGCTATTCACGCGGCCAGCGAACGCGTGTGGATCACAACGCCCTATTTCATCCCTGACGAGGCGGTATTCGCGGCCTTACGCCTGGCGGTACTGCGCGGGGTCGACGTGCGCATCCTGCTGCCCTCGCGACCCGACCACAAAGTCGTCTACGCCGCGTCCAGCCTGTATGCGTTTGAAGCGGTGCGGGCCGGGGTGCGGATGTTCCGTTATGCGCCGGGCTTCCTGCATCAGAAAGTTGTGCTGATCGACCGGGAAATCAGCGCCATCGGCAGCGCGAACCTGGACAACCGTTCGTTCCGCTTGAACTTCGAAGTCATGCTGCTCACCGTGGACATTCCGTTCGCCACCGAGGTCGAGCAAATGCTTGAGCAGGACTTCGCCCAGGCCCAGGAAATCGACATACAGGAAAGCCGGGAAACCCATCGCCTTCAGAAAGTCGGCATGCGGGTCGCCCGGCTTATTTCCCCGATACTTTAAGGCGCGTAGATGTCGTCGCGGGTCCAGGGTAATTCGTGGCTACCGTCAGCGTGGGCCTTCACCGCCAGGATCTGGTGCAGATTGATCCAGCCCTTGGCGAACGCGTAGGCACAGCCGGCCAGGTACAAGCGCCAGATCCGCAGTGCCTGTTCCGGTACTTCCTTCGACGCGGCTTCGAGGTTGTCTTCCAGGCGCTCACTCCAGTGATCGAGGGTACGCGCGTAGTGCAGGCGCAGGCTTTCCACGTCGACGATCTCCAGTCCCGCTTCGCTGATGTGGGCGGAAATCATCGACAGGTGCGGCAGCTCGCCGTTGGGGAATACGTACTTCTCAATGAACTCGCCCGCGCCGCGCCCGACCGGACGCCCGTCGGTGTGCTTGGCGGTGATGCCATGGTTCATCACCAGTCCCCCCTCGCGCACAGCGCCGAACAGCGTCTTGCAGTACTGCTCGAGGTTAGCGTGGCCGACATGTTCGAACATACCCACGCTGACCACTTTGTCGAAGCGGCCGTCCTGGGGCAGATCGCGGTAATCCAGCAGTTGCAACTCGACCTGGTCCTCCAGGCCTTCGGCCTTGACCCGTTCCCGGGCCAGCGTCAGCTGCGCCTTGCTCAGGGTAATGCCGAAGACCTTGGCACCGAACTCCCGCGCGGCGTAACGCGCCAGGCCGCCCCATCCGCAACCGACATCCAGCAGGTAGTCACCCGGTTGCAGTCGCAGCTTGCGACACAGGTGGCGGAACTTGGCTTGCTGGGCCTGTTCGAGGGTTTCGCTGCCCGTCTCGAAATAGGCACAGGAATAGGCCATGTCGCTGTCGAGCCATAGCTGATAAAACGCGTTGGAAAGATCGTAGTGGTAGGAGATCGCCTTCGCGTCGGCTTCCTTGTCGTGGACCGAGCGCACCGGCTGGTTGTCGGGATCGTCCTCGACCAATGCCTGGCTCAACTCATCGCAGACCCGAATGACTTCGTGGATCGGACCTTCGAGCTCCAGTTTGCCCTCAACGAACGCCGCTCCCAGCGCGTCCAGGCTGGGATGAGTAAATTGCGCGACCATTTGTGGGTCCTTGACCACGATCGTGACACTGGGATCGGCACCCAGGGTAAATTCATGGCCGTCCCAGAGCCGCAGCCGAAGCGGCAAATGCAGATTCTGTAAGGCCGGTGGAAGTTGCGCGAGCATGAGTAATCCCCCCTTTTTCCAGACGTCTGAAATGAGGGTAGACCATCATAGAAAAATAGCAGGCTATCGAATTTATAGCCTTTCTCTATCACTGTCCCAAATTCACTCCTTGTGCCGGGTACGGCCAGTATGGGTACGCCCTCTCCAACAGAGACTGCAAGGGTGATGCACAGTTCGCCGAGCGTTATCCAACGGTTCCCTTCGCCTGGATTTTCAGCAGTGGCTCCTGGAACCGCAACAATCGCCCCGCATTACCTAACACTAGCAGGGTACTGAGATTGTGCAGCAACGCAGCGATCATCGCCCCCGCCGCGCCGAGCCAGCCGAAGGCGGCAAAGGCGACAATTGCCAGCGTCCAGCCCAGGCCGATGATCACGTTGACCTGCAACGTGCGCCGGCATTGGCGACTCAACCGCACGCAAGTGCCGAGGCGCCGCAGGTCGCTGCCGATCAGTACGATGTCTGCCGATGCCAGGGCGATGTCCGCACCGCCCGCGCCCATTGCGACGCCCACCACCCCGGCCTTGAGCGCCAGGGAATCGTTGATGCCATCGCCCACCACCATAGGGCGGAAACCATGGTCGATTTCGGCCATGACCCGTTTGAGTTTGTCTTCCGGCAAAGCCTGGGCTTGCAGATCGCCGATACCGACATCCCGCGCCAGGGTCGTGGCCACGCTCTGGCGGTCGCCGGTCAACAGCAACTGACGCCCCAGACCCAGCTCGCGCAGCTCGGCCATGGCAACCCGTGCCTCCGGCTTGACGCTGTCGGCCAACAACAGCCAGGCGAGAAATTGCCCGTCCAGGGCCAGGCCGGCAATCGGACCGTCGTGTTCAGGGACCGCTGATGTTTGAATCCCCAGCTGTGCAAACAATTCTGGCCGACCAAGCGCCGCTTCACCCTGCGCGGTCATGGCGACCACACCCAGCCCTTGGCGCTCATGGATATCCGTCAGCGGCAGGCAGTTTTCCTGTTCCACCAACCCTGCCAACGCGCGACTGACCGGATGGCTGCTGGCCGAACCGAGGCTGGCGGCCAACGGTAGCAGCAACGGTGCGTGAGCATCCTGGGCCTGTTCAATGGATTGCAGGCGCAGCACGCCGTAGGTCAAGGTACCGGTCTTGTCGACCACCAACGAGGTCAGGTCCGCCAGCTCTTCCAGGAAGGCCGAGCTGCGGATCAGGATCCCGTGGCGCGCCGCCACCGCGATTCCGGCAATGGCGGTGGCCGGCGCCGACAGCACCAACGCACAAGGACAGGCAGCTACCAATACCGCCAGCATCGCCTGGGCATCGTTGGTCACGAACCAGGTCACCGCCGCCAGCAGCAGCACCAATACCAGGTAACTGCCGGCGTAACGCTCCAACAAGCGTGTGATGGGTGGCTTGGAGCGTTCAGCGTTTTGCATCAGGGCGATGACTTTGCCCAGGGTGGATTCTTCACCGGTACGGGTCACCTCCAGGCGCAGCAGGCCATCGAGGTTGATCGCGCCACCGAAGACTTCAGTGCCGACCACAGCCTCCAACGGCACCGACTCACCCGTGATGGGCGCAGTGTCGAGGCTGGCCTGGCCGGACAACACCCGGCCATCGGCCGGCACCCGGTCGCCGGCACGCACCTCCACAATATCGCCGGCTCGAAGCGTCGCGTTGTCGACATCGATGATGGAACCGTCGGCTTGCACCTTGCGACCTTGGCTGCGGGTCAGTTGACCCAGGGCATGGATCGCCTCCTGGGAACCGATGACGCTGCGCTCTTCCAGCACATGGCCGAAGATCATGATGATCGGCAACAGTGCTGCCGTCAGCAGATCGCCGGTGGCCCAGGCACCGAGCATCGCCAGGGCGATGAGTTGGTCAGTGATCCCGTGCAGGCTCGGGTATCGCAAGCTGTACCAGGCCGAACGCATCACCGGCACCGCCACCAGCAGCGAGGCAAAACCCAACAACAGTTGGCTGACACCGCTCTGCTCCGGCGACCAGGCGCGCCATACCAGGCCCAATGCGAGCAGGCCGAGGGCGAGCATCGCCAAGGTCAATTGCCGAGCGGCGACGCGCTGCTCGGTCGAGGACAACATCGGTACCGCAGGGGTTTGAGCGGTCATTGGCCGGCTCCCTGGATGATCAGGCGGGAATCGTCTTTCGGGTCGACCGTGGTGACGGAACCGGCCTGGCGAAGGATGGCGGGCATGCGTTCGCGATACAGGCGCAGCAGCATTTGCGGATCGCTGCCTTGGGTCTTCGCCAGGCCGAGTACCGTGGCCGTATCGGCCGAAGCCTTGGCGAGGCGCTCGCTGGCCTGGGCATGGGCGACTTGCACGGCGCGGTCGGCGTCCTGACGGGCGGACTGAGTAAGTTTTTCCGCTTCGGTACGCGCATTGGCCACGGCTTTATCGGCCTGCTGGCTAGCGGTCAGCACCGCGTTGAACGCACTCACCGCCGGCCCCGGCAGACTCGATTGCACATCGACCCGCACCACTTCGATGCCCAGCCCCTGCCCCGTCGCGGCCAGGTCAGCCAGGCGTCGGTTAAGACCCTGCACCAGATCACCCCGCAAGCGTTCGCGACGCTCGGCAGCCTGGTTGTCGCTGCCCATCAGTTCGGGGCGCGCCACCAGGATGGTGTCCAGGTCCCGGGCCGCGGTCAGAGCCACGGCACTGCGGGTCGCCAGCCGGTCCAGGGCCGGCAGGACATGTTCACCTTGCAAGACGAAGGCGTAAGGGTCGGTGACCTTGTAGAACACCCGCACATCCAACTGCACCACACCGGCATCGCCGGTCAATAAATAACCAGAGCCGGCCAACGCATCGCTGACCGGCGTGGCGAAACTGGCCACGCGATCGGCCTGCAGGGCCGCGTCCGAGCGCAGCAGATTTTCCACCCGCCGCTCAAGCACCCGATCCGCCGCTGGCAGCAGGATCACCTGTTCCACAGGACGCGGCCACGCCAACAAGAGGCCAGCATTCTGGATGCGATCCAAGGCGCCAAAGTGCAGCACCACCGCACGATTCTGCGGATCGATTTGCCGCACGTTGGAAAAAATCCAGGCCAATGCGGCCAGCACCGTGACGGCGTAAAGCGCCAGAAACGCCAGACGCCCGGCTTGGATCCACGGGCTGGATAACTCGTTTGTTCCACGTGGAACCAAACTCATGGTTGTGTTCCACCTTTGCCTTCCACGGAAACAGGACCATCCACCAGGACACGGAATGGCGCGGCATCGGTGCGCAAAATCAATTTCGTGCCTGGGCTGACAATGGTGCCCAAGGTGTCCAGCGAACGTAGCAGGTTGTAGAGCTGTGGAGAGCCAGCGTAGGCCCGGCCATAAATTTCGGCCGCTTCTACCCGCGACTGCGCTTCGATATCGGCAGCCTTCACAGTGGCGTCAGCCTGCACGACTCGCGCATCACGTTCTGCGGCGGAGCGAATCTGCGCCGCTTCGCGCTTGCCGATGGCAGTGCGTTCGGTAGCGATGGTCTCGCGCTCGGCCCGCATGCGATCTACCGTCGCCGTCAGCGTTACCGAGGGCAAGGTCAGGCGCTCGATGCCCACTTGCAGCACCCGTACGCCGTAAGTGGTGAGCAACTGTTGATCGATCTGTTGACGCAACTGTGCTTCGAAATCGGCGATACGCACCTGACTGGCATCGGTGTTGACCAGGTTCGCCAGGTCAAAACTGGCAGCCGTGGTTTCCAACGCCGAGCCGACGAACGTACGGATCTGTCGTGCAGCCTCGTCCGGTTGGTTCTGCACCGCGCGCATGAAACGCTGCACATTGTCGGGGTCGCCCTGCACCTGCCAAGCCACGTACGCCTGGACGATGATCCGCAGCCCATCACGGGTACCGACATCCTGCAGGCCACTGGATGTGGTACGCAATCGCAGGTCCACCGGGATCGCCGCTTCGAACGGCGCCGGCAAGCGCCAACCGAGACCTGGTTGCAGCAGCACCCGTGCTGGGTTGCCGAAACGGGTGATGACGGTAGCCTCTCCCGAACGCACCTGCACCAGGCTCGCGGCTGCAACGGCAAACGCCACCAGCAGCGCCGCCCAGCCCATCCGCCGCCAGGGGAACGGACCGGTTTGCTGCGGATCGCCATGATGGTGGTGATGATGTCCATGATGATGACCGGCATGACCGTGATCGTGACCGGCGTGGTCGTGGTGACCGTGTGAAGAGGACTGGCTCAATGGGCAGCTCCTGGCTGGACAGGGTTACGCGGCGACGCGGGGTCTGCCGGCAGCGTGAAGGTTCGCAAGTCGATAGTCGGCGCGTTGCCGCTGTCGCCCAGGCGGTGATCGAGAATCAGCAACTGGGCTTTGCCAAGGCCCTGGCTCAGTTGGCTCAAATAATGTTCCAGCACAAAAGCGTGCCCTGCCGTGGCGTAGGCTTTGCGATCGGCGTTGAAACGCAAATCGGCAGCCTGGGCGGTCGCGTTGATTTCCCGAGCAGTGGCATTAGCCTGGTCATGGGCGATGCTGGCTTGTAGTTGTGCCTGGTTGGTCTGTTCCGCCGCCGCACCACGCTCGCGGGCGATCAGCGCCTGAGCGCCGATCTGCGCCGCCTGCACGCCGTGGTAGGCATTGGCCGCGCCGGCCGGCGGATGAATCGCCTCCACGACCGTCGCGAGGATTTCCACACCGCTATCGAGCGTTTGCAAGTCCGCCTGGACGGCGCGACCGATTTCGTCGGCCAGGCTGACACGGTCCGCGCCCAGCAAACCGTCCAGCGTGCGCGAAGCAAACTCATGCACCAGGATGCGGCTGGCGGTACTGCGGATCAGCATCGGCACATCGGCGCTGTTGTAGGTCGCCGCCAGTGCTGCGGCGTCAGTCAGGCCGATACGATAGACAAAGCGCACATCCATGTTGACGATCTGGAAGCTCTGCTGGTCGGCACGGCGGCTGGCAATGACCTGAGACTTGTCGTTCACATGGCTGGCGTCCCACAGCCGATTGGCAATTGCCGGAGCCGGCCCCTCCGCCGGTTCAGCCTCGGCAACCGCTCGACTATCGACGACACTGGTCGCCAGTTCATGCACAACGCCATTCTCGACGTTGAGCACCCTGCCCCACGGCCAAGGCAACGCAACATGCAAACCCGGGCCGAAGACCTCCACCGGTTTACCAAAACGCTCATAGATGCCACGCCCCTGCAGTGGCACTTCGTGCACGCCCGTCAACAACCAGCCCACCAACGCCACCAGCGCCAACACTGGAAAAAAAGCCCGGCGCATATAACTGAAGGCCCAGATCTGGCGCAGGTCGATGCCAAAACGGTTGTGCAGTTCATGTTGCAAAGCGAGCAACGGTTGCGGCGGCCAACGCAGCAGATCGGCGATGACACTTCGGCCCAACAGCGACGGTTCCAGGGCGTCCCGGCGCGGGATGAATAACGACAGCACGGCGCGCAGCAACAACTCTGCCGCCACCAGCCCAGGCAACAGCCCCATCAACACCGCCAGGCGCATCGGCCAGATGGACGTTTCTGCGGCGAACAAAAGGCACAAGGCGCCAAGCACCAGCACGATGATCGCCACTCGCGTCAGTTGCGCCAACGGCGGCGCTTCCGGCCATTCCACGGGGGATTGCTGGGCCAATTGCCGCTCGAACACCAGTAATCCGAACGCCAACAGCAACGACAGCACCGCCCCCACACTGGTCGAGACACCGAGGGCGGCAGCGGGCAGCGTCAAGTTCCAGGCTTGCTCCAGGCTCAGCAACACCAGCACTGCCCAACCGGCCAGCCACAACGCAGGCGCACCGATTTGCTTGAGCAGGCCGACCCAGCGTGCGCCGATTCGCTCCAGCAGTCGCTCATACCAACCCAGGTTATCAACAGGCTCGCTTTGCGCAGGCAAGTTATCCACAACCGGCGACAGCGCCCTGCTACGCCATTGCGTCACCCACCAAGCCGACTGCAAACCCGCTACCAACACCAAGAGTCCCGCCGCTTGGCTGACCAGCAGAGCCGGCCACAGCGATTGCGGTGAAAACACCCCGATAAAAAATGCCAGCACCAGGCCCAAACCCGCCACGCTTCCCAGGGCGAAGGCGATTTGCTTCAAGCGGCGCCCTTGGAACGACGCTCGCTGAAAACGCGGCCATTCGGCCACCTGTGCCCCTTCGACATCAAGATCGACTTGCATACCACCCCAGCACTCGTGGCGATCAAAATCCGGCCCGTGACAGATGCCACCGACACTCCGTTATATGCCGTTACCTTATAACGGTTCCTGTGAAATTTCCGTTTTGAATTCTTCATGACAAGGTCCGCGCCGACCTCTTGACTTAAGCCTTGACCGAAATCTCTGGAAACGCTCATATTACGAGCATAATTTTTTATCAGGCCAAGCGGGAGAACAGCGATGGGCAATTACGATGTGGTCATTCTGGGTGGCGGACCCGGAGGGTATAACGCGGCAATTCGGGCCGGGCAGCTAGGGTTGAAAGCCGCCTGTGTCGAAGGCCGAGCCACCCTCGGCGGCACCTGCCTGAACGTCGGCTGCATGCCCTCCAAGGCATTGCTGCACGCCTCGGAACTGTACGAGGCCGCCACAGGAACGGAGTTCGCCAACTTGGGCATTGAAGTCAGCCCCACCCTCAACCTTGCGCAAATGATGAAGCAGAAGGACGAAAGCGTGGCGGGCCTGACCAAGGGCATCGAATTTCTGTTTCGCAAGAACAAGGTCGACTGGATCAAAGGTTGGGGCCACATCGATGGGCCGGGCAAAGTGACCGTCACCGGCGACGACGGCACCAAGACCGAACTCAGCGCCAAGGACATCGTCATCGCCACCGGCTCGGAGCCCATGCCCCTGCCAGGCGTGACAATCGATAACCAGCGCATCCTCGACTCCACCGGCGCCTTGTCCCTGAGTGAGGTGCCCCGGCATCTGGTGGTGATCGGCGCCGGCGTCATCGGCCTCGAACTGGGCTCGGTCTGGCGACGCCTGGGTGCCCAGGTCACCGTGGTGGAATATCTCGACCGCATCTGCCCGGGGGTGGATGGCGAGGCCGGCAAGACCCTGCAGCGCGCCTTGGGTAAACAAGGCATCCAGTTCAAGCTGAGTTCCAAGGTCACGGGCGCCGCTGCTTCGGCCGACGGCGTGCAATTGCACATTGAACCGGCGGCGGGCGGCGAATCACAGACCCTGGACGCCGATTACGTGCTGGTCGCCATCGGTCGACGGCCTTACACGCAAGGGCTGGGGCTGGAGAACGTCGGGCTGAGCCCTGACCAGCGCGGCATGCTCGCCAACCAGCATCACCGCACCGAAGCACCGGGGGTCTGGGTGATCGGCGATGTGACGTCCGGACCGATGCTGGCCCACAAGGCCGAAGACGAAGCCATGGCCTGCATCGAACAGATCGCCGGCAAGGCCGCCGAGGTCAACTACGCGCTGATCCCCAGCGTCATCTACACCCGTCCGGAACTGGCCAGCGTCGGCAAGACCGAGGAACAGCTCAAGGCCGAAGGCCGCGCCTACAAGGTCGGCAAGTTTCCATTCACGGCCAACAGCCGGGCCAAGATCAACCACGAGACCGAAGGGTTCGCCAAAGTCCTGGCCGATGAACGTACCGATGAAGTCCTGGGCGTGCACCTGGTGGGTCCGAGCGTCAGTGAGATGATCGGTGAATACTGCGTGGCCATGGAGTTCAGTGCCTCGGCCGAGGACATCGCCCTGACCTGCCACCCACACCCGACCCGCTCGGAGGCATTGCGCCAGGCGGCGATGAATGTGGAGGGGATGGCGACGCAGATGTAGGGACGACGCAAAGCGGGAATGAACACCTGTGGCGAGGGAGCTTGCTCCCGCTCGGCGGCGAAGCCGTCGTAGAACCGGCTGATGCGATTTGCCTGAAAATCGCGTCAGCCCATTTGGGGCGGCTGCGCCACCCAGCGGGAGCAAGCTCCCTCGCCACAGGCTGTGTTCGGCTGGCCGTTAGCTTAGCTGGCCGACATCCGCGCCTTGCGCCGGCGCCGACTGATCAATCCCAACGCCACTGCCACCACCAGCACGGCCCCGCCCACTTCCAGCCAAACCTTGTAAGGTCGCAGCGCCGAACGAATCGGGTCCAGGGCCTGGGTCACGTAGCGTTTGTTCGCTTTGCCGAAGTCCGGCTCCTGGCATTGATGACCGAAATCCCCGGCCCAATCCACATAGGGACCTTCCTTCACATAGCGTTGATACAACGCGCTTTGCTCTTCGAGGCTGGAGTTGTACCCCACCGCTTTGCACAGCACCGCCGCAAACGCCTGGCTGGTATGCGGCAAATGATCCGCAGCCTGGCTGGCCAGCGCCGTGGCGACAAAGCGATAGTGATAACGCACATCCGGCTGCGCCGCGCTGGCTTGCTGGCGTTGCACTTCGCCTTCGGCCACCAGCGGTCCGACGCTCAGCTCGACCGGTTCCAGGCTGTAGTTGCCTCCCAGGCTGGCGTAATCCGGCGCCATCTCATAGCCAAGCAGTTCCATGCCCCACTCGCGAGCCATCCGGGACGCATGGAAATACGCCTCGGCCCGCCGGGTTGGCCACCATTTGGACTCGGCATCCTGGCGCAATTGCCCATAGGCACGGGCCTTGTTCTGCAGGTCCGCGTTATCGAAATAAGCCGGTGCCTCATCGAAGCGCCCTTCCCTCAGCAAGCGACGGCCCAGCAGATTGCGCAGGCTCGCGGCCACCGGCAGCGGCACGTAGTTGTCCCGATCCTCCTGGCTCAACGCCGGTGGCGCCGGGACTTGGGCGTCGACGTACTGCTTGAGCTCATCCACCGTGAGCACACGCTCGGCCACTGCGGCCGCGTCGTACCAATAGTTGCTCTGGCCGCGATAGAGCTGATCGAAGGCTTGCAGATAATCACCCCGCTGCAAGGCCAGGATCGCGCTTTCCCCTTCGACCCGGCACTTGGGCTGCACCGACTCGAAATTCCAATCCGCTGTGCGCCGCGGGCCCCAGGACTCATCGTTCGGAAAGGCCTGGGCCGCCTTGGCATAAGCCGCCGCCGCGGCCACCTTGTCGCCGGCGCGCAATGCCAGCTTGGCCCGCACCCACCAGGCCAGGCCGGTGTCGGCGGCTTTTTGCACAAAAGCCTGGGCGCTGGCGTAATCGCCGTGCTGGTAACTCACCGCCGCCAAACGGTCGGCGTCGTCCAGGTTGTCCCGGGCGTTGGCCTGCAACAGTTCGAAGAGCCTTTTCTCGCCCGAGGGCTCTTCTCCGTCCCACCAGCCGACGCGGCTGAGCAAGTAAGCGGTGACCAGCCGCTGCACTGCCTTAGTCTTGAGCAATTCGCTCAAGCGCTCATCGGGCTGGACGCTCAAATCACCGGCCAATTGCAGCAACGAGCTGTAGCCGACCGCAGATCCTTGCAGGTTCTGGGTCGCATACAGGCCGATGGCACTGTCCCAGTCGTCAGCGGTGTAGGCCACCCGGGCTTCTTCGCCAAGGCTGGCGATGCCCAGCTCCAGCGGATCGCTGAAGCCGGCAATACTCATTTCCCGGGCCTGGCGAAACGCAGCTCGCGCCTGGTCCTGCAAGACCACAGGGTCACCGCTGCCAGCCTCGGTGCTCACGGCGAACAATGCCCGGCCCAGGGAGTACGCGGCCCAGGTGCTGCGCAACCGACGTTGGTCGGCCGGTAATGCCAGCAGCTGCTGGAACGCTTCCACGGCGCGCTGATGCTCACCGATGTTAAAAGCCGCCGCGCCAATGGCATACAGACGCAGCTCATCGGGCAGGTTGGCCGCTTCGGCTGCCACCTGGTCTACATCGGTCAAGGCCCGCAGGCGCTCCACCACCGCTTGCTGCGGCGGGGTCAGGCCAATCTGCTCGGCCTTGGTGCGTTGTTCAACGTAGGAAGACTGATCGTCATAGCTGTAATCCGGGTTGCGCGTCGCCTCGGTGGCTGGCTTGAGCCCGGCAATCGCCTGGCCGAGTCGACTGACCTCGAAGCGAAAGCTGCCTTCGGGCAATTCGGCCAGCGATTGGGCGCGGTTATCCAGCAGGCGCATCGGGAAATCCGGCCCGCAGGCCAGCACCGGGCCCAGCGGCAGGCAAAGGCTCAGGCACAGCAGGTGACGAGGCCACTTACGGGTAAACATTGAAACCTCCTTGGTCGATTTTCGTACAGCGCGCCCAGCCGATGGCTCGTTGGCTGCCGGCAGCCAAGCGGCCTTCCTGAATGCGGGTGAAGGTAAGCAGTCCGGGGGTTTGTTGCAACGTATAACCGGCCAAGGCATCGACGCCGTCACACGCGCCCACGGCGAGCGTCAGGCGCTGGGGCCAGGGGCTGTCGAGATTGCCCTGGTTGACCAGACGAATATCGTACAAACCGCCCTGCTCTCCCCACTGCAACGCCAGGCGACTGTCCAGATGATCGCCCCGGGCGACGGCGCCGAGTGTGGTCAGGCTCCACGCCCGTCGGTCGCCGGCCAAGGGCAGGCGAAACCAGATCAGCCCGGCGAGATGTGGCGGCGGATCAGCCCGCAAATCCGCAGCAAGCCCGGCCACTTGCTGCGGATCGGCCAGCAGCTCACGCCGCTCGCCACCGCGATCAATCGGCACTTCGCTTTCCACCACCGGCACGCCGCTCTCCTGGGTCAGCAGCGCCACGCCGTAGGCCGGCAGGGCCAGATAAAACGGCCTCTGGGTGACCTTGCCCCAGCGTCGCGCCCAGTGCCGGGCCTGTTTCGGATCGAACAGTCCTTGCCGTGGGTCGCTCACCGCGTGGACCTGCAACACACTGCTGTCCACCGCTTCCAACAGCCCCGGCAATGCTGGACTGTCGAGCCAGGCCGGCAGCGCCGTGATGCTTAGCCGCAGATTGGCGGGCAGGACTTGCCGCAGTTGGCCGAGAAACTTTCCATAGGCCGGCAACCGTGCATTGCCGGCATCGTGGTCGATCTCTATTCCTATCGGCGCCAAGCCCTGGGCTTGCCAATCACTCAGCACTTGCTGGATTTGCGCGATCACCTCGTCCTGATCCAAGGCCTTGAGCTGGCCGTCCAGGCGAATCACGGCGATCAGCGGACGGCCGTCAGCCTTGAGCAGCGCCGGATCGATCCGCGCACGGCTCCAGCCCGCGCTGGGAAAAGCCTGCAACGCCAGCACCCGCAGCGTGGAAAAATCGCCCTGGCTTTGGCGCAGCGCCAACTCATGGGCAGGCGTCCATTGGCGTTGCCAGATATAGACCTGTTGATCGAGGGCCGGGGTTGGAGGCTTTTCGCAGCCCCCCAAAAGCAACATGGCGAGGGCCAGGGAGAGCCGGAAAAGAAACGTCATGAAGCCTTACCACCCATAAAGCCCGGCAGATTACCGCCACCCGCGTCGAAGAGAAACTCTGTGGCGAGGGAGCTTGCTCCCGCTTGGGTGCGCAGCACCCACCAAAAGGGGTCGCTTCGCAACCCAGCGGGAGCAAGCTCCCTCGCCACAGTAAGCGCCCTTGCCACAATGAGTGTTATGAAAGGCCACCAGGCTTACGCGCAATAATCACCTGACTCTTGGCCACCACCGCGTCCAACGCCTGCTTGATCTGCGCGCCACGGGGCGAGTTCAGCACGGCTTGCCAGGTGTCGGCCCAATGATTGAGCAACGGGTGGTCGGCGTTGCTGAAATCCACCTTGGCCTCCCAGAACAACAGCATCCACATCGACCAGTAGAAACCGTATTGGCTGTGGCTCAACACCTCCAGTCCAGCGTCGCTGACCATCGCCTTGAACTGCTCTTCGCTGATGATGCGAATGTGGTTGGGCTTGCGGAAATACTCCGGCGCTGCGATGTCTTTTTGCAGGTCTTCGGAACTGGGGTGCGGCACGCTCAGCAGGTACAGCGCGCCGGGCTGGCCGACCCGTACCAGTTCAGCGAGGAACTGCGCCGGGTCGTCGACATGCTCGATGACTTCGGTGGACACCACCCGGGTGGCCGTGGCGTCGGCAATCGGCAGCGGGTTGCAGTCGGTCACGTGGCACTCGACTTCCCGCGCGGGAGTGTCGCTCAAGCGCTGGCGAGTGGCTTCGACCTTGGCCGCATCGATGTCGGCGATGATGATCTTCGCCCCGCGCATCCCACAAAAATGCACGTTGCCGCCATCGCCGCAGCCCACGTCCAGCAGCGTGTCTTCAGGCGTCACCGGGAAACCGGTGAACAGCTCGCCGGTTTGCTGGTTGAACCAGCCGCTGAGCATCGCATCGTGCAGCCCGAGCATATACGGGTCGACTTTCTCGGCGACCGGCTCGGCAGGCGCGGGCGTGCCCGTGGTGAGTTTCTTCAAAAGGCTCAGCATGACGGGGCTCCAGAGACAGGAAGGACAGTTCGGGCGGCGGACAGGCGCTCAACCAGTTGGGCGCCACGATTGCGCATGGGCATTTCGACCCATCGGTAGTTGAGTTCGCTCAACAGCCCGATCAGCGACAGGGCGCAAGCCAGGGCCAGCCAGGGATGGCTGGCCGGGTCCGGCGAACCCAAGGGCGCGAAACGAAACCACAACTCGCGCAGCAGAAAAAATACCGGGATGTGGATCAGGTAGATCCCATAGGAACGACTGCCCACCCAGGTCAGCGCGGTTTTCAATCGGCTGCGGGGCAACAGGTAATCCCGATCGTAAGAGGCCACCCAGACCAGCACGGCGCTGAGCACAGCAATGACCCCGAGCCGGTAGAACGACAAATTGAAGTGCTCGGTCGCGATCCAGGCCATCACGCTGCCCAGGGCCAGTACCAACAACACCCCCAAGGGCGGGCGGCGCAACCATGTGGGCTCGAAGCGCCAATAGCTGGACCGCAGGCTCCAGATCGACAACAACACCCCCAACGCCAAGGCATCGGTACGAATCACCGACAACCACAGCGCCCGCCAGGTGAAAAACTGCACCAGCACCACAGCCAACAGTATCCACACCAAATAGCGACGCGAGACGAACACCAGCAGCGGCAGGATCAAATAGAACTGCTCTTCCAACGACAGCGTCCAGTACACGAAGCTCGCGCCGTATTCATACCGCATGAACGCATCGGCAAAACGCAGGTTGGCGAATTGCAGGAAACCGGCCAGGGTCGCCTGCAGGTTGGCCTGCACGCTGCCAAACGCGCCGGAGCGGTTCAGGAAGAACACCGCGAACAACACCAGCAGTAGCCAGAGCCAGGCCGACGGCAGCAGGCGAAACGCCCGGCGAATCCAGAACTCCCGAGTGACGGCCCAGAACTGCCGGGGACTGTCGCAGCGTCGCAGCTGCGGGATCAGGCTGCGTCCGATGACGAACCCGGATATCGCGAAAAACAGATCCACGCCCCACCACAGCTGGAAACTCTCGGCCAGGGCTGCCAGACGCGGCCATCCACCAGGAAACGGCATGCCTTGCAGGTGATGGAACAACACGCCGATCACCGCGACGGCGCGCAGCAACTCGATGTCCATGATCCGCTTGCTGCTCATGAAGTACTCCCGGAGAAAGGATCGGGTTTACGCGCGATGATGACCTGGCTCTTGGGCATGAACCGGTCCAGCACCTGCTTGATCGCCAGACCGTCGGGTTGCGCCAACAAGCCCTGCCAGAGGCTCGCCCAGCGCTCCATCAACGCGGGATACGGTGCCTGGATACGGTCGCGCACGGCACCCTCGAGGTCCCGGCCTGCCGCCTGTTCGCTGGCCCAGAAGAAAATCATGCCCATGACCCAGAAAAATCCGCTGGCCTGGCGATGCTCGATCACCAGCCCGGCCTCCTCCACCAGCGCAGCGAATCGCTCGGCGCTGAAAATCTGCACATGGTTGGGCGCTCGAAAGTAGCCCGGCGGTGCGATGCCTTGCTGCAAATGTTCGCCCACCGATGCCGGCACGCTGAGCAAATACTGCGCCCCTGGCCGGCCCATGCGCACCAGTTCGGCCATGAACGGCTCTGGCTCATGGATATGCTCGAGCACCTCCATGCAGACGATCTTGTTCGCGCAGCCATCGGCCAAGGGCAGCGGCAGGCTGTTACTGACCAGGCCCAGGAACGGCGCGACGGCCTGGGTCTCGACCTGGCGGGCCAGGTCGCGCACCTTGTCCTGTTCGCTGTCGGTAAAGATCACGGACGCGCCCTGGCGCATCGCAAACAGCGTCGCCACACCTTCGCCGCAACCGACATCCAGCAAGGTATCGGCGGCCGTGATGGCAAAACCCTTGAGCAATTCGCCGGTTTCACTGCGAAACCAGCCATCCAGCATCGCGTCGTAGAGGCCAACATCCCGGGGCGAAACGGCCACCGCCGGCAGTGGTGAAGGCTCCACCGCGGGTCTGAACCCGGCCAGCCATCGCCGGATCATGGCTGCTGCGCGTTCCGGCGCCGCTCAGTCAGGTCTTCGAAAAACGCCCGCAAACGCTGCTCGGCGTTGGCCTGGCTGCAGAACTTCTCCAGGCTGCGCACGGCGTGGGCCGACATGCGGCGATAACGCTCGGGGTCGTTTTTGGCCACGTCATAACTGGCGCGGTAGGCCGAACACAGCGAGTCCCAATCGGTGACATAACGCAGGGTCCGGTACGCCGCACGCGGGTCGTGGGGCCAGGCAGTCAGTTCCTCGGTGGAATCCACCACGAAGGCGTTATCGTGGTCGATGTAGTCGGCCATGGCCGTGTTCAGCGGCGCGATCGCCGGACGGCCACAAGACATGAACTCCATCAACGGCAAGCACTGTCCTTCGCCATAGGAACTGTTGACCACATACCGGGTGGCTTCCACCAGCCGCTCGTAGTCCGCATCCGCCAGGTAGCCATGTATCAGCACGATGCGGCAGCGGTACGACTGGTTCTTGTAGACGTGATGGAGCATGTCGACGAGCGCGGCTGTGACGTCGTGATGCGTCAGCTTGAGCACCAGGGTTGCGTCGGCAACGTCGCGGAACGTCGTGCAAAACGCGCTGATCATGTCCTTCCAGTTCTTGCGCCCGTCGTAAGGGTTGAACACCGAGGTATAGATCACGCCGTCCAGGAGCAACTCGCAATCCTGGGCCAGACCGTCCAGCACCAGCGGCGTACCGGCCTGGTGCGCCGGCGGGCCATAAGGCCGCAGATCCGTGGTGCGGCTGTCGATCAACAGGCCACGCAATTGCATGCGCATGTGATCCACCGTCGGCCGCTGGGCCAGCATCGCGCCGCGAGCGGCAAAGCGGTCCCATACCGGCGCCGCGATGGCGGCGATGGGGAAGTCCACGCCCATCACCTCACGAACGGACGTGACGGTGAAACTGGAATGGGTAATCGCCATGCCGGTTGCGCCCAAAACCACCCGCCAATCGTGCCGGGGCTCGCCCTGCCAGCTTTCGGTGGGAATGGTGCTGAACTCCCAGGCGAACACTGGAATCGTCGGGCAGGCGTAGTGGGCGGCGGTGCGATGAGGAGGTGAAAACGACAGGAATACGCAATCCTCGCCCCGCCCCAGGCAATCGGCGTACAGCTGATCGACCTCTTCGTCAGGCCGAGTCACTTCGACGACCCGCCCCAACCGCTCCAGCACCGGGCGAAACTCCTTGAGCACGAAGTAATAGCTGTACTCGGGCTTGCCGAGGTTTTCCAGGATGTTGCTCTGGTTGGTTTCCGAATAAATGATGATCAGCATGAGGCGGTACCTGCCTGGACCACCAGCGGCAACCTTTCGTCACAGCCCGGCGCAGCCAGGAAATCCGCCAGGCGCTGCTGTACCGGGGTGAACGCACAATAGCGACGCATCCGCTCGTTCGCGGCAACCGCCATGGCCTGATAGGCCTGCGGTTGGTGCTTGGCCATGGCGTAGCTCTGCTGGTAGGCGAGCTTCAATGAACCCCAGTCAGGCCGATGGCGCAGGGTGCGATACAAGATGCGCGAGTCTTCCGGCCAGATGGTCGGCTCGCGGCTGGACTTGACGATGAAGGCCACCTCGGCGTCGATGTAATCGCGCATCGCCGTGTGGTCCGGTGCGATGACCGGGCGGGCGCAGGACATGAACTCCATCAACGGCAGGCACAGGCCTTCGCAGCGGGACGCATTGACGTAGAAACTCGCGGCGCCATACAGCCGCGCGAATTGTTCGTCTTCCAGGTAACCGTGCATCACCACCACCCGGCAACTGAACGGCGACAGTTGGGACAGCAGCGTCAGCAGCTCGACGTAGTAGGTCGACAGGTCGTTCTGGGTCATTTTCAGCACCAGCGTGGCGTCCTCGACGTCGCGCAGGGCCCAACAAAAGGCGGTGATCAAGTGATGCCAGTTCTTGCGACCGTCATCGGGGTTGAACACGCTGACGTACACCACCCCGCTGACGTCGGTCTCCACCACCTGTCTGGTGTCCGGCAGGATGGCCTGGGGATGTTCCGGTGGCGCGGGCTCGGGAATGGGCTCCTCGACGAACACCGGCGGCGGGGCCGGCCCTCTCAGGATCCTGCTGATCGCAACGCGTACCGGCACCGGTACCAGGTCGCGGACCGCCTCGCGATACCAGCACAACAGGTTGTGCTTGAACAGCCACACGGGGCCCTGCTCGGTCTTGCCGGTAAAAGCACGGATGACTTCACGCAGGTAATGGCGGGAAACGAATGCCCGCCGCCGCCAAGTCAGGGGCGGCGGTTCGATGATCGGTTCTGGTTCCGGTTCTGGCTCAGGCGTCTCTTCGAAGATCGGCGCGATCAAGCCGTCAGCCGACAGCCCGAGCGGCCGGCTGTCGATGATGCAGCCCTTGATCTGCAAGGTCGTTCCCGGGTTGATCGGCAAGCTCGGGTGTTGCTCACGAACCGCCGCGAAACGCTCCCACAGCGGCGTGGGCAATACCAGTACCGGGAAATCCTCGCCCAAGGTCCGGCGGATCGCCTCGGCTGTGTGGCTGGACAGGGTAATTACCCGGCCATGACGAGCCAGCGTGCGGCTCCAGTCATGCCGCAGGTCGTCGTCCCAGTGCTCGGCCGGGATCGAATCGAACTCCCAGGCCACCACGCAGACCATCGGGCAAAGCAGGTCGAGCGGCGTCTTGTGCGGAGGGGAAAACGACAGGAACAAGCAGTCCTGCCCAGCCTGCTGCAACGTTTGATAAAGCGGATCGACCTCGGCGACCGACGACACCACATGCACCGGCCCCAGGCTTTCCAGCACGGGACGATAGGCCTTGAGCACGAAGTAATAGCTGTACTCAGGGCGACCGAGGCTCTGGCTGATGGAGTGATCGTTTACGTCCGAGTAAAGAATGAAATTCATGGCATCCCATCATGGCGCCGCCATCCCGGCAGCCCCACTTCATGACGGTCGAGTCACGCATCGAACCGGTCCGGAGGCCGCCGCTCGTCGTTCGTCTTGCTACCCGTCTCGTTCTTGTTTTTTTGTGGTCAGGCCCCCGGGGGCGATCCGAAGATCGGCGCCAGGGGCAGCGTGACGAGGGGCATTCTAAACACATCCGCCAAGGGTTCGTGAACCGCTTGGCGAGAATAAACCGTCTATAAATATGAGAACTGACCAGTCACGGTTTGCCCTGTTGAAATTGCGACAAAATTGGCACAGATTGGCAACCAAACAACTACAACAAATGCTTCTCTAGGCTGAACGTTGAGTGATTTTTCCCCGATCTTACGGAAATTTCCCACTCAGTTCGCAATAGACGAAGCAACCGTCAAGGGAGCTGGTGCTTGAAAAAACGTCTGTTCGTTACGGGCCTCAACGGTTTCGTGGGACGTCACATCAAATCTCGACTGAACGGTCATGATTCGGCGTGGCAGGTCATGCCTGTCGCTGCCCGCTACGATCTGACGGATGCCAAGACCCTGGAAGGCCTGTGGCCCGAGGTTCCCGACGCCGTGATCCACCTGGCGGGCCAGACATTTGTCCCGGAAGCCTTCCGCGATCCGGCGCGCACCCTGCACATCAACCTACTGGGCACCTTGAACCTGCTCCAGGCCCTCAAGGCCCGGGGTTTCACCGGAACGTTCCTGTATGTCAGCTCCGGTGATGTCTATGGCCAGGTCAGCGAAGAGCAACTGCCAATCACCGAACTGCAACCGCCCGCTCCACGCAACCCGTATGCCGTGAGCAAGCTGTCGGCCGAACTGCTGAGCCTGCAATGGGGCATGAGCGAAGGCTGGCCGGTGCTGGTGGCCCGCCCGTTCAATCACATCGGTCCCGGTCAGAAGGACAGCTTCGTCATTGCCAGCGCCGCCCGGCAAATCAGCCGGATCAAGCTGGGCCTGCAACCGGCTCGGCTACAGGTGGGCGATATCGACGTGACACGCGACTTCCTCGATGTCGGCGATGTGATTTCGGCCTACCTGACCCTCCTGGACAAAGGCGTCCCGGGGCAGATCTACAACATCTGCTCGGGCCGCGAGCAGAGCATTCGCAGCCTGATCGAACAACTGGGCGATATCGCCCAGGTCGATGTGCAACTGATCCAGGACCCTGCGCGTCTTCGTCGCGCAGAACAGCGTCGTGTCTGTGGTAGCCCAGCCAAGCTACGACAGGCCACCGGATGGACGCCTGAAACAACAACACAACAATCCTTGCGGGCGATCCTGTCCGACTGGGAGATACGGGTACAACAAGAATGAAAAGTGCATTGATCACAGGGATCACCGGCCAGGACGGCGCGTATCTGGCCAAGTTGCTGCTCGACAAGGGTTACAAGGTCCACGGCCTGGTGGCGCGACGAAGCAGTGACTCGCGCTGGCGGCTGCGAGAGATGGGCATCGAACAGGACATCGTTTACCTGGACGGTGACATGGCCGATGCCTGCTCGGTACAACGGGCTGTGATCAAGTCAGCGCCAGACGAGGTGTATAACCTGGCGGCGCAAAGTTTCGTCGCGGCCTCCTGGGACCAGCCGGTGACCACCGGAATCGTCGACGGGCTGGGGGTCACCCACCTGCTCGAAGCCATTCGCCAGTTCAGTGTGCATACCCGTTTCTACCAAGCCTCCACCAGCGAAATGTTCGGCTTGATCCAGGCCGAGCAACAGGACGAACACACCCCGTTTTACCCGCGCAGCCCCTATGGCGTGGCGAAACTGTATGGCCACTGGATCACCGTCAACTACCGGGAAAGCTTCGGCCTGCATGCCAGCAGCGGGATCCTGTTCAACCACGAATCACCGCTGCGCGGCATCGAGTTCGTGACCCGCAAGGTCACCGACGCCGCTGCGCGCATCAAGCAGGGCAAACAGCAGGAATTGCGCCTGGGCAATATCGACGCCAAGCGCGACTGGGGCTTTGCCGGCGATTACGTCGAGGCCATGTGGCTGATGCTGCAACAAGACAAGCCCGACGATTACGTGGTAGCCACCGGCGTCACCACCACCGTGCGCGAGATGTGCAGGATTGCCTTCGACCACGTGGGCCTCGACTACCGTGACTTCGTCAAGATCGACCCGGCGTTTTTCCGCCCGGCCGAAGTCGAGGTGTTGCTCGGCAACCCGGCCAAGGCACAACGCGTCCTGGGCTGGAAACCCCGGACCGACCTCGACACCCTGATCCGCATGATGATGGATGCGGACATGAAACGCGTCGCCAAGGAGTAGGCCATGCTCATTCCCGTGATTCTCTCCGGCGGTGCCGGGACGAGATTGTGGCCGGTGTCCCGCGAGGGTCATCCCAAGCCCTTCATGATCTTGCCCGATGGCCAGTCGCTGCTGGGCAAGACCTATCGGCGCGCCGCGGGGTTGTTCGATGGCCGCGGCGACATCGTCACCGTCACCAATCGCGAGTACTACTTCCAGAGCCGCGATCACTATCAAAGCGCTCACCTGGAGCGTTATCGCGGTCACTTCGTGCTGGAACCGACAGGGCGCAATACCGCGCCGGCCATTGCCACGGCCACCCTCGCGGTGCAGGCCCAGCACGGTGACGACGCGATCCTGGTGGTCATGCCTGCCGACCACCTGATCCAGGACGAGGCCGCCTTCAAGGCCTCCGTGGAACACGCGGTGGAACTGGCTGAAAACGGCCATCTGGTGACCTTCGGCGTGCTGCCCTCGGCGCCGGAAACCGGCTTCGGCTATATCGAACGAGGCAAGCCCCTGGATACCAAGGGCGCTGCCAAGGTCGTGCGTTTCGTTGAGAAACCCGACTTGCAGACCGCCACGCAATATCTGGAAAGCGGTCGCTTCCTGTGGAACTCGGGAATGTTCTGCTTCTCGGTCAAGACCCTGCTGGCGGAGCTGCAAGCCCACGCCCCCGAGCTGCTGGAACAGGCGCGCGCCTGTGTCACGGCCAGTACCGCGGTGGAAACCTCAGGTTGTGTGCAGCAGGAATTATCCGCGGCGCACTTCACCGAAATGCCAGACATCTCCATCGACTATGCCCTGATGGAGCGCTCCGCCAATGTCGTGGTGATTCCGGCCGCCTTCGACTGGAGCGATATCGGTTCCTGGAGCGCCGTCGCCGACCTGGTACCCGCCGACGCACAAAACAACCGCGCCACCGGCGAGGCCCTGTTTATCGACAGCCAGAACAACTTCGTCCAGAGCGAAGGCCGTCTGGTGGCCGCCCTGGGCGTGGAAAACCTGATCATCATCGACACCGCCGATGCCGTGCTGGTGGCCCATGCCGACCGCGCCCAGGATGTTCGCCGCGTCGCCCGGCAGCTAAAGGACAAGGACCACGAAGCCTATCGCCTGCACCGCACGGTCAGCCGGCCATGGGGCAGTTACACCGTCCTCGAAGAGGGGCCACGCTTCAAGATCAAGCGCATCGTGGTCAAGCCTGGCGCGTCGCTGTCGTTGCAAATGCACCACCATCGCAACGAACACTGGGTGGTGGTCGAGGGCATGGCCAAGGTCACCAACAACGGCTCGGGCTCGCACCTGGTCGCCAAGAACGAATCGACCTTCATCCCCGCCGGCCACAAGCACCGCCTGGAGAATCCCGGTGTCATCGACCTGGTCATCATCGAGGTCCAGAGCGGCGAATACCTGGGGGAAGACGACATCGTCCGCTTCGAAGATCACTATGGCAGGGCCGTCTGATGCTGCTGGCCTTGCAACGCACACTGTGGAGCTACCGCGGTTTCGTCCTTGGCAGCGTCAAGCGCGAGTTCCAGGCACGCTATCGCAACTCGCTGTTCGGCGCGTTGTGGACGGTGCTCAACCCGTTGTCGATGATCCTCGTCTACACGGTGATTTTTTCCCACATCATGCGTGCCCGTCTGCCCGGGGTGGAAGACGGCATGGCCTACAGCGTCTACCTCTGTGCCGGGCTACTGACCTGGGGTTTGTTCGCGGAAATCACCACGCGCAGCCAGGGCATGTTCCTGGAAAACGCCAACCTGCTGAAGAAAATCAGCTTCCCCCGGATCTGCCTGCCGGTGATCGTACTGTTCAACGCCGGGATCAACTTCGCGATCATCCTCGGGCTGTTTCTCGGTTTCCTGCTGATCACCGGGCGCTGGCCGGGCATGACCTTGCTGGCATTGGTGCCGTTGCTGGCCCTGCAAGTGCTGTTCGCCGCCGGGCTGGGCATGCTGCTGGGGATTCTCAATGTGTTTTTCCGCGATGTCGGGCAGTTGTTCGGCATTTGCCTGCAATTCTGGTTCTGGCTCACGCCGATCGTTTACCCGATGACCATCCTGCCGCCGTCGATCCAGCAACTGCTCGCCTTCAACCCCATGACCGCCCTGATGCAGAGCTACCAGAACCTGTTTCTCTACAACCAGTGGCCGGTCTGGAGCTCGCTGGTGCCGTTGCTGGTGGCCGGCCTGCTGTTATGCACCTTGGGCCTGCGCATGTTTCGCCGACGCGGCGGTGAAATGGTGGATGAACTCTGATGGGACACTTGCGCGTCACCGGCCTGGGCAAAGCCTACAAGCAGTATCCGAACCGCTGGAGCCGGCTGTTCGAATGGCTGATCCCTTTTTCCCGCCCGCGCCATCAACTGCACTGGATCCTGCAAGGTGTGGATTTCGAGATCCAGCCCGGGGAAGCCGTCGGCATCGTCGGGGTCAACGGTGCCGGCAAAAGCACTTTGCTCAAAATGATCACCGGCACCACCCAACCGACCTGCGGCCACATCCAGTTGCAAGGCCGCGTCGCCGCGTTGCTGGAGTTGGGCATGGGCTTTCATCCGGACTTCACCGGCCGCCAGAACGCGTTCATGGCCGGTCAGTTGCTGGGCATGCAGGTGGAGGAAATCGAAGCCTTGATGCCCGAGATCGAAGGGTTTGCCGAAATCGGTGAAGCCATCGACCAGCCGGTGCGCACCTATTCCAGCGGCATGCAGATGCGTCTGGCGTTCAGCGTCGCCACCGCCCGGCGCCCGGATATCCTGATCGTCGACGAGGCGCTGTCGGTGGGCGATGCCTATTTCCAGCACAAGAGCTTCGAACGCATCCGCAGCTTCCGCAAGGCCGGCACCACGCTGCTGATCGTGTCTCACGATCGCTCGGCGATCCAGTCGATCTGCGACACCGCCATCCTGCTCGAACACGGGCGCATGGCCATGCGCGGCAAGCCGGAAGAAGTGATGGATTACTACAACGCGATGCTGGCCCAGCGCGAGGGCCAGGTGGTCCGCCAGGAGATGCTTGCCAACGGCCAGGTGCGCACCATTTCCGGCACCGGCGAGGCGGGCATCATCGATGTACAACTGCTCAACAGCCAGGGGCAGTCGGTGGAAGTGGCCGAGATCGGCCAGCCGATGGTGTTGCAAGTGCGGGTTGAAATCCGCCAGGACATTGAGCGGCTGGTGCTGGGCTTCTTGATCAAGGACCGACTTGGCCAGCCCATGTACGGGATCAACACCCATCGCCAGGACAAAGCCGTGACCGACCTCAAGGCTGGCGAACAGATCACCTTCCGCTTCAGTTTCGACATGCGCCTGGGCAAGGGCAATTACTCCGTCGCGCTCAGCCTGTCGCGGCTGGACTCGCACCTGGACCGTAATTTCGAATGGCGCGACTACGGGTTGGTGTTTCACGTCATCAATAATCGCCAGGAGGATTTCGTCGGCTGTTCCTGGCTCCAGGCCGAAACCAGCATCCGGCGTTCGAGCCAGACTGCCGTCGAAGCGGTGCCGCAAAAGGAGTTGCCATGAGCCGTCTGTTGGTGGATTGCACCTATGTATACGACCACCCGAATGACAACTCCGGCATTCAGCGAGTGGTGCGCAATGTCATTCGCGAATTGCCGGCCAAGGACCAGGATCGCGAATGCATCCCCGTGGCGATGCTGCAGGGCAAGCTGTACGAAGTGAAAAGCCTGGCCCCCCTGCCCACGGAAGGGCTGGATCTGGCCGGTCTGCGAGTACGGCTGATACAGTTCGCCAACCTGTTCTGGGTCAGACATCGGTCTCTCGAACAGCAGCGCCCCTTCAACCAGTCGATCTGGGCTCGCCGCATCTTGTACGGCGCTTGCCGACTGTTCGCCCTGGCGTGCCTGAGCCTTCCCATTCGAATCCTCGATCGCCTCCTAAAACGCAAGCCTGGCCCGGCGCGCAGCGTACCGCTGGAACATCGGGCCGGCGATCAACTGGTGTTGCTGGACTCTTCCTGGCATTCAGGTTTCTTTCCCCTGGCCGAACAGCTCAAGCGTGATGGCGTCGGGATCATCTCGGTAATCTATGACCTGATTCCCCTGACCCATCCACAATTCTGCGACGCCGGACTGGTCAAGGTGTTCAACTATTGGTTCGACTGGATTGCCCGCACCGCCGACGGCTACATCGCCATCTCCACCACCATCCGGGATCAGCTTCGCCAGGAAATGGTTCGGCGCATTGGCGAGCAGCAGGTGAGCGAGCGCTGGTTCGACTATTTCCACCTGGGCAGCGAACTGGACCTGATCGACGCCACTCACGCCGTCGATCCGACCTTGCTGCGGCTATTCAAGCGCCCTGAGCCGGTGTTCCTGATGGTCAGCACCATCGAACCGCGGAAAAACCACGCCTACCTGATCGACGCATTCGAGCGGGCCTGGGCCGCCGGTTCACAGGCACGGTTATGCATCGTCGGAAAAATCGGCTGGAAATGCGAAACCCTGATCGAGCGTATCCAACGTCATCCACAACTCGACAGCCGCCTGTTCATGTTCAACAACCTGACGGACCAAAGCCTGGAACATGCCTATCGACACTCCACTGCGCTGGTGTTCCCATCCTACGTGGAAGGTTTCGGCCTGCCGCTGGTGGAAGCCATGCAGCGCGGCTTGCCGGCAATGGGCAGCGATATCGCGGTGTTTCGGGAAATCGGCGGCGAGTTCATGACCTATTTCGATCTCGACGATCCGCAAAGCCTGGCGAACCTGGTCATCGAGATGGAACGTACCGGAGTATTCCCGGCCACTCGTAACCTGGATCAATGGCAATGGCTGAGCTGGCGCCAGGCCAGTGCGCAATTGGTGGAGCGGATCGAGTGCCACATCAGTGAAGTGGTCCCCGACAGGGAAACAGCATGCGGATAGCCCTCAACGCGCGCATTCTCCAGGCACCACGCACCGGCATCGGCCACTACGTAGCCGAGCTGGCGACTGCCTTGACCCGGGAACCGGATGTACAGCTGTCACTGTTCCACGGCTGGGGCTGGAGCCCGCAATTGCCGCAAACAGCCAAGCCTGGTTATTCAAAGCTAAGCCCCTTGCTGCGACGGGTTCCGGGCGCCTATCAGGCACGGCGCTGGCTGGAGCAGAAACGTTTCGATCAAGGCCGTTCAAAGGCCATCGACCTGTATCACGAACCCAGCCTCTGGCCGTTGGATTTCGAAGGGCCGATGGTGATCACCCTCCATGACCTCACGCACCTGCGCTACCCCGAAACACAACCGCCGGCACGCCTGAAGGAAATCGAGCGACGGCTCGGTCGCGCGGTGGAACAGGCGCAACTGATCCTGACCGATTCGCAGTTCATCGCCGATGAAGCCCAGCAGCATTTTGGCCTGCCTGCCGAGCGCCTGAGGGTCGCGCCGCTGGGGGTGGCGGCACGTTTCCACCCACGTGAACCGGAAGCGATCGACGCCGTGCTCAAGGCCCATGGCCTGGAGCACCGCCGTTATTTTCTCTGTGTCGGCACCCTGGAACCCCGCAAGAACCTGTCGTTGGCCCTGCGCGCCCATGCCGGGCTCCCGGAATCAGTGCGTCAGACCTTTCCCCTGTTCATCGTAGGAATGAGCGGATGGCAACAGGCACAGCTCAATGATGAGTTGAAATGCGCCCTGGCTGACGGTCATGTTTGCCTGGCGGGTTACCTGCCTGACGAACAGGTCGCCCAGCTATTGGCGGGAGCACGGGCACTGATTTTCCCGTCTTACTACGAAGGCTTTGGCCTACCGGTGCTTGAAGCCATGGCCAGTGGCACACCGGTGATTACCACCCGTCACTCGGCGATGCCCGAGGTGGCGGGACCCGCTGGCAATTACTGCGAGCCGGACGATCCGCAAGGCATGCGCGACGCCATGAGCCGGTTGATGGAAGATCACCCGCACTGGCAAGCGTGTCGCGAGGCGGGGTTGCAACAAGCGGCGCTGTTTTCCTGGGAACGCTGTGCAAAGGTTACCGCCCAAGCGTATCGCCAGGTATTGGGAGGTTGAATGCGAGTCCTGCACTTTTACAAAACCTATTTGCCTGACTCCATGGGCGGCATAGAACAGGTCATCTTCCAGCTGTGCGACAGCACTGACCGGTTGGGTATCGATAACACCGTATTGGCCCTGAGCGGCCAGCCGGCCCCCGAGCCGATCAAGATCCGCCAGCATGTCGTTCATCAGGCCCGAATGAACTTCCAACTGGCGTCCACCGGCTTCTCCTACAGCGTATTCAAGAAATTCCGTGAGCTGGCCGCTGAAGCAGACGTGATCAATTACCACTTCCCCTGGCCATTCATGGACCTGGTGCACTTTTGCAGCGCCGTGAAAAAACCCTATGTCGTGACCTACCATTCAGACATCGTTCGTCAGCGGCACCTGCTCAAGCTCTATCGCCCATTGATGCGGCGCTTTCTGGACGGCGCCGAACGCATCGTCGCGGCGTCGCCGAACTATGTGCACACCAGTGATGTGCTCAGGGAATATCGCGCCAAGACCCGAATCATCACCTACGGCCTGAACAAGGCGAGTTATCCACAGCCTGACCCCGAGCGCATGGCGGAATGGAAGGCAAAGCTAGGGGAGCGGTTCTTTTTGTTCGTGGGGGTGATGCGTTACTACAAAGGCCTGCACATTCTGCTCGACGCCCTCAAAGGCGTGGAGTACCCCGTGGTCATCGTGGGCGCCGGTCCCCTGGAAAAACAACTGCACGCCCAGGCGAAAGCCTTGGGCCTGCGCAACCTGCATTTCCTCGGACGCCTGGGGGACGAAGACAAGGTCGCGCTGCTGGAATTGAGTTATGCCATCGTGTTTCCTTCGCACCTGCGCTCCGAAGCCTTTGGTATCTCCCTGCTCGAAGGCGCGATGTTCGGCAAGCCGATGATCTCCAGCGAAATCGGCACCGGTACCAGCTACATCAATATCCACGACGAAACCGGCCTGGTGGTGCCACCGAGCGATCCCGAGGCGTTCCGCGAAGCGATGCGCACCCTGTGGGAAAACCCGGCACAGGCACAGGCAATGGGCGCCAGGGCCGAAGCCCGTTACCGGCAGTTGTTCACTTCCGAGGAGATGGGCCATAAGTGGGTGCGACTGTACGAGGAACTGCTGGAGGAAAAGGCGCTTTCCTACGCCTGATCCCCCAACTGGATCCGTGTTTGTACCGGGACATAGCTCACCCTGTGGCGAGGGAGCTTGCTCCCGCTGGGCTGCGCAGCCCCAAAGCCGACACCGCAGCCATGCCAGGCACACCGCGCGCCCTTTTCAGGGGGTTGCTTCGCAACCCAGCGGGAGCAAGCTCCCTCGCCACACAGCCCCCCATTCAAATGCTCAGGCCTGCTTTTGCAACCCGGCAATCGTACGCGGCATGCCCACGAACCCGGGCAAGGCTTCGATCCGCGCCAGCCAGGCCCGTACATTGGCATAGTCCTCCAACGACACATTACCTTCCGGTGCATGGGCGATGTAGCTGTAGCCGGCGATGTCGGCGACGGTCGCAGCGTCACCCGCCAGAAAAGCGCGGCGGCTCAATTCCTGATCAATGACTTTCAGCACGTTGTGGGAACGGGCAATCACGTCCTCGGCGTTGTAGGGCGCGCCAAACACCGTGATCAGCCGCGCCGTGGCCGGCCCCGCATGAATCGGCCCGGCCGCCGCCGACAACCAGCGCTGCACCCGGGCGGCGCCGATTGGATCGCTCGGCAACCAACGGCCCTCGCCATATTTGAGCGCCAGGTACACCAGGATCGCATTGGAATCCGCCAACACCACACCGTCATCGTCAATGACCGGGACCTGGCCAAACGCATTGAGCGCCAGGAAATCCGCCTGTTTGTGCGCCCCTTTGGCCAAGTCGACGAAGATCTCCTCGACAGGTAGCCCGAGCAACGAAAGCATCAGTTGAACGCGATGGGAATGGCCGGAAAGCGGGAAGTGATAGTGCTTGATAGGGTTCATGGTCGACTCCGCTGCAAGTGACGCCATCAGCACAACGGCGTCGATGGAGTCATCTTCCGCTCCAGGCAAAAACAAGAGAATCACCCAGAAACGCAATCCATTGTTTCGCCCAAAGAAATAATGCTTCAGCCATTCAAAGCCGGATGTTCGCGCAACGCACTGACGACGAAGTCGACAAAGCTACGGACCCGCGCGGGCGCATTGCGTCCGCCCTGGTACACCACATGGATCGGCAGAGGCGGCAATTCGAAATCGGCCAGGACGATTTCCAGTTCACCAGCGGCCACGTTGCCCGCCACCTGATAAGACAGCACTCGCGTCATCCCCAGTCCCTGGCAGGCGGCGGTGATCGCGGCCTGGTTGGCCGTCACCACCAGCCTAGGCACGGGCCGGACGGCCAACGGTTGGCCTGAGTCGACGAAGGTCCAGCTTTTGACCTGGCCAATGGCCGATGAGGCCACCACGGGCATTCGTTCCAAGTCATCCGGATGCCGGGGCCGCCCATGGCGCGCGAAGAAATCAGGGGAACCGCACACCACCCGCCGCACTTCACCGACACGCACGGCGTGCAGGTTGCTGTCCGGCAGTTCGCCAATACGCAGGGCAACGTCGATGCCCTCCTCGGCCAGGCTGACCGTGCGGTCCAATAGCAAGGCGTTGATGCAGACCTCGGGAAACCGCTGCAGGTAATCCACCAGTAACGGCGTGACGAACGACTGACCGAACAGCACCGGTGCGGTAATCGTCAACTGCCCACGGGGCTGGACGTGGCTACCGGCCGCCGAATCCTCGGCTTCCTGCAAATCGCTCAAGATCCGGCGACAGTCCTCGAGAAAACGCTGGCCAGCTTCGCTCAGGTACACATTGCGCGTGGTGCGCACCAGCAAGGGCGTGCCGATGCGTTGCTCCAACGCCGCCACCGCCCGCGTGACGCTGGCCGCCGACAGCCCCAGGCGCCGCGCCGCCGCCGAAAACCCCGATTCCTGGGCCACGGCAAGGAAAACCTGCATTTCCTGGAACCTGTCCATCCATCCCCCGATGAGAAATCCTGATACAAGTTTTTTACCCGGCCCAAAGCCGCGCTACACGGCCATTGTAGAGACCTGGGCCAGTGAACCACAGCGTAACGCCGCCGGACACTGGGACATTGGCCCGACCGCTGGCGACTGTGCTTGGTACCATCCATTTTTGTGACAGTTTAATGACTGTAAGACCACCCTGTGGGAGAACCCCCTTTGTGAGAGCGAGCCTGCTCGCGATAGCGTCGATCAGCACAAATTCTTATCGACTGACACAACGCTATCGCGAGCAGGCTCGCTCCCACAGGGTTTGCGTGCTGTTTAATGGATTGGCTTCAACTGGAAGACCTGCTGTGAAAGTTTTTTACCGCCACTTAACCCATCCCCTCGCCCCCCTTATCGCCCTGGTCGGATGCGTATTGCTGATCCCGATGATCCTGCGCCTGGCCCTGGGCTGGTCCGACCCGCTGGGTTATCTGTCGGACCTGGGCATCGGTGGGCTACTGATCGCGTTGCTTTACCGTCGCCCCTGGTGGCTGGCATTGCCGGTATTGCTGGCCTGGAGTGCGTTGACCCTGGCCAGCATCGAGTTGGTCAGCGCGGTCGGGCGAATGCCCAATCCTTCGGACATTCATTATCTGACCGACCCGCAGTTCGTTGAAAATTCCACCAGCGGCGGCTTCGCTCATCCGTGGCTGGCCGCGCTCCAGTTGGCCGCGCTGGCGTTCTGGCTGGCGATCCAATGGACCCACCGCCCACGCCAGGCGCCACGCTTGCCTCGTCACGCCTGGGCCGTGCCCGTGTTGCTCCTGATGGGCCACGGCGCGTTGCAGTCCTGGCGCCCCAGCGAGGCGGACCAATGGAATGTGTTCAACCTGCCTCACCAACTCGTCACGGCGGGTATCGCCGCCGGGCAGGATCAAGCCCGGCAATGGCTCGACGGCGATACAGTGGACCCAGCCCCGGCCATGGCAGGGCTGACCCGCCTGGACCTCGATGGCAACAGGTTGCTGGCCGAACCGGGGCGTGCACGCAACGTCCTGGTCATCGCCCTGGAGGGCATTCCCGGGGCCTACGTCAGCGCCAACCGTCAGGCCCTGAAAAGCAGCTATCAGGAGAACCTGATGCCGCACCTCAGTGCCTGGGCCGAGCGCGGCATGAACACCCCCGATTACGTCCTGCACAGCCATCAGACCATTCGTGGCTTGTACGCGATGCTGTGTGGCGACTACGACAAACTCGACGACGGTACGCCCAAAGGCGTCGAAATGCTCAACCAGACCCAGCGCAACCAGGCCTGTCTACCGGCCCAGTTGCGCCAGAACGGCTTTTCCACGCATTTCCTCCAGGGCGCGGGCCTGCGGTTCATGGCCAAGGATCGGATCATGCCGCACATCGGCTTCGACACGACCCTGGGCATGGAGTGGTTCACTCGTCCCGCCTACCTGGAATTCCCGTGGGGCAAGGACGACAGGACCTTCTTCGAAGGCGCGCTGGACTACGTCGGGCAACTGCAACAAACGGACAAGCCCTGGATGCTGACCCTGCTGACCGTGGGCACGCACCAGCCCTACTCGGCGCCGGATGAATACCTGCAACGCTACGACACCGCCAAGCAGGCGGCGGTGGGTTATCTGGATGACGCACTGGCGAGCTTCCTGGCGGGCCTGGAACGCCAAGGCATCCTGGAGAACACCCTGGTGGTCATCACCTCGGACGAATCCCACGGCATCGACGACGTACGCCTGGCGTCGTCCTGGGGATTCAACCTGACCCTGGCCCCGGAACCGTTGCCCCGGATCAAGTCAGGGACCTACGGCCACGTCGACCTGACCGCCTCGATCCTCGATTACTTCGGCTTTGCGGTGCCCACGTCGTTGTCCGGCCGCTCGCTGTTCAGGGACTACCCGACGGGCCGGGAGATCATGTCGTTCACCAACGGCAAGCTGCGCTATCACGACGGCAAGGGCACGTTTACCGAGTGCGACTTCCTCCAGCATTGCCGTTACTACACCAGCGAAGGCTTCATCGCCGACCGCGCCACCTACGGCGGGCAATACAGCGGCCAGCGCGCCAGGCTGATTGGAGCCCAGGCCATGGCCTTGGGCCAGACCCTGATGCGCACACCCTTGAACCAGCATTATCAATTCGGCAGCACGGATAAAATCCCGCTGCCGGCCCAGGTCACCAACGATTGGACCGACAACCTGATCGGCGCCCAATACCTGGAAATGCCCAAGGGTTCACAGACCCGCGTCAGCCTGACCATCCGCACCGTGGAGGCTGACCATGCCGCCTACATTTCCCTCAAGGCCAAGGAGTTCGAGAAGGAAGTGCTGATGGACCTGCCCACCGACGTCGCGGTGACACCCGACCAGCCGCTGGTGATGAACATCAGTTTCGACAACCCGCAGCAGCGCAAGGCGTTTTCCTTTCATTTGCTCGGTCATGGCGTCGGCGCCATCGAAATCAGCGACTTCAGCGTCGTGACCGAACTGCCGGAGCAGACGGACCAGCCGCAATACCTGGACGATATGCAGGAAGACAGCGAGGCCCAATCCAGCTGAACAAAAAAACGCGCAGCCCTTGAACACGGCTGCGCTGAGGTCCGCCCACAGAAGGCCTGGGGCTAATCCAGCAACCGATGCAGCTTGGCGTACTGCAACAGCATGATGGTCTTGCCGTCGCAAATCTCTCCGGTCTCGATCATGCCCAGGGCCTGGTCGAGGGACAGCTCCAGCACTTCGATTTCTTCACCTTCTTCTTCCAGACCACCGCCTTCGTGCTGCTTGTCTTCGTCAAAGTACTCGCCGACGAAAAAATGCAACCGCTCAGTCACCGAACCCGGGCTCATGAAGGCTTCGAACACCTTGCGCACGTCCTGGATGATATAGCCGGTTTCTTCCTGGGTTTCCTTGCGGATACAGGTGTGCGGGTCGTCGTTGTCCAACAGGCCGGCGCAGGTTTCGATCAACAGGTCATCGTGGCCATTGACGAAGGCCGGGAAGCGGAATTGCCGGGTCAGTACCACGGTCTGCTTGGCCTTGCTGTACAGCAGGATGGTGGCGCCGTTGCCACGGTCGTAGGTCTCGCGCGTCAGCTCGCGCCATTGGCCGTTGCGACCGAGGTAGTCATAGGTGGTCTTGCGCAGCACGTACCAATTGTCCGAGAGGACTTCGACGTGCTTGATGCGTACGCGATCTTTGGTGCTGGTTGCCTGTGTCATTTGCCCACTCCGTTCGGGACCAGTGGTCCACTTTGAAAACTCCATTCGCGCCTCTTTCATACCCACAAAAAAACTCACGATGACCCATCGTTTTTTCTAGTTCGACAAAATCTGCCCGCTCATTAAATCTTCGACCAGCCCTGAGCCTGCGGGGGTTCCATCCATAAAAAAACAAACCAGACGAGAATTCCTCATGGGCATCAATCTGAAATTCGGGCACAAGATTCTTCTGGGTGCCTGCGTCATCGTGATGGCGGTATTCCTGTCTTTCTCGTTGTTCAACGACCATCGCCAGCAAGCCAGCACCCGCGAAGCACTGCACCGCAACTTACAAGCCACCGGCCAGTTGCTAGGCGCGAACCTCGACAGCTGGCTGGCCGGTCGGATCCTATTGATCGAAGGTGCCGCCCAAACCATCGCCGCCAATCCCACCCCGCAGACCATTGGCGCGATTCTCTCCCAGGACATCATTACAAAGACCTTCATCGCCAGCTACGCCGGCCTTGAAGACAGTCGTTTCTTTATTCATCCCGACCGGGTAATGCCCGACGGGTACGACGTTCGCCAGCGCGCCTGGTACAAAGACGCGGCGCGGACCCTTGAACCGGTGCTGACCGAACCCTACATCGGTGCCGGTATTGATTATCTGATCATGACCCAGGCAGCTCCGATCAAGGTCAATGGCAAGGCCGTCGGTGTGCTGGGTGCGAGCCTGAGCCTGGAGCAGCTCGCGAAAATCATCAATGCCGTGGACCTCAACGGCATAGGCTATGCCTTCCTGGTCAGCGACGACGGCAAGATCCTGGTGCACCCGGACAACACACTGGTGACCAAGACTCTCACACAAGCGTTCCCCGAAGGCCCGCCGAGCATCAACAACGCCTTGAATGAAGTGCAGGAAAACGGCCGAACACGGATTGTCACGTTTACGCCGATCAATGGCCTACCCTCGCTGCACTGGTCCATCGGTCTTTCGGTGGATAAAGACAAAGCCTACGCCGCACTCCACGAATTCCGCACCTCGGCGCTGGTCGCCACATTGATCGCCATGCTGGTCACGGTCGGTTTGCTAGGCCTGTTGATCAACGCCCTGATGCGACCATTGCGCAGCATGGGCTTGGCCATGCAATCCATCGCCGATGGAGAAGGCGACCTGACCCAGCGCCTGCACAGCCTGTCCCGGGATGAGTTCGGCATGATGGCGGGAGGGTTCAATCGCTTCGTCGAACGTATCCAGCAATCGATCCGGGAAGTCCTGGCGTCCAGTATCCAGCTCACCCAATTGGCGGCACAGGTCAGCCAGGCGTCAAACGCCTCCCTGAAAAGCTCTGACACTCAATCGGCCCTGACCCATAACGTCGCCACGGCAATCAATGAGCTGGGGGCCGCGGCCCAGGAAATCGCCCGCAGCGCCGCCCATGCGTCAAGCCGCGCCTCGGATACCCGGGATCAGACCCAGGAAGGCCAGTCTGTGGTGCAGCGCAATATCAGCGCCATGTCGCAGCTCTCGTCGCAAGTGGTCAATACCCGCCGGGACATCGAAAGCCTTAATGAAAAAACGCTGAAGATCGGACGTATCCTCGACGTCATCAAAGGCATCTCCGACCAGACCAACTTGCTGGCCCTTAACGCTGCCATCGAGGCCGCCCGCGCCGGGGATGCCGGACGCGGTTTTGCGGTGGTCTCGGACGAAGTACGTACGCTCGCCCATCGCACCCAACAATCAGCTCAGGAAATCCACAGCATGATCGAGGAGCTGCAAGCAGGTGCCGGCAGTGCTGTGAGCGCCATGCTCGAAAGCCAGCGTCACAGTGACGACAACGTCAGTGCCGCCAAGCTCGCGGGCGAGCGACTCAATCGCGTGCTGCTGGGCATCGGCGAGATTGACGAGATCAACTTGTCCGTCGCCACCGCCACCGAAGAACAGACCTCAGTGGTGGACAATCTGGATCGCGACATCAGCCACATCAATGACCTGAACCAGGAAATGGTCGGCAATTTGCAATCCACCTTGCGGGCCTGCACCGAACTGGAAAACCAGTCGCGCCGCCTGCAACAAATGGTCAACACCTTCAGAATCTGAACATCATTGGAATCGGGTTGGCGGGACTCGTGGCAACGCTCGTTTGTGGGCCGTTTTGAGATAGGCACGTTCGATGATCTGTCGCGCCTGAGGCGGTACCTCTTCACCCATCAGATACGCATCGATTTCCTCGTAGCTGCAGCCATACGCCACTTCATCCAACTTGCCGGGTGCCAGGTCTTCCAAGTCCGCGGTCGGCGCCTTGCGCACCAGGTACGCGGGGGCACCCATCGCGTCGGCCAACCCTCTCACCTGAGTCTTCGTCAGCCCGGACAACGGTGCCAGGTCGCACGCGCCGTCGCCGAACTTGGTGAAAAACCCCATCACCGCCTCTGCCCCATGATCGGTGCCAACCACCAACCCGTTGCTCAGATTGGCAATAGCGTATTGCGCCAGCATCCGTGCCCGGGCCTTGGCGTTGCCTTTGGCAAAGTCGGTGAGCTCGGCCGAAGGCTGCAAGCCATCGATTTCGATACTGCCCATCAGCCCGTCGACACACGCAGCGATGTTGCTGGTGGTGATCGAGTCCGGGCGGATGAAGTCCAGGGAAGCCTGGGCGTCTTGTTCGTCCGCCTGGGCCTTGTACGGCAGCCGGACGGCGATAAATCGCGCCGCGTAGTCTTCACCCCGCAGTTGCTCCACCGCGAGCTGGCATAGACGGCCGGCGGTGAGCGAATCGACGCCGCCACTGATACCCAGGACCAGGGACTTGCAACCCGACTCGCGCAATATCTGCTTTATGAATTCGATGCGGCGGGCAATCTCGGTTGCTTCGTCGCCCCGGGTGAGTTGGCGGTCGATACCCAGTTCCCGGGCAATGCGGTCTTGCGCAAGCGTAGTCATATCAGGCTCCCAACTGTGGATTGATCAGGGCAACGTTGAACACTTGGGCGGCGTACCGCAGAAACGAGGCATCCTCGCAGACGTTCTTGATCGGATCGTCGGAGAACTTCACCACCGGCTCGCCGTGGACCCGCACCAGTTTCATGACGATGCTCAGCGGTTCGACACCGTCAACATCGCAGGCCAGGCTGGTGCCCATGCCAAAACCGAATTTGGCCTTGCCGCGAACATGACGCAGGATCGGCAGGCACTTTTCGAAATTGAGGCCATCGGAGAACATCAGGTCCTTGGTACGTGGATCGATGCCCAGTTCCTGGTAGCGCCCCAGCACCTTGTCAGCCCAGACGATCGGGTCACCGGAATCCTGGCGCAGGCCGTCATAAAGCTTGGCGAAATACAGGTCGAAATCCTTGAGGAAGAAGTCAGTGCTGATGCAGTCCGTCAGGGCGATACCGAGCCGGCCGCGATACTCGTGCACCCAGTTTTCCAACGCTGCGTTCTGGCTCTCGCGTAACCGCCCCAGTTGCTGGTGCACCATCAACCATTGGTGAGCCATGGTGCCGATCAGAGGCAGATCGAACTCGTAGGCCAAGTGAGCGTTACTGGTGCCGACAAAGACCCCGGGGAAATCGCTGCGCATCACATTCACCACTTCACGCTGGGCCCTGAACGACAGCCGCCGCCGGGTGGAGAAGTCTGAAACGCGAAACTCGGCGAGCTCTTCACGACTGGCGTTTTTCTCCAGCCATTCGAACTTCTGGTACAGCTTGCGGGTGACGTCGGCCAACTCGACTTCGGGGTATTTCTCGCGGTTGCGCAACTCGCTGACCATCGCCAACACCGGTTGCTCGAACATGATGCAGTGCAGCATCGGCCCACGGACGCGGATGTGCAGTTGGCCGTCGACTTCCGAAACATGTATGTAGCGCAAATTGAAGCGAAACAGGCCGAGAAACTGTTCGAAGTCCGGTGTCAGGTACTCACGGAAACGCTTGTTGAACAGAAACCGCTGCTCCCCCTCGCGCAGCTGCAGCCCGGCGAGCTTCTCCAGCTCCACACGAATGTCCGGGATCAGGTGACCGAGCCGCTCCTTGGAACGCACGATGAACTGGTATTCCACCTCGACATTCGGGTGCTGGTGCAAGACCGCCTGCATCATGGTGAAGGTGTAGTAGTCGGTATCCAGAAGGCTCTGGATGACGCCGTTGCTTGAATCGTATGCACTGTCCATGGTTCGTCCTTATGCGTTTGCCAGGCGGATGGTTTCTTCGCGAGTCGCGGCAACCGAAATGCCTGCTTGCTGCATGTCGTGAATGGCTTGAAGAGCCCCCTCCTCACTGATGGCCCGGCAGGCCGGAAGGTGAATGATCACTTCGAAGCCGGCGGCGGCCAGTTGCAGCGCGGTGGTCTTGACGCAGAAATCCAGCGCCAGCCCACCGACAATGACCTGCTCCACACCCAGACTTTTGAGGTACTCGATCACCCCGGTGGACAGCTTGCCGTGCAGGTCGTGGTAGCAGGCGCCGTACGGGTGCAAATCCGGCTCGACACCCTTCCAGACGAAATAGTCGTAGTCGTAGGGGGTCGGCAGTTGATCCAGCAAAGCGAAACCTTCGGTACCAGGAACGCAGTGGCTGACCCAGGTGATGTCGGCGTGCTCGAGCCCGGTGGGCACGAACATTTGCGCGTGATCGGCGACTACCCACGGGGCCAGGGGCGTATGGGCGTCCTTGCTGCCGATACGGAGGCTGGCCAGGGACGCGATGAAATTCAGCTCGCCGCCAATCTGGTCACCGCCCGGCACTGGAAGCTCATCGGGGCATAGCGGCGTGAAGCTCTTTTGCGCATCGACATCGAAGGAAGCGGTTTTCCGGGTCAGGCTGTTCATGCTGGGTTTCTCCTCTTCATGGCCACGAGAGTACATAAGATGTACTTTCATAACAAGCCACTCGCAGAAAATATTTTTGCTGATCCTTCTCTAATCAGTGCCTATGGCTTAGCTAACAGTTGATTTTCACCAGAAAGATTTTACTGATAGAGTACATGTCATGTACCAATAGAGGATAAGCCATGTTCGAGATAGCCCTTTATGGCGGTGCCTTCAACCCTCCTCACGCCGGTCACGCCCAGGTGATGATCGAGGCCTCATGCCAGGCCAGACGCGTGCTGGTGGTCCCCAGCTTGCGGCATCCCTACGGCAAGCAAATGGTTGACTATGAGGTGCGCCTGAGCTGGCTGGAATCGATCGTCGAGAAGGTTCAGCCGCTGTGCCGCGCCGAAGTGCGGGCAAGCCGGGTGGAACAGGTCGTGGCCCGTGGCGTTGAAGGCGCAATCTACAGCTACACCCTGCTCGCCCACCTCGCCGACAGCCTGGCCCTGGACGGCAAGCGGATCGCGTTGGTGGTGGGTCGGGATGTCGCGGATCAGCTGCCGACCTTCTATCGCGGCCAGGAATTGCTGGAGCGTTTTTCCATCCTTTGCGTGGAGGAAAAGATCCACGTGCGCAGCACAGGGGTTCGCGAACGACTGGCCTTGGGCAAGCCGCTTCCCATCGACTGGATGGCACCCGGCATGAACCCGTTAAACTATGACCTTTACGCTACCCACGGAAATCGACATGCCCACTAACACAGCCCCCGCGCGCGATTATCTGCACACCATCGACCTCTGTGTGCTGCGCTTCTGCCGGGAGACCCAGGCTCTGGAAATCCTCCTGAACCGACGGGAAGCCGAGCCGTTCACCGGTCATTGGGCCCTGCCCGGGATCGTGGTCAATGGTGGTGTCGAAGACCTCACACTGAACGACGCCGTGGAGCGCCTGCGTCATTCAAACAAGGTCGGCATGCCGCTGGCCTGGATCGAACAGGTGGGCACCGTCGGCGACGCATTCCGCGATCCACGCTGCTGGTCGTCCTCGACGTTCTACCTGGCGATTGTCAGCGATGCGGTCCAGCTCGCCGAACACCAGGGATTTTTCCCCCTCAAGGACGTCGCTGACGCCTCGATCAAACTTCCTTTCGATCACAACAGCCTGGTGGCGGCTGTCCAGGAGCGGTTGTTGTCCAAGGCCCTCTACAGCAGCCTGCCACTGATGTTCCTGGGTCCGGAATTCAGCGCGCCGGAAGCGGTGAATATTTTCTCCGTGGTGCTCGACCGCCCGGTGCTCAAGACCAGCATGCGCCAGCGTTTGCTGAAGATGACCGAGGCCGGTTACCTGCAGGAAACCGGTCGCAAGAAAAGCGGCGAAGGCGGCCGCCCGCAACGCACGGTGGAGAATCTCAGACCGGGTAGCGTATATCTGTTTGATCGGTGTTTTCTGGAGTAGCGCTTAGCGGGCAAGCGCAAATGCTGGCGCCATCCGCTCCTGCTCATTAGAGGAAATTCCCAGATAGCGCGCGACCCTGGGCCATTTTCTGACGACCCCCTGGAATCGCTCGATGGTTTGTCTGGCATCGTCAGCAGACACGCGGAAGTAGCCGGCCACGCTCATTGCCAAATCAAGGTCTATGGCGTTATCTGCCTCTGAAACGTTGAGCCTCAAGCCAGTGTCGCCAGGGACAGGGTTCATGTCATATGCAGGCGAAAGACGCCAACCGCGCCCTGGCACTAATAGGAAGCCATGGTTTCGTAGATGATCGTCAGTATTCGAAACCAGCATGTTGAAGACTATTCTTCGCCAAAGCTCGCGAAGATCTGCTTCGGGTGCGGCACCCGCCCTTATCAATACCTCTGCAATCTCCAGATAGCTTGCCCCTGTCTCATGCCCATCACCATCCTGGTGCTCCGTCAGGGTCATCGCTGAAGCAAAGTGAAGTCGCCCACCCTCTGCTGTTCTGTCAAAGCGCTTAACCATGAAACAGTGGTGATCACTTGCGTATCGTTGCGCTCTTCCTTCGGCAACATATAGCTCACAGCCTTGGGCCAATGTGTTGACGACCATCTCCCAAGCGCCTACATCGTGGGTATCTCTATTACTGGGGAACTTTCCTATCCAGAGAGCGTGATCGTCATCTACTACGCTTGCCTTGGGCCTCGCTCCACCCAGGGAGCCACCTGGGGCAATGAGCATTCGAATCCAGTCCTGACCCTGAGCCCCCCAATCCTCTCCAGCTTCAAATCGACGCGAAGCCTCTTCAAGCTCACGCATGCGGGCCATGGGTGGGGCGGCTTGCTCCACATGGTCATCAAGGAACTCTCCCTCTTCCTCGACTTTGAAACGCAGTCCCCCTACCCGGTAGACGTCGTGGACACCGATGAGGTAGTCCGAGTCAAATAGCCGTGCGTCCTGCGGTACAACTCCTGCTCTTTTATCCCGCTCCAAGCGACGATCCATCAGCAGTCGCCCCCATCGATCAGGTGAGGAGTCCGATACGCACCCAAAGCAATTTCTCGCTGGATATTGCCGTCCTTCGTAAGGCTGAATCCGAGGGTCGATGGCGATTTGAGTGTGGATGGTTTGAAGAACAGCCCGCGCGTATTCAAATTCCATACGCTCGGATCCTGCCAATCTGCGGGAATGAAGGGTCCCAAGCAGTACCGGTGCTGTTTCATCCCAGTCTGCGTAGACGAAAATCCTTTCAGGCATCGTCGTCCCCTAAAAGTTTCTTGGCCAGTTCAGAGCTTGTCTGGCTCCGACTGTCAGCGGCTGGCGATGTAGAAATATTCTCTTTCGCTGAAACGCTGACCAGGTTGTTCCAATGAAACTCACTGGGCAGCCGTACTTTTGGCTTGATGTGCTCGACCGCAGAGCGCCCTTTCAACTCAGCATCTTGCAGATCACGGCCTAACTCATCTGTGCGTGCGAGCAATTCGAGGTCCTTCTCCAACCCCAAGGCTACTAACACTGAAACGTAGGCGCCGATGGTCACAGCGGGGCTGCCACTCTCCAGCGCTCTCAACGTGGGGGCGCTCATGCCTGCCCGCGCCGCCATTTGCGCCGCCGTTATCTTACGGCGCTTACGAGCCAGCTCGATGCGTTCACCAAACTGGCGCAGGAGCCGCTCGGCTGACGGCATGAGGGGTGCGGTTTTTTTAGGCATGGCTGTATTTTTTCAATTTTTGCAGGAATTTGAAAAAATACTAGCATACATCTCCCCAGCATCTGCTCGGAAGGGCAACTTATGAAAGTATTTATTCAAAAAACCGCGATAAATCGAAAAATACTTTCAACAAAGACTGTGCTTGCTAACTCGAAGGGATCAGCCAGATGTTACTGGCCTGACGGCTAAGGCGGCGGCAGGAGTAATACGCAACGGCGTGGTTACCCCAGGCTCGACAGTACGGAGTGTCTGGTTTGATGATCGGGTTTAGCAGCGCTAAACCCGAAAGGACTTATTACTTGGGATCAGCAGGGACGACTCACTCCACCGTCACAGACTTCGCCAAATTCCGCGGCTGGTCCACATCCGTGCCCTTGAGCACAGCGACGTAGTACGACAGCAGTTGCAGCGGGATGGTGTAGAGGATTGGCGACAGGATGTCGTGGATGTGTGGCATGTGCACCACGTGGGTACCTTCGCCATTGGTCATGCCGGCCTTTTCGTCAGCAAAGACAATCAACTGGCCGCCGCGGGCGCGGACTTCCTGCAGGTTGGACTTGAGCTTTTCCAGCAGCTCGTTATTCGGCGCGACGGTGACGACGGGCATGTCGTTATCCACAAGCGCCAGCGGACCGTGCTTGAGCTCGCCGGCCGGGTAGGCCTCGGCGTGAATGTAGGAGATTTCCTTGAGCTTCAAGGCCCCTTCCATCGCCACCGGGAATTGCGCGCCACGGCCGAGGAACAGGGTGTGGTTCTTCTCGGCGAACAGCTCGGCGATTTTTTCCACGGTGCTGTCCATGGCCAAGGCTTCGCCCAGGCGGGCAGGCAGGCGACGCAGTTCTTCCACCAGCTTGGCCTCGACGCCTTCACCCAGGGTGCCGCGAACCTGGCCCAGGGACAGGGTCAGCAACAGCAGGCCCACCAGTTGCGTGGTGAACGCCTTGGTCGACGCCACGCCGATTTCACGACCGGCCTGGGTCAGCAGGGTCAGGTCGGACTCGCGCACCAGCGAGCTGATGCCGACGTTGCAGATCGCCAGGCTGGCGAGGAACCCCAGTTCCTTGGCATTGCGCAGGGCGGCCAGGGTGTCGGCGGTTTCGCCGGACTGGGAAATGGTGACGAACAGCGAATCGGGCTGCACCACCACTTTGCGATAGCGGAACTCGCTGGCGACTTCGACCTGGCACGGGATACCCGCCAGTTCTTCCAGCCAGTAACGGGCGACCATGCCGGCGTGATAACTGGTGCCGCAGGCCACGATCTGCACGTTGCGGACCTTGGCGAACAACTCCGCCGCCTGTGGACCGAATGCCTGGACCAGGACCTGGCTCTGGCTCATGCGGCCTTCCAGGGTGCGTTGCACCACAGCCGGTTGTTCGTGGATTTCCTTGAGCATGAAGTGGCGGAACTCGCCTTTGTCGGCAGCTTCGGCACCGTCGCGGTATTGGACGGTCTCACGTTCCACGCTTTTGCCGGCCAGATCCCAGATCTGCACGCTGTCGCGGCGTATTTCGGCGATGTCGCCTTCTTCCAGGTACATGAAGCGATCGGTGACCTGGCGCAGCGCCAACTGATCGGAGGCCAGGAAGTTTTCCCCCAGGCCCAGGCCGATAACCAAAGGGCTGCCGCTGCGGGCCGCCACCAGGCGATCGGGTTGTTTCGCGCTGATGACCGCCAGGCCATAGGCACCGTGCAGTTCCTTGACGGTGGCCTTGAGGGCCACAGTCAGGTCCACCAGATCCTTGAGCTTGTGATTGAGCAAGTGAGCGATGACTTCAGTGTCGGTGTCCGAGCTGAACACATAGCCGAGCGCCTTGAGCTGTTCACGCAAAGCTTCGTGGTTTTCGATGATGCCGTTGTGCACCACCGCCAGGTCGCCGGAAAAGTGCGGGTGAGCGTTACGCTCGCATGGCGCGCCATGGGTGGCCCAGCGAGTGTGGGCAACGCCAAGGCGACCGATCAGCGGTTCGGCCTCCAGGGCCTGTTCCAGCTCGCTGACCTTGCCTGGGCGACGCATGCGCTCGAGCTTCTCGTCGTTGGTGAACACCGCTACACCGGCGCTGTCGTAGCCGCGGTATTCCAGGCGCTTGAGGCCCTCGAGCAAGATTGCAGTGATGTTGCGTTCAGCAACGGCGCCGACAATTCCACACATGCTATTTCTCCTGGCTGACAGGCGCGCAGATCAAGGTGATGCCGCGGGCCTGAATCTGATCGCGGGCCTCTACGGGCAGGCGATCATCGGTAATAAGGGTATGGACGCTGCTCCACGGCAGCTCCAGGTTGGGAATCTTGCGGCCGATCTTGTCGGCCTCCACCATCACGATCACTTCGCGGGCCACCTCAGCCATCACGCGGCTCAGGCCCAGCAGTTCGTTGAAGGTGGTGGTACCTCGAACCAGATCGATGCCGTCGGCGCCGATGAACAGCTGGTCGAAATCGTAGGAACGCAGGACCTGCTCGGCCACTTGGCCCTGGAACGACTCGGAGTGAGGGTCCCAAGTGCCGCCGGTCATCAACAGCACCGGCTCATGCTCCAATTCGCTCAAGGCATTGGCGACATGCAGGGAATTGGTCATCACCACCAAGCCTGGCTGTTGGCCGAGTTGAGGAATCATGGCCGCCGTAGTGCTGCCGCTGTCGATGATGATGCGCGCATGTTCGCGGATCCGCTTCACAGCGGCCCGGGCAATGGCGAGTTTGTACTTGGAGACGGTCTGCCCGTTATCGGCCACCAATTCCTGCGGCATTGGCACCGCGCCACCGTAGCGCCGCAGCAGCAGGCCGTTGGTTTCCAGGGCGGCGAGGTCCTTGCGAATCGTAACTTCCGAGGTTTCGAAGCGCTTGGCCAGTTCATCCACACTGACCTCACCCTGCTCCTGGAGCAAGGCAAGGATGTTGTGCCGGCGTTGTGGCGTGTTGCGTTTCGACATGGCGGGATAAGTTTCGATTCGAAAGATAACGTAAGCAATCAAAACCTATTGGAGCGATATCGTCAAGGCGCAACAAGAAAAATTCAGAAATCCCCTAATGAAATGTGGGAGCGAGCCTGCTCGCGAAGCGGTGAGTCAGCCAATACTGCTCTTCTGCCCCACCGCTTCGCGAGCAGCCTCGCTCCCACAGGGGAATGTGGATAACTTCAGGGTTTCTTGATTTTTTCTGGTCGCTTCCAACCATCGATATTGCGCTGGCGAGCGCGTCCAACCGCCAATTGAGCGTTATCCACATTCTGCGTGATGGTCGAACCGGCCGCCGTGGTCGCACCGCTGGAGATATCCACAGGCGCGACCAAGGAGTTGTTCGAGCCGATGAACACGTCTTCGCCCAATACGGTTTTCCACTTGTTGGCGCCATCGTAATTGCAAGTGATGGTGCCGGCGCCAATGTTGGTGCGGGCGCCGACTTCAGCGTCACCGAGGTAGGTCAGGTGCCCGGCCTTGGCGCCTTCGCCCAGGTGAGCATTCTTGAGTTCGACGAAGTTACCCACATGGGCACGGGCCTCCAGCACAGAGCCTGGCCGCAGGCGGGCAAACGGGCCGGCGTCGCTGCCTTCGCCCATGATCGCACCGTCGATATGACTGTTGGCCTTGATCACCACGCCTTTGCGCAAGGTGCTGTCCTTGATCACACAGTTCGGGCCGATCACCACGTCGTCTTCGATGACAACCTTGCCTTCGAGGATGACGTTGATATCGATGACCACGTCGCGGCCCACGCTGACTTCACCGCGTACGTCGAAACGGGCCGGGTCGCGCAGGGTCACGCCTTGCGCCATGAGGCGGCGGGCGGCGCGCAATTGATAGTGGCGCTCCAGCTCGGCCAGTTGCCGGCGATCGTTGGCGCCCTGCACTTCCATGGCGTCCAGCGGCTGCTCGGTGGCGACGACCAGGCCGTCAGCAACGGCCATGGCGATCACATCGGTCAGGTAGTACTCGCCCTGGGCGTTGTTGTTCGACAGACGACTCATCCAGTCACCCAGGCGTTCAGCCGGCACGGCAAGAATACCGGTGTTGCCCTCGGTGATCGCGCGCTGGGCTTCGTTGGCGTCCTTTTGCTCGACAATCGCCGTCACCTGGCCGTCGGCGTTACGCACAATGCGGCCGTAACCGGTGGGGTCATCCAACTCGACAGTCAGCAGGCCCAACTGCTGTGGCGCGACATGCTTGAGCAGGCGCTGCAAGGTCTCGACCTCGATCAGCGGCACATCGCCGTAGAGAATCAGCACTGTATCGGCCGTGATGAACGGCACGGCCTGGGCCACGGCATGGCCGGTGCCCAGTTGTTTGTCCTGCAGGACGAAATTCAGGTCATCCGCCGCCAGGCGTTCGCGTACCGCGTCGGCACCATGGCCGATCACCACGTGGATGCGCTGTGGATCAAGTTGCCGCGCGCTGTGGATAACATGGCCGAGCATGGAATTGCCGGCTACCGGGTGCAATACCTTGGGCAGCGCCGAACGCATGCGGGTGCCTTGACCGGCCGCGAGGATAACGATTTCGAGAGACATGACTGGCTACCAATCCTGGGTGGTCAGCGGCTGCGACCAGATGATGAGTGTCGGGAAAATGAAAAAAGGGTAGCCGAGGCTACCCTTTTTAATCAATCGCACAGAAAGCAGACGGCTTAGCCGCCGAACTTCTTGCGGATCTGCTGGACGGTGCGCAGCTGGGCTGCGGCCTCGGCCAGACGTGCAGCAGCAGAACCGTAGTCGAAGTCTGCGCCTTTTTCGTTCAGGGCCTTCTCGGCAGCCTTGACGGCTTCCTGAGCGGAGGCTTCGTCCAGGTCGGCAGCACGTTGCACGGTGTCGGCAAGGACCTTGACCATGTTCGGCTGAACCTCGAGGAAACCACCGGAGATGTAGAACACCTCGGTTTCCCCGCCCTGCTTGATCAAGCGGATCGGACCCGGTTTCAGATTAGTGATCAGCGGTGCGTGACCCAGAGCGATACCAAGATCACCCAGCTCACCATGCGCAACCACCATCTCGACCAGACCGGAGAAGATTTCCCCTTCCGCACTGACGATATCGCAATGGACTGTCATAGCCATCTGATTGCCTCAACCTAAATTAGCGCCCGTTGCCGGGCGCCGGGATTACAGTTTCTTGGCTTTCTCGATCGCTTCTTCGATGCCGCCGACCATGTAGAACGCTTGTTCTGGCAGGTGGTCGTAGTCACCGTTGAGGATGCCTTTGAAGCCAGCAATGGTGTCTTTCAGGGAAACGTATTTACCCGAAGCACCGGTGAAGACTTCAGCCACGAAGAACGGCTGCGACAAGAAGCGCTGGATCTTACGAGCACGGTTTACCAACTGCTTGTCGGCTTCCGACAGCTCGTCCATACCCAGGATCGCGATGATGTCCTTCAGCTCTTTGTAACGCTGCAGCACGTACTGAACACCACGAGCGGTCTCGTAGTGATCGTTGCCGATCACGTTCGGGTCCAGCTGACGCGAAGTCGAGTCCAGTGGGTCCACCGCCGGGTAGATACCCAGGGAAGCGATGTCACGGGACAGAACGACGGTGGCGTCCAGGTGAGCAAACGTGGTCGCTGGCGACGGGTCAGTCAAGTCGTCCGCTGGTACGTATACGGCCTGGATCGAAGTAATCGAACCTTGCTTGGTCGAAGTGATGCGCTCTTGCAGCACGCCCATCTCTTCTGCCAGGGTCGGCTGGTAACCTACTGCCGAAGGCATACGGCCCAGCAGTGCGGATACTTCGGTACCGGCCAGGGTGTAACGATAGATGTTGTCGACGAACAGCAGAACGTCGTTACCTTCGTCACGGAACTTCTCGGCCATGGTCAGACCGGTCAGCGCTACGCGCAGACGGTTTCCCGGTGGCTCGTTCATCTGACCGTAGACCAGGGCTACCTTGTCGAGAACGTTGGAGTCCTTCATCTCGTGGTAGAAGTCGTTACCCTCACGAGTACGCTCACCCACACCGGCGAACACGGAATAACCGCTGTGCTCGATGGCGATGTTACGGATCAGTTCCATCATGTTTACGGTCTTGCCTACACCGGCACCACCGAACAGACCGACTTTACCGCCCTTGGCGAACGGGCAAACCAGGTCGATAACCTTGATGCCTGTTTCCAGCAGCTCGTTGCCACCGGCCTGTTCAGCGAAGGAAGGAGCGGCGCGGTGGATACCCCAGCGCTCTTCTTCGCCGATCGGGCCAGCTTCGTCGATCGGGTTGCCCAGTACGTCCATGATCCGGCCCAGAGTCGCTTTACCGACCGGTACGGAGATGGCTGCGCCAGTGTTGTTGACGTCCAGACCGCGCTTCAAGCCTTCGGTGGAGCCCATCGCAATGGTACGAACCACGCCGTCGCCCAGCTGCTGCTGAACTTCCAGAGTGGTTTCGGCGCCTTGAACCTTCAAGGCGTCGTAGATGCTCGGTACGCTGTCGCGTGGAAATTCCACGTCGATAACGGCGCCGATGATTTGAACGATACGTCCGCTACTCATAGCTGGATCCTCTGAATATTTGAACCGTTAAACCGCGGCAGCGCCGCCGACGATTTCCGAGATCTCTTGGGTGATCGCAGCCTGACGCGCCTTGTTGTAGATCAGCTGCAAATCGCTGATCAAATCACCGGCGTTGTCGGTAGCGTTCTTCATCGCGATCATCCGCGCCGCTTGTTCAGCTGCGTTGTTCTCGACCACCGCCTGGTAGACCTGCGACTCCACGTAGCGGACCATCAAGCCGTCGAGCAGCTCCTTGGCGTCCGGTTCGTAGAGATAGTCCCAGTGGTGCTTGAGTTCCTGTTCCGGGGTCGCCACCAGTGGAATCAACTGCTCCACGGTCGGCTGTTGCGTCATGGTGTTGATGAACTTGTTGGATACCACGGACAGGCGGTCGATCCGGCCTTCCAGGTAAGCATCCAGCATCACCTTGACGCTGCCGATCAGGTCATTGATCGACGGTTCTTCACCCAGGTGGCTGATAGCAGCGACGACGTTACCGCCGAAGTTACGGAAGAAAGCCGCACCCTTGCTACCGACCACGCACAGATCGATCTCGACGCCTTGTTCGCGGTTTACCGCCATGTCCTTGACCAGGGCCTTGAACAGGTTGGTGTTCAAGCCACCGCACAGACCACGGTCACTGCTCACCACAACGTAACCGACGCGCTTGATGGCGCGTTCGATCATGAACGGGTGACGGTATTCCGGGTTGGCGTTGGCCAGATGACCAATCACCTGGCGGATGCGCTCCGCATAAGGACGGCTAGCAGCCATGCGCATTTGTGCCTTGCGCATTTTGCTGACCGCCACTTTTTCCATGGCGCTGGTAATCTTTTGCGTGCTTTTGATGCTCGCAATCTTACTGCGAATCTCTTTTGCGCCTGCCATGTAACACCTATCAGGTTAGCAAGCGGGAGCCTTGCGGCTCCCGCTGCGGCTTACCAGGTTTGGGTGGCCTTGAACTTCTCGATACCAGCCTTCAGGCCAGCGTCGATTTCGTCATTGAAGTCACCTTTAACGTTGATCTTCGCCATCAAGTCGGCGTGATCGCGGTTGAAGAAAGCAATCAGCGCTTGTTCGAAGCTGCCGATCTTGGCGATTTCAATGTCAGTCAGGAACCCACGCTCAGCGGCATACAGCGACAGCGCCATGTCAGCGATCGACATCGGTGCGTATTGCTTCTGCTTCATCAGCTCGGTAACGCGCTGACCATGCTCAAGTTGCTTGCGGGTCGCTTCGTCCAGGTCAGAAGCGAACTGGGCGAATGCCGCCAGTTCACGGTACTGAGCCAGAGCGGTACGGATACCACCGGACAGCTTCTTGATGATCTTGGTCTGAGCGGCACCACCCACACGGGATACCGAAACACCGGCGTTCACTGCAGGGCGGATGCCCGAGTTGAACATGGCCGATTCCAGGAAGATCTGACCGTCGGTGATGGAAATCACGTTGGTCGGAACGAACGCGGAAACGTCGCCAGCCTGGGTTTCGATGATCGGCAGTGCGGTCAGGGAACCGGTTTTGCCGGTCACTGCGCCGTTGGTGAACTTCTCTACGTACTCTTCCGAAACGCGGGATGCGCGCTCCAGCAGACGGGAGTGGAGATAGAACACGTCGCCTGGGTAAGCTTCACGGCCTGGTGGACGGCGCAGCAGCAGGGAAATCTGGCGGTAAGCCACTGCTTGCTTGGACAGATCGTCATAAACGATCAGCGCGTCTTCACCGCGGTCGCGGAAGAATTCACCCATGGTGCAACCGGAGTACGGAGCCAGGAATTGCAGTGCTGCAGATTCCGAAGCGCTCGCTGCAACGATGATGGTGTTAGCCAGTGCACCGTTTTCTTCCAGCTTGCGAACCACGTTGGCGATGGTCGATTGCTTCTGACCGATTGCCACGTAGACGCAGAAAATGCCGCTGTCTTTCTGGTTGATGATCGCGTCGATCGCCAGAGCGGTTTTACCGATCTGACGGTCACCGATGATCAGCTCACGCTGGCCACGGCCGACAGGGATCATGGCATCGACAGCCTTGTAGCCAGTCTGTACAGGCTGGTCTACCGACTTACGCCAGATCACGCCCGGAGCAACTTTCTCGACCGCGTCGGTCTCGGTGTTGCCCAGTGGACCTTTGCCGTCAACAGGGTTACCCAGTGCGTCGACAACGCGACCCAGCAGTTCCTTACCAACCGGAACTTCGAGGATGCGGCCGGTGCACTTGGCGCTCATGCCTTCAGCCAGAGTCGTGTATGCGCCCAGTACAACGGCACCTACGGAGTCTTGCTCCAGGTTGAGGGCCATACCGTAGACGCCGCCCGGAAACTCGATCATCTCGCCGTACATGACGTCGGCCAGACCGTGAATCCGCACGATACCGTCAGATACGCTGACGACAGTGCCTTCGTTACGGGCTTGGGAGGTCACATCGAGCTTTTCGATGCGGCCCTTGATAATTTCACTTATTTCGGAAGGATTGAGTTGCTGCATTGCTCTGCTGCCCCTTCAAACTCAAGATTTCAATGCTTCGGCAAGTTTCGCGATTTTGCCGCGAATCGAGCCATCGATAACCAGGTCGCCGGCGCGGATGACCACCCCCCCGATAAGGGAGCTGTCTTCCTCGACTTGCAGGCGCACTTCCCGGTTGAGTCGTGCACTGAGAACCTTGGCGAGTTTGTCTTGCTGTTCTTGGTTCAATGCAAAAGCACTGGTCACTTCAACGTCTACCGATTTCTCTTGCTCGGCCTTGTACAGGTCAAACAGAGCGGCGATCTCCGGCAGAAGCGGGAGACGGTCGTTTTCGGCAACGACATTGATGAAGTTCTGTGCCTTGGCATCAAACTTGTCGCCGCACACGTCAATGAACGTGGCGGCCTTTTCTGCGCTCGTCAGTCGCGGGGCCTTGAGCACGCGCTGCATGGTGTCATCTTGTGACACCGCTGCTGCCAGGCCGAGCATGGCTGACCAATTGGCCAGTTGCTGGTGGGCCTGAGCGTGCTCGAAGGCCGCCTTAGCGTAAGGTCGGGCCAACGTGGTCAGTTCTGCCATGATCGCCCTCGCTTAGATTTCAGCAGCCAGTTGGTTTACCAGCTCTGCGTGCGCGTTTTGATCGATTGTGGCACCCAGGATCTTCGAAGCACCGCCAACGGCCAGGGCACCCACTTGGGCACGCAGCGCGTCTTTGACACTGTTGAGTTCCTGTTCGATCTCGGCTTGAGCCTGAGCCTTCACACGGTCAGCTTCGACGCGAGCCTGTTCACGGGCTTCGTCAACAATCTGGGTACCGCGTTTCTTGGCTTGCTCGATGATTTCAGCTGCCTGAGCCTTCGCTTCGCGCAGTTGCTGACCCACTTTCTCATGGGCCAACTCCAGGTCGCGAGCTGCACGGCTGGCAGCGTCCAGACCATCAGCGATCTTCTTTTGACGTTCGTGCAATGCCGCAATGACCGGAGGCCATACGAACTTCATGCAGAACAGTACAAAAATCAGGAACGCAACGGACTGGCCAATCAGGGTCGCATTAATGTTCACGCCAACACCTCGCAGTTACGTTGTCCATCACACCAATCTACTCGAGACATCCGAGTAATTAGCCAGCGATTTGACCAACGAACGGGTTCGCAAAGGTGAAGAACAGAGCGATACCAACACCGATCATGGTCACGGCGTCGAGCAGACCAGCCACGATGAACATTTTTACTTGCAGCATTGGAACCATTTCTGGCTGACGCGCTGCGCCTTCCAGGAACTTGCCGCCCAGCAGGCCGAAACCAATTGCGGTACCCAGTGCGCCCAGGCCGATCAACAGTGCAACAGCGATAGCGGTTAGACCAACTACAGTTTCCATCTTTCCTCCCGACTTTTACGTCGTATGGTTTAGGTTTTTTAGATTAAAGCGGTAAAACAAATCGTTTCATGGTGCCCCGTGAGGAGCCCCGTCCCGTTTGACCGGGAAGGACATCAGACTAGTCGAGACTGGTCTTAATGGTTTTCTTCGTGCGCCATCGACAGGTAGACGATGGTCAGCATCATGAAGATGAACGCCTGCAGGGTGATGATCAGGATGTGGAACACAGCCCACGCCCACTGCAGGACAACACCCAAGCCGCTCAGCCAGAGCAGGCCGCTGCCGAACATCACAGCGATCAGGATGAACACCAGCTCGCCGGCATACATGTTGCCGAACAGACGCAGAGCCAGAGAGATCGGTTTGGCGATCAGGGTCACGAATTCCAGCAGGAAGTTCACCGGGATCAGCAGGGCCTGAACGAAGATGTTCTTGCTGCCGAACGGGTGCAGGGTCAGCTCGCCGATGAAGCCGCCGAGGCCCTTGACCTTGATGCTATAGAAAATGATCAGTGCGAAAACCGAGAACGCCATGCCCAGGGTCGCGTTCGGGTCGGTGGTCGACACGGCGCGGAACGGGATGTGGTGGTCGCCGGAGATCAGGATGGCCAGCTGAGGAATCCAGTCGACCGGTACCAGGTCGACGGCGTTCATCAGGAACACCCAGACGAAGATGGTCAGTGCCAGCGGTGCGATCACCGGGCTACGGCCATGGAAGCTGTCTTTCACGCTGCCATCGACGAATTCGACCAGGACTTCAACGAAGTTCTGCAATGCACCCGGCTGACCGGAAGTCGCCTTCTTGGCCGCCATGCGGAAAAGAAGAACGAAGATCAGACCCAGCGCGACCGACCAGCCGAGGGTATCGACGTGGAAAGCCCAGAAGCCCATTTCCTTGGCCTCTGCTGCGGTGTGGGCAAAGCCCCAGCCGCCGTTGGGTAGCTGACCGAAGGTCAGGTTCTGCAAGTGGTGCTGGATATAGCCCGAAGCGGTTGTTTCTGCCATGGTTGCCTCAAACGCCCTAAGGTCTCGAAAGTCTTGTTCTCATCAGCAGGGGAGCGAACCAGCTGACCGACTGAGTCAGCACGAAGGCGCCGAATACAGCGATCGGCGCCAGTGGCTTCACACCTGCAAACACCAGTGCAAACAGCACTGCCGTCAAAATCAGTTTGCCTGCCTCGCCGGCATAGAAAGACCGGACGATGGACTGGGCTGCTCGGGCGCCGGAAAACCGAAATGCCTTGTGAGCGAAATAAACATTGGGCAGCAAGGCTATCAGGCCTCCGCAAAGTCCCGAGTATCCGGCAACGACTCCGTGCCATTGCCAGAGCGCCAAAGCGGCAATGAGCAAAATGACAAATTGAGCCATCAACACCGGAAAAACCGCCAGGCGATGGAACGGCAGGCGGTTTGGCTTGCGGGTTTCCATCACTATTGCTCTCCAATGGTCGGCTGCCGAAATTCAATAACTTGGCATAATTTGTGCCGACAAAATGCGCGCAGAGTATAGGGGCGGTTCTGCCCCTATTCAACTGTCAGGTAGTGATTTCCGACTGCGCGCTACAAGAGGAATTGTTTCAGCGGATGTGTGCGAGCACACCTTGAAGCTCGTCGAGGGAGTTGTAACCGATCACCAACTGACCCTTTCCCTTCTTGCCGTGGCGGATCTGCACCGCAGAGCCTAGGCGCTCGGCCAGACGTTGCTCGAGGCGAGCGATATCCGGGTCGGGTTTGGACGGTTCGACCGGCTCCGGTTTGCCACTCAACCACTGACGAACCAGTGCCTCGGTTTGGCGCACGGTGAGACCGCGTGCGACAACATGTCGCGCCCCTTCCACCTGCTGATTGTCCGGCAGACCGAGCAATGCACGGGCATGACCCATTTCCAGGTCGCCGTGGGACAACATGGTCTTGATGACTTCCGGCAGCGCAATCAGGCGCAACAGGTTGGCCACAGTGACGCGGGACTTACCCACAGCCTCGGCGACCTGTTGCTGGGTGAGCTGGAATTCCTGCTGCAAGCGCTGCAGGGCCACCGCTTCTTCAATCGGGTTCAGGTCTTCGCGCTGGATGTTCTCGATCAGCGCAATGGCGATCGCGGTTTCATCCGGCACGTCGCGGACCATCGCAGGAATGGTTTCCTGGCCGGCCTGCTGACTGGCGCGCCAGCGGCGCTCGCCGGCGATGATTTCAAAACGACCACCGCCAATCGGGCGAACCACGATCGGCTGCATCACGCCCTGGGCCTTGATCGACTGCGCCAGCTCTTCCAGCGCCTGCGGATCCATGTCCCGACGTGGCTGATACTTGCCGCGCTGCAGCAGGTCCAGTGGCAGGTGCTGCAACTCACGGCTGTCAGCCTGCGCCGCTTGTTCTTCCAGCGAGCTGACAGTCGGACCGCTCAGCAGTGCATCCAGTCCTCGTCCGAGACCTCGTTTCTTGACGGCCATGGGGATTCCTTAAGTTGGCTGGGCAGCGGCGATGCGTGAATTTTTGCGCTGACGGCGAACCATCTCGCCCGCCAGGGCCAGATAGGCCAGCGCGCCACGCGATTGCTTGTCGTAGGCCAGCGCCGGCATGCCGTAGCTCGGGGCTTCAGCCAGTCGGATGTTGCGCGGGATCACCGTGTCGTACAGCTGATCACCGAAGTGTTCCTTGAGCTGGGCCGATACATCGTTCATCAGGCTCAGGCGCGGGTCATACATGGTCCGCAGCAGGCCTTCGACTTTCAGGTTCGGGTTCAGCAGTTCGGCGATGCGCTTGATGTTATCCACAAGGTCGCTCAGACCTTCGAGCGCAAAGTACTCGCACTGCATGGGGATAATCACCCCGTCAGCAGCGACCAGTGCGTTCAGTGTGAGCATCGACAGCGACGGCGGGCAGTCGATCAGGATGTAATCGTAGTTTTCACGAATCGGCGCCAGCGCGCTGCGCAGGCGACTTTCCTTCATCTGCATTTCCAGCAGCACCACTTCGGCCGCCGTCAGGTCGCGGTTGGCCGGCAGCAGTTGATAACCGCCGTGTTCGGAGTAGTGCATGGCCTGGGCCAGATCGCATTCGCCGATCAGCAGGTCGTAGACCGAGTTTTCCAGGCCATGTTTATCCACACCGCTACCCATGGTGGCGTTGCCCTGTGGATCGAGATCGATCAACAGCACCCGGCGCTTGGTCGCGACCAGGGATGCTGCGAGGTTGATGCAGGTGGTGGTCTTGCCCACACCACCCTTCTGGTTCGCTATCGCGAATACCTTAGCCATTCTTGCTTGTGTTCCCAATCATGCCGTGCGGCGCAGTATCAGCAGATGGCGTTGGCCTTGGCAACCGGGTACGGCCAGGGCGTGTTCGCTATCGAGTTTGAAGTCTGCCGGCAATGCTACCAGCTCATCGGCCGGATGGACGCCCTTCATTGCCAGCCAGCGCGTATCGGCGTCGCCGAGGTGGCGAGTCCAGTTGGTGAAGTTCTCCATGCTGCTGAAGGCCCGGGAAATGATCCCGTTGAACGGCTGTGCAGGCTGGAATGCTTCGACGCGACTGTGGATAACTTGCAGGTTATCCAGTTTGAGTTCGAGTTTGACCTGGGTCAGGAAGCGGGTTTTCTTGCCGTTGCTGTCCAGGCAAGTCACTTGCGAGTCCGGATACAGGATCGCCAAAGGGATCCCCGGCATGCCGCCGCCGCTGCCGACATCCAGCCAACGGCCGTTCTCGATGAACGACATCACGCTGAGGCTATCGAGCAAGTGACGGGAAACCATTTCGTCCGGATCGCGGACGGCGGTCAGGTTGTAGGCCTGGTTCCATTTGATCAACAGGGCCAGATAACCCAGCAGCAATTCGTGCTGGGTTTCAGTGAGATTGACACCGAGCTCGCGGGCTCCTGTGGATAACTCTTCGGCGTGTTGCGAAGTGACCTTAGAACTCAAGCGCTTTGCTCCAACTGACGGCCCGCGCCGCGTTTTTTCAAATGAATCATCAACAGCGAAATCGCCGCCGGAGTAACACCCGGGATCCGCGAAGCCTGGCCAAGCGTCTCGGGACGCGTGGCGCCCAGCTTGCTCTGGATCTCCTTGGAGAGACCGGAAATGTTGGTGTAATCGATATCCACAGGCAGTTTCGTGTCTTCGCTTGCACGCAGACGGGCGATTTCGTCCTGTTGACGGTCGATGTAACCGGCGTATTTGGTCTTGATCTCGACCTGTTCGGCGACCTGTGGATCTTCGGCGCCCTGCCCGGTCACTTCGACCAGACCAGCGTAGTCGATTTCCGGACGGCTCAAAAGATTGAGCAGGTTGTATTCGTGAGTCAGCGGCGTACCGAATTTCTCGGCAATCGCATCGCCCTGCGGAGTGCCCGGGCGAACCCAGGTGCTTTTCAGGCGCTGCTCTTCGAGTTCGATGCTTTCGCGTTTCTTGCAGAACGCCGCCCAGCGCGCGTCATCGACCAGACCCAGTTCGCGACCTTTTTCGGTCAGACGCAGGTCCGCGTTGTCCTCACGCAGGATCAGGCGGTACTCGGCACGGGAAGTGAACATGCGGTACGGCTCTTGGGTACCGAGGGTGATCAGGTCGTCGACCAGTACCCCGATGTACGCTTCATCGCGGCGCGGGCACCAGGCTTCTTTGCCTTTTGCACGCAGTGCAGCGTTCGCGCCAGCCAGCAAACCCTGGGCGCCGGCTTCTTCGTAACCGGTGGTGCCGTTGATCTGACCAGCGAAGAACAGACCGCCGATCACTTTGGTTTCCAGGCTGTACTTCAGGTCGCGCGGATCGAAGTAGTCGTACTCGATTGCATAACCCGGACGCACGATGTGCGCGTTTTCCATGCCGCGGATCGATTGCACGATCTGCAATTGCACGTCGAACGGCAGGCTTGTGGATATCCCGTTCGGATAAAGCTCATGGGTGGTCAGGCCTTCCGGCTCGATGAACACCTGATGGCTTTCCTTGTCGGCAAAGCGGTGAATCTTGTCTTCGATCGACGGGCAATAACGCGGGCCGATGCCTTCGATTTCGCCGGCAGCGGAATACATCGGCGAACGGTCGAGGTTCGCGGCAATGATTTCGTGGGTGCGGGCGTTGGTGTGAGTAATCCAGCAACTGACTTGCCGTGGATGTTGTTCCTTGTTGCCCATGAACGACATCACCGGGATCGGCGTATCGCCTGGCTGCTCGGTCATCACCGAGAAATCCACCGACTTGCCGTCGATACGCGGTGGCGTACCGGTTTTCAGGCGACCGACACGCAGCGGCAATTCACGCAGACGATGCGCCAGGGCGATCGATGGTGGATCACCGGCGCGACCACCGGAAAAATTCTGCAAGCCGATGTGGATAAGTCCGCCCAGGAACGTACCAGTGGTCAACACCACGGAATCGGCGAAGAAACGCAGACCCATTTGCGTGACGACACCGCGTACTTGTTCCTGCTCGACGATCAGGTCGTCAGCAGCTTGTTGAAATATCCACAGGTTCGGCTGGTTTTCCAGAATTTCGCGGACAGCGGCCTTGTACAAAATCCGGTCGGCTTGCGCACGGGTTGCACGTACGGCTGGGCCTTTGCGGCTGTTCAACACGCGAAACTGGATACCGCCCAGATCGGTGGCCATGGCCATCGCGCCGCCGAGGGCGTCGATTTCCTTGACCAGATGGCTTTTGCCAATGCCGCCAATGGCCGGGTTGCAACTCATGGCACCGAGGGTTTCCACGTTGTGCGTCAGCAGAAGGGTTTTTGCGCCCATGCGTGCTGAGGCCAGTGCTGCCTCGGTACCGGCATGACCGCCGCCGATGACGATCACTTCAAAACGGGAAGGGAAATCCACCACGCACCTCGTGCCTGCTTAAGTAGGTAATTCAGGAATAGTTTGAGATCAGGTTTCTGGACCTGGTCGGCAAGTATAGGGACTTCGCCCTTCCTAAAGAACCCTTTGCACAAAATTTAACCAGCTGTGGAGAACTCGCGGTTAAAAGAATAAAAAAGAGAGAAATTTATAAAACCTTTGTTTTAAAGCTTATTCTTACTGCCCATGGTTTCTGTGGATAGATTTCTGCAGGCCTTTATTTTCAATGTGTATAGAGATTCAAAACCCTGTGGCCATGTCGCCATGAGGCCCTTGGATAACCGGTGTAAGCCTGTGGATGAATGAGGTGGTTATCCACAGCGGCAGTTATTTTCAGTTTTCAGGCCCTGTTATCAACTGCCCTCAGCGGCAGTTATTCACAGGGCTTAATCCACAGAAATCGGATGAATGAAGGAATCGCGGACACGGAAAATCCGCTCAGGAACAGAAATCTGTCCGGCACTGGTGGAAGGAAAAACGAGGAAGGAGGACAGACAGGTCGCGAACGGACCTGTCTGTGGACAACGGGAGGTTTATTTACCGATGCAGAAGCTGGAAAAGATCCGTCCCAGCAGATCATCGGAGCTGAAGGCGCCGGTGATTTCCCCGAGAGACTGCTGGGCCTGACGCAGGTCTTCGGCCAACAGCTCACCAGCACCCGCCAAGGTCAGTTGGGCACGTCCATGTTCTAGGGCATCACTGGCATGACGCAGGGCTTCGAGGTGCCGGCGGCGTGCGCTGAAGCTGCTTTCCGATGTTTGTTCGTAGCCCATGCAGGCTTTGAGGTGATCACGTAGCAGGTCCAGACCTTCACCGGCAGACTTGGCGCTCAGGCTGATCGTCACGTGGCCATCGTCACTGACTTCCAGGGCAATGGGTTCACCGGTGAGATCAGCCTTGTTACGAATCAGAGTGACCTTCGCCGGATCTGGCCGGGTTTCAAGGAATTCCGGCCACAAGGCGAACGGATCGGCGGCCTCTGGCGCAGTGGCATCGACGACCAGCAGCACTCGGTCAGCTTCGCCTATGGCTTTCAACGCTCGTTCAACGCCGATCTTTTCCACATGGTCATCGGTATCACGCAGACCGGCGGTGTCCACAACATGCAGCGGCATGCCGTCGATGTGGATATGTTCACGCAGGATATCCCGAGTGGTGCCGGCGATTTCGGTCACGATCGCGGCTTCACGACCGGCCAGTGCGTTCAGCAGGCTGGATTTGCCGGCATTCGGACGACCGGCAATCACCACGGTCATGCCGTCACGCAGTAACGCACCCTGCCCGGCTTCGCGCAATACGGTGGATAACTCGTTACGAACCTTGTCGAGCATGCTCAGCACATGGCCGTCGGCGAGGAAGTCGATTTCTTCTTCCGGGAAGTCGATCGCCGCTTCGACATAGATCCGCAGGCCGATCAGCTGTTCGGTGAGGTTATGCACACGTTGGGAGAAGGCCCCTTGCAAGGAGCGCAAGGCATTGCGCGCGGCCTGTGCAGAACTGGCTTCGATCAGATCGGCGATGGCCTCGGCCTGCGCCAGATCCAGTTTGTCGTTGAGGAACGCTCTTTCGCTGAACTCACCGGGACGAGCCAGACGGCAGCCCAGTTCCAGACAACGCTTTAGCAACATGTCGAGGACGATCGGGCCACCGTGGCCCTGCAGTTCCAATACGTCTTCGCCGGTGAACGAGTTCGGCCCGGGGAAATACAGCGCCAGACCTTCATCCAGCACCTGTTGATCGTCACTGAAGAACGGGCCGTAGTGGGCAAACCGTGGTTTCAGCTCGCGGCCGCTGATGGCTTTGGCCGCAACGCTGGCCAGCGGCCCGGAAATTCGAACGATGCCCACGCCGCCACGGCCCTGGGCGGTAGCGACGGCTGCGATGGTTTCACGAGGTGCGCTCATAAACCGGTATCCAGACAAAAATGGCAGATAGCAAAACGCCCCACTAGGGGGCGTTTTGAGTGGTGTTATCCACAGAGTAAGTTACGCCTCGGCTTTTTTCGTCGCCGCTTCGATCTTACGCGTGATGTACCACTGTTGGGCAATCGACAGGCAGTTGTTCACAACCCAGTACAGCACCAGACCCGCCGGGAACCACAGGAAGAAGAAGGTGAAGATGATTGGCATCATTTTCATCACCTTGGCCTGCATCGGATCCGGAGGTGTAGGGTTCAGACGCTGCTGGATGAACATGGTCGCACCCATGATGATCGGCAGGATGAAGAACGGATCCTTGATCGACAGGTCGGTAATCCACAGCATGAACGGCGCCTGGCGCATTTCCACGCTTTCCAGCAGAACCCAGTACAGGGAAAGGAAAACCGGCATCTGCACCAGGATCGGCAAGCAGCCGCCCAGCGGATTGATCTTCTCTTTCTTGTACAGCTCCATCATGGCTTGCGACATTTTCTGCCGGTCATCGCCATGTTGCTCTTTCAGTGCAGCCAGTTTCGGAGCCACGGCGCGCATGCGGGCCATCGACTTGTAGCTGGCGGCCGACAGAGGGAAGAAGATCCCTTTGATCAGCATGGTCAGGAAGATGATCGACCAGCCCCAGTTGCCGACGATGCTGTGGATATGTTGCAGCAGCCAGAAGATTGGCTGGGCAATGAACCACAGAATGCCGTAGTCGACAGTCAGTTCCAGACCTGGGGACAACTCTTTCAGCACAGCCTGGCTTTTCGGACCGGCGTACAGAACAGCGCTGGTTTCGACTTTCGCACCCGGTGCAGCGGTCAGCGAAGGACCGGTGTAACCGATGATGTAGTTGCCTTTGCTGTCTTTACGGGTCTGGACGATGTTGTTTTCGCCCTTCGGAGCAACCCATGCAGTCACGAAGTAGTGTTGCAGCCAGGCTACCCAACCACCGGTGACAGTTTCCTTGAGCTGAGCTTTGTCCATGTCCTTCATGGACACTTTCTTGTACGGCTCGGAACTTGTCCACAGGGCGGCGCCCAGGTAAGTCGCGGTACCGGTAGCAGTGGTCGACGAAGGATCAGCGCTTGCATCGCGTTTCAGCTGAGCAAACATCGAACCGGACCAAGGCTGAGCGCTCTGGTTGTCGATCAGATAGGTCACGGTCACGTCATACAGGCTACGTTTCAAGGTGAAACGCTTGATGTAATTGACGCCGTCCTTGCTGAACTTCAGGTCGACGACCAGTTGGTCCTGACCGTCAGCCAGTTGATAAGTCTTCTTCTCCGAGGAGTAGACCGGACGACCGGCCGGGTTTGCATCCGGACCGTTGGTGCCAATCAGACCGCTCTGTGCCAGATAGGTACGTTCGCCACCGTTGTCGAACAGCTGGAACGGAACGTCCGGACGATCCTGACGACGTGGATACAGCGGCAAGGTCAGCTGGGCAACATCGCCACCTTGTGGATCGATCGCGAGATCGAGCACATCGGTTTTGATCTGGATCAGATCCTTGCTGACGGCGACCGGCGTTTCGGCAGGTGCGCTGGTATCGCTTGCGGCGCGCGGAATATCGTCACTGGCAGCAGCATTATTGCCAGTGGCGGTGTCCGGCAAACCGGATGTAGTCGTACTGGAAGCAACATTCTGAGTCGGCAGGGCAGCCTGGCCATAGTCCTGGTTCCATTTAAGGACCATGACGTAGGACACGATTGCCAGGGCGACGATCAGGATCGTGCGTTTGATATCCATGATTACTCGGCCATCGAAGAAGAACGGGAGGTAGGGATAGGCGGAACCGGGTCATAACCGCCGGGATTCCACGGATGACAGCGACCTAAACGACGAAAGGTCAGCCAGCCACCGCGCAGTAGGCCATGATTTTCTATGGCTTCGTACGCGTAGCAGGAACAACTGGGGTAGAAACGACAGTGACTGGCCATCAAAGGACTAATGGCATAGCGGTAAAACTGGATCGGAACGAGTGCCAGTTTACGCATCGGGACTGTCTACCCCTACAGTTTCGGTGTTGACTGCTGGTACTGGCTTGTTGCGTGCCAGACGCTTCCAGAGCTTGCCGAAATGCTGAATCAATTCGGGGTTTTCTACGTCACCCAAACCTTTGCGCGCGACGATAACAATGTCCCATCCAACCAGTGAATCCTGGTTCAGACGAAACGATTCGCGCATCAGACGTTTGAGGCGATTGCGCTGAACGGAGAGCTTGACGCTCTTTTTCCCAATAACCAGCCCTAGTCGGGGGTGATCGAGATCGTTGCTGCGCGCAAGGAGCAGGAGATTTTTCCCCGGAACCTTGCCGGTAGGGGAGTCAAAGACTGCCTTGAAATGCCGGGGTGTAAGCAGACGCTTTTCCCGACTGAAGTCCTGACTCACCTCCAGTGCCGGATTATCAAACTGCCAGACGCGCACGACCTTTGGCGCGACGACGCGACAGGACGGCACGACCGTTCTTGGTAGCCATGCGAGCACGGAAACCGTGGGTACGAGCGCGTTTGATAGTGCTTGGTTGGAAAGTACGTTTCATGTCGTGTTACCTGGTTCGTCCACAACGGGCCGGAATGGCCCCCGTTTTAAGAGACCGGGGATTCTAGAGAAAGCAAGCCAATAGGTCAATTTCCAACCAACGTTTCCTTATAAATAGATCTTCGGAGCCGCCAGGACCTGTTTACCCGGTTTGCCAAAGATAAAAATAAAGAAGGGAATTATTTAAAGCTTTTCTGTAAAGCTTGTAAAAGCTAGGTACACAGTTATCTGTGGATAACTGGCTCAAGGCCTTGTTTCAAGCGATGTACAGAGAATGACAACTACAGTGGAAAACCGTGTTCAGCCTGTGCTGCGCTGTCGGATAACCTGTGTGTGGAATAGGTGTTTATCCACAGGCTGGTTATCCACCGACTTTCGCCCCCAGTTGTCCAGTGTGCTCAGATAGGGTTATCCACAGAGCTTATGCACACACCGTCGGTCGCCTTTTTCGCGTTTAACGCATTGATAAATCATGTCCACCGGGCAACCTGCATGTGGATAAGTGGACGACTGGCCGCTACAATGGCCGCTTGTTTTTGCCTCACCGGCTTTCAACTTAGGGGATATCCGTGTCAGTGGAACTTTGGCAGCAGTGCGTGGAGCTTTTGCGCGAAGAGCTGCCTGCCCAACAATTCAACACCTGGATCCGTCCACTACAGGTCGAAGCCGAAGGCGACGAGTTGCGCGTCTACGCACCGAACCGTTTTGTTCTGGACTGGGTCAACGAAAAGTACCTGGGGCGCGTCCTTGAACTGCTGGATGAGCATGGCAACGGTCTCGCACCGTCGCTCTCCTTATTAATAGGCAGCAAGCGCAGTTCGGCTCCTCGTGCCGCACCGAACGCACCGTTGGCTGCTGCGCAAGTGTCCCAGGCTCAGGCCAATGCCGCGCCGGCCAGTGCGCCAGCACCAGCTCCGACGCCTGCGCCGACCAAGCGCACAACGCAGAAAACAGAAGAGATCAGTGAAGAGCCGTCCCGCGACAGCTTCGATCCGATGGCTGGTGCCGCGTCTCAACAGGCCCCGGTTCGCGCCGAACAGCGCACCGTGCAGGTCGAAGGCGCGCTCAAGCACACCAGCTACCTGAACCGCACCTTTACCTTCGAAAACTTTGTCGAAGGTAAATCCAACCAGCTCGCCCGTGCGGCGGCCTGGCAGGTGGCAGACAACCCGAAGCACGGCTACAACCCGCTCTTCCTTTATGGCGGCGTAGGTCTGGGTAAGACGCACTTGATGCACGCGGTGGGTAACCATCTCTTAAAGAAGAACCCGAATGCCAAGGTCGTGTACCTGCATTCCGAGCGTTTCGTTGCCGACATGGTCAAGGCACTGCAACTGAACGCGATCAACGAGTTCAAGCGTTTCTACCGTTCGGTGGACGCCCTGCTGATTGACGACATTCAGTTCTTCGCCCGCAAGGAACGTTCCCAGGAAGAGTTTTTCCACACCTTCAACGCCCTGCTTGAAGGTGGTCAGCAGGTCATTCTCACCAGTGACCGCTACCCGAAAGAAATCGAAGGCCTTGAAGAGCGCCTTAAATCCCGCTTTGGCTGGGGCCTGACGGTTGCCGTCGAGCCGCCGGAACTGGAAACCCGCGTCGCCATCTTGATGAAGAAGGCCGACCAGGCCAAAGTCGAGTTGCCACACGATGCGGCGTTCTTCATTGCCCAGCGCATTCGCTCCAACGTCCGTGAACTGGAAGGCGCGCTGAAACGCGTGATCGCCCACTCGCACTTCATGGGCCGCGACATCACCATCGAGTTGATTCGCGAATCCCTGAAAGACCTGTTGGCGTTGCAGGACAAACTGGTCTCTGTGGATAACATTCAGCGCACCGTCGCCGAGTACTACAAGATCAAGATCTCCGACTTGCTGTCCAAACGCCGCTCGCGTTCGGTCGCTCGTCCGCGTCAGGTGGCCATGGCATTGTCCAAGGAACTGACCAACCACAGCCTGCCGGAAATCGGCGATGTGTTTGGCGGCCGCGACCACACGACGGTGTTGCACGCCTGCCGCAAGATCAACGAACTTAAGGAATCCGACGCGGACATCCGCGAGGACTACAAGAACCTGCTGCGTACACTGACCACTTGATGAACACCAGCGCAGCTTATTAAGGCAAGGGACTAGACCATGCATTTCACCATTCAACGCGAAGCCCTGTTGAAACCCCTGCAACTGGTCGCAGGCGTCGTCGAGCGCCGACAGACCTTGCCGGTACTGTCCAACGTGCTGCTGGTTGTCGATGGCCAGCAACTGTCGCTGACCGGTACCGACCTGGAAGTCGAGCTGGTCGGTCGCGTGCAACTCGAGGAGCCGGCTGAAACAGGTTCCATCACCGTGCCTGCGCGCAAGCTGATGGACATCTGCAAGAGCCTGCCGAACGATGCGCTGATCGATATCAAGGTCGACGAGCAGAAGCTGGTGGTGAAAGCCGGCCGTAGCCGTTTCACCCTGTCGACCCTGCCGGCCAACGATTTCCCGACTGTGGAAGAAGGCCCGGGTTCGCTGACCACCAGCCTGGAACAGAGCAAGCTGCGTCGTCTGATCGAACGCACCAGTTTCGCCATGGCCCAGCAGGACGTGCGTTACTACCTCAATGGTATGTTGCTGGAAGTGTCGACCGGTGTGATCCGTGCCGTGGCTACCGACGGTCACCGTCTGGCCATGTGCTCGATGCAGGCCGACATCGGTCAGCAGGAACGCCATCAGGTGATCGTGCCGCGTAAAGGCATTCTCGAACTGGCACGTCTGCTCACCGAGCCGGACGGTAACGTCAGCATCGTTCTGGGCCAGCACCACATCCGTGCGACCACCGGCGAATTCACCTTCACCTCGAAACTGGTCGACGGCAAGTTCCCGGACTACGAGCGCGTTCTGCCGAAGGGCGGCGACAAGCTGGTACTGGGCGATCGTCAGGCGTTGCGCGAAGCGTTCAGCCGTACCGCGATTCTGTCCAACGAGAAGTACCGCGGTATCCGTCTGCAACTGGCCAGCGGTCAGTTGAAGATCCAGGCCAACAACCCGGAGCAGGAAGAAGCGGAAGAAGAAGTAGGCGTGGAATACAACGGCGGCTCCCTGGAAATCGGCTTCAACGTCAGCTATCTGCTCGATGTGCTGGGCGTGATGACTACCGAGCAGGTTCGTCTGATCCTGTCCGACTCCAACAGCAGTGCGCTGGTGCAAGAGTCCGACAATGACGATTCGGCTTACGTTGTCATGCCGATGCGTCTGTAATCAGCTGACTCTGGATGTCTTTAAGTCGCGTCTCGGTCACCGCGGTGCGCAATCTGCACCCGGTGACCTTCTCCCCCTCCCCCCGAATCAACATTCTTTACGGCGCCAACGGCAGCGGCAAAACCAGTGTTCTGGAAGCCATTCACCTGCTGGGGCTTGCCCGTTCGTTTCGTAGCACGCGACTGTTGCCGGTCATCCAATATGAGCAACTCGCTTGCACCGTATTCGGTCAGGTCGAACTCGCCGAGGGTGGCCACAGCGCATTGGGGATATCCCGCGACCGTCAGGGCGAGTTCCAGATTCGCATCGATGGTCAGAATGCTCGTAGCGCTGCACAACTGGCGGAAATCCTGCCGCTGCAGTTGATCAACCCCGACAGCTTTCGCCTGCTGGAAGGCGCGCCGAAGATTCGCCGGCAGTTCCTCGACTGGGGTGTGTTCCACGTCGAGCCGCGGTTCATGGCCACCTGGCAGCGTTTGCAGAAGGCCTTGCGCCAGAGAAACTCCTGGCTGCGGCATGGTACACTTGACGCCGTTTCGCAAGCGGTTTGGGACAGGGAACTGTGCCAGGCCAGCGCTGAAATCGATGAATACCGCCGCGCTTACATCAAAGCCTTGAAACCGGTCTTTGAACAAACCTTGAGCGAACTGGTTGAGCTCGAAGGTTTGACGCTCAGCTATTACCGAGGCTGGGACAAGGACCGGGAATTGAGCGCTGTACTCGCCGGATCCGTGCAACGGGATCAGCAAATGGGTCATACCCAGGCCGGGCCACAACGGGCTGACTTGCGTCTTAGATTGGGCGCACACAACGCCGCGGACATCTTGTCCCGGGGTCAGCAGAAGTTGGTGGTCTGTGCATTGCGGATTGCCCAGGGGCATCTGGTGAGCCAGGCCCGACGCGGCCAGTGTATTTATCTGGTGGATGACTTGCCGTCCGAGCTGGACGAAGGCCACCGTCGCGCGCTGTGCCGCTTGCTGGAAGACTTACGCTGCCAGGTTTTTATCACCTGTGTAGATCACGAATTATTGAGGGAAGGCTGGCAGACGGAAACGCCAGTCGCTCTGTTCCACGTGGAACAGGGCCGTATCACCCAGACCCACGACCATCGGGAGTGAAGGCATTGAGCGAAGAAAATACGTACGACTCAACGAGCATTAAAGTGCTGAAAGGCCTGGATGCCGTACGCAAACGTCCCGGTATGTACATTGGTGACACCGACGATGGCAGCGGTCTGCACCACATGGTGTTCGAGGTGGTCGACAACTCCATCGACGAAGCCCTCGCCGGCCACTGCGACGACATCAGCATCATCATCCACCCGGATGAGTCCATCACCGTTCGCGACAACGGCCGTGGCATCCCGGTAGACGTGCACAAGGAGGAAGGCGTTTCCGCCGCCGAGGTCATCATGACCGTCCTCCACGCCGGCGGTAAGTTCGACGATAACTCCTACAAGGTCTCCGGCGGTCTGCACGGTGTAGGTGTATCGGTGGTGAACGCGCTGTCCGAAGAACTGGTCCTGACCGTCCGCCGCAGCGGCAAGATCTGGGAACAGACTTACATTCACGGCGTGCCCCAGGCACCGATGGCTATCGTTGGCGACAGCGAAACCACCGGCACCCAGATTCACTTCAAGGCTTCCAGCGAAACCTTCAAGAACATCCACTTCAGCTGGGATATCCTGGCCAAGCGGATTCGTGAACTGTCCTTCCTCAACTCCGGTGTCGGCATCGTCCTCAAGGACGAGCGCAGCGGCAAGGAAGAGCTGTTCAAGTACGAAGGTGGCCTGCGCGCGTTCGTTGAGTACCTGAACACCAACAAGACGGCGGTCAACCAGGTGTTCCACTTCAACGTCCAGCGTGAAGACGGCATCGGCGTGGAAATCGCCCTGCAGTGGAACGACAGCTTCAACGAAAACCTGTTGTGCTTCACCAACAACATTCCGCAGCGCGACGGTGGTACTCACCTGGTGGGCTTCCGTTCGGCGCTGACCCGTAACCTGAACAACTACATCGAACAGGAAGGCCTGGCGAAGAAGCATAAGGTTGCCACTACCGGTGACGATGCCCGCGAAGGCCTGACCGCGATCATTTCGGTGAAAGTGCCGGATCCGAAGTTCAGCTCCCAGACCAAGGACAAGCTGGTCTCTTCCGAAGTGAAGACCGCGGTCGAACAGGAAATGGGCAAGTACTTCTCCGACTTCCTGTTGGAAAACCCGAACGAAGCCAAGCTGGTGGTCGGCAAGATGATCGACGCCGCCCGTGCCCGTGAAGCGGCGCGCAAGGCCCGTGAGATGACTCGCCGCAAAGGTGCGCTGGACATCGCCGGCCTGCCGGGCAAACTGGCCGACTGCCAGGAAAAGGACCCTGCCCTGTCCGAACTGTATCTGGTGGAAGGTGACTCTGCTGGCGGTTCCGCCAAGCAGGGTCGTAACCGTCGCACCCAGGCCATCCTGCCGCTCAAGGGCAAGATCCTCAACGTCGAGAAGGCGCGCTTCGACAAGATGATCTCCTCGCAGGAGGTCGGTACGCTGATCACCGCGCTGGGCTGTGGCATCGGCCGCGAAGAGTACAACATCGACAAGCTGCGCTATCACAACATCATCATCATGACCGATGCTGACGTCGACGGTTCGCACATCCGTACCCTGCTGCTGACGTTCTTCTTCCGTCAGTTGCCGGAGCTGATCGAGCGCGGCTACATCTACATCGCCCAACCGCCGCTGTACAAGGTCAAGAAAGGCAAGCAAGAGCAATACATCAAAGACGACGACGCCATGGAAGAGTACATGACGCAGTCGGCCCTGGAAGACGCGAGCCTGCACCTGAACGAAGATGCCCCAGGCATTTCCGGTGAAGCCCTTGAGCGCCTGGTCAACGACTTCCGCCTGGTGATGAAGACCCTCAAGCGCCTGTCGCGCCTGTACCCGCAGGAGCTGACCGAGCACTTCATCTACCTGCCAGCGGTCAGCATGGAACAGTTGTCCGATCACGCGGCGATGCAGGATTGGCTGGCTCAGTACGAAGTTCGCCTGCGCACCGTCGAAAAATCCGGCCTGGTCTACAAAGCCAGCCTTCGCGAAGACCGTGAGCGTAACGTCTGGCTGCCGGAGGTCGAACTGATCTCCCACGGCCTGTCGAACTACGTCACCTTCAACCGCGACTTCTTCGGCAGCAACGACTACAAGACCGTCGTATCCCTTGGCGCGCAACTGAGCACGCTGCTGGACGAAGGCGCCTACATCCAACGGGGCGAACGCAAGAAAGCCGTGACCGAGTTCAAGGAAGCCCTTGAATGGCTGATGGCCGAAAGCACCAAGCGCCACACCATCCAGCGATACAAAGGTCTGGGTGAAATGAACCCGGATCAGCTGTGGGAAACTACCATGGACCCAGGCTCGCGCCGGATGCTGAAAGTCACCATCGAAGACGCCATTGGCGCGGACCAGATCTTCAACACCCTGATGGGTGATGCGGTCGAGCCTCGTCGTGACTTCATCGAGAGCAATGCGTTGGCGGTGTCCAACCTGGATTTCTGATCCTTAAGCGCGCCTCACATCCAAAAAAGCCAACGCTCATGCGTTGGCTTTTTTTTACGCTCAAAAATCGATGCCCACTTTCAGACCCTGTGGTCGAAAATGGGGTAGCTCGGTAACACTTTGGAACAAAGCCTTCCTGCTCAATAGGTTAGGAACTGGACGAGAGCCGCGGATACCGGGGGCTTGCGGTTTTTTGGCGCAAAACTTGCGTGTTAAATAACTTACACATCGTTTTTTTAAATTTACAGAAAACGATGGGACGAGGCGGTACGAATAAATCCAAATACCAAGGGTAGTCTCAATGAGCGGTACGCAAACTTCCAATCATCTGGAGCAAGGGCTCAAGCCCCGTCATGTGACGATGCTATCCATCGCCGGCGTGATCGGCGCTGGCCTTTTCGTTGGCTCCGGCCACGCTATCGCAGCGGCGGGTCCGGCTGTGCTGCTGGCCTACGCCGCCGCGGGTGCCTTGGTGGTGCTGGTGATGCGGATGCTGGGCGAAATGGCAGTGGCGTCGCCGGACACCGGCTCCTTCTCGACTTATGCTGACCGTGCGATTGGGCATTGGGCCGGTTTCACCATCGGCTGGCTTTACTGGTGGTTCTGGGTCCTGGTCATTCCGCTGGAGGCTAACGCCGCCGCAACTATCCTGCACGCCTGGTTCCCGAACGTGGCAATCTGGGCCTTCACCCTGGTCATCACCCTGCTGCTGACGGTCACTAACCTGTTCAGCGTGAAGAATTACGGGGAATTCGAATTCTGGTTCGCCTTGGTCAAGGTCGTGGCGATCATTGGTTTCATTGGCCTCGGCATCATGGCTATCTTCGGCTTGCTGCCTACCAGCCAGGTCAGTGGTGTTTCGCACCTGTTCGACACGCAAGGTTTCTTGCCGAACGGCATGGGCGCAGTGCTGGGCGCGATTCTGACCACTATGTTTTCGTTCATGGGCACTGAGATCGTGACCATCGCGGCGGCCGAATCGAAGAACCCTGGCCAGCAGATTTCCAAGGCAACCAACTCGGTGATCTGGCGGATTGGCTTGTTCTATCTCGTCTCCATTTTCATCGTCGTAGCGCTGGTGCCGTGGAACGATCCGCTGCTGGCCAGCGTGGGTTCCTACCAGACGGTGCTGGAACGCATGGGCATCCCCAACGCCAAGCTGATCGTCGATATCGTGGTTCTGGTAGCGGTTACGAGTTGCCTGAATTCGGCGCTGTATACGGCTTCGCGGATGATGTTCTCGCTGGGCAAGCGCGGTGATGCGCCAGCGGTTTCCCAGCGCACCAACAAGAGCGGCACGCCTTACTGGGCCGTGATGTTGTCGACCGGGGCGGCCTTCCTCGCGGTGTTCGCCAACTATGTGGCCCCGGCAGCGGTCTTCGAGTTCCTGTTGGCCAGCTCTGGCGCCATTGCGCTGCTGGTGTACCTGGTCATTGCGATTTCGCAGCTGCGTATGCGCAAACAGCGCATGGCTCGCGGTGAAAAAATCGCCTTCAGCATGTGGCTGTTCCCCGGCCTGACCTATGCGGTGATTGTCTTCATCGTAGGGGCCCTGACCATCATGCTGTTCCAGGAAGCCCATCGTGCGGAGATCCTGGCGACGGGGCTGTTGAGTGTGTTGGTGGTGCTGTCCGGCGTGCTGATACAGCGTCGCCGGATCACAAAGACAGGCAGCTTGGTACAGACCATAGGGTGATCTCCATCTGTGGCGAGGGAGCTTGCTCCTGCTGGGCTGCGTAGCGGCCCCTTTTGATGAGTGCTGCGCACTCAAGCGGGAGCAAGCTCCCTCGCCACGGATGCAAACCTAACTCGCGACAGACGCCTCGCTTCCCGCCGCCACACTCTCCAACCGATACCCATACCCGTAGATCGTCAGCAGTTGCCAACCGCGATCCGCCGTCAGCCCGAGCTTGTTGCGCAGGCGATAAATGTGGGTGTCGAGCGGTCGGGACGAGGTCATTTCCTCGTGGGTCCAGAAACGTTCGTAGAAATACTCCCGGGACAGCGGCCGGCCCAGGTTGGCGAACAGGCATCGGGCCAGGCGATATTCCCGTTCGGTCAGGCTGATGGGAATGCCGGCGCGGGTGATGGTCAGTTCGGCGTCGTCGAACGCCAGGTCGTTGAACACCAGCACGTCGCTGGCGGGCGCGCGTTGCAGGTTGTGGCGGCGCAGCACGGCGGTGACCCGGGCCTTGAGTTCGTTGGGCCTGAAGGGTTTGCTCACATAGTCGTCGGCACCGCCGTTGAGGGCCTGGACGATGTCATGCTCGCCATCGCGGCTGGTCAGCATGATGGCGGCCGGTGGCGAATCCATGTGCTCGCGGGTCCAGCGCAACAATGAAAGGCCGCTGATGTCCGGCAGTTGCCAGTCGAGGATCAACAGGTCGAAAGTTTCCCGGCGCAGTTGTCGCAACAGGTCCTCGCCTCGTTCAAAGCTGTGCAGGGTCCAGGCTTGCTCGCCCCTGCCGGGGATTTGTTGCAATGTCTGTTCTACCCGGCGCAGCTCGGCCGGTTCATCGTCCAGTATGGCGACACGCATGCAATGCGATTCCTTGATCTCGAGAGTAACGGACATCTTCAGGTGGCAATGAAAGGCAGCCAGCGGCTGATTTGTTGTCATTGACCTGTCGCTGGCTGCGACAATACCGGCTCGCGGCACAGAGGGAAAGGCAGCAGCGCGCCACCCATCGAGTCCGCTATAGTCGTGGGCTTTTCCGGCTGTGGGCTTGATGCAGTCCTGCGAAGAAATCCCCCAACCCTTGAATTCGGCCAGGATGCCTATGAGTAACCAGCGTCGCCGTGAAAGTCGTGAGCCAACCCAGGTCCAGCGGCTGTTTCGACAGTTGGTGCGAGAGTGGTTGTGGATAAGTCTGCTGCTGTTGCCGCTGACAGCCTTGTTGTCGTTGAGTAGCCAATCAACAGGCAACCGTTCAGGTGCTGCGCTGGTGTCGGTGTGTCTGGTGGCCTGTGTATTGGGTTTGCTGCTGTTGCGCCCGCGCCTGGCCCTGTGGACGACGGTGGGTGGCATGAGCCTGGCCCTGTTGATCAGCGCCGTGCTGGGCGCGCGAGGTTGGTGGTGGTCGCCCATGGCCAGTGTGCTGGGGATTATGTTCGGCTACCTGATCTGGAATTGGCGACGCCTGAGCGTAGTGCTGGCTTATTTTGGCTGGGAGCTGGCCCGCCTGGACGCGGAGCCCAAGGTCTTTCCGGAACGTCGTCGTGCTTCCTACACCGGTAGCGACCGTTTGCAGGGCCAGATCATGGCCCTGGAGCAAGCCATGAGCCGAACCCGCGACACTCGGCGCTTCATTGCCGATGGCCTGGAATACCTGCCCGTGGCGACCATGATCAGCGATCCCCAAGGCAAGCTGTTGCTCGGTAATCGCAAGGCGCGCGAGCTGTTCGGCCATGGACTGGCGGGCGGCGATGTGCTGGAGCATCTCGGGCAATTGGGCTATCCAGGGTTGGAGCATGGGGCGCATCACCGGTTATCCACATTGCCCTTGGTGGAGTTTCGCGACATTCGCGAGCGCAGCTTGCGCCTGGAACGGGCGGCGCTGTTGCCGGTTGATGGCGATGCGCCGATTGGCTGGTTATTGAGCCTCACTGACCTGAGCGCCGAACGTGAAGCGGAAGAACAGCGCAGCGTCATGCTGCGTTTCCTCTCCCATGATTTGCGCGCCCCGCACTCGGCGATCCTTGCGCTGCTCGATGTGCAGCGGCACCAGACTGGTGGGGATAATCCGCTGTTCGACCAGATCGAGCGCCAGGTGCGTCGCGCCCTGGACCTGACCGAAGGCTTCGTGCAATTGGCCAAGGCCGAATCCGAGGCGTATCAATTCCAGCCGACGTTGTTCGCCATGTTGGTCCTGGACGTGTTCGACCAGGCACTGCCCATCGCCCAGGCAAAGCGTATCCAATTGGTCCATGAAATAGAGGATGAAGAGGCGATGGTGAGGGCGGATCAATCGTTGCTGACCCGTGCTCTGTTCAATCTGCTGGAAAATGCCATCAAGTACAGCTCGCCAGACTCCTGCATTTCGCTGCAGGTTCATTGCACGTCGGGCTGGTTGATCTGCAATGTCGCTGACCAAGGCAAGGGCATCGGCGCCGAAGAGTTACCCGAGCTGTTCAGTCAGTACCGACGGTTTTCATCGGCCCAAGGGGTCGATGGAATTGGCTTGGGGCTGTCGATGGTCAAGGCCGTGGTTGACCATCACGAGGGGAAAATCGAGTGCCATAGCGTGGTAGGTAAAGGCACTACATTTAGCCTGAAATTCCCGTTGCTGGAAGAGTAAAAATTACAGCGTTCGGCGGCTCCTACCAATACGTGTAGAGGCCACCGAAGACTGTGAGTTTTTGGTGCTATAAAAACTTATGCACCTAGGAATGGCTTTTATGTGTTTAAGAAATATGTATTAAAAACATATACCTACAGCGTAAAAGCAACGGATTTCGAAAAAACGGTGCACAGGTTATCCACAGATGTCAGACAGCGATCTGATCGGTGCTGGCCGGAGTGGCCGGCGCCGGTGGCAGCGAACCCATTTCCCGTTGTGTCTGTTCATTCCAGGCCTGGACACGATCGTTAAGCTCGGCAATGGCGCGGGGCCCGCTGCCTTCGGCATACATTGGCGCGCCGATCACCACGGTGATGACCCCTGGCGTGCGGATCCAGCCCGCCTTGGGCCAGAATTTGCCGGCATTGTGTGCAATTGGCAGCACAGGTAGGTCGGCGTTCACGGCCAATGCGGTACCGCCCCGGGAAAACTTGCCGACCGTTCCGTAAGGAACACGAGTGCCCTCGGGAAAGATCAACACCCAGACATTGTCCTTGAGCAACTCGTCACCCTTCTTCGCCACATGCTTGAGCGCAGCCTTGGGGTTGTCGCGATCGATGGCGATCGGACGCAGCATCGCCATGGCCCAGCCGAAGAACGGCACGAACAGCAGCTCACGCTTGAGCACTTGGCTCAACGGCTCGAAATAGGCCGAGAGAAAGAATGTCTCCCAGGTGCTCTGGTGGTTGGACTGGATCACGCAGGGCCGGTCCGGCACGTTCTCGGCGCCCTTCACTGCATAGCTGATGCCCAGGAACACCTTGCTCAGCCACAGTGCGCAACGGCACCAGTACACATTGATGAAGCGGTAGCGCGCCTTGAATGACATGAACGGCGCGATAAAAAAACTCAGGGTGCACCACAGCAAGGAGCTGGTGCCCAGCAGCAGGTAAAAGAGAAAGGTTCTGATGGCCTGCAATATCGACATAGCGGCGTTTACCGTTGCGGGCAATGCCCGCCTGTTCAAGCGCTTCCCGAACAATCCTTGATCAGGATGTCTTGGGAGCTCTAATTGTGGATAAGTTCAGCGGCAATGGCCGCCAGGTCGTCAAAAATCAAGGTGCCCACCGGAAGAGTCTTGCCCAGGGTCTTTTCGCCTTTCCCGGTCTTAACCAAAACTGGCTGACAGTCGACGGCCTTGGCTGCCTCCAGGTCACCGAGGCTGTCGCCGACGAACCACACACCCGCCAGCGGCACAGCATAATGCCCGGCGATGGCCTTCAACATGCCCGGCTTGGGTTTGCGGCAATCGCAACCGTCATCCGGCCCATGTGGGCAATAAACGATCAGCCCGACTTCCCCGCCCTGTTCGGCCACCAATTCGCGCAAGCGCTCATGCATGGCCTCGAGCACGGCAAGGTCATAATAACCGCGGGCAATGCCCGACTGGTTGGTGGCGACTGCCACCGTCCAGCCGGCCTTGCTCAACTGCGCGATGGCTTCGATCGAACCGGCCAGTGGCAACCACTCCTCCACCGATTTGATATATGCGTCGGAGTCGTGATTGATCACGCCATCCCGATCGAGAATCAGCAGTTTCAACAGCAACTCCTCAACCCAGCACGGAAATATCGGCAATATTGAGGAACAGGCTGCGCAGACGTGCCAGCAACGCATAGCGATTCTTGCGCACGTCTTCGTTGTCCGCATTCACCATCACGGCTTCAAAGAACGCATCGACAGGCTCGCGCAGTGCCGCCAAGCGGGCCAGTGCTTCGGCATACTCGCGTTTCTCCATGAGCGGTTGTACCGACGCATACGCCTGTTGAATTGCCGAGTGGAGCGAAAACTCCGCGGCATTATCAAAGTAGCGTGCTTCAACGGCCTTGACCGAAGGTTCGGCCTTGCTCAGCAGGTTCGACACTCGTTTGTTCACCGCCGCCAGTGCTGCGGCTTCCGGCAATTTGCGGAACGCCTGCACCGCCTGTACGCGCTGGTCGAAGTCCAGGGCCGAACCCGGTTTCAGGGCACGCACCGACAGGTAGGTCGCGACCTCGACGCCTTCATCTTCATAACGCGCACGCAGGCGGTCAAAGATGAATTCCAGCACCGCCTCGGCCAGGCCGACAGCCTTGACCTTGCTACCGAACGCGTTGACGGCGAAGGCCACGGCGTCGTTCAGGTCCAGGTCCAGTTGCTTGTCGATCAGGATCCGCAGCACGCCCAGGGCCGCGCGACGCAGAGCGTACGGGTCCTTGCTGCCGGTGGGCAGCATGCCGATGCCGAAGATGCCGACCAGGGTGTCGAGCTTGTCGGCGATGGCCACGGCCGCACCGGTCAGGGTGGTCGGCAATTCAGCGCCGGCACCGCGCGGCATGTACTGCTCGTTCAGCGCCAGGGCCACGTCTTGTGGCTCGCCATCGTTGAGGGCGTAGTAGTAACCGGCGACGCCTTGCATCTCCGGGAACTCACCGACCATCTCGGTGGACAGGTCGCATTTGGACAGGATGCCGGCACGGGCCGCGCGCTGGGCGTCGCCGCCGATGCGTGGGGCGATGTACGCCGCCAGTTTCGATACGCGCTCGGCCTTGTCGTAGACGCTGCCGAGTTTTTCCTGGAACACCACGTTGCGCAGGCGCTCGTTGAAGCTTTCCAGGGGCTGTTTCTTGTCCTGCTTGAAGAAGAACTCGGCATCGGTCAGGCGCGGGCGAACGACTTTTTCGTTACCGGCGATGATCTGCTGCGGGTCCTTGCTTTCGATGTTGGCGACCGTGATGAAGCGCGGCAGCAACTTGCCTTCGGCGTCCAGCAGGCAGAAGTACTTCTGGTTGTCCTGCATGGTGGTGATCAGCGCTTCCTGGGGCACTTCGAGGAAACGTTCCTCGAACGAGCACACCAGCGGCACTGGCCATTCCACCAACGCGGTCACTTCATCCAGCAGGTTGGCAGGCACGATGGCGGTGCCTTCCTGCAGGGTCGCCAGCTCCTCGGTGCGCTTGCTGATCAGCTCGCGACGCTCGTTGGCGTCGGCCAGCACGTAGGCGGCACGCAGGTCGGCCAGGTAGTTGGCCGGCGAGGTGATGCGCACGCTCTGCGGATGATGGAAGCGGTGGCCGCGGGAATCGCGACCGGCCTTCTGGGCCAGGATCGTGCAGTCGATGACCTGGTCACCGAGCAGCATCACCAGCCATTGGGTCGGACGCACGAACTCTTCCTTGCGCGCAGCCCAGCGCATGCGCTTGGGAATCGGCAAGTCATTGAGGGAGTCTTCGACGATGGTCGGCAACAGGCTGGCGGTCGGCTTGCCCTTGATGTTCTGGCTGTAGCGCAGCTTGGGGCCGCTCTGATCGATTTCGCTCAGGTCCACGCCGCACTTCTTGGCGAAGCCCAGGGCGGCCTGGGTCGGGTTGCCATCGGCATCGAACGCGGCCTGGCGTGGCGGGCCGTCGAGGTTGATGCTGCGGTCCGGCTGCTGGGTCGCCAGGGCGGTGATCAGCACGGCCAGGCGACGTGGTGCGGCGTAGACGTGCTTGGCTTCGTAGTTCAGGCCAGCGGCTTGCAGGCCTTTGTCGATACCGGCCAGGAACGCATCGGCCAGGGTGTTCAGGGCTTTGGGTGGCAGTTCTTCGGTGCCCAGTTCAACCAGAAAATCTTGAGCACTCATTGTGCAGCCTCCAGCTTAGCCAACACTTCATCACGCAGGTCCGGGGTTGCCATCGGGAAGCCCAGCTTGGCACGGGCCAGCAGATAGGCTTGCGCAACGGAACGCGCCAGGGTGCGCACACGCAGGATGTATTGCTGGCGCGCGGTCACGGAAATCGCCCGGCGTGCGTCCAGCAGGTTGAAGGTATGGGACGCCTTCAACACCATTTCGTAGCTCGGCAACGGCAGCGGCTGGTCCAGCTCGATCAGGCGCTTGGCTTCGCTTTCATAGAAATCGAACAGCTCGAACAGCTTGTCGACGTTGGCGTGTTCGAAGTTGTAGGTCGACTGCTCCACTTCGTTCTGGTGGAACACATCGCCATAGGTCACTTTGCCGAACGGGCCGTCGGCCCACACCAGGTCGTAGACCGAATCCACGCCTTGCAGGTACATGGCCAGGCGTTCCAGGCCATAGGTGATTTCGCCGGTCACCGGGTAGCACTCGATGCCACCGGCCTGCTGGAAGTAAGTGAACTGAGTCACTTCCATGCCGTTGAGCCAGACTTCCCAGCCCAGGCCCCAGGCGCCCAGGGTTGGCGATTCCCAGTTGTCTTCGACGAAACGAATGTCGTGCACCAGTGGGTCGAGACCGACGTGCTTGAGCGAGCCCAGGTAAAGCTCCTGGAAGTTTTCCGGGTTCGGCTTCAGAACCACCTGGAACTGGTAGTAGTGCTGCAGACGGTTCGGGTTTTCGCCGTAGCGGCCGTCAGTCGGGCGGCGGCTGGGCTGCACATAAGCGGCGTTCCAGGTTTCCGGGCCGATGGCACGCAGAAACGTGGCAGTGTGGAAAGTGCCGGCGCCTACTTCCATATCGTAGGGCTGAAGTACCACGCAACCTTGCTCGGCCCAGTATTGCTGGAGGGCGAGGATCAAGTCTTGGAAGGTACGCACGGCTGGCGTAGGCTGGCTCACGAAATTCACCTGTTTCTTGGGCTGCGATTTAAAGAGCGGGAGTATACCCGATTCGTTCGTGCGCACGCCCCCTGGAGCCTTATGCCACGCTGCTTTTGGTGTTCCGAAGATCCGTTGTACATGGCTTATCACGATCAGGAGTGGGGCACGCCGCTGCGCGATGCGCAGGGTTTGTTCGAGTTGCTTTTGCTCGAAGGGTTCCAGGCCGGGCTGTCCTGGATCACCGTTTTGCGCAAACGCGAGCGCTACCGGGAAGTGCTGTACGGCTTCGATGTGCAGCGGGTGGCGCAGATGAGCGATGCGGAAATCGACGACCTGATGCTCGACCCCGGCATCATCCGCAACCGCCTCAAGCTCAAGGCCGCCCGGCGCAATGCCCAGGCCTGGCTGGCCCTGGAAGACCCGGTGGCGTTCCTCTGGTCGTTCGTCGGTGACAAACCCATCATCAACCATTTCAAGGACCGTACCGAAGTGCCGGCCATCACGCCCGAGGCGCTGGCGATGAGCAAAGGCCTGAAAAAAGCCGGCTTCACCTTCGTCGGCCCGACCATTTGCTACGCCTTGATGCAGGCCTCGGGGATGGTCATGGACCACACCCAGGACTGCGACCGCTACGCCGAGCTGGCAAACGGTGGTTAGAATAGCCGGCTCGCAACACGGCCCATACATTCAGGAGTGACCTGTGGATAAGTTGAAAGGCGCCTTGCTGGTCGGCGCTCTGCGGTTGTTTGCGCTGCTGCCTTGGCGCGCGGTGCAAGCGGTGGGTTCGGCCATTGGCTGGCTCATGTGGAAGCTGCCCAACCGCTCCCGCGATGTGGTGCGGATCAACCTCGCCAAATGTTTTCCCGAGATGGACCCGGCCGAGCGCGAACGCCTGGTGGGCCAAAGCCTCAAGGACATCGGCAAATCCCTGACCGAAAGCGCCTGTGCCTGGATCTGGCCGGCCCAGCGCTCCATCGAACTGGTGCGTGAAGTCGAAGGCCTGGAAGTATTGAAAGAAGCGCTGGCCTCCGGCAAAGGCGTGGTGGGCATCACCAGCCACCTGGGCAACTGGGAGGTGCTCAACCACTTCTATTGCAGCCAGTGCAAACCGATCATTTTCTATCGCCCGCCCAAGCTCAAGGCGGTGGATGAATTGCTGCAAAAACAACGCGTGCAACTGGGCAACAAAGTCGCCGCATCGACCAAGGAAGGCATCCTCAGCGTCATCAAGGAAGTGCGCAAAGGCGGCCAGGTGGGCATCCCCGCCGACCCGGAACCGGCCGAATCCGCCGGCATCTTCGTGCCCTTTTTCGCCACCCAGGCCCTGACCAGCAAGTTCGTACCGAACATGCTCGCCGGCGGCAAGGCAGTCGGCGTCTTCCTCCATGCCCTGCGCCTGCCGGACGGCTCTGGCTACAAAGTCATCCTCGAAGCCGCCCCGGACGCGATGTACAGCACCGACACCGAAACCGCCTGCGCCGCCATGAGCCAAGTGGTGGAACGCTACGTGCGGGCCTACCCGAGCCAGTACATGTGGAGCATGAAACGCTTCAAGAAACGCCCGCCGGGTGAGGCGCGGTGGTACTGAACGCCGGGAATCAATTCTGCAAGGGGTCCTAATTGTGGCGAGGGGATTTATCCCCGTTGGGTTGCGCAGCAACCCCCCTATTCCTCGCAGCGCCACAATCCACAGGCGAGCGCTTCGCACTCGAACGGGGATAAATCCCCTCGCCACAATAATTACCTGATCCAACTTCTGTGGCGAGGGAGCTTGCTCCCGCTGGGCTGCGCAGAACAGCCCCCTCCTAAAGCTTGGTCCCCCGCTGTCGATAACCCAATGTATCCGCCAATCATGGACCGATGAAATGGAACTCTCCCTGAACGCTGCCAATATCCCGCCCGCCAACACCAACCTCACCCGCTCCGACCAGAAGTTGGTGAGCAATCCTCCAGCGGACGCCGTAAAGCAGCTGGCAGAGGCCGGCCCAGCGGCTATCTACCACCCCAGTGAAGAAGCCCAGATCATGGTGGAGTCGCCAGTGGTCATCGAAACCTGGATCGGTCGCTCCCAATCGCCAGATTTCCCTCGATTTGCCGCGATCACCGAGAGCGCGAAAAACAGCCTGAAAAGCTCTTTCGAGACGTTCCAGACAACGCTATCGGCCACCCATCCGGATTTGGCCGGCAAGAAATACGGCTTCACCGTCGAGGCCGATGGCAAGCTCAAGGTGCTCAACACCGCCGGCCAGCTCAGCAGCTCGGACACCCAGCGGTTGACCGATCTGCTCAATGAATCCACTGATCTGAAAGCCGCCGCCGTGGCGTTCCGCGATGCTTCTATCGACATGGTGGACGCCGACTCGCCCTGGTCCGGCAGCTACCTGGGCCGCTACAACCTGACCAAGGAAAACTTCGCCAACACCATCGACCTGGCGCCGATGCTCAAGCGCCCCGGCTCGGTACCACCCCAGGAGTTTTCGGACGGGTTGTTCTTCAACCAGCTGGCATACAAAGGCGAACTCGCTACGCGAGAGACGGAAGCGGCGATGTTTGAACGGCGTGCTGCGCAGCGATTCAGCGCGCAGGCCTGAAAAGCTGGGTCGCGAATCCGTGGTGAGATCAGTCATTAATTCTGGCAAAGGATGAATTGTGGCGAGGGAGCTTGCTCCCGCTGGGCCGCGAAGCAGCCCCTCCCCTTTGACCAACCCCCCCTGTGGGAGCGAGCTTGCTCGCGAAGAGGCCGGTACATTCACATCAATGTCGGCTGATGCCCTAAGCTTGCTTGTCTCCGAACCAGCCAAGGAAGCATCAATGGGCATTCACGGAAAAGACCGTCAGATCGATAACATCGAGCTCAACGTCAACGACATCGCCCGAAGCAAAGCCTTCTACGGAAGCGTATTCGGCTGGCGTTTCGTCGACTACGGCCCGACCTATACCGAGTTCAGCGACGGTCGCCTGGCCGGTGGCTTTACGACCGGTGAACCCGTGCGTCCGGGCGGCCCGTTGATCATCCTGTATGCGGATGACCTTGAGGGGACGCAACTCAGGCTCAAGGCCGCAGGGGCGATCATCAGCCGTGAAGTGTTCGCTTTCCCGGGTGGCCGACGTTTCCACTTTATCGATCCGGATGGCTATGAACTGGCGGTGTGGTCGGCTTCCTGACGGCTGATTGATCACAAAGAGGCGCAAAGCCTCAATCGTGTCCATGATTAAAGGCTTGCGATGTCGGCGACGTTGGGATGGCGAAGTCAGTCCAGAATCCGTTGGATGACCGTCCAGCCATATCGCACTTCCTCTGGTTCATTAATCAAGGAGTCACGCTCATGAACATCGACTTCACCGGACGGCACGTATTGGTCACAGGCTCCACCAGCGGTATCGGTTTCGCCACAGCCAAAGGCTTCCTCGAATCCGGCGCCAACGTGGTCATCAACGGTCGCAGCGAGAGCAGCGTGGAGGACGCGTTGCAGCGCTTGGGCGCCCTTGCTTCAAGGGCCGACGGCTTTGCTGGCGATCTCAGCAACGCGTCTGGCTGCCAAGCACTGATCGCCAAGTACCCACGCTTCGATATCGTCATCAACAACCTGGGTATTTTCAAACTGGAAGACTTTTTCGAGACGCCGGACAGCGAATGGCAGCGCTTCTTCGAAACCAACGTGATGTCGGGCGTACGTGTTTCCAGGGCCTACGCCCAGGGCATGGTCGAGCGCGGTTGGGGGCGGATTGTGTTTGTCTCGTCGGAATCCGGCGTGAACATTCCTGCCGACATGATCCACTACGGCTTCACCAAAACCGCCCAACTGTCCATCGCTCGCGGCCTGGCCAAGCGCCTCGCCGGCACGGGCGTGACGGTTAACTCGGTGCTGCCGGGGCCGACACTTTCCGAAGGCGTTGCCCAAATGCTCCAGGCAGACGTCGAGCGCACGGGGGAAAGTCTGGAAAAGGTCGCGGCGGATTTCGTCAATCAGCACCGTAGCACCTCGATCATCCAGCGTGCGGCGCGCGTCGAGGAAGTTGCCAACATGATCATCTATGCCAGCTCGGAACAGGCCTCCGCCACCACCGGAGCGGCGTTGCGTGTGGATGGTGGTGTGGTGGATAGCATCGTTTAGGATCTTATGACACGTTGCAAAAACGCCGCTTCCTCATGAGAGATAAGCGGCGTTTTTTCTATTTGAAGCAGCATGGGTTGATTCGACCGGCTTGGAGTGGTGAAGGAGGTGTTCAACCCACTCTGTTTTCCATCAGTCGATCCGAGCCGCCTTCGGCTACGCGGTTTTCGATGAGTCGGTCCGAGCCGCCTTCGGCTACGCGGTTTTCCATCAGTCGATCCGAGCCGCCTTCGGCTACACGATTTTCGATCAGGCGATCAGAACCACCCTCAGCGAACGTAGGTTGAACAGAAGAAGTCGCGAACGCATTGCCGAGGGACAGTGCCAGAAGCGAGCCAACGAGAGTTTTGCTGAAAGTGTTCATGTCCTGATCCTTTTTATTCGTAGATGGAGTGAGTTAGACGGTGACGTGCAAACGGACGTCGACGTTGCCGCGGGTCGCGTTGGAGTACGGGCAAACCTGGTGAGCCGCGTCGACCAGCGCTTGAGCATCGGCTTGATCCAGACCCGGCAGGTTGATGTGCAGGTCGATGTCCAGACCGAAACCACCAGGGATCTGGCCGATGCCAACGTGTGCCGTGATTGAGGCGTCAGCGGGGATGCTGCGTTTGCTCTGGCTGGCGACAAATTTCAATGCGCCGATGAAGCAAGCCGAGTAGCCGGCGGCAAACAACTGCTCAGGGTTGGTGGCTTCACCACCAGCGCCGCCCAAGGCTTTGGGAGTGGCCAGTTTCACGTCGAGAATCTTGTCGCTGGAAACAGCACGGCCATCACGGCCACCGGTGGAGGTTGCGACTGCGGTATAGAGAACGTTCATGGTGTTTCCTCTCTTGCTGATTGGTTTGATCGAATGTCGGGTTTGGTTTGCGCTAAATGTTTGTGCGCTAACCAGTTGCGATAAAATTAACGAACAAATAGTTTGCGCGCAAGATAAATTTTTGAAAATTTTCCGACTTTTAATTAACCAATTGATCTGAAAGGAAATTAATTTTCTCGTCGCAGTACCGCCAACCTGTTTGGGTCGCAAGTGAGCCAGGACGAAGGAGGTGTTTGGGGGATCAACAGGGCCCGCGCAATAGCTGGTCTTCGAAGAGAGGGGAATCCACAAGCAGAATCATGGGATTTTCAATCGTTCCCGCGCTCCTGCGTGGGAATGCCGCCGGGGACGCTCCGCGTTCCGCTTCTGGAACATGACGCGGAGCGTGGGGACGATCAACTCCCGACTAACGATGCAAAGCCAACCTGACTAAGCCACAGCCACTCGATTGCGCCCCAACGCCTTCGCTCGATACAGCGCTTTATCCGCATCGTTCATCAAGCTGTGGAGATCCTTATTACAGGCCTCCGTCGATGCAACGCCGAGGCTGGCTGATATGCAGTGCACAGGCTCGATCACCAAGGCTGCGAGCGTATCGATAAGCCGCTCTGCAATCTGGGTGGCGACTTCGATGGAGGTGTTGGGCAGCAGAATGGCGAATTCTTCCCCACCTAGCCGGCCATGGATGTCCGTTGTGCGAAACGACGAGCTGATGACCTCCCCCATTTGGCGCAAAACCTGATCCCCGACCTGATGGCCGTAGGTGTCGTTGATGTGCTTGAAGTGATCCATATCCAACATGACCGCGCACAACCCTTGCCGCTTGGCCTTACATTCGTTGTAAAGCCGCTGGGCATGCTCGAAAAATGCTCGCCGACTCTTCAAGCCAGTCAGCTCATCGGTTTGAGCGGCGCGGGTTGAAATGCTGTTCGCCTGTTCCATTTCACGGGTGAGTCGGAAGGCGGTTTCCAGTGCCTGGGACATTTTGTGCGTGGCGCGGGCAGCGAATGCCGCGAACACCAGGATCGAGAGGGCCATGCCGACTTGGATCGGGGATGGTTGAAACAGCAGCCAGGCGGTGCATGGCAACAGCACCAGGCCGATGGAGACCAGTGTCATATCACGGTAGGCCGAGTAGCACGACACCGCGCTGACAGACATCCCGACAGCAAAGAGCATGACCAGTGCCTGCGTCAAAAGATCGTCTGCCGGCATGACAGCCAATGCGCCTCCGCCCCAGATGCTGGCGGACGACACCAGCGTGATCCAGTACTTGCGCTCCCAACGTTGAGGCGTGCGCTGACTTTCGTCGCTGCGGAAATAGGCCACAAATAGCGCGATACGCAACAGCGTCGAAGCGGTCAGGATGGCCAGCCACCAAAGAATGACGCTGTGCTCAAACCGATCCCAGCACAGCCAGCTCAGCATGATGGCTGCGAGGTAGCTACCGAAAACCGCAGAAACGGATTGGCGAAACAGTTGCTGCAAGCGGTCAGTTCGCACTTGCTCGGCTATTACAAAATCCTGGCCATTGCGCAATCTTGGGCCATCCATTTGAACCACCTGGTTATGACGCAACAAAAAAACGATTGTGGCACCCTGCCATTAGCGCAAACAACTGAATTACGCTCTTGGCTCCAACCAGGTTCCAATATCTCGATTAAAACTGAACCCAGTGGCGAGGGAGTCCCCGCCGCGTCTTCGACGCTGCGCTGTCGCGCAGTGAACTAGGCCCTGTGGCGAGGGGATTTATCCCCGCTGGGCTGCGCAGCAGCCCTAAAGCAGTGAACTCAATCTTTCTGGCACACCGAGTTGCCGGGTTTGGGGCCGCTGCGCAGCCCAGCGGGGATAAATCCCCTCGCCACAAAGGGAGGTGCTCGCCTAACTGAGATCACATTGTCGAACTGTGTTTAGCAGAAAATTTTATTCTTAAAATCAGCAGGTTGTGATTTGTTCCATGAGAGCTTGCTCCCGCTGGGATGCAAAGCAGCCTTAACCATTGCGCAGACAAACCGCATCTTCTGTTTTACAAGGAAGAGGCAATCAAGCTGGAATCAATCCCGCCAAAAGAAAAACCCGACGCTTTACGTCGGGTTTTTCGTGGGGTACGACTTTCGCTTGTCCTATCGCTTCTTCTTAGCGATAGAGGTCAGCGGCCCTTGGCAGACTGCTATCGGCCAAAAACGGCCACTCAAACGCAGCTTATTCCGACCCGCAAGTGAATCACGGGTGCAAAAGGGATGGAGCGCTATGTTGAATGAGCGAGAGCAAGCCCGACGTGCTCATTGTTTACGGGTTACTCGACTTGCGACAGCTTGGCGTCATCGCAACCGGCAGCACGGCACTCGCGCTCGACAGCCTTGAGTATGACGATACGCGCCTCGGTCTTCTCATTGGCACAGTCCAGGTAGAGCAGGCCATCGTTGGAACAGGCGCTGTCACGATTTTTGATCCACTGGATTTGAGCGGCTTTTACTTTTTTCTTTTGCTCCGGGTTCAGAGCACCCATCGTCTTCTTGTATTGCTCGTTGATTTCCTGATCCGACTGAACCATTTTCAGCGACGCGCAATAGGTTCTGTCATAGGCATTTCTAGGGTTATCGCAACTCATCGCAGATGCCGATGCTGATGCCATTGCCAGCAATGCCCCAACCAACAAAGACTTGATCACTTACTTCTCTCCCTGAATGCCCTCTATTGATTAGAGGTCGCGGCGGGGAATTTATCATGAGGGTTGTCGAACAATGAAGCGGATCCTACCGCCTTCATGTTTTCCATGGCCCATGATCGGCCGCGACTGCCTTGCGCTACAACTTTGACTTTCTCGACCAAAGATCGAGGTCGCTGCCGCACGCCGCAACGATGTAGTTCCCACACCAAGAAAATCCGAACGCCCTCACATGGTCCCTGTAGATCACCGTGCAATCCGCTTGATGACCCTCAATCAGCGCATTTTTGAAGGGTTTGCTCAGAATAAGGCTGTTCTCGGGCCAATCCGGGGAAACCAGCTCCAGCCCTTCCCCGGCGATGTTGCCGGTTGGCAAGCCACCGCCGTTTATGCCACACAGCGATATGACTTCATCGGCGATCACGCCAATGCCCTGGCAATGCAGCCCGAGCTCACTCAAGCCCGCATATTCTTCATAGTCGCGCTCAATTTTTTCGCCTGTGTCGCAGTGCACAACACTCCGGCCCGAGCTTGAGACGACCAGCAAGTAGGGACCTTTTTGCGAAAACCCTACCGATAGCAGCCCGCCGACGGCTATCGAGGCAATATGACTCCAGCCCTCGGGATTCTCATCGACAGGGATCTGGTCGATGAGTCGTATCAAGCGCTTTCGATTGTTTTCGCGTAATGAATTCATGAGTGCATTCGGATAAAAAGGTTTTGCAGCATCCCCAAACATCCCCAAGCCGGTCAAACATTCGTGGCGAGGGAGCTTGCTCCCGCTGGCTGCAAAGCAGCCCCACCCACTTCAAACCTCAACCGTAAACCCGTCTAGCCCCAATTTACGGGCCAAAACCAAGCCCTGTTTATCCTCCTCACCACTCCCCGTCCGCCAGGCTACCTAACCTTGCGCCATTGCCTACAACTACGCCAGAATCCGCCCGCTTGTGCGCCTTGCCCCCGGGTTCTATCGTTTTCCTGCCACTGCCCATCAGTGGTCGGGTTTAGTAGCCCGAGGTATTTAGTAAGGTGCAAAGCTCTATCAGTCAGGTATTTCCATGCCTGTATTTGATGGCGGCTGTGCGCAGGGCGCCCTCGGGCGCGCCGGCTTTGCTGAGTCCCCGGTCTACTAACCTGCGTACAGCTGCCACCCCTTGTTTAGTAGCTGGAGGGTTGCGGCTTCACCTACAGGACTTAGCACATGATCAAACCTACGCCGAATCCGCCAGAGGCGGACCAAGCTTCCCTGCGAACCAAATCCAAAGCGAAGAAACACGACGAAGCCACCAATCGCGTCTTGGATTACTACCTCCTACCAAAATCGGAAAAGTCCGAAGATGCGTCCCAACCGGGCCAGCTCTTCACCGTCGCAAAAAACGCCGATAACGAATCCCTCCTCGCCAACCTCAGCGAAACCCTGGCGGCAGCCGACGCGATGGTCAGCAACCTGGCCTTTGACCTGGAAGGTCCCCGTCGTCACATCGCCCTTGGTGTCCAGCAACTGATTGAACTGAGTTCATTGTTGGCGAATCGGGTGTTGGATAACGTTGATCCGCGATAGCAGATAAACATCCTTCCCAAAAGCAACCCGACATCTAGTGTTGGGTTTGCTTTATTAATGCTTTAGAAACACGCAAGTCCGCAGAGATTTCTCTCAAGCAGGCCTCGGAAGGTAGGCACGAGAGTCAACCCTCATGCGTTGGGATAGGTATTGCGGCGGGACAATCACTAGGTCAATTAAATTTGATGAATGTCCGTGAGCTTGCAGATCTTTGCGGGACGCGCATATTTCCGAGCAAAAAAAACGGGCCTGCATTCCCACGCAGTCCCGTTTTTTTCACCATCTGATCAGCTCAAAACGCCGGCAAAACCGCCCCTTTGTATTTCTCCAGAATAAAAGCCTTCACTTCCGGCGTATGCAGCGCCGCCACCAGCTTCTTCATCGCTTCACTGTCCTTGTCATCCTCACGAGCCACCAGGATATTCACATAAGGCGAGTCGCTACCTTCAATCACCAGCGCGTCCTTGGAAGGATCAAGCTTGGCTTCCAACGCATAGTTGGTGTTGATCAACGCCAGATCCACCTGGGTCAGCACCCGCGGAATGGTCGCTGCTTCCAGCTCACGGAATTTCAGATCCTTCGGGTTCTCGGTGATGTCCTTGGTGGTGGACAGGATGTTGTTCGAATCCTTCAACTTGATCACCCCAGCCTTCGCCAGCAGCAACAGCGCACGGCCGCCGTTGGTGGCGTCGTTCGGGATGACCACGTTGGCGCCGCCCGGCAGTTCGGTAAGGGCCTTGTACTTGCTGGAGTACGCGCCCAGGGGTTCCAGGTGCACACCGGCCACGCTTACCAGGTGCGTGCCCTTGGCCTTGTTGAACTCATCCAGGTACGGCTGGTGCTGGAAGAAGTTGGCGTCCAGGCGTTTTTCCGCGACTTGTACGTTCGGCTGGATGTAGTCGGTGAAGACTTTGACCTTGAGGTCCACGCCTTCTTTGGCCAGGGCCGGTTTGACGAATTCGAGGATTTCCGCGTGCGGCACCGGGGTGGCGGCGACGGTCAGGGTGTCGGCGGCGTGGGCGGAAAATGCTGCGGCGGCAGCGAAGGCAACCAGTAGTTTCTTCATTCAGCTAACTCCTTTTGAAGCGCCTGCTCTCGGCGCCTGCCAGCGAATGGCCGGCTCATGGTTTATTGGCCGCGAGGCCTTATTTTCTAGAAAAATGCACAACCAGTTTGTCGCCCACGGTTTGCAGGACCTGAACCAGCACCAGCAGCAACACCACCGTGACCACCATCACATCGGTCTGGAAACGCTGGTAACCAAAACGGATCGCCAGGTCGCCCAAACCACCGGCACCGACTACACCGGCCATCGCCGTGTAGGACACCAGCGTAATCGCTGTCACCGTAATCGCTGCAAAAATGCCTGGGCGGGCTTCCGGCAGCAAGGCGTTGACGATGATCTGCCGGGTGGTCGCGCCCATGGCCTGGGTCGCTTCGATGATGCCGCGATCGACTTCGCGCAAGGCGGTTTCCACCAACCGCGCAAAGAACGGTGTCGCGCCGACCACCAGCGGCGGGATCGCGCCGGCCACGCCCAGGGAGGTGCCGGTGATCAATACCGTGAACGGGATCATCACGATCAACAGGATGATGAACGGCAGCGAACGCAGGATGTTGACGATGAGCGACAGCAGCGCATAAACGCCGCGGGCTTCGAGCAACTGGCGCGGGCTGCACAGGAACAGCAACACGCCCAGCGGCAGGCCGAGCAGCACGGTAAACAACAGCGAACCGAACAGCATCAGGAAGGTGTCGCCTGTCGCCAGCCAGATTTCCAGCCAGTCGATGTTGGAGAAGAACGAACTCAACAGTTCCATTAGCGCAGCACCTCCATGTGGACATCGGCCGCGGTGAAGCGGGCAAACGCCGCCTCCATGTCACCGCCGGTGATGGCGAGGGTCAGTTGCCCGTAGGGGGTGTCTTTGATGCGGTCGATGCGGCCGGCCAGGATGCTGTAGTCCACGCCGGTTTCCCGGGCGATGGTGCCGAGCAATGGCGCGTAGGTCGCGTCGCCCTGGAAGGTCAGACGCACGATGCGCCCGGGTACGTGGGCGAAATCGTCGCGCTGTTCGCTTTCGTCGATTTGCTCGTCTTCCTGGACGAAACGCTTGGTGGTCGGGTGCTTGGGGTGCAGGAACACCTCGGCCACCGGGCCTTGCTCGACGATCACGCCAGCGTCCATCACCGCTACTTGATCGCAGACGCGGCGGATCACGTCCATTTCATGGGTGATCAGCACGATGGTCAGCTTCAGCTCACGGTTGATTTCCGCCAGCAGTTGCAGCACCGAGGCGGTGGTCTGCGGGTCGAGGGCACTGGTGGCCTCGTCGCACAGCAAGATCTTCGGCTTGGTCGCCAGGGCGCGGGCGATGCCGACGCGCTGCTTCTGGCCGCCGGACAATTGCGCCGGGTACTTGCGGGCGTGGTCGGACAGCCCGACCCGCGCCAGCAACTCGGCCACTCGGCGGTCAATGTCGCTGCGGGACAGTTCGCCCGCGAGCGTCAGTGGCAGCGCGACGTTGTCGGCCACGGTCTTGGACGCCAGCAGGTTGAAGTGCTGGAAAATCATCCCGACCTGCTGCCGGAAACGCCGCAGGCCGCTGGCGTCCAGGGCGGTGACTTCTTCGCCGTCGACGATGATCTTGCCGCCTGTGGAATCTTCCAGGCGATTGATCAGGCGCAGCAGGGTACTTTTTCCCGCACCGGAATGGCCGATCAAGCCGAAGACCTGACCGTTCTCAATCGTCAGACTGGTCGGATGCAGGGCGGGGATATCCCTACCGGCGACCCGGTAGGTTTTATAAACGTTTTGAAACTCGATCACGTAGCGAACCTTGTGGGGCGCGTTGGAAAAGGGTCAGCGGTTAGCCGGGCGCGCATTTTAGCCTGTCCGTATAGAGGTTCTTAGCATTTATTTGCGATCGGACCTGTCATTTGGCAATAACGCGATCAAAGGCCATAAAAAAGGAACACAGCCAAACGGCATCGGTCACTCATTAAGCAACTCGAAAATGCCCAGGTACCGACCTGCGGTATCGAACTCAAGAGTCCTGGCCACGGCGGGGATCGCAAAGAGGAGTTATGCCTGATGAGTACCGAAAAGCCCACGGTCAACAAGAGCCAACTGGCCGGGACCGACACGCTGGATCGCGGCAACACCAACGCCAAGCTCGAGAGCCTGGAACGGTTTCGCTCCGACGCCACCGAACAAGCATTGCGCACCAATCAGGGCGTGAAGATCGCCGATAACCAGAACACCCTTCGCGTCGGCGCTCGCGGGCCTTCGCTGCTGGAAGACTTCATCATGCGTGAAAAAATCACGCACTTTGACCATGAGCGCATCCCGGAGCGCATCGTCCACGCTCGTGGTACCGGCGCCCATGGTTATTTTCAGACCTATGATGCGCACTCGGCCTTGACCAAAGCCGGTTTCCTACAAGATCCGAGTAAGAAAACCCCGGTGTTCGTGCGTTTTTCCACCGTGCAAGGGCCGCGGGGTTCCGGCGATACCGTGCGGGACGTGCGTGGCTTTGCGGTGAAGTTCTTTACCGACGAAGGCAACTTCGACCTGGTGGGCAACAACATGCCGGTGTTTTTCATCCAGGATGCGGTGAAGTTTCCAGACTTCGTCCACGCGGTGAAACCCGAACCGCACAATGAAATACCTACCGGCGGTTCGGCCCACGACACCTTCTGGGATTTCGTCTCGCTGGTGCCGGAATCGGCGCACATGGTGATCTGGGCGATGTCCGACCGGGCCATTCCGAAAAGCCTGCGCAGCATGCAGGGCTTTGGCGTGCACACCTTCCGCATGATCAACGCCGAAGGCAAAAGCAGCTTCGTCAAATTCCACTGGCGCCCTACAGTCGGCACCTGTTCATTGGTGTGGGACGAAGCCCAGAAACTGGCGGGTAAAGATACCGACTACCACCGTCGCGATCTCTGGGAATCGATCGAGATGGGCGACTACCCGGAATGGGAATTTGGTGTACAGATCGTTGCCGAGGAAGACGAGCACAAGTTCGATTTCGACCTGCTCGACCCGACCAAGATCATCCCTGAAGAACTGGTCCCCATCACGCCCCTGGGCAAGATGGTGCTGAACCGCAACCCGGACAACTTCTTCGCCGAAGTCGAGCAAGTTGCCTTCTGCCCCGGGCATATCGTGCCGGGCATCGACTTTTCCAACGACCCGTTGCTGCAGGGCCGGCTGTTTTCCTACACCGATACGCAAATCAGCCGACTCGGTGGGCCGAATTTTCATGAGCTGCCGATCAACCGGGCGATTACCCCGGTGCACAACGGCCAGCGTGACGGCATGCACCGCAGCACCATCGACAAGGGGCGCGCTTCCTACGAGCCGAACTCCATCGATGGCGGTTGGCCGAAAGAAACCCCGCCCGGCCCTGAGGACGGTGGCTTCGAAAGCTACCCAGAGCGCATCGACGCCTACAAGATTCGCCAACGCAGCGATTCGTTCGCCGACCATTTTTCCCAAGCGCGGTTGTTCTACAAGAGCATGAGCCCTCATGAGCAGGAGCACATCATCGCCGCCTACAGCTTCGAACTGGGCAAGGTGGAGCGGGAGTTCATCCGGGCGCGGCAGGTCAACGAAATCCTCGCCAACATCGATCTGGAACTGGCCGGACGGGTCGCGAAGAACCTCGGCTTGCCGGCACCCACCGCCGGCACCGTCGATGTACCGAAGCCTTCGCTGGAGCAGTCCCCGGCCTTGAGCCAGGCGAACCTGCTGTCCGGGGACATCAAGACCCGCAAGGTGGCGGTGCTGGTGGCCGACGGTGTCGATGGCGCGATCATCGATGCGCTCAAGCAAGCCCTGAAGGCTGAGGGCGCCCATGCCAAAGTACTTGGGCCGACTTCGGCGCCAGTGACTACGGCCGATGGGAAAAAGCTAGCGGTGGATGCGTCCATGGAAGGCTTGCCGTCGATTGCCTTTGACGCGGTGTTCGTACCGGGTGGCGCGGAGTCGATCAAGACCTTGAGTCGCGACGGCGTGGCGTTGCATTACGTGCTGGAGGCCTACAAGCATCTGAAAGCCATTGGGCTTCATGGTGAGGCCCGGCAGTTGTTGGTGGAGTTGAAGCTGGAAGTGGATGCGGGGTTGATCGAAGACGCGGAGGCGAGCGGTTTTTCGCGGTTTTTTGCGGCGATTGCTCAGCATCGGGTTTGGGCGCGGGAGCCTAAGGCCAAGGCGGTTCCAGCTTGAGGGTTGTCTGAAAGCGCTTTGTTGCTGATAGGACGCTATCGCGGGCAAGCCTTGCTCCCACAGGAGATCGAATTAACCTGTGGGAGCAAGGCTTGCCCGCGATGCTTTTAGGGCTTGCGAGGAGTCAGCACGACCTGCGCTGGCACACTGCGCAAAATCTGCTTTTGCAGCTTCAGATCAAACCCCGGATCTAGTTTCTTGACCCGCTTGGTCAGCAATGTCGCCAACCACGGATAATCATCAGTACGCGGCGCCTGGATGCTGACCTCACACTGATAATTCACCACATCGGCGGCGATGGCATCCAGTTGCCGACGCATTTGCTGGATGTCGGCGAGGTTGAGCGCAACGGTGGTGCTGGGTGCGCTCGGATCGATCACTTTGGCGACCGGTTTGGCTTCGGCGGCCTGGAGGGCGGCCTCGGCTTTATCCAGCTCGGCCTTGCGGGCCTCGGCAATGGCGCTGTTGACCTCGCCGGTGAGCGCCGGGGCCTTGGGCATCAAGGCTCGGGCACGGCTCAGGGCCGTGGCGGCGGCGTTGACATCGCCTTTTTGCAGATCGATTTGGCTGCGACGCAAGTACGCCTCGGCCAGTTGCCGCTGGTAGGGTTCCAGCGACGGGTCTTCGGGCGACTGGGCTTGCAAGGCGGCCAACTGGTCTTCAGCGGTGGCCAGCTCATTGCTGGCCAGGCTTTGCTCGAGCTGCGCGATGGCCGGGCCCCGCGTATCGGGGGCCTGGGTGACCGGCGGTGTACTCTGGCAAGCGCCCAGCAGCAGGGAAAATGCGACAAGGAGCAGATAACGGGAGGCGAACGGCTTCATTCCTGCGACTCTCTATTTGCGCAAAAAGCGAGCAAGTCTACACCCCTCTACGAGGCAGGACAAAACTCAGCAGAAACAACGCAGCGGCGCTGACCACGATCGACGGGCCGGCCGGGGTGTCCTTGAACCACGACAACGCCAATCCACCGCACACCGCGAGCATGCCCAGCAGGCTCGCGCCCAGGGCCATTTGCTCCGGGGAGCGGGCGTGACGCTGTGCCGCAGCCGCCGGGATGATCAGCAATGAAGTGATCAGCAAGACACCGACGATCTTCATCGCCACCGCGATGACTACGGCAATCAGCAGCATCAGTGCCAGACGCAAACCCACCACCGGCAAGCCTTCGACGCGCGCCAGTTCCTCGTGCACGGTGACGGCCAGCAAGGGGCGCCAGAGCGCCACCAGCAACAACAGCACCGCCGCGCTGCCGCCGAGGATCCACGACAGGTCTGTCGGACTGATCGCCAACAGATCGCCGAACAGATAGGCCATCAGGTCAATTCGCACGTCATGCATGAAGCTTAGTACCACCAGCCCGAGGGACAGGGTGCTCGGCGCCAGAATGCCCAACAGTGTGTCGGACGCCAGCGGCTGGCGCTGTTGCAACGTCACCAACAACACCGCCAACAACAGGCAGCCAACGGTCACCGCCACCGCGGGGCTGACATCCAGCAGAAACCCCAGGGCCACGCCGAGCAACGCCGCGTGGGACAAGGTGTCGCCAAAATAAGCCATGCGCCGCCAGACCACGAACGAGCCCAAGGGGCCGGCCACCAGCGCCAGGGCCAGGCCTGCGAGCAGGGCGTACAACAGAAAATCAGCCATGCTTGCAGCCATCTCCATGAACATGATTGGAAGCAGAAGGGGCACTGACCACTGAACCATGCAGGTCGTGGGCGTGATCGTGGTGGTGGTGATAAATCGCCAGGCTTTGTGCGTTTTTTCCGAACAGCTCGACGAAGGCCGGATCGCCGCTGACCTGCTCGGGATGCCCGGAACAGCAGACATGGCGGTTGAGGCAGACCACCTGGTCGGTGGTGCTCATCACCAGGTGCAGATCGTGGGACACCATCAGCACGCCGCAGCCGTGGCGGTCGCGCAGGCGCGTGATCAGGCTGTACAGCTCGGCCTGCCCCGCTACATCGACACCTTGCACCGGTTCGTCGAGCACCAGCAGTTCAGGCTCGCGCAGCAGAGCGCGGGCCAGCAGCACGCGCTGCATTTCGCCACCGGAAACACTTTGTACCGGGCTGTCGATCACCTGTTCGGCGCCGACTTCGTTGAGGGCCGCCAAGGCCCGTGCGCGGTCCACGCCAGGCACCAGGCGCAGGAAGCGCAACACCGACAGCGGTAGCGTCGGGTCTACGTGGAGTTTTTGCGGCATGTAGCCGACCCGCAGCTTTGGCTTGCGCCAGACACTGCCGCTGTCGGGCTTGAGCAAACCGAGCACGGCGCGCACCAGCGTGGTCTTGCCGGCGCCGTTGGGGCCGATCAGGGTCACGATTTGCCCCGGCTCGACGCTCAGTTGGATGTTGTCCAGCACGCTCTGTCCGGCGAACGTCACGGCCACCTGCTCAAGGCGGATCAACGCATTGCTCATCAGGCCCCCTGGCAGCCGGAGCACAGACCGACCACTTCGACGGTCTGGGTATCGACCACGAAGCCGACTTCTTTGGCGCTGGCGATGATCGCATCGCTGATGGACTTCTGCTCCAGCTCGATGGCCGCATGGCATTCGCGGCAGATCAGGAACTGGCCTTGGTGGGCGTGCTCCGGATGGTTGCAGCCGACGAAGGCGTTCAGCGACGAAATGCGATGTACCAGGCCGTTTTCCAGGAGGAAATCCAGTGCCCGATAGACCGTCGGCGGCGCGGCGCGGCGGCCGTCCTGCTCGCTGAGCACGGCGAGGATGTCGTAGGCGCCCAGCGGCTTGTGGCTCTGCCAGACCAATTCCAACACGCGCCGACGCAAGGCGGTCAGGCGCAACCCCTGGCGCGCGCAGATGGCATCGGCCTCGGACAGCGCGCTGTGCACGCAGTGGGAGTGATCGTGGGGACGACTGGCAAGGGGTGTAATAGGCATGGGCAGCGACGAGTTTAGTGAGAGACGTTATTATGTTACCCGTTCTCGCCTCTACGAGTGGTCATCGTGTCCCGATTTTTTTCGCTCTTTGTCGTTTTTGTCGCAAGTTTTCTACTGATTGGCCCGGCCCAGGCCGACGTCAAGGTGCTCACCAGCATCAAGCCGTTACAGCTGATTGCCGCTGCGGTACAGGACGGCGTGGCGGTTCCGGAAGTGTTGCTGCCTCCCGGTGCTTCGCCGCATCACTATGCCTTGCGGCCATCCGACGTACGGAAGGTGCAGTCAGTGGACTTGCTGTACTGGATTGGGCCCGACATGGAAGGTTTCCTGCCGCGAGTGTTGAACGGTCGTACCCTGCCCTCCGTCGCGGTGCAGGATCTGCCGGGGCTCAAGTTGCGTCACTTCGCCCAGGACAGCGCCTCCCACGAGGACGATGATCATGACGGCGATGAACACGATCACGACCATCGCCCCGGCAGCGTGGATGCCCACTTGTGGCTCTCGCCGCTCAATGCGCGGGTGATCGCGGCGAAAATGGCGGCTGACCTGAGCGCGGCGGATCCGGCCAACGCTGCCCGCTATCAAAGCAACCTCAAGGGTTTCAACCAGCGTCTCGACGCCCTGGATACACGCTTGAAGGCGCGCCTGGCCGGGGTCGCGGGCAAGCCGTATTTCGTGTTCCACGAAGCGTTTGATTATTTCGAAGACAACTACGGCCTCAAGCACGCCGGGGTGTTCGCCGTGGCTGCCGAAGTCCAGCCCGGTGCCCAGCACGTGGCGGCGATGCGCACGCGCTTGCAAGCGGTGGGCAAGACCTGCGTGTTCAGCGAACCACCGCTGCGCCCGCGCCTGGCCGAAACCCTGGTGGCCGGGTTGCCGGTGAAGCTGGCGGAACTGGATGCACTGGGCGGCTATACCCCGGCGACGGCGCAGGGGTATGAGCAGTTGTTGGAGAAGTTGGGCAATGATTTGGCGGGGTGCCTGGAGTCGCTATAGCCTGCCAACGCAAAACCTGTGGCGAGGGGATTTATCCCCGCTGGGCTGCGCAGCAGCCCCTTGCTTTCGGTCTGATGAGCTGCGGCGGCAGATATTTCTTGAGGGCCGCTTCGCGCCCCAGCGGGGATAAATCCCCTCGCCACAAGAGCATTCAGATTCGCGCTTGCCTGCTGCTATAAAGCGAAAGGCAACTGTGCGTGAATCGTCTGCCGCTGCGCCAGCCGCTGCTGGAACTCCATCGGATCGTGAATCAACACATCCTGCCCGGCAAACGATTCGGCGGCGATCAACCGCGACAGCCAGAACCGCACGCACGCCACGCGCAGCATGGTCGGCCAGAGTTCGGCCTCGGCGGGAGTGAACGGTCGCAGCGCCGCATAGGCCCCCAGCAACGCCCGCGCCCGCGCGCCATCGAGCACACCGTCGTCGTCCGAGCACCAGTCGTTCAAGGCAATGGCGACGTCATACAGCATCGGCCCTGAGCAGGCGTTGTAGAAGTCGATCAACCCGGTCAGGTGCGTGCCTTCGAACATTGCATTGTCGCGGAACAGATCCGCATGGATGTTGGCCCGGGGCAGCGCCAGGATGCCTACCTTTTGCGACGAAATTTCGTCCAGCGCAACCTGAAGGAGCCTACGGGGCTCGGTATCGAGGTGCGACAGCAGCTTGGCACCCTCCTCCTGCATCCAGTCCAGGCCGCGGTCGGTCTTGCGCTTGATCATCTTGTCCCGGGTCGCCAGGTGCAGGTGCGCCAGCAACTCGCCGACCTGGGCGCAATGTTGCGCGTTGGCCTGCTTGATGTGCTTGCCCGCCAGGCGCGGTTGCAACAGTGCCGGTTTGCCCGCCAGTTCCCGCAGCGCCACGCCATCGGTGGTGCGCAAGGCATAAGGCACCGGCAGGTCGGCGTCATGCAGCACGTCCAGCAGTTCGATGAAGAACGGCATTTCCTGCACCGGGCCGCGCTCGACCAGGGTCAGGACGAATTCGCCCTGCTCCAGGCTGATGAAGAAATTGGTGTTTTCGCTGCCGGCGGCGATCCCCTGGAAATCAAGCAGACGGCCAAGCCCGTAAGGGGCGAGAAAGGTTTCCAGCTCGGGCCGAGCCAGGGGGGTGAACACAGACATGGTTAAAACTGCCAGTACGGGCGCCCTTCAGCGGGCGCCGGTTGAAGTCGCGAGCGGTATTACCACTCAAAGATTTTCCACGACGGAATCAGCATATCCGGCTGGTCCGAGCGGATGAAGTTTGCATCAGTGCCATCGGCGCGTACCAGGAAATAAGGCTTGCCGTTCTTGGGCGTGACCTTGATCGCGTACAAAAATCCGTTTTGCCGATACTCCTGAATGGTTCTATCACCTTCGGTGCGGATGGTGACGTCCGGGTCCGCCGAGGGTGCGTCATCCGCTGCCATGACGGCCAACGGTGTAATTGCAAACAAGCCAGCCAGTAACAGGCGATTTAGTGTACGCATGATAACCTTGTCCCTTTGTCGTCAACGGTCCCGCTATTCTAGCCCCGGACCCGCCGAAAAGGTTGATCCTGCTCATGAGCCAAGCCCCCCTCGTCCTGGTGGACGGTTCTTCTTATCTGTACCGCGCCTTTCACGCGCTGCCACCGCTGACCACCTCCAAAGGCCTGCCGACCGGTGCGGTCAAGGGCGTGCTGAACATGCTCAAGAGCCTGCGCAAGCAGTATCCGGACAGTCCGTTCGCGGTGGTGTTCGACGCCAAGGGTGGGACATTTCGCGATGCGCTGTACGCCGAATACAAGGCCAACCGCCCGAGCATGCCCGACGACATGCGCGTACAGATCGAGCCGCTGCATGCCAGCGTCAAGGCCCTGGGCTTCCCGCTGCTGTGCGTGGACAACGTCGAGGCCGATGACGTAATCGGCACCCTGGCCCGCAGCAGCGCCGCGGCCGACCGCCCAGTGGTGATCTCCACCGGCGACAAGGACATGGCGCAGTTGGTCGATGGGCACATTACCTTGGTCAATACCATGACCGGTAGCGCCCTGGACGTGGCTGGCGTGAAGGAGAAGTTTGGCGTCGCTCCCGAGCAGATCATCGATTACCTGGCGTTGATGGGCGATTCGTCCGACAACATCCCGGGCGTCCCGGGCATCGGACCGAAGACCGCTTCCGGCCTGCTGGTGGGCGTCAATGGCGGCCTGACCGAGCTGTATGCGCAACTGGACATCGTCGCCACTTTGCCGATCCGTGGTGCCAAGACCCTGGCCGCCAAGCTTGAAGAGCACAAGGAAATGGCGTTCCTTTCCTATGAGCTGGCAACCATCAAGACCGACGTGCCGTTGGACGTCGGTCTCGACGACCTGCAAATGGGCACGCCAGATCACGAGAAACTGGCCGAGCTGTACACGTTGCTGGAGTTCAAGAGCTGGTTCGAAGAAAACCAGCGCGACGCCAAGCGTGCCGGCCAGGAGATCGTTGAAGTCAGCGACGAACAACCCGGCGCCGCCGAGGCCAAGTACGAAGTCATCCTCGATCAGGCGCGCTTCGATGCCTGGCTGGCCAAACTCGACAAAGCGCCGCTGTTCGCGTTCGTCACCGAAACCAACGGTAGCGACGCCCAGCATTCGCAACTGGTGGGATTGTCGTTCGCCGTTGCGCCGTTCGAGGCCGCCTACATCCCGCTGACCCACTCCTACATGGGCGTGCCGGAGCAACTGGACCGCGATGCGGTGCTCAAGGCCCTCAAGCCACTGCTGGAAAACCCGAACAAGCTCAAGGTCGGCCAGCACGCCAAGTTCGAAACCAATATCCTGGCCAACTGCGCCATCGGTGGCGACCAGGACAATGGCATCCTGGTCCAGGGCATCGCCTTCGACACCATGCTCGAATCCTACGTGCTGGACTCCACCGCGACCCGCCACGACATGGACAGCCTGGCGCTCAAGTACCTGGGCCAGAGCAAGACCGATTTCCAGGACATCGCCGGCAAAGGGGTCAAGCAACTGACCTTCGACCAGATCTCCCTGGAACTGGCCGGCCCTTACGCCGCCGAGGATGCGGACGTGACCTTGCGCCTGCACCAGGCCTTGCAGGAGAAGCTGGCGGCCACGCCGAGCCTGGGTAAAGTGCTCACTGAAATCGAAATGCCGTTGATGCCGGTCCTGGCGCGTATCGAGCGCCAGGGTGCATTGGTCGATGCCAACCTGCTGGGCGTGCAGAGTGTCGAGTTGGGCGAGAAGCTGGTGGCCCTGGAGCGTGAGGCGTTTGCCATCGCCGGCGAGGAATTCAACCTGGGCTCGCCGAAGCAATTGGGTGTGATCCTCTACGAAAAACTCGGCTTGCCGGTGCTCAGCAAAACCGCCAAGGGCCAGGCGTCCACCGCCGAAGCGGTGCTCGCCGAGTTGGCGGAGCAGGATTACCCGCTGCCCAAGGTGCTGATGCAGTACCGCTCGCTGAGCAAGCTCAAGAGCACCTACACCGATCGCCTGCCGGAACAGATCAACAGCCGCACCGGTCGCGTTCATACCAATTATCAACAGGCCGTGGCCGCTACCGGGCGTCTGTCGTCCATCGACCCGAACCTGCAGAACATCCCGATTCGCACCGCCGAAGGTCGACGCATCCGCCAGGCCTTCATCGCGCCGAAAGGCTACAAGCTGTTGGCGGCGGACTACTCGCAGATCGAATTGCGGATCATGGCGCACCTGGCCAAGGATGAAGGCCTGCTCCATGCCTTCCGCAATAATCTGGATGTGCACCGGGCGACGGCGGCCGAGGTTTTTGGTGTCGAGCTGGAGGCAGTCACCCATGACCAGCGCCGCAGCGCCAAGGCGATCAACTTCGGTTTGATCTATGGCATGAGCGCGTTCGGCCTGGCCAAGCAGATTGGTGTCGATCGCAAGCAGTCCCAGGCCTACATCGACCGCTACTTCGCCCGCTACCCAGGTGTGCTGGCGTACATGGAGCGCACCCGCGCCCAGGCGGCCGAGCAAGGTTTTGTCGAAACCATTTTCGGCCGCCGGTTGTACCTGCCGGACATCAACGCGAAAAACCCGGCCCTGCGCAAAGGCGCCGAGCGCACTGCCATCAACGCGCCGATGCAGGGCACGGCGGCCGACATCATCAAGAAAGCCATGGTGGCGGTGGATCGCTGGCTGACCACGTCAGGGCTGGATGCCAAGGTTATCCTGCAGGTACACGACGAACTGGTGCTGGAAGTGCGGGAAGACCTGGTCGACCAGGTGCGCGAGGAAATCCGCCAGCACATGAGCGCCGCCGCCACCCTGGACGTGCCGCTGCTGGTGGAGGTGGGCGTGGGCAATAACTGGGACGAGGCGCACTGAGTCGTAACGGCTGGACTGAACGAACTGGGGATAGGGTGAGCCCTGTGGCGAGGGGATTTATCCCCGCTGGGCTGCGAAGCAGCCCTAAGACCTTTCACCTCAGTGTGTCAGCTGATTACATTCGGCTTTTTTGGGGGCTGCTGCGCAGCCCAGCGGGGATAAATCCCCTCGCCACATTGAAACACCGCAAATCCGGGGACAGAGCCATTAGTTCGGAAAATTCCTAGGGCTATTTCCAAAAATAATCTGAACTAAACCCGTGAATTGCCACTCAGAGATTTTGAATGGCTGGTGAAGCCCTTCAATGCTCCTATGTTGTGTTAAGTGTTGGCAGATATCTGGACCCCGCCCTAGCGGTCCGGAACTTGGACCCCGAACTTCCCCCTCCCCATAAGAAGTCCGGGGTTTTTTTTGCCTGCGATTTGGCTTATTCCGCCGTTTCGCTGCCCTTGTCCGCCAATTCCATCCAGTCGGCCAATACAGTGTAGGCCTCTTCCAGACCCATGCGCTTGGGGGCCGAGAACAGCTGGATGGTGACCGCATCGCCCCAGCCCTTGCGAATTTCCGACTGCACTTTGAGCAACGTATTTTTTGCCGCGCCGTAGGTGAGCTTGTCGGCCTTGGTCAGCAGGATGTGCATCGGCATGCCACTGGCGACCGCCCAGTCGAGCATCAGCAGGTCGAAGTCGGTCATCGGATGGCGGATGTCCATCATCAGGATCAGGCCTTTCAAGCTCTCGCGGCTGCCCAGGTAGGCTTCCAGGTGGCGCTGCCAGTGTTGCTTGAGCGGGATCGGCACTTTCGCGTAGCCGTAGCCGGGCAGGTCGACCAAACGCCGTTCATCGTCTAGCTTGAAGAAGTTCAAGAGCTGCGTGCGACCTGGGGTTTTCGAAGTGCGTGCCAGGCTTGCATGGGTCAGGGTGTTCAGCGCGCTGGATTTGCCGGCATTGGAACGCCCGGCAAAAGCCACTTCAAAACCTTCGTCGTCGGGGCATTGATCGACTTTGGCGGCGCTGAGCATGAAAGTGGACTGTTGGCACAGGCCAAGGATGGGGTTCTTCAGTTGCATGGGATTTCCGATGTGGGCGGCGTCGGGAATGGACGCGGCAAGCAGTGTCGTTTCCGTTTCAGTGACGCCAGTATATAATGCCGCAGATTTTGTGTGCGCTTTGTCCCAGCGTAGGATGAAGCACACGGGAGCGACCGACCGAAATTGCGCATTAGAACGCAGCTCGTTCCCAACCCTGAAAAGGTCGTTTTATGACGAAATGGCTGCTAGCTGCCGGTGTCTTGATGCCGCTTTACAGCGCTCAGGCTACACAGGATCCGGAAGCTGTGTACAACCGTGTTTGTGGTGCCTGTCATTCCGGCCAACTCCCCATGGCGCCCCGCAAGGGCGATCAGGAAGCTTGGACGCCGAGGTTGGCGAAAGGTATGGAGACGCTGGTGCAACACGTGACCCAGGGTTTCAAGGCGATGCCGCCGCGTGGTTTGTGCATGGACTGCAGTGCCGAGGATTACCGAGCCATCATCCAGTGGATGAGCGAGTGAACCCGGTCCATAACTCTTTAACCCTTAGCCGTAGTTGGATTAGCTGATGAACAAACTGATCGTGAGTCTGCTGTTGACCTTGGGGATATCCGGCGTAGCCCACGCCGCTGGCGATGCCGCTGCCGGTCAGGCGAAAGCGGCCGTATGCGGGGCCTGCCATGGCCCGGATGGCAATAGCATGGCGCCCAACTTTCCGAAACTGGCGGGCCAGGGCGAGCGTTACCTGAACAAGCAACTGCACGACATCAAGTCCGGCAAGCGCACGGTGCTGGAGATGACCGGCCTGCTGAACAACCTGAGCGATCAGGACCTGGCGGACATCGCGGCGTATTTCGCCAGCCAGAAAGGTAGCGTCGGCGCTGCCGATCCGAAACTCGTGGCCCGTGGTGAAGCGCTGTTCCGCGGCGGTAACCTGGACAAAGGGCTTCCAGCCTGCACCGGTTGCCACTCGCCTGACGGCAAGGGCAACGCCGCTGCCGGTTTCCCTCACCTGGGCGGCCAGCATGCCCAGTACGTCGGCAAGCAACTGACCGATTTCCGCAAAGAAGAAGGCGGCCGGACCAACGATGGCGACACCAAGCCCATGCAGAGCATCGCCAAGAAGCTGAGCGACGAAGATATCGCAGCCGTGTCGAGCTACATCCAGGGCCTGCACTAAGGCCATTGGCGAGCGTTGCGAGGGGATACACCGCTTGTAACGTTAACGCTCGATTAATCTGTCGATGCGAGCATCAAAAGGGTGGCTTTGGCCGCCCTTTTTTGTGGCCGCTGCCGTTACACTAGCGAACTAGAACCCGCCACGGTCAGTCTTAAAAACAGGCCTCGCGAGGTCCCCTCATTGTCCAGGAGTAAAGCATGCGTAATCTGATCACCAGCGCCGCGCTCGTCGTCGCCAGCCTGTTCGGCATGGCCGCCCAAGCCAACGCGGAAGAATCGAAGGCCCCTTACGTCGAATTGACCAATCCGGTTCCGGTGGCCGTGCCTGGCAAGATCGAAGTGGTGGAGCTGTTCTGGTACGGCTGCCCGCATTGCTACGCTTTCGAGCCCGTTATCAACCCATGGGTCGAGAAGCTGCCTAAGGATGTGAACTTCGTACGCATCCCCGCCATGTTCGGCGGCCCATGGGACGCCCACGGCCAGATGTTCCTGACCCTCGAAGCCATGGGCGTCGAGCATCAGGTTCACGCGGCGGTATTCAACGCCATCCAGAAAGAAGGCAAGAAGCTGGTCAAGAAAGAAGACATGGCTGACTTCCTCGCGACCCAAGGCGTCGACAAGGATAAGTTCCTCGCCACCTTCGACTCCTTTGCCATCCAGGGCCAGATCAAGAAGGCCCGGGAGTTGGCGAAGAAATACGAAATCACCGGCGTACCGACCATGATCGTCAACGGCAAATATCGCTTTGACATCGGCTCTGCCGGCGGTGCCGAACAAGCGCTGCAACTGGCCGACCAGCTGATCGCCAAAGAGCGAGCAGCCCCTAAGGCTGCCGCCAACTAAGCGCGGCTCACGCCCATGGCCCGCTGGAGTACCGAACGCATCGTTGGCCTGCATGAACCGCGGGTCAACGAGCACCATGTCACGTCCACGGGCCTGCCTGGCGACAGCCGCTTGCGGCTGCTCAGCTTCAATATCCAGGTGGGCATCAGCACCGAGCGCTACCGGCATTACCTGACCCGGGGCTGGCAGCATCTGCTGCCGCACACCGGACGCGCCGGTAACCTGCAGAAAATCGGCGACCTGCTGAAAGATTTCGACCTGGTGGCCCTGCAAGAGGCTGACGGCGGGAGCCTGAGATCAGGTTACGTCAATCAGGTGGAACACCTGGCCCAACTGGGCGCCTTTCCCTACTGGTACCAGCAACTCAATCGCAACCTCGGACGGCTCGGCCAGCACAGCAATGGCGTGTTGAGTCGTTTGCGCCCCTGGGCGATCGAGGATCATCCGCTGCCCGGGCCCAAGGGGCGCGGGGCGATCCTCGCGCGGTTCGGCGAAGGTCCGGAAGCGCTGGTGGTGGTCATGATGCATCTGGCGCTCGGAGCGCGTACCCGGACGATGCAGTTGGCGTACATTCGCGAACTGATCGGTGGATACAAGCACCAGATACTGATGGGTGACATGAACACCCATGCCTCCGATTTGCTGCAGACCTCGCCCCTGCGCGATCTTGGTCTGCTCGCTCCACAGCTGGAAGCGACGTTCCCCAGTTGGCGTCCCCAGCGTTGCCTGGACCATATCCTGTTGAGCCCGACCCTGACCCTCGAACGCGTCGAGGTGCTGGCCCAACCCATTTCCGATCACCTGCCGGTCGCGGTAGAAATTCGTTTGCCTGGTTCGCTCACGGCTGATGCCTTTCCCGCGCTGAGTCCTGCCCCTCGCGGATCCGATGAATGAGCGACGACGCCGAACGCTGGAGAGAGAAGTACCTCAAGAGTATCGAACAGCAGGAAAAGCTCGAGCGCCGTTGGGCTGCTCGGCTCGACTTGCTGCGTCGTGGCCTGGTGCGCAGTACCCTGGCCGCCGAGGGCACTGACCGAGCTGTCGACCAATGCATGAAAGAGATGCGCGAGGTGGTGCGCACCGATGAAATGGACGCCGGTCTCGCCGCCCTGCTGCCGCGCCTGGAGAAAGCCGTACTCGATTCCGAGCAGCGCCGCGAAACCCGGATCGAGCAGATGAGCACGGCGTTGACGGCCCTGGTTGCCCAGTTGCAGAGCCTGCCGCTGCCGAAGGAAGTCAGCCGGCCACTGAAGAAATTTTCCAAGCAGTTGGAGGAGCGGGTCGGCCAGGCCCGGGAGATTCCGCTGCTGCTCAGCGAATTGAGCGGTTTGCAAGGCAAGGCGCTGAGCGCCCTGGACGCTCCTGTCGAACCGAGTCGACCTGGCCTGCTGCAACGGCTGTTTGGTGGCCAAGGCCATGAAGAAGCGGCGCCCCAGCCCCACGAGCATGCCCAGGCCGGCGTAGCGCCTGAGGCAGAAACGTTCGTGCGCGTAGTCCCGGAGCCGGCAACCGACGCAGAATCCGTCGCGCTAGCACCAGCACCGCAGCCATCGGTCGCGGAGCAAGCTCCCACGTTGGAGGCAGCGCCCGAACCGGTTGTCCCGACTGCACCGAAGATCGAGCCCGCTCCCGTACCTGAAGCCGAAGTGGTTCAGCCCATCAGTGAGCCGGATGAAGCAACCGAACCCGCGCCATTGCCGACGCCAGTCGTCGAAGAACTTCCGATAGCGGCACCTGCGCTGGAGAATCCCGACGAACTTATGCCCGAGGAGCCTGCACAGGCCCTGCCCCCCTCGCTACCTCCAGAGGAGCCCACCGAGCCGCTGGAAGCCGTCGATGTGGCTGACGCCCAGTACGCCCTGCCCGACTCGCCGGAACCGTCCTACAGTTCGGTCGCCAAGCACATCGAAGACACGTTGTTGGGCCTGTTGGGCGACCTGACCTTGCCCGAGCGGCATCGGCCACAAGCCGAAGCCATGCGTGAGCGGTTGCGAAATGGCTTGAATTGGTACGAGCTGCTGCCGATCCTCGACGATCTTGCAGTATTGATGTTGGCTATCACCGACACCGGCCAGCATGAGTTCGAAGCGTACCTGCAACGGCTCAATGACCGGCTCGAGTCATTCCAGAGCAGCCTGCAGGCGGCCAGTGAAGACCACGCCGACAACCTGTCGGCCTCCAGGGAAATGGACACGCAGATTCGCGAACAGGTAGACGGCCTGCAAAGCAGCGTGCAACAAGCCGATGACCTGGAAGGCCTCAAGCAGGTGCTCGAGAATCACCTCGAAGGCTTGCTCGGCACGATGGATCAACACCGCCAGCAACGTGATCAACGCGAGCAAGAAGTCTCGGCGCGCCTGAAAAGCCTGGCCGATCGCGTCGCGCTGATGGAGCAGGATGCCCAGGTCGTGCGGGAGAATCTCGAGGAGCAGCGGCAGAAAGCACTGGTCGATCCGCTCACCGGGCTGCCCAATCGCGCGGCCTGGTCCGAGCGCCTGGAGCATGAAGTCGGCCAGTGGCAGCAGCACGGCAACAGCTTGCTGCTGGCCATGCTCGATCTCGATCATTTCAAGCGCATCAATGACAACTACGGCCATCTGGCCGGGGATCGGGTGTTGAAACTCATTGCCTCGGTCTTGCGCAAACGCCTGCGTGGCGGCGATTTCATTGCGCGTTTCGGGGGCGAGGAGTTTGTCCTGCTGGTGCCCGACACGCCCCTGGCCGCCGGCGCGAAGCTGGCCGAGGCGCTGCGCCTGGCCATCGAAGCCTGCCCGTTTCATTTCAAGGGCGAGCCGGTGACAGTGACGGTATCCATTGGCCTGACGGCCTTCAAACCGGGCGAACACAGTGATTCGGTGTTTAAAAGAGCCGATCAGGCGCTCTATCGGGCAAAAAATGCCGGGCGCAACCGTGTAGAGCTGGGCTGAGGGGCTAATTGTTCCAATTTGTTTAATATCGTCGCGCGCATCGGATCATCGCGGGGCGATACGTTACACTGTTGCATTACTTCCAGCGCGTAATGCCCTCCACCATGAAATTTCTTTCCCTCATTGTTTCTTTATTTATCCTGGCCGGCTGCACCAGCGGCCCGCGGCTCGACACCAGTCACCCTTCCGTCAACCATGACAACCGCATCCAATTCGTGGTGGTGCATTACACCTCGGCTTCCCTGGAGCGTTCACTGGTCCTGCTGACCCATGGCGAAGTCAGTGCCCATTACCTGATCGGCGATGATAAAGGCGCGACCATCTACAAACTGGTGGATGAAAGTCGACGCGCCTGGCACGCCGGGGAAAGTGAGTGGGAAGGCCGGACCTGGCTCAACTCCAGTTCCATCGGCATCGAAATCGTCAATCCGGGTTTCGTCGACACGCCTACCGGACGCCTCTGGTATCCCTACAGCGAAGCCCAGGTCCAGGCCTTGATCGTATTGCTCAAGGACATCATCCAGCGCAACGGAATCAACCCGCGCAGCATCATCGGCCACAGCGACATCGCGCCCCTGCGCAAGCTTGATCCCGGCCCGCTGTTTCCCTGGAAGCGCCTGGCGCAAGCCGGCTTGGGGGTTTGGCCGGACGAGCAGGCAGTGGCTCGCCAGCAGGCCATCTTCGCGCCACAGCTGCCGCCTGCCAGTTGGTTCCAGGCCGAGCTGGCCCGCCTGGGTTACCCGACGCCGCAGACCGGCGAATGGGACGTGGCCACCCACCATGTGCTGGCCGCCTTCCAGATGCATTATCGGCCCACCCGTTTCGATGGCACGCCGGACGCGCAAAGCGCGGCGATCCTGCAGGTGCTCAACCAGACAAAATAATGACGCCCGTCTGACGAATCGGGCCAAATCCAAATCAGAAGCTATAACTCATTGGTAACTTTCGGATTACCCATGATGACGGCTGCCCGTGAAACCCTGCAGAGCTGGCTCCATCGCCCGCTTTTTTTGGCGATGATAGCGGCTGCCCTGAGTACCGTCCTGCTGCTGGCGGGAAGTCTGTTCGTGGTCATGCAACAGATCCAGCAACGCGAAAGCGACCAGATGAATGCCCAGGGCGAGCGCTTTCTGCAACGGCTGGAACAGCTTTTCGGGCAACTGCGCGAAAGCCTCGACGACCTGCAAAACCAGCCGTTGCGTGGGTGTGACGATGACATGATCGCGACCTTGCGAGAGGTCAGTTTCAATTACCGTTTCGTTTATGAGGCGGTGTATATCGATGGCAGCGGCGTCTGTTCCAATCGTCCGCGCCAGAGCGGATTGTCGGTGACCCGCCCACCCGATCTCCGGGGGCCGACCTACAGTTACTGGCTCAATACCACCACCGAACCCAACGAAGACCGCGCGGCATTGATGCTGGGGCGCGGCAATTTTCGGGTCGCCACTTCCCGCGGGCATCTGGCCGACGTGGTCGACCTGCCTCCGGGCAGCAGCCTGCTGGTGGTCCTGGATCATGGCGAGCGAGCCATTCCCGTGTTGGGCCCCCCTCAACACTGGCCGCCCACGGAGCCTTGGCCACCCAAAAGCCACAATGCCTTGCAAGCGACGCAAACCCGGCTGATCTATCGGATGCCCACCGACAGCCCGGAATATCAACTGGTATTGATTGCCCAGCGCAACGGTTTCACGATTCCGGCCAACGCCTGGTGGATGTTGCCCATCAGCCTGATGTTGGGCCTGGGGATTGGTTTTCAGGTGTTTCTGCTGGCGCGCCAGCGCCAATCCATGGATGCCGAACTGCACGGGGCCATTCGCCGCGGTGAGTTGCAGGTGCTTTACCAACCGATTTTCGACCTCAACAGCCGCAATTGCGTCGGTGCCGAAGCCTTGCTGCGCTGGCGCCGACCCGACGGCACCCTGACCAGCCCGGACTTGTTTATCCCGATGGCCGAGAACACCGGACAGATCCGTCAGATCACCGATTTCGTCTTGCAGCGGCTGTTCGATCAATTGGGGCAGTTGCTGCGGGCCAATCCGCAGTTGTACATCTCGGTGAATCTGGCGGCCTGCGATGTGATGGTGCCGCGTATCGGCGAAGTGATCGCCCGCCTGCTGGCGCTGCATCGCGTGTCGGCCCATCAGATCGCCTTCGAAGTGACCGAGCGCGGGCTGATCGATGTGTTGGTCGCCCGGGATAACCTGCAATCGCTGCGCGATGTCGGGCATCAGGTGTTGATCGACGATTTCGGCACCGGTTATTGCAGCCTGGCCTACCTGCAAACCCTGCCGGTGGACTGCCTGAAAATCGACAAGGCCTTCATCGATGCCTTGGGCCACGATGCCGCCAGCAGCGGCGTGGCTCCGCACATCATTCGCATGGCCCATGCGCTGGAACTCAAGGTGATCGCCGAAGGCATCGAGCATGAAGCCCAGGCCTCTTATTTGAGCAGCGAAGGGGTGAGGTTCGGTCAGGGCTGGCTGTTCGCCCATGCTCTCAGTGCGGTGCAGCTCATCGAACTGATTACCCGTGGCCGCCGCCTGCTTGGGCGCCGTTTCGATGACGAAGCCTGAGTCTGCTCAGACCGCCAGCGCCATGTAGAACTGCGTGCCCTGCCCCGGCCTTGAATAAACGCCCATGCGTCCGCCGTGGAGCTGGACGATCTCCTTGCACAGCGCCAGGCCGAGGCCCGCGCCGCCCTTCTTGCGTCCGACCTGGACGAAAGGCTCGAAGATCCGTCCCTGCTGGCCGTAGGCAATGCCTTCACCGTTGTCTTCGACACTGATGATCACCCGCTCGCCATGGCGTCGGGCTTGCAAGCGAATCTGGCCGTTTTCGGCGGTGTGGCGCATGGCGTTGTCGATCAGGTTATCGAGCACTCTGTCCAGCTGCGCGGCGTCGGCATGCAGTCGCGGGAGCGGGCCCTGGATCGCCACGAGCAGCTCGATGCCCTTGGCTTGGGCCTGTTTGGTAAACCGCAGCCGGGCGGCTTCCAGCAGATCGTCGATGGAGCAAGGCGCCAGGGTCAGCTTTTGCAGGCCGTTCTGGTAGCGAGAGAAGTTCAGCAGGTCATTGATCAGCTGCATCAGCCGCTGCATTTCTTCCGTGACGGTGTTGAGCAGGTCCGCCTCGCGTGACTCCTCTGGAAAATGCAAGCGCTCCTGCAACAGGCCGAACGCCATGTGCATGCCCGTCACTGGCGTGCGCAGTTCATGGGAGGCACGCAGGACGAACTCGCTGCGCACCCGTTCGAAGGCGCGTTGTTCGGTCACGTCATGCAGCACCATGACCGCGCCGAGGATGTGGCCCTGGGTGTGGCTGACCGGCGTGAGGCTGTAAGTCAGCACCCGCGACTCGCCATCGACTTCGATGCTCAGGTCTTCCGGCACGCGCTCCAGGCTTCCGCCGCGCAGGACCAGGTGCAGTTCTTCATCCAGTTCAAGGCGTCCCAGCGCCTCGCCGAGTCCTTGGCCCAGGCGCGCCTCATCCCAACCCAATTGCCGCTGGGCCACCGGGTTGAGGTGTTCCAGCCGGCCTTGGCGGTCGATCATCAGCAAGCCGTCATCGATGCTGTCGAGCACGGCTTGCAAGCGTTGTTGGCCGGCGAGCAGTTCATCGACATTGGTGGCCTGGTGCTCGCGCAAGGCCTGGGCCATGACCCCGAAGCGGCGGGTCAGGAGGTTCAGCTCGGCGGCGGAGGATATGGGCAGCGTGACCTCGAAATTGCCCTGGCCGATGTCGTCCGCCGCTGCCGCCAGCGCCTCGATCGGCGCGCCGAAACGCCGGGCAATGCCATGGGCGGTGATAAACCCGATGATCAGCACCGCAAACCCCACCAGCCCCAGCAGTCCGGAAATCCACAGCGCCCGTTCACGGGCACGGTCCTGGGTTTCACTGATGTTGGTCAGGGCCTGGCGATAGCCCTCGATCAGCCCATTGCGCAGTACGTTGAATTTTTCGGTAAGGTCCTTGATGCCCGAGAGCTGGCTCGGCTGCTGGCGAGATGCAGTGAAGGCCTCGAGAAACTCAATGTAGTCGGCCTTGGCCTTACTGAAGCTGTTCGTCGACTCATCCAGTTCCCGTTCGTGGGCGATCCCCTCGTCGATCAACGCCAGGTATTGCTGTTTGGATGCCTCCAGCGCCGCGAGGTCGGGCTTGTCGTCGAGCATGATAATCAACTGATCGCCCAGGGTCTGGCGCAGCTTGAGGCCCAGGTCCAGCAGGATGAAGTTGTCGCGTACCGATTGTTCCTGGGTGTTGGCCATCTGCATCACGCTGACCAGGCCAAGCACCAGTCCCAGCAAGGCCACCGTGATCAGGGCCGAGATACTGAGAAACAGTCGTGTGCGCAGCTTCATCGCCAGTTTCATGAGGTGCTGCTCACAAGTTGTACTGCTTGCGTTTGCGATACAGCGTGGAGGCATCGATCCCCAGGGTCTTGGCCGCCTGGTCGAGGGTGTCGGCCGTGGCCAGCACCGCGCCGATGTGGGCTTTTTCCAGTTCGTCCAGGCTCAGGGCGGCGCCGATGCGCGGCGCATTGTTGACTGGCTGCTCGGCCATGCCCAAGTGACTGATTTCGACTTTTTCCTGGGGGCAGATGATGCTGGCGCGTTCGACCACGTTACGTAGTTCCCGGATGTTGCCTGGCCAACGATAGCCTAGCAGCGCTTCGCGTGCTTCGTCGCTGAAGCCCCGGGCCGGGCGTGCGTATTCCTTGACGAAGCGGGCCAGGAAGCGGTCGGCCAGGGTCAGGATGTCTTCGGCGCGCTCGCGCAGCGGCGGTAGATGCAAGGTAATGACGTTCAAGCGATACAGCAGGTCTTCGCGAAAACGCCCGTCGCGCACCATGTCCTCGAGGTTGAGGTTGGTCGCCGCGAGAATCCGCACGTCGGCACGACGGGTGACGGGGTCCCCTACCCGCTCATATTCCTTGTCCTGGATGAAACGCAGTAACTTGGGTTGCAATGTCAGTGGAAAATCGCCGATCTCGTCGAGAAACAGCGTACCACCGTCGGCTTGATTGACGCGCCCCAGCGTACTTTCGCTGGCACCGGTGAAGGCCCCGCGGCTATGGCCGAACAGTTCGCTTTCCATCAGTTCGGCGGTCAGTGACGGGCAGTTGATGGTGACGCAGGACTTTTTCGCGCGCTTGCTCCAGCCATGGATCGCCCTGGCCAATTCGCCTTTACCGGTGCCCGATTCGCCGAGGATCAGGATATTGGCATCGGTGCTGGCAACCTGGCGTGCGGTTTCCAGGACGACTTTCATCGCCGGGCTATGGGAGTCGAGGCCGTCCTTGGGCTTGCGCACCTCCCCTTCAAGGGCTTCGAGCCTGGCCGACAACTGGCGTACTTCCAGTTGCTTGGCGGTCGCCAGGCGCAATTGATCGGGGCTGCAAGGCTTGACCAGGTAGTCGGCGGCCCCGGCCTGAATCGCATCCACTGCCGTATCGACCGCCGAGTGGGCGGTGACGATGACCACGCGCATCCAGGGGGCCTGGATACGCATCTGCGCCAACACATCCAGGCCGTTGTCTTCGCCCAGGCGCAGGTCGAGGAAACACAGGTCGAACACCTGGCGTTGCAGCAGAGCGTCGGCTTGCGCGGCGCTGTTGGCGGTGGCAACGCTGTAGCCTTCGTCTTCCAGGCAGTATCGGAACGTACGCAGGATGGCGGACTCATCGTCTACCAGCAGAATGCGGCCTTGATGCTCAGTGGCGGATTCCATTTTTCCTACGCTCCTTTAATGAATGATGATGATTAGTGTCAGAAAAATCGGGCAAGTTGCATGGTCGATTCTGAGGGGATATTACCCACGCAGTATGCCCCTGTGGACGTCTGACTCCTAAAAGACTGATTTGAGTTCCTTTTTTTATGATTCGTGTGGTTCGGACGGTTCGCATTGCTCATTCCGACAGCTACGTCTGACGAGCAATTCAAAAACAATCTAGCGTCTTTTCTCCCTCATTCGTGCAATACGCACGACTGCCACGCGGGCCATCGTGCAGGATGCGCTCCCCGCCTCCGATAACTATTTTGTAACTATCTGATTTTAAAGAGTTTTTTATATAAAAAATCCTGGCACGCCGACTGCAATGTCCTGATCAACGTGGCGTTTAGAGCGCCTCAACCAGATCACCGCACCCGGGTGGGGAGGAATTCCAGGATGAATCGTCAAAGTGCCGCCCAATTTCGATTTTCTTCTCTGCACATTCAGCAAGGCTTATGGGCTGCCCTGGCATTGCTGGTCACCCTCGTGATAGGCCAGCAATGGATGCTCTGGCAAGAGCGGCAACAGCCAGAGGCGCCACAGACGTCGATTCATCGTGCCCCACAAACCCATTTCAGCGCCGTCAGCAGTGTCGCGGAAGCCTCCGCTTCAATGCGCATGATGGATGTCGATCAGGCTCAGCCAGTGGTCGATATGCCACGTGAAGAGCGCTGGGTGTTTTAACCCGATGGACCGGTCGTCCATCGCGCCGGAACCATCATCGCCAGACCCTCACTAAATAGAAAAGCGTAAGGAGAATCACCATGTTGAGCTGGGCAATTACCTTCCTGATCATTGCCATCATCGCCGCAGTACTGGGCTTCGGTGGTATCGCAGGCACCGCCACGGGCATCGCCAAGATTCTCTTTGTCGTGTTTCTGGTGATGTTCATCGCTTCCTTCTTCTTTGGCCGTCGCGGCCGAGGCTGATCATGAGCGTTCCATTCAAAGGACTGGCCGCCGCCCTGTTGTTGGGCGGCAGTGCCATGGCAATGGCTGCCAATGACGGGCAGATGCGGGCCAACGAGTTGCTGGCGTCAGACCCGCAATACCGTGAGACCTGGCAGCACGTCGTGAAAAAAGAAGAACGCCTGCCCGAATGGGTGATGAACCTGTCAGGCGATTCGCAACAGATGAATGCTGTCGAGGAAGATGGCGACAAGTATCTGGTGGGACCCCTGTGTGAAACCCAGGCGACGTGTCGCAGCCAGCGCCTGATCGTCGCCTTCAGCTTCGACAAGGACGAAGCCTACGCCTTGTGGGTACAAGTCCCTGCGGGGCTGCCGGCCGACAAGTCGCCGACGCGGCATGCCGACTACCGTTTCCTCGGCAAGCCCGACGAAGGTATGCAGAAACTGTTAATGGAACAACTCAAGAAAGATCCGAACTGGTACTGATTCTGAAAAATGGGAAAAGCAGCCCTGCTTTTCCCTTCTGCACGGCCCGAGGAGGGCCAGTGCATGACCAGGGGGCCGGGACGTTCTGACTGATGAGAGTCGGAGTGACCTACGGGCACAAGGAGTGCCTGCGAAAGGGCCGGGTCAGGTAAAAGCTGCAACGCAGGTTCGCAAAGCCATTACGGCTGGGCGAACTTGCGTAGCGCTTTATAACGCAGAATACCTGTGCCAGAGCGGTTGATGGATTGGATGCCACCGGTTGCTGCGCGATGCGGCATTTTGTCTCCTCCCGCCGATTTATTGCCCTTTCCCTGACCGTATATCGGAGAATGCCGGCGCGTTTTCTCCCACGGGACACGTCTCGATTCGCAGTCGTTTTATTGGTTGCCCCCGCTGGCGAGAGAAGGCGCAGCTACGCTGAAATGGCCGGCTCACGGCACTTATGCCTGCATAAATGGCCTATTCGAACCGGTTGGGATGCGGGTTTCGTTTGAAAAATCTCATGCCGATTCGGCATAGGGTAGGCGTTTACGGCATTAGACGAGCCCCCCTTGCGTCGCAATAGTTGCGCCTTTTTTCGCCTGCCAGTAAGCCGCTAATGCGCTCGGGGTGACCTTATACGGGGGCAGGGGCGCGAATGTGTTTTGTCATCGACGATTCCGTTCGTACCCCTGTCCGAGACCAACTGAAGTAAGGGTAACGATATGAAGAAGGCACGACTAAGCCTCGCCTGGCAGATCCTCATCGGTCTGGTGCTGGGGATTGCATTGGGCGCGCTGCTCAACCATTTCAGTGCCGAAAAGGCCTGGTGGATCAGCAACGTTCTGCAACCGGCGGGCGATATCTTTATCCGTCTGATCAAGATGATCGTGATCCCGATCGTGATTTCCTCGCTGATCGTCGGTATTGCCGGGGTCGGTGATGCCAAGAAGCTCGGGCGCATTGGCCTGAAGACCATCCTTTACTTCGAAATCGTCACCACCATCGCCATCGTCGTCGGCCTGTTGCTGGCCAACTTCTTCCAGCCCGGCAGCGGCATCGACATGAGCACCCTGGGTACCGTGGATATTTCCAAGTACCAGGCCACCGCCGCTGAAGTCCAGCATGAGCATGCGTTTGTCCAGACCATCCTCAATCTGATCCCGTCGAACATCTTCGCCGCCGTTGCCCGTGGCGAGATGCTGCCGATCATTTTCTTCTCCGTACTGTTCGGCCTGGGTCTGTCCAGCCTGCAATCGGACCTGCGCGAGCCGCTGGTGAAAATGTTCCAGGGCGTGTCGGAAAGCATGTTCAAGGTCACCCACATGATCATGCAATACGCCCCGATTGGCGTATTCGCCCTGATCGCGGTGACGGTCGCCAACTTCGGTTTCGCATCCCTGCTGCCGCTGGCGAAACTGGTGATCCTGGTTTACGTCGCCATCGCCTTCTTCGCCTTTGTGGTGCTGGGCCTGATCGCCCGCCTGTTCGGTTTCTCGGTGCTCAAGCTGATGCGCATCTTCAAGGATGAGCTGGTACTGGCCTACTCCACCGCCAGCTCCGAAACCGTGCTGCCGCGGGTGATCGAGAAGATGGAAGCCTACGGCGCGCCGAAAGCCATCTGCAGCTTTGTGGTGCCTACCGGCTATTCGTTCAACCTCGACGGCTCGACCCTGTACCAGAGCATCGCGGCGATTTTCATTGCCCAGCTGTATGGCATCGACCTGTCCATCAGCCAGCAATTGCTGCTGGTGCTGACCTTGATGGTCACCTCCAAAGGCATTGCCGGTGTGCCGGGTGTGTCGTTCGTGGTGTTGCTGGCTACCTTGGGCAGCGTGGGTATTCCCCTGGAAGGCCTGGCCTTCATCGCCGGTGTCGACCGCATCATGGACATGGCCCGTACTGCCCTGAACGTCATCGGCAACGCCCTGGCCGTGCTGGTCATCGCCCGTTGGGAAGGCATGTACGACGATGCCAAGGGCCAGCGCTACTGGAACTCTCTGCCGCACTGGCGCAGCAAAGAGCCGCTGCCGGCGGGGGAAACGTCCAGTAATTGATGCCTTGAGGCCGCTATCGCGAGCAGGCTCGCTCCCACAGCCACGATCACTGAGAACCCTTGTGGGAGCGAGCCTGCTCGCGATGGCGGCGGCACCTTCGATATCAAGCCAAGCAAACCCCGGAGCAATCCGGGGTTTGTCGTTTCTGCCAGCCCCGCTATCATTCGCGGCATCTTCCGGGGGATTTAACCGATGCTCAATGGCCTGTGGCTTGGCTTCTTTATCGTGGCAGCCGTGTCGGCGCTGGCGCAGTGGCTGATCGGCGGCAATGCCGGGATCTTCGCGGCCATGGTGGAAAGCATTTTCGCCATGGCCAAGCTGTCGGTGGAGGTGATGGTCCTGCTGTTCGGCACCTTGACCCTGTGGCTGGGCTTTCTGCGTATCGCCGAAAAGGCCGGCATCGTCGATTGGCTGGCCAAGGCCCTCGGCCCGCTGTTCCTGCGCTTGATGCCGGAAGTGCCCGCCGGCCACCCGGCCATTGGCCTGATCACCCTCAACTTCGCCGCCAACGGCCTGGGACTGGACAACGCCGCCACGCCCATCGGCCTCAAGGCCATGCGCGCCCTGCAGGACCTCAACCCCAGCCCGACCATCGCCAGCAATGCGCAGATCCTGTTTCTGGTGCTCAACGCTTCGTCACTGACGCTGTTGCCGGTGACGATCTTCATGTACCGCGCCCAGCAGGGCGCGCCGGACCCGACGCTGGTGTTCCTGCCGATCCTGATCGCCACCACGGGCTCGACCCTGATGGGGCTGCTGTCCGTGGCGTTCATGCAGCGCCTGCGCCTGTGGGATCCGGTGGTGCTGGCCTACCTGATTCCAGGTGCGCTGGCGCTGGGCGGTTTCATGGCTCTGCTGGCGACGCTCTCGGCCACGGCCCTGGCCGGGTTGTCATCGATCCTCGGCAACTTGACGCTGTTTGGCCTGATCATCCTGTTCCTGGTGGTGGGCGCGCTGCGCAAGGTCAAGGTGTATGAAGCCTTCATCGAGGGCGCCAAGGAAGGCTTCGACGTCGCCAAGAACCTGCTGCCGTACCTGGTGGCAATGCTCTGTGCCGTGGGTGTGCTGCGGGCTTCGGGCGCGCTGGATTTCGGCCTGGACGGCATTCGCCACCTGGTGCAGTGGGCCGGCTGGGATACGCGTTTCGTCGATGCCTTGCCGACGGCCATGGTCAAGCCGTTCTCTGGCAGCGCCGCTCGGGCGATGTTGATCGAGACCATGAAGACCTCCGGCGTGGACAGCTTCCCGGCCCTGGTGGCAGCGACCATCCAGGGCAGCACCGAGACCACATTCTACGTGCTGGCGGTGTATTTCGGCGCCGTGGGCATCCAGCGAGCGCGCCATGCCGTGGGCTGCGCGTTGCTGGCCGAACTGGCGGGCGTGCTGTCGGCGATCGGGGTCTGCTACTGGTTCTTTGGCTGAGGCCTTCAGGGCGCCGGCGTTGCGAAGCGCTGACCCTGCTCCAACGTCCAGTTCACCACTTCGGCGGTCAGCCGATCACCAGCCCGGCCAAAACCGTCCACCACCGCTGGCACTTTTGTATCGCCCAGCGGCTGGCGAACTTCAAAACGGCGGCTGGCCAGGATGCGTTGGTCGAACCCGCGCACCAGCAGGGCGTCCAGGCGAATCACCACGCTGGCCGCCGTGCCCTGGTATTCGGTCTGGAACGCTTGCAACTGCCCGCCCAGCTCCAGGTCTGCTTGCAGGTTACTGTCGGCGACGCTCAACAGCCTGACGCGCCCGTCCTGGGCAAAGCCATCGAGCAGGCGGTTGCGCAACAACACCGGGGCTGGGTCGCTCCAGCGCGAGGCCGCATAACTGCTGAACAGATTGCCTTGGGGAATGACCGCGATTTTCGGGCTGTTGAGCACTTCGCTGGCTTGCGGGCTGGCCAGGCGCAACGACCAGTTGACCGCAACGCCAGGGGCACTGGACGCCTGAGTGGCGGGCAGGCGATAGATGTCCGCAGGTTCACTCTTGGGCAGGATCGAACAACCGCCCAGCAGGATAAAGCCGGCCAGCAACAGGGCAGGGCGGACGAGTCGATGGGTCGGCTTCATGGCGTGAACTCCTTGTCCTTGTCGTTACCCAGCAAATAGCCGCTGGGGTTGGCGTCCAGACGCCGGGATATGCCGCGCAGGGCACTGAGGGTTTCGCGTAGCTCGCGCACGGCTGGTGCCAGGGCATTGAGGCCCTGCATGCCGTTGTTCAGCGAGTCGCGGTTGTCGTTCAGCAATTTGTCGAGGGTTGCCGTGCTGCGGGCCAGCGATTGCATGGCCTGCCCGGCACTGCCCACGGCTGCCTTGCCTTGATCGTCGAGCAAGCCATTGGCGTTGCGCATCAACGCCGTGGTCTGTTCCAGCGTGGCGCTGGCCTGTTTGCCGATGGACGCCAGTTGCTGCATGGCCTGGCGAATGTCGCCGCGCTGCTCGGCGATGACCCCAGTGGTTTGCTCCAAGTGTTCGAGGGTGTTGCCCAGGCGTTGGACGTTGTCCGAGGAAAACACCTCGTTGGCGTTGTGCAGCAACAGGTTGATGCTGGTCATCAAGTCATCGCTGTTGTTGAGCAGGCGGGCGATAGGCGAGGGCGCGGCGATGATCACCGGCGGTTCACCGTCGTGCCCCGTCAGCGCCGGGCTCTGGGGCGTGCCGCCGCTGAGCTGGATGATCGAGGTGCCGGTGATGCCGGTCAGGGCCAGCTTGGCCTGGGTGTCCTGCTTGATCGGTGTTTCACCGCTCAAGCGTATCCGCGCCAGCACCCGGCGCGGGTCGTTCGGGTCCAGGCGCAGATTGACGACGTCGCCGACCTTGATGCCGCTGTATTCCACCGAACTGCCCCGGGACAAGCCGCTGACCGCCTCGTTGAACACTACTTCGTAATCCTTGAACTCGCTGTCCACACTGGACTTGGCCAGCCATAGGCCAAACAGCAGGGCGCCGGCCACCACAATGACGGTGAACAGGCCGATCAGCACATGATGGGCTCGGGTTTCCATGTCAAACCTCGTTCGATTGTATAGCGGCCGATAGCGCCGCGCGGCCGCGAGGGCCATGGAAGTATTCGTGAATCCAGGCGTCGTCGGTTTCCGACACCTTGTCGATGACATCGGCCACCAGTACTTTTTTCTGCGCCAGCACCGCCACTCGGTCGGTGATGGTGTAGAGGGTGTCCAGGTCATGGGTGACCAGGAACACACTCAAGCCCAGGGCATCGCGCAGCGTCAGGATCAACTGGTCGAACGCCGCCGCACCGATGGGGTCGAGCCCGGCGGTGGGTTCGTCGAGAAACAGGATGTCCGGGTCCAGGGCCAGCGCCCGGGCCAGGGCGGCGCGCTTGATCATGCCGCCGGACAGCGAAGCGGGGTACTTGTCTGCGGCAGAAAGTGGCAGCCCGGCCAGGGCGAGCTTCACCGCCGCCAGGTGCTCGGCGTCGGCGCGGCTGAGGCCGGCGTGTTCGATCAGCGGCAGGGCGACGTTCTCTGTCACGGTCAGGGACGAAAACAGCGCGCCTTTCTGGAACAGCACGCCAAAGCGCCGCTCCACCCGCGAACGTCGTTCCGGGGGCAGGCTCGGCAAGTCCTCGCCGAACACCCGCACGGAACCCTCGCTGGGCTGGTTCAAGCCGACGATGCTGCGCAACAACACCGATTTGCCGCTGCCGGAACCGCCGACCACGGCGAGAATCTCGCCCCTGTACACATCCAGGTCGAGGTTTTCATGCACACTCTGGCGACCAAAGCGATTGCACAGGCCCCGCACTTGAATCACCGCCTCGGTGGGCGGCCGTAAAGGTTGGCTCACCAGTTCATCTCCATGAAAAACAGCGCGGCCACGGCATCCAGCACGATCACCACGAAAATCGACTGCACCACGCTGGACGTGGTATGGGCTCCGACCGACTCGGCGCTGCCGCTGACCTTGAAGCCTTCCAGGCAGCCCACGGCAGCGATCAGGAAGGCAAAGATCGGCGCCTTGACCATCCCCACCAGGAAATGCTGCACGCCGATGTCCGATTGCAGCAGCGACAGGAACATGGCCGGGGAAATACCCAGCGACAGGGCACACACGACTCCACCGCCGACAATGCCCGAGAGCATGGCCAGGAAGGTCAGCATCGGCAGCGCCACCAACAGCGCCAGCACCCGTGGCACCACCAGCAACTCGACCGGATCGAGGCCAAGGGTGCGGATCGCGTCGATTTCTTCGTTGGCCTTCATCGAGCCGATCTGTGCGGTAAACGCGCTGGCGGTGCGGCCCGCCATGAGGATCGCCGTGAGCAACACACCGAATTCGCGCAGGAATGAGAACGCGACCAGGTCCACGGTAAAGATGCTGGCGCCGAAGTCGGCCAGCACGGTCGCCCCGAGGAACGCCACCACCGCGCCCACCAGGAACGTCAGTAGGGCGACGATGGGGGCTGCGTCCAGGCCGGTCTGTTCGATGTGAACGACCATCGCTGTCATGCGCCAGCGCTTGGGGCGAAACAGGTTGCGGGCCAGGGTTTCCAGGATCAGGCCGACAAAGCCCAGCAGTTGCAGGGTGTCTTGCCAGACTTTGTCCACGGCCCGGCCGATGCGCGTCAGCAACTGTGTCATCACGCTGACCTGGGGCTCTTTCAGCGGCACACAGAAGTCCGTCAGCGAGCAATAGACCGTCTGCAGCAGCGCCCGCTCGGCGGCCGGCAAGCTGCAATCGGGGTGCTCGGCAGTCTTGCCCAGCCGTTCGGAGCCCAGCAACTCCACCAGCAACGAAGCCCCGGCGGTGTCGAGGGCGCCGAGGCCGTTGAGGTCGATCAGAGTGTTTTCGTCGTATTGGCCGCGCAGCGAGTCGCTCAAGCGCTTGAGCTGCGGGTAGTGGGCCAGCGTCCAGTCGCCGCTGACCCATAGCTTCGCCGCAGAGCCGGACGTATCCAGTCGGGCAGTGCCGGTGTGGGATCCTGGGGTCATAAGCTCCATGCTCGTTCGACTTGAACAGCGCTACCTAATAGCACGGCCGCGGTCATTTTGCTTCGGGTGTGGCGGCGCTCACATTGAAACGCAGCACACCGATCATCTGGCCATTTTCCGTCAACACCCGCACCTGCCATTTGCCGGTCGGGTCATCCGGGAAGTTCTGTTTGTGGGTCCAGGCGCGATAGCCTTCCTTGCGTCCGCCATGGATGTCCAGGGCGATGCGGTCGACTTCTTTACCGTTGAACTGCCAGACATGATAAATCCGCTCATCGAGCCCACGCGGCGCGTTGATGGCCGTGTAGGCGTACAAGCCATTGCCGCGAATCTGGGCGGCGCTGACTTCCTTGAGACTGGCGCCCGGCGTGCGGTCCTCCAGTTGGGTGCTGATCGCCACTTCGGTCATCCACAGCGTGGCCGGCGGCACCCAGGAGCGCAGTACCCAGCCGGCGGCGCCAATGCCCAAGGTGATGCACAGGATTGCCAAGGCGTTGCGCACGGTGCGGATCGGGAAGATCGAGGCCAGGCTGGGAAACGACAGCAGCATGGCAATGCCCAGCGCCAGCTTGAAACTCTGGTCGGTGGTCAGGTGCAGGATGACCGGCAACGCGGTGAGCAGGGCGGCGAACAGCGTCAGCGTGTGCAACGCCAGGAACGCCCAGCGTCGCGGTGCCAGCCATTTGTAGTAGAGCGGGTCGGTGATCGAGATCAGCGCCGCGACCGTCAGCAGGCCGGTGAAAATCAGCTGGCTGCTGTTCCAGGTGGTCGTGATGAAGAAAAACGGCAAGACGAAAAACAGGCTCTCCTGGTGAATCATCTGCGTGGCGTAGCGCAACAGCGGCTGGGGTATTTCCCGCTTGAAAATCCGCGTGAACAGCCGGGTCATGCTGTTCTCGACCATCAGCCAGAGCCAGCTCACCAGCATCATGATGGCGATCCAGGTCGCCAGGCCCTGCTGGCGGTCCACCAACATGAAACTGCCGACCCCGGAGATGAAACCACCGAGCGCAATGACCCCTGGATAACGCTTCATCAATTCAAGGATGCGCTGGACGTAGAGCGTCAGGTTTTGCATTCGGTGGTTTCACAGTAAGTCGTAGGAAATATCCCTGACAGAGTATCGTCAGGACATCGATGTGACGAGTGCTCTTGTGGCAAGTGGGATTTGCTGTGGGAGCAAAGCTTGCTCGCGAAACAGGTGCCTCGGTTTCGGAAAGACCGCGTCGCGTCCATCGCGGGCAAGCCTTGCTCCCACACAGCAGACAGATGCCCTCGCCACAAATGTGGGCCGCCACGAATCATTCTTCGTTCGGTCGGGCCCTGCGTCGCACCTGCCACACCACCAACCCGAGCAACAGCAATCCCAGCACACCGCCCAACCCCCACACGAGCTCATCATCACTGAGCAACGGCTTCTCGATACGCAGGTAACCCGGGTCCTTGAGCAGTTCACGCAGGGCCACGTTGGCCTGTTCCAGGCTCACCCCCTGCAAGCGCACGGCCGGGTTGGCGAAGCGGCCGTCTTCATAATCACCCAGGGCGCCCCAATAATAATCGGCCAGGGCACTGTTACCTTGAACCGCCCAGGTCTGATGCGCGATGGCCGCGCGTTTGATGCGCATGAAACTGTCGGGATCGAGGCCATCCTTGAGCAGCGTATTACGCAGCTCCTCGAGCGCCTGTTCCGCTTGGGGTAGATCCTCGCGGGCCAGGTCCGCATTCAGGCTGAAGAAGCCGACGCCGCCGAACACCTCGCGCTCGGTCCACGGCCCGTAGGACAGGCCGCGGGCCAGGCGCAGTTGGCGATAGAGCGCCCAGTCCAGGTAATCCTTGAGCAGGTCGAAGGTTTCGTCATGCTGCTCGTCCAGCACCGGCTCCGGGAACAGCCAATGCAGCTTGGCGCTGTTGCCCACCAGGCCACGGATCAGGTTGCGTTTGGTGACCGCTTTGTAGCGGATCTGCGGCAGTGCCTCGTGCACGCTGGGCTCCACTGGCTCGAATTCGCCAAAGGCGCGTTCCAGGTAGGCCGGCAGCAGTCGGTCGAGATCGCCGACCACGATCAGCGTCATGTTGTTCGGCGCATACCAGTCCTTGCGCACCTGCTTGAGCCGGGCAAGGGTGAGGTGTTCGACCTCGGCCCGTTCCGCGCAGCGCAGGCCCAACTCGACTGCGAGCTGATTGCTGGCCTTGTGGCCCAGGTCCTGATGATCGAGCCAGCGTTGCAGATGGGTGTAGTGGCCGCCGTCTTCGCGTTCCACCACCCGCTTGGCCGCCTCCAGGGCTTTTTCATCGAGGCGGGTGCGGGTCAACAACGCCAGTAGCAGGTCCAGGACTTTGCGTTGGTTGCGCGCCGGCGCTTCGATGACAAACGTGGTGTCGGCGTTGCTGGTGAAGGCGTTCCACTCGCCACCCAAGGCCTGCATGCGCTCCTCCAGGCCGCCTTCGCCACTCTCGTCGACGCCGCTGAACAGCAGGTGCTCGAGCAGATGGGGCAGTTCCTTGTCGGCGCAACTGAAGTCGTCCAGGCCCACGCCGACCACCAGGCGGATCGCCACATGCCCGCGCTCGGTGCCGGGCTTGAGCATCAGTTGCATGCCGTTGGGCAACGTATAACCTTCGACCTGGAACCGGTCCAGGGCAACCACGGGCAATGAGCCGAGCAAAAGAAAGGCGAGCAACAGACAACGCATAAGGGCTTCCTGGCGGCTGAGTGGAGATCCATGGTGCCGGGCAGGCCATCATCGGCGGATCGTCGCCCGGGGTCGGCTCGCTCCTCCTATCGAATCTATGGGGTTTCATGACAGCGGGAGCAGGCGGGCCGGTGAACGGTTTCAGGCCCGAGCCATTGTTACTGACTGACCAACGCGCCAGTCGTTCACGGCGAATGGGTAATGTCGCTAATTTCATCCGCCGCCAGCGCGCCGATCTCGGACGTCTCCAGCACCACATAGGCGCTGCCGCAAAACAGCGAATTGAGGCGTCTCATGTCGGCGATCAGCTCCAGGTGCAGGGAACTGGTCTCCAGGCTTTGCACGACCTTGCGCTGCAGGCGGCTGACATGGGCATGGGCCATTCGCCGTTCCTGCGCCCGAAAGCGCCGTTTCTCACGCAGCAACTGGCGGGCGCTTTCCCGATCGGCACTGAGGAACACCGACAGGCCCAGCCGCAGGTTGGCGATCAAGTGGCTGTGCAGCCCGGCCAGCTCCTCCAGGCCTACCTCGGAAAACGAGCGCCGTTGCAAGGTCTTCTGCTGCTGGACCTTGCGCAACATGCGCTCGATGAGATCGCTGGCCAGCTTGAGGTTGATCGCCAGCTCGATGATTTCCGCCCAGCGACGGCTGTCCTGTTCACTGAGGTCCTCGCGGGGCATTTGCGCCATGTACAACTTGATGGCGCTGCACAACGCCTCAATGTCGTCACTCATGCGCCGTACTTCCTGGGTGACCGCGGTCTGCTCGCCGCGCAGCACGTCGAGCATGGCTTCGAGCATGTTTTCAATCAGGTCGCCGATGCGCAGGGTTTCCCGGGCGGCGTTCGCCAGCGCCAGGCTTGGCGTGGCGAGGGCCGCGAGGTCCAGATGCCGGGGCGTGGCCGTGCCGTTGGTGTTCGGACGTTCCGGCAGCAACCATGTGCAGAGCCTGGCCATCGGCGCGACGCTGGGCAGCAGCACCAGGCAGCGCACGGCGTTATAGAGCAGATGGAAACCGATGACCGTTTCCTGAGGGCTGAAATCCAGGCCGTCCAGCCAGCCCACCAGCGGATCGAGCACTGGAATGATCAGCAACAGCCCGATCAGCTTGTACAACAGGCTGCCCAGCGCCACCTGGCGCCCGGCGGTGTTCTGCATGCTGGTACTGAGGAATGCCAGGACGCCGCTGCCGATGTTGGCGCCGATCACCAGGCCGATGGCCACTGGCAGGCTGATCACCGCGGCGCCGGCCAATGTCGCGGTCAACAGTACGGCGGCCAGGCTGGAATAGGAGATCATCGCGAACAGCGCACCGACCAAGGCATCGAGCAGGATGTCGCCGGTCAGCGAGGCGAAGATCACTTTCACGCCCTGGGCATGGGTGATGGGAGCGGCGGCTTCGACGATCAATTGCAGGGCCAGGATGATCAGGCCCAGGCCGATGCCGACCCGGCCCATTTGCCCGACGCGGGTCTGTTTGCGCGACAGGAAAAATATCACCCCGAGGAAAATCAGCAGCGGCGACAGCCACGACAGGTCGAGGGTCAGCACCCGTGCCATCAGCGCGGTGCCGACATCGGCGCCCAGCATCGTCGCCAGGGCCGGGGTCAGCGCCATCAGGCCCTGGCCGACGAACGAGGTGACGAGCATGGCCGTGGCGTTGCTGCTCTGGACCATGGCCGTGACCATGATGCCGGCGACAAACGCCAGCCAGCGCCGGGACATGTTCTGGCCGATGACATGGCGCAGGTTCGAGCCATAGACCCGCAAGATGCCGGTACGCACGATATGCGTGCCCCAGATCAGCAGGGCCACGGCGGAGAGCAAATTCAGCAGGGTCAGCATGAGAAGCCCCCTGTTAGCGTCCCAAAGGGACAAATTGACGATGCCACATTCTTCTTTCTTGTACTTAAGCTGTAGTTGCCGAATGGTTCGAGCGCCAGCATTGCACAGCTAAAGATGGCTTTGAAACAAAACTGTCATAAAAAACCATTCACCAAAGACACCATGAAACCCTGTGGGAGCGAGCCTGCTCGCGATAGCGGTCTGTTAGCCAATGAAGATATTGAATGTTGCGGCCTCATCGCGAGCAGGCTCGCTCCCACAGGTTTTGCATCCGGTTACCTTCCGGCAGGCATGAAAAAGGGGCTCGAAAGCCCCTTCATTCATTGCCCCGCAACCCTTACTGGCCCGGAACATCCTTACGCAGTTTCACCGGATCCTGCTGCTTGCGCTTGCGGGCAATCGCCGTGCGCATCTTGATGTTGATCGCTTCCACCGCCAGGGAGAAGGCCATGGCGAAGTAGACGTAGCCTTTCGGCACGTGCACGTCGAACGATTCGGCGATCAGCACGGTACCGACCACCAGCAGGAACGACAGCGCCAGCATTTTCAGCGACGGGTGCTTGTCGATGAACTCACTGATGGTGGCCGAGGCCAGCATCATCACCAGCACGGCAACGATGATCGCTGCCACCATCACCGGTACATGGGAAACCATGCCGACGGCGGTAATGACCGAGTCCAGGGAGAACACGATGTCGATGATCGCGATCTGGATGATGGTGTAGATGAAATTGCCGCCCTTGCCCGCAGGCTCGTCGTTGGTTTCATCTTCGCCTTCCAGCGCGTGGTACATCTCCTGGGAGCTTTTCCACAGCAGGAACAGGCCACCGAAGAACAGGATCAGGTCACGACCGGAGATACCCTGGCCGAACACTTCGAACAAGTCGGCGGTCAGGCGCATGACCCAGGTGATGGACAGCAGCAACAGGATCCGCGTGACCATGGCCAGCGCCAGGCCGAAGATCCGGGTGCGCGCCTGCATGTGCTTGGGCATGCGGCTGACCAGGATCGAGATCATGATGATGTTGTCGATACCCAGGACAATTTCCAGGGCGGTCAGGGTAAAGAAGGCAACCCAGATTTCCGGGTTGGTCAGCCATTCCATGTGAGTTCCTTTGAGCGAGTGTTAAACCACGACGCCAGCGATGAGCTGGCGGCGTAGTCGTTTGATGCCGTTACAGTTACAGAGTGCTGAACAGCGGGAAAGTCCCCAACAGCAATGCCGCAACCAGTATGCACAGGCAGACCAGTACTGCCCACTTCAGGGTGAAACGTTGGTGATCGCCGAACTCGATCCCGGCCAGCGCTACCAGCAGGTAGGTCGATGGTACGAGCGGGCTCAGCAGATGGACCGGTTGGCCGACGATCGAGGCCCGGGCCATTTCCACCGCGGTGATGCCGTAGTGGCTGGCCGCTTCGGAGAGCACTGGCAACACACCATAGTAAAACGCGTCGTTCGACATGAAGAACGTGAATGGCATGCTTACCAGCGCCGTGATCACCGCCAGGTACGGGCCGAGGAAATCAGGGATCACCGCCAGCAGGCTTTTCGACATGGCATCGACCATGCCGGTGCCGGACAGGATACCAGTGAAAATACCTGCCGCGAAAATCAGACTGACCACCGACAACACGCTGCCGGCATGAGCCGCGACGCGATCCTTCTGCTGTTGCAGGCAAGGGTAGTTGACGATCATCGCGATACTGAACGCCACCATGAACAGCACGGGGAGCGGCAGGAGGCCGGCGATCAGGGTGCACATCAACGCCAGGGTCAACAGGCCGTTGAACCAGATCAGTTTTGGACGGCGAGCATCCGGGAACTGCGAAACGCTGATCTCGCTGTGATCGATCTCGTCGCCGACCAGGTGCAATTCACCCAGGCGCGCCCGTTCACGCTTGCCGTAGAAGTAGGCAATGACCAGGATCGCCACCACGCCGGCGGCCATCGCAGGAATCATCGGCACGAAGATATCGGACGGGTCCACGTGCAGCGCACTGGCCGCGCGGGCCGTCGGGCCGCCCCACGGGGTCATGTTCATCACGCCACCGGCAAGGATGATCAGGCCAGCCATGATGCGCGGGCTCATGCCGATGCGGCTGTAGAGCGGCAGCATCGCTGCGACGCAGATCATGTAAGTGGTCGCGCCGTCACCATCGAGGGAAACGACGAGCGCCAGGACGGCGGTACCGACCGAAACTTTCAACGGGTCGCCCTTGACCAGCTTGAGGATCTTGCGCACGGCCGGGTCGAACAGGCCGGAGTCGATCATCAGGGCAAAATACAGAATCGCGAACATCAGCATCACCCCGGTCGGGGCGAGCTTGGTGATGCCTTCGAGCATCATCGGGCCGATCTTCGGCGCAAAACCACCGAACAGGGCGAACAGGATCGGGATGATGATCAAGGCGATCAGCGCGGACAGGCGCTTGGTCATGATCAGGAACATGAACGTGATGACCATGGCGAAGCCAAGGAAAGTCAGCATAGGAAATACTCCAGGCGTGGCGCGGCGGGCAAAGGCGAACCGGATGGGTCAGCGCAGGATGCAGGGCTCGGGACGGACGGATGGAGTGGGTGCAGCGGGACGGGTAGCAGCGGACATCAGAATCACCATTGTTGTTGTAAAGGGGCCGAACGAGCCTTTGGAGCTCGCCTCTGGCCACCGGTCTTTTGCCGGTAGTGGGGGCGATCCTAATCGCGCAAGCTTTCAGCCAGCTTTCGCCGCAGACAATGGAGTTTTTCTGTGAGGGGCGAGGTTTACTTGTGGGAGCAAAGCTTGCTCGCGATAAAAACGCCGCAGCTCTCAAGCGGGAATGCGTCAACTTCATCGCGAGCAAGCTTTGCTCCCACAGAAAATCGGTGCGCCACCGGTCAATCAAAATGCTGAAAGATTCAACGGCCGCACCGCGCCCATCCAGATCGCGTGCTCGGTGTGGTCCATCAAGTCATCGCCTGTATCCGGGTGCATGAAAATCACCAACCCCTTGCGATTGAGAGCCAGCCACGGCAGGACCACGCCGATGTACTGCGGATCGAACGCCAGCTGACAGCTCCAGTCCGGGTGCGGGCCGACCGGGCGTTGGTGGACGCGGCCCATTTTCAGCGGGAACAGCTGCGCTGCTTCCTCGCACAGGGCCCGCGCCTGATCGAGGGTATTGGCGTCGAAATACACGTGGGCGTGGTAGCCCTTGATCCGCTGCATCTGTCACTCCTTGAAAAAGAGGCCGAACCCTCGCCGTTTTCCGCGGGTCAGAGGCCTTATACGCGGAAAAAAAGGAAAAACAGCCATGAAAAACGCCGAAACCCCGGTCATCAAAGTGGTGCTCTATGGTGCCATGAGTAGTCTCGGCAGTGCGTTGATGGCTGAAATGCTACGGCGCCAGCACGAAGTCATCGCCATTCTCGACGATCTCACCGCCCTGGCTCCACGCCCGGGCTTGCGGACCAAGACCGGTGATCTTTTCGACCCCGAGCGGGTCAAGCAGAGTGTGGCCGGCGCCAGTGCCGTGGTGTGTCTGTTGAATGCGCCAGGGTTGCCGATGAACAGCGAACAAGTGGAGCGCACATTGATTCCCGGCCCCGTAGAGCAAGTATTGGCCGTGGATTCACTGATCGCCGGTATGCAGGCGGTGAATATTCCTCGGCTGTTCCTGGTGGGTGACTTCGCCGTGCTCGACGAAGAGCTGACGGATGACGATTTGCAGCGCCATGCCGCCGAAGAAGTACTCGATGCGTTGAAGAACAGCACCTTGCAGTGGACCTTGATCAATGCGCCTTACGCCGCGCCAGGCTTGGGCATCGAGCATTTCAGCCAAGTCAGTACGAGCCTGGAGCCTGGAATGGCCGAATCCCTGGAGCGGCTCAACCGGGTGGCGGTCGGCATCGCCGATGAGCTGCATCTGAACTTGCATGTGGGCGAGCACGTCAGCTTTGTCGCGGCCGTGTAGGCGCGTTAAACGGCAATGGAAGGCAGCGGCAAGCCCGTCAGCGACTCGGCACTGTTGGCCTGTTCTTCCATCAGCCAATCCACGAATTGCCTGATCAATACGCCGCGCCGTTTACGCTGGGGCAAGACCACGTAATACCCCAGCCGCGACAGCACCGTTTCAGCGATCGGACGACACAGCAGCCCCTGTGCCAATAAGTTATCCACAAGGTGACGCCAGCCGATGGCCACGCCCTGGCCGCCAATCGCCGCCTGGATCAGCAATGTGTAGTTGTCGAAGCGCAACTGCCCTGGCGCCGGCGGCGAAGTGATGCCCAGCTCGCGAAATACGCCACTCCAGTCGAACCAGCTACTGCTGTTACCCGCGCGCAGGTGCAGCAACGGAAATTCCGCCAAGTCCTGGGCGGGCAAGGGCAGGGGGCGTTCCTTGAGTAGCAGCGGGCTGCACACGGGAAAGACTTCTTCGCTGAATAGCCAGCGACTTTCGCCTTGTTTGAAGCGACCATCGCCGAATAGCACGGCAACGTCGATATCGGTCCGGAGCATGTTGTGGTTGCGCTCGCTGGTCACCAGGCTGACGTCCACCTGCGGGTTGGCCGCGTGAAAGCGATGCAGGCGCGGCATCAGCCAATAGGCGGCGAACGCGAAGTCCGTGGCGACTTGCAGCACTTCGTGTTGATGTTGGGCGGTGATCGCGCTCAACCCGGCATCGATGCTCTGCAAGCCGGCCTGTACCTGCTCGAACAGGATCGTCCCGGCCTCGGTCAGTTCGATGCCGCGGTAGATGCGGTCGAACAGCCGCGTACCCAGTTGCTCTTCCAGGCGTTTGATCTGTTGGCTGATGGCCGGTTGCGTGGTGCCCAGCTCAATCGCCGCCGCCGTGAAGCTTTGCTGGCGCGCCGCGGCTTCAAAGGCGCGGAACAGTTCCAGAGACAGGTCACCCAGGGCGTCATACATAAGCTGTGCTTATCCTAGTCATTATCCTGTATGGGCTTTACCCCAAAACCCGGGGGCTACATGCTCAATCGCAGCAATGTCGCATAACTGCCTACTATGGAATGCCGCGAATACATGAAGCGCAAGAACATTCTTTTCATCATGGCCGATCAAATGGCCGCGCCAATGTTGCCGATCTACGGTCCTTCGCCGATCAAGCTGCCGAACCTGTCGCGTCTGGCCGCCGAGGGCGTGGTGTTCGATGCGGCCTATTGCAACAGCCCGCTGTGCGCCCCGTCGCGTTTTACCCTGGTGAGCGGCCAATTGCCGAGCAAGATCGGTGCGTACGACAACGCGGCGGATTTCCCGGCGGACGTGCCGACCTACGCCCATTACCTGCGGCGCCTTGGCTATCGCACGGCGCTGTCCGGCAAGATGCACTTTTGCGGGCCGGACCAGTTGCACGGCTACGAAGAGCGCTTGACCAGTGACATTTACCCGGCCGACTACGGCTGGGCGGTGAACTGGGACGAGCCGGATGTGCGGCCGAGTTGGTACCACAACATGTCGTCGGTGTTGCAGGCCGGGCCGTGCGTGCGCACCAACCAGCTGGATTTCGATGAAGAAGTGGTGTTCAAGGCCCAGCAGTACCTGTTCGACCACATCCGCGAGGACGGTGACCAGCCGTTTTGCCTCACCGTATCGATGACCCACCCACACGACCCGTACACGATTCCCAAGGCGTTCTGGGATTTGTATGACGACAACGACATCCCTTTGCCGCAGACCCCGGCGCAAACAGAACTCGATCCACATTCCCAGCGACTGCTGAAGGTCTATGACCTGTGGGACAAGCCACTGCCTGTGGATAAGATTCGTGATGCCCGTCGTGCCTACTTCGGCGCCTGCAGCTACATCGACAGCAACGTCGGCAAACTCCTGCAAACCCTGGAAGACACCGGTTTGCTGGACGACACCATCATCGTGTTCTCCGGCGATCATGGGGACATGCTCGGCGAAAAGGGCCTCTGGTACAAAATGCACTGGTTCGAAATGGCTGCCCGCGTACCGTTGCTGATCAGTGCGCCGGGGCAGTTCGCCAGCGGCCGGGTGAGCGCAGCCGTGTCCACCGCCGACTTGCTGCCGACCCTGGTGGAGCTGGCCGGCGGCACGCTGGAGCCGGGCTTGCCGCTGGATGGCCGCTCACTGGTGCCGCATCTGCAAGGGCAGGGCGGGCATGACGAAGTCTTCGGTGAATACATGGCCGAAGGCACCATCGGCCCATTGATGATGATCCGCCGCGGCCCGTGGAAATTCATCTACAGCGAAGATGACCCATGCCTGCTGTTCGACGTGCGCAAAGACCCGAAGGAACTGGAAAATCTCAGCCAATCCCCCGAGCATCAATCCGTGTTCGCCGATTTTCTCGCCGAGGCGCGCGCCAAATGGGACATTCCGACGATTCACCAACAGGTGCTCGCCAGCCAGCGCCGCCGCCGTTTCGTCGCCCAGGCGCTGACCCTGGGCAAACTCAAGAGCTGGGACCACCAGCCGCTGGTGGACGCCAGCCAGCAGTACATGCGTAACCACATCGACCTCGACGATCTGGAGCGCAAGGCCCGTTATCCACAACCCTGCCAAAACCAATAACGTAAGGGGCAAACACATGCAAAAGTTATCCACAGTACTGACCGCCGGGCTGTTGGCGTTGAGCAGTGTTTCGGCGTGGGCCGAGCAAAGCTGCGAAACCGTGAAGATGGCTGACCCGGGCTGGAGCGACATCGCCGCGACCAATGCCATCACCGGTTTCCTGCTGGACGGGATGGGCTACAAGGCCAAGGTCGACACCCTTGCGGTGCCCATCACCTTCGGTGGCCTCAAGGACGGCCAGGTGGATGTGTTCCTGGGTAACTGGATGCCGGCGCAGCAGGGCTTCTACGACAAGTTCGTGGCCAATGGCGATGTCACGCAATTGGCCAAGAACCTGGACGGTACGGAATTCACCCTGGCGGTACCGGACTATGTCTGGGACGCGGGTGTGCATAACTTTGCCGACTTGAATAAATTTGCCGACAAGTTCGAGAAGAAGATCTACGGCATCGGTTCCGGCGCCCCGGCCAACCTTTCCCTGAAAGAAATCATCAAGACCAATGACTTCGGCATGGGCGAATGGAAACTGGTGGAATCCAGCGAACAGGCGATGCTGGCGGAAGTTTCCCGGGCCGTGAAAAAACAGAAGTTCGTGACCTTCCTCGGCTGGACCCCGCACCCGATGAACGTGCAACTGAAAATGCACTACCTCAAGGGTGGCGAGAAGTACTTCGGCGACACCGGTAGCGTCTATACCTTGACCCGCAAGGGTTATGCACAGGCCTGTCCGAACGTTGGCAAGCTGTTGACCAACCTGAGCTTCACCCAGGAAATGGAAAACAGCATCATGTCCGAGGTGGTGAACAACAAAGTCAGCAACGCCGATGCGGCCAAGGCCTGGATCAAGGCGAATCCGGCGGTGCTGGATAAGTGGCTGGACGGCGTGAAGACGGTGGACGGCAAGGATGCGTTGGCGGCGGTGAAGGCCAAGCTCTAGGCATAATCGCGAGCCGCTTTTGTGGCGAGGGAGCTTGCTCCCGCTGAACTGCGCAGCGGTCCCATTTTTTGCGGCCGCTGCGCGACCGAGCGGGAGCAAGCTCCCTCGCCACATTGGTTCACCTGATACTCTTGCGCCAAACCCCATCCTTGAGGCCCCATGGCAATCCCCACGCGCCGTTCACTCTTGCCTTTCCTGAACTGGCTGCCCCGGCAGACCCGTGCCAGTGTCGGCCGTGACCTGATCGTTGGCCTCAGCGGCGCGATTCTCGCGTTGCCGCAATCCATCGCCTACGCCCTGATTGCCGGTTTGCCACCTGAATACGGCTTGTACGCGGCGATTGTCCCGGTGTTGATCGCTTGCTTGTGGGGCTCGTCCTGGCACCTGATCTGCGGTCCTACGGCGGCGATTTCCATCGTCCTGTATGCCAGCGTCAGCCCTCTGGCCGTGCCCGCCACTGATGACTACGTGACCTTGATCCTGTTACTGACAGTGTTGGCCGGTATTTTCCAATGGCTGCTGGGGCTGTTGCGGTTCGGTGCGTTGGTGAATTTCGTCTCCCACTCAGTGGTGCTGGGGTTCACCCTGGGGGCGGCGGTGGTGATTGCGCTGGGGCAGTTGCCGAACCTGCTGGGTCTCGACCTGCCGAACGAAGCCACGGCGTTGAAAGGCCTGCTGATGTTGCTCAGCCACATCGAGGCTGTGGATAAGCCGTCGTTGCTGCTGGGAATCGGCACTTTGGTGCTGGGCGTGGTGCTCAAGCGTTTGCTGCCACGTTGGCCGAGCCTGTTGATAACCTTGGTCATCAGCAGCCTGGTGGTCTGGCTGTGGCCGGCGATGTTCGGGCATGTGGCGCTGGTCAGTGCCTTTGCCGGGCGCCTGCCACCTTTCACGCCGCTGCCGCTGGACCTGGAGTTGATCCTGCGCCTGCTGCCCGGTGCGGTCGCGGTGGGCATGCTCGGGTTGGTCACCAGTCTGTCCATCGCCCGCTCGTTGTCGGTGCGTTCCGGGCAGTTGCTCGATGCGAATCAGGAGGTGAGGGCGCAGGGGCTTTCCAACATCGTTGGCGGATTTTTCTCCGGGTCATTGTCAGCCGGTTCCTTTACCCGTTCCGGCCTCAGCTATGAAGCCGGGGCCTGCTCGCCGTTGGCCGGGGTGTTCTCGGCCTTGTGGGTGGCGTTGTTTGCGGTCGCCGGGGCGAATCTGATCGCGCACATCCCGATTCCAGCCATGGCCGGCAGCATTCTGTTGATCGCCTGGGGGCTGGTGGACCATCGCGGCCTCCGCGCGTTGTACCGGGTCAGCCGTGCCGAATTCGTGGTGATGAGCCTGACCTGCCTGGCCACGTTGCTGCTGGAGCTGCAAACCGCCATCTATGCCGGCGTGTTGGCCTCGCTGTTCTTTTACCTCAAGCGCACCTCGCAGCCGCGAGTGCAGCATTTTCGCGAAGGGGAAGCGGAGATCCTGCGGGTCGGCGGCTCGATCTTTTTCGGGGCCAGCCATTACCTGCAAGCGCGCCTGCAACGGTTGCAGGCGCAGCGGGTGGTCATCGATGCCCAGCAGATCAACTTCATCGATTATTCCGGGGTGGAAATGCTCCATCAGGAAGCCCGGCGCCTGCTTAGCCAAGGGCGTAGCCTGACCTTGCGCATGGCCCGGCCCCAGGTGGTGGAGGAGTTGCTGAAGTTGGAGGGGGCGCAGAAGTGCCCGATTCACTTTGAGGACTGATCAGGCTCAGGCACACAAAACTTGGTGCAAGAGGACTTGTGGGAGCAAAGCTTGCTCGCGATGAATACGACGCGGTCTTTTGGAAACCGAGGCGCCTGCGTCGCGAGCAAGCTTTGCTCCCACAACAGCTTAAAGTGCCAACTGGCGGCGCAGCTCGGCCAGCACCGGCGCAGTGTCCGGGCGAACCCCGCGCCACAGGTAGAAGGCTTCGCCGGCCTGTTCGGCCAACATGCCCAGGCCATCCATCGCCACCGTCGCACCGTGTTCGCTGGCCCAACGGCAGAATGAGGTCGGTTCCTTGCCATACATCATGTCGTAGCAAACCGTCTTGCCCGGCTCGATCAAGCTTGTGGCAATCGGCGGCACGTCCCCCGACAGGCTTGCGGAGGTGGCATTGATGATCAGGTCCACCGGCTCTTGCAGCCAATCGAAGCCACTGGCCGAGACCGGGCCCAGGTCGGCGAACAACTCGGCCAGCAATTCGGCTTTTTCCACCGTGCGATTGGCGATGATCACCGAGGCCGGCGCTTCGGCCAGCAGGGGTTCCAGGGCGCCACGCACCGCACCGCCGGCGCCCAGCAACAGGATGCGCTTGCCCTTGAGGCTGAAGCCGGCGTTGACGGTCAGGTCCCGGACCAGCCCGGCGCCGTCGGTGTTGTCCCCCAGCAGGCGGCCGTCAGCCAGTTTGCTCAACGTATTGACCGCCCCGGCCCGCTGGGCGCGTTCGGTCAGGCTGTCGGCCAGGCGGAAGGCGTCCTCCTTGAACGGCACCGTGACATTTGCCCCACGACCTTCGCGGAAAAATTCCCGGGCGCAGCCGGCGAAATCCTCCAGGGGCGCCAGTAGCGTGCTGTAGTCCAGGGTTTGTCCGGTCTGCTCGGCAAACAGGCGATGGATCAACGGCGACTTGCTGTGGCCGATCGGGTTACCCATTACAACGTAGCGGTCCATGGATAATCCTCGTTCAGGCCGTCGCCAGCCAATCGCGATCCTGCAGGAAATACTCGGTCAGCCGCGCTTCTTCGCTGCCCGGCTCGGCTTTCCAGTCATAGCCCCAGCGCACTTGCGGCGGCAGCGACATCAGGATCGATTCGGTACGCCCGCCCGATTGCAGCCCGAACAGGGTGCCGCGGTCGTAGACCAGGTTGAATTCCACGTAGCGTCCACGGCGAAACTCCTGGAACTCCCGCTGTTTGGCGGTGAACGTGTCGTGCTTGCGGCGGCGCACGATCGGCAGGTACGCCTCGATGTAGGCGTCGCCGATGGCGCGAATGAAGGCGAAGCAGGTGTCGAAACCCCACTCGTTCAGGTCATCGAAAAACAGGCCGCCAATGCCCCGGGGCTCGTTGCGATGCTTGAGGTGGAAGTAGCTGTCGCACCAGGCCTTGTAGCGCGGATACACCTCGGGGCCGAACGGCGCGCAGGCCTGCTCGGCGACACGGTGCCAATGGACGCAGTCTTCTTCCACGCCGTAGTACGGCGTCAGGTCGAAGCCGCCGCCAAACCACCAGACCGGCTCTTCGCCTTCCTTTTCGGCGATGAAGAACCGCACGTTGGCGTGGGAGGTCGGCACATGGGGGTTGTGTGGGTGGATCACCAGCGACACGCCCAGGGCTTCGAAGCCGCGCCCGGCCAGTTCCGGCCGATGGGCGCTGGCCGAGGGGGGCAGGCCACTGCCGAAGACGTGGGAAAAGTTGACGCCGCCCTTTTCGATCACCGTGCCGTTTTCGATCACGCGCGTGCGACCGCCACCACCGGCTGGCCGGGTCCAGGCATCTTCGACGAAGCGAGTGCCGCCGTCCTCGGTTTCCAGGGCGGTGCAGATACGGTCTTGCAAGTCGAGCAGGTAGGCTTTCACGGCCTCGGTGCGAGTGGACATGACATCACCTTGTTCAGGGCTACGCTACGCGGCGTATAGCGGGCCGGGGGCAAATGGGCGCACAGGATACCACCGCACTTGCCGACACCACAGTTGACGACGGTCAAGCTTAGGAGTCCGATAGAAGGCTTGGTTAAAAGTCCCGCGACAAGGAGAAAGTGAAGATGGCCAAACGTATCCAGTTCAGTTCCCACGGCGGTCCCGAAGTGCTCGAGTACGTCGGCTACCAGCCTGCCGAGCCGGGCCCGCAGCAGGTGCGCGTCAACAACAAGGCGATCGGCCTGAATTTCATCGACACCTACTACCGCAGCGGTCTTTATCCGCCGCCAGCGTTGCCGTCGGGCCTGGGTGCCGAGGGCGCGGGGGTGGTCGAGGCGGTCGGTTCAGATGTCACGCGGTTCAAGGTCGGCGACCGGGTGGCGTACGGCAGCGGCCCACTGGGGGCCTACAGCGAGGTGCATGTGTTGCCCGAGGCCAACCTGGTGCACCTGCCCGAATCCATCAGTTTCGAACAGGCCGCTGGCGTGATGCTCAAGGGCCTGACCGTGCAATACCTGTTGCGCCAGACCTATGAACTCCAGGGCGGCGAAACCATCCTGTTCCACGCCGCCGCCGGTGGCGTGGGGTCCTTGGCCTGCCAGTGGGCCAAGGCCCTGGGCGTGAAGCTGATCGGCACCGTCAGTTCGCCGGAAAAAGCCGCCATCGCCAAAGCCCATGGCGCCTGGGAAACCATCGACTACAGCAAGGAAAACGTCGTACAGCGGGTGCTGGAGCTGACTGATGGCAAGAAAGTGCCCGTGGTGTACGACGGAGTGGGCAAGGACACCTGGCTGACCTCCCTGGACTGCGTATCTCCCCGGGGCCTGGTGGTGAGCTTCGGCAATGCCTCGGGGGCGGTGGAAGGGGTGAACCTGGGGATTCTCTCGGCCAAGGGCTCGCTGTACGTCACCCGCCCGACCCTGGCGACTTACGCCAACAACGCCGAAAACCTGCAACGCATGGCCGATGAGCTGTTCGGGATGATCAATAGCGGCAAGATCAAGGTGGACATCAACCAGCGTTATCCACTGGCGGAAGCGGCCAAGGCTCATACCGAGTTGTCGGCACGGCGCACGACCGGGTCGACCATTCTCCTGCCCTGAAATTCGGTGATCCTGGATTGAAAAACCTGTGGGAGCGAGCCTGCTCGCGATGGCGGTGGATCAGCCAACATCAATGCTGGCTGACCTGACGCCATCGCGAGCAGGCTCGCTCCCACACTCGGTCTGTGGTGTTCATAAATGCTGTGTTCACCACAAAACCTTTGTGGGAGCGGGCTTGCTCGCGAAAGCGGTGGGTCAGCTTGCATCAATGTTGGATGTGCCGGCGCCTTCGCGAGCAAGCCCGCTCCCACTGGGATCTGTGTCGAAGAGGGGATGTGTGTTCGCGCCTAGTCCGGCCGCACCACTTTGCCGGTCGCCAGGTCACGAATCACGCTGGGGTTCTTGCGCCCGCCCAGGTTGCCGCCCAACACCAGGTCGATCTGCCCGCGAAAATACTGCTCGACGCGAATCCGCGTGCGCGCCGCCGGGCGCCCTTGCGGGTTGGCCGAGGTGGACACCAGCGGGCCCACCAGTGAGCACAAATCACGCACGGTAGGATGATCGCTGACCCGCAGCGCGACGGTGTCGTGCACCCCGGTGATCCATTCCGGCAACAGGTTCTGGTGCGGCACCAGCCAGGTATTGGGCCCGGGCCAGGTGCTGGCCATGCGGTCCATCCAGGTTTCGGGGAAGTCTTCGAACAGAAAGTCGAACTGGTGGATGTTGTCCGCCACCAGGATCAGCCCCTTGTCGGGCAGCCGCGACTTGATCGCCAGCAGGCGTTCCACCGCCTCCTCGTTCCACGGGTCGCAGCCCAGGCCCCATACCGCTTCGGTTGGATAGGCAATCACCGCCCCGGCGCGAATTTCTCGCGCGGCTTGTTGCACACGCCAACTGTTGACCATGAAAGATTCTCCCGCAACGCAAATAAGGCTGTGGGCAGTTTACCGATCTTCCTCATAAAACCTAGCGCGCGAACCAGCGTCCGTTGTCGCAGGTGGCGCGTCCTTCCATTTCCAGCTCGGTCAGCGCCGCCAGCACCTTGGGCAAACCCCAACCGCTGGCGTCGGCCAACGCCTCGCTGCTCAGCGGCGCGGCATGCAGCAGGCGTAGCAGCGGATGGGTCACCGGCTCAGGCATCGCAGCCAACGGCAACTGCTGCCAACCGCGCAGCGCCTCAAGAATGTGCTCGACGGTTTCCACCAGTGCCGCACCGTCGCGGATCAACTGATGGCAGCCTCGGGCCCCGGGGTGATGGATCGATCCAGGGATGGCGTACACCTCGCGGCCCTGTTCCGCCGCCAGTCGGGCGGTGATCAGCGAGCCGCTGGCGACACTGGCCTCGACCACCAGCACACCCAGGGACAAACCGCTGATGATCCGGTTGCGACGCGGAAAGTTGCTGGCATGGGGCGCGGCGTCCAACGGGAACTCCGACACTACCGCGCTGCCTTGGGCAATCATCGCGTCCGCCAGCCGACGATTGCGCTGTGGATAAAAATTTTCCAGGCCGGTGCCCAGCACCCCGACGGTGCGCCCGCCCACATCCAGCGCCGCCTGATGAGCCGCCGCATCAATGCCCAGGGCCAAGCCGCTGGTGATGACGAAACCGGCCCCGGCCAGGCTTCGGGAAAACGCCGCCGCGGTGTCCATGCCTGGCCGCGATGCCCGGCGACTGCCGACCATCGCCAGCTGGGGTTTTTCCAGAATGGTGGCATCGCCAGCGACGAACAGCAGTGGCGGCGCGTGGCTGATTTGCGCCAGCAGCGCCGGGTAGTCGGGTTGGTCCCACATCAGTAAATGCTGGCCCGCGCGCTCTAGCCAGGCCAATGCGTGGGCGGCGCCGTCACGCACATCCGGGCTGCGCCGGGCCTCGGCGCAGGCCAGCGGCAAGCCCAATGCGCGCCAGGCGCTGGCCGGCGCACTGATGGCCTTGGACGCCGAGCCGAAGGCCTCCATCAGGGTCATGAACCGCTTGGGTCCCAGTTCCGGCAAGCGGTGAAGGCGTAGCCGGGCCTCCAGTTCCGCAGGGGAAACCGGAGCAGATTCAGGTAATGACATGCGATCATCCTTGACCGTTATAAGCCCCGTACAAACGGGAACAAGCTGTGGATAACTCTGTTGGTAACTTGTGAGACCCGTTATGGATTACGGACCTTGTCGAGCACTGCCAACGAGCGCGAGGCGTACAGCACCAGGCCGTAGCTGAGCTTGTCGTAGGTGCGGAACACCATCAGCAGGCCAGCCCGCTCATCGGGGATTTTCACCGACTCGCCGGTGATGCGGTCGCGTACGGTTTCACCGGTCTTCATCACCGCCAGCACATTGCCTTCGGTCAGACCGTCACGGCGGCCCTTGTTCAGGGTAACCACGTCCAGCGCGCCGATCTGGGTCACGCCCCGGGGCACGTCCAGGATCAACCCGCTGATGTCCGACTTCGGCGCGCTGGGCATGAACGTCGAATTGATCGAGCGCTCTTCGCCGCTGAACAGGCGATCACCCAGGCGCACTTCCTGAGTGGTGCGTTGCAGGGCCAGGGTGGTGACGTCGCCTTCGGTAGCGACCACCTCGCCGCCGCCGATGTCGTCGGCGTTGATGCCCAAGAATTCCTTGGTCTCGGGGTCGGTGTAGACCTTGCCCTGGCGGAAGATGCCGTAGGCCGACTGGCCCGCATCGAACGAGCCACGGGCAAAGACCCGATCCCCCATGCCGCTGAGGACCCGTTCGGCATTGCCGGCGACGATATATGGCGCCTTGTTGAACTCCTCAGGCGTGTCGACGATGCGATTGCTCAGCAAAAAACTGTTGATGGCTTGCAACGGGATGCTCGGGATGGCATCGGCCACCGGCGAGCTGCGAATGCGCGGCGACAGCTTGATCGTGCCGCGCGAGGCGCCGCGATTGAGGGTCAGGCGCGGCTGGCCGTTGACGTAGACCAGCGACAGGGTATCGCCGGGATAGATCAGGTTGGGGTTTTCGATTTGCGGGTTGGCCTGCCAGAGCTCCGGCCATTTCCACGGCTCGCGCAGGTATTTGCCGGAAATGTCCCAGAGTGTGTCCCCCGTCACCACCGTGTATTGCTGGGGAAAACCTTCCCGAAGTTGCACTTGCCCGTGCGCGATACCGGCCGAGGCCAGGAGCAGCAGGGCGAGTAGTGATTTCCTCATGCGGTGAATCCCTTTATTATGTGCGTTCGCGTAAAACGCCAGAGCCCCCGTGGCTCGCTGCTTAAGGAGCTATCCTCCACAAGAGCAACGTTTTACAACGGTAGCCTGCATCCCGAGACACGCCAGGCCAGCCACCCGACTTTACCTCACACGTGCATTTATCAAGCTTATGGCCATTTTGAACATTCTCGAATTTCCGGACCCGCGCCTGCGCACTATCGCCAAACCGGTGGCCGTAGTGGACGACGAAGTGCGTCAGTTGGTCGACGACATGTTTGAAACAATGTATGAGGCGCCAGGCATCGGCCTTGCCGCGACCCAGGTCAACGTGCACAAGCGTATCGTCGTGATGGACCTCTCCGAAGACCGCAGCGAGCCGCGGGTGTTCATCAACCCCGAGTTCGAAACCCTGACCGACGAGATGGACCAATACCAGGAAGGCTGCCTCTCGGTGCCGGGCTTCTACGAAAACGTCGACCGCCCGCAGAAGGTCAAGATCAAGGCCCTGGACCGCGACGGCCAACCTTACGAACTGATCGCCGAAGGCCTGCTGGCGGTGTGCATCCAGCACGAGTGTGACCACCTCAACGGCAAGTTGTTCGTCGATTACCTGTCCACCCTCAAGCGTGACCGGATCAAGAAAAAACTGGAAAAACTTCATCGCCAGAATGCTTGATGCCCTCCTTCAAAGGCTTGCCGCGGCAAGCCTTTTTCTTTTTGCGACTGCTTTGTAACTGAGAGCTTCCCATGACTGAGCCACTGCGCATCGTCTTTGCCGGCACTCCCGAATTTGCCGCCGAACACCTCAAGGCCCTGCTGGCCAGCCCCCACGAAATCGTCGCGGTCTACACCCAGCCGGATCGCCCGGCCGGTCGCGGGCAAAAACTGATGCCCAGCCCGGTCAAGCAACTGGCCCTGGAGCACGGCATCGAGGTGTTGCAGCCGCCGACCCTGCGCGACGCCCAAGCCCAGGCCGAACTGGCGGCGCTGAAGCCGGACTTGATGGTGGTGGTCGCCTACGGCCTGATCCTGCCCCAAGTGGTGCTGGACATCCCGCGCCTGGGTTGCATCAACAGCCACGCCTCGCTGCTGCCGCGCTGGCGCGGTGCGGCGCCGATCCAGCGCGCCGTGGAAGCCGGCGATGCGATGAGCGGCGTCACGGTGATGCGCATGGAAGCCGGCCTGGACACCGGGCCGATGCTGCTCAAGGTCAGCACCCCCATCAGCGCCGAAGACACCGGCGGCAGCCTGCACGACCGCCTCGCGCTGATCGGCCCGCCGGCCGTGGTCCAGGCCATTGCCGGCCTGGCCGCCGGCACGCTGGAAGGCGAAGTGCAGGATGACAGCCTCGCCACCTACGCGCACAAACTGAACAAGGACGAGGCCCGCATCGACTGGAGCCGCCCGGCCATCGAGCTGGAGCGCCTGGTAAGGGCCTTCAACCCCTGGCCGATCTGCCACAGCACCTTGAACGGCGAAGCCCTGAAAGTGCTGGCCGCCAGCCGCACCGAAGGCAAGGGCACACCGGGTGAAATCCTCAGTGCCAGCAAGGACGGTCTGGTGGTGGCCTGCGGTGAGCAGGCGTTGTGCCTGACACGTCTGCAACTGCCCGGCGGCAAGGCGCTGAACTTCAGCGATTTGTTCAACAGCCGCCGTGAGAAATTTGCCGTCGGCACGGTCCTGGGCCAAGCGGCGGACGCCTCATGAACCCACGTCTGGCCGCCGCCAAGGCACTGGCTGCCGTCCTCAACGGCAAAGCCTCGCTCAACAGTTCCCTGCCGACCCAGCTGGACAAGGTGGAAGACCGTGATCGCGGTTTCACCCAGGACCTGGCATTCGGCACCGCCCGTTGGCAGCCGCGCTTGTCGGCCCTGGCGGCCAAGCTGTTGCAGAAGCCGTTCAAGGCCGCCGATGCCGACGTCGAGGCGCTGCTGCTGGTGGGGCTCTATCAACTGCTCTACACCCGCGTCCCCGCCCACGCCGCCATCGGCGAAACCGTGGGCTGCGCCGACAAGCTGAAAAAGCCCTGGGCCAAGGCCCTGCTCAATGCCGTGTTGCGCCGCGCCCAGCGAGAAAGCGAAACCCTGCTGGCCGAACTGGAACACGATCCGGTGGTGCGCACCGCCCACCCGCGCTGGTTGCAGAAATCCCTGAAGGCGTTCTGGCCCGAGCAATGGGAAGCCATCTGCGCGGCCAACAACGCCCATCCGCCGATGATCCTGCGGGTCAACCGTCGCCACCATAGCCGCGATGCCTACCTGGCGTTGCTGGGCGAGGCGGGTATCCCGGCCATCCCGTGCCAGTACAGCCGCGACGGCATCGTCCTGGAGACCCCCGGCGATGTGCGCGCCTTGCCGGGCTTCGCCGAGGGCTGGATCAGCGTCCAGGACGAAGCCGCCCAACTGGCCGCCGACCTGCTGGAGCTGGCGCCCGGTCAACGGGTGCTGGACGCCTGTTGCGCACCGGGTGGCAAGACCTGTCACATCCTCGAAGCCGAGCCGAAGCTGGCCGGCGTGGTGGCGGTGGACCTGGAAGCCAAGCGCCTGGTGCGGGTGAAGGAAAACCTCGAACGCCTGGGCCTGGAGGCCGAACTGATCGCCGCCGATGGTCGCGACACTGCAACCTGGTGGGATGGCAAGCCGTTCCAGCGCATCCTCCTCGACGCGCCATGCTCGGCCACCGGCGTGATCCGCCGCCATCCGGACATCAAGCTCACCCGCCAGCCGGACGACATCGCCGCACTGGCCGTGCTGCAAGGCGAACTGCTCGATGCCCTGTGGTTGACCCTGGAAGTCGGCGGCATGCTGCTCTACGCCACCTGTTCGACCTTGCCGACCGAGAACACCGAAGTGATCGAAGCCTTCCTCGCCCGCACCCCGGGCGCCCGGGAGCTGGACATCGCCAGCCAGGCCGGCCTCAAGCAGCCCCATGGCCGCCAGTTGCTGGCCCAGGAAGGCGGGCATGACGGGTTCTACTACGCCAAGCTGATCAAGATCGCCGCCGCACGCGGTTAAAACCGATTCGATAGGGAGTGAGTGGATGAAAATCATCATCCTCGGCGCAGGGCAGGTCGGTGGTTCGCTGGCGGAACACCTGGCCAGCGAGGCCAACGACATCACCGTGGTCGACACCGACGGCGAACGCCTGCGCGACCTCGGTGACCGGCTCGACATCCGTACCGTACAAGGTCGCGGCTCTTTGCCTACGGTGCTGCGCCAGGCCGGCGCCGACGATGCCGACATGCTCGTGGCGGTGACCAACAGCGACGAAACCAACATGGTCGCCTGCCAGGTGGCCCATACGTTGTTCCACACCCCGACCAAAATCGCCCGGGTGCGCGAAGCGGCCTACCTGACCCGCGCCGACCTGTTCGACAACGAAGCGATCCCGGTAGACGTGCTGATCAGCCCCGAGCAGGTGGTGACCAACTACATCAAGCGCCTGATCCAACACCCGGGCGCCTTGCAGGTGATCGACTTCGCCGAAGGCAAGGCGCAACTGGTGGCGGTCAAGGCCTACTACGGCGGGCCGCTGGTGGGTCAGCAGCTGCGCCAGTTGCGCGAGCACATGCCGAATGTCGAGACCCGGGTTGCGGCGATCTTCCGTCGTGACCGACCGATCCTGCCCCAGGGCGACACGGTGATCGAAGCCGACGACGAGGTATTTTTCATCGCCGCCAAGGCGAACATTCGCGCGGTCATGAGCGAAATGCGTCGCCTGGACGAGAACTACAAACGCATCGTCATCGCCGGCGGCGGGCAGATCGGCGAACGCTTGGCCGAAGCCATCGAAAGTCGCTACCAGGTCAAGATCATCGAGATGAACCCGGCACGCTGCCGCTACCTCTCCGACACCCTCGACAGCACCGTGGTGCTGCAAGGCAGTGCCTCGGACCGAGACCTGCTGCTGGAAGAAAACATCGCCGACGCCGACATCTTCCTGGCCCTGACCAACGACGACGAAGCCAACATCATGTCGTCACTGTTGGCCAAGCGCCTGGGGGCGAAGAAGGTCATGACGATCATCAACAACCCGGCCTATGTCGATCTGATCCAGGGCGGCGACATTGACATCGCCATCAGCCCGCAACTGGCAACCATCGGCACCTTGCTCGCCCACGTGCGCCGCGGCGACATCGTCAGCGTGCACTCCCTGCGCCGCGGCGCGGCCGAAGCCATCGAGGCGATTGCCCATGGCGACGCCAAGTCCAGCAAAGTCATCGGCAAGGCCATCCGCGACATCGGCCTGCCACCCGGCACCACCATCGGCGCGATCATCCGCGACGAAGAAGTGCTGATCGCCCACGACGACACCACCATCCAGACCGGCGACCATGTCATCCTGTTCCTGGTGGACAAAAAGCACATTCGCGACGTCGAGAAGCTGTTCCATGTGGGGTTGAGTTTCTTCTGATCCAAAGTATGCAGTGACAGGAAGGGCCTCATCGCGAGCAGGCTCGCTCCCACAAGGGGGCGGTGTTCACAGTATTTGTGAGCAATGGCGATCCTCTGTGGGAGCGAGCCTGCTCGCGATAGCTATCTAACACTCGACAGATCAATCACTGACACAACCCCAGAGGACCTTCCCCATGCTCGACTCCCTGAAAAAAATGCTCGCCAAGGGGGTGGATAACTCCCTGCTGCGCTTCGGCCTGGGCAAGGGTTACTTGGACCTCGGCGAATTCGCCCGGGCAGCCGAACATTTCCAACGCTGCGTCGAACTCGATCCCAAGTATTCGGCTGCATGGAAACTATTGGGCAAAGCCCATCAAGGCCAAGGCGACCTACCAGCCGCCCGCCAAGCCTGGGAACAAGGCCTTGAAGCCGCCCGCGCCCATGGCGACAAACAGGCCGAAAAGGAAATGACGGTGTTCCTCAAAAAACTGGATCGCCACCCCTGAACTCACACATAACCCCGCGGCGAGGGAGTTTATCCCCGCAGGGCCATGCGTCCGGCCAGGTCACCTTCTGAACTCCAGCATTAAGGGGCTATGTTGCCCCCGGATAAGGCTATCAGGCACCTGCTGTGACCGGGCTCGTGTGCCCTTGGGCAAAGCGAGTCGCCGATGTCTGCAGCAATAGAACAATGGACATGGTAATCATCAGAAACGGTATCAGCCACGCGCTCTCGATCAATGCCAGCTGCAGGCTGAGGATTAACAGCAAGACCGGCGTTGCGAGGGCGTTCGCCCGGCTAACACACGCACCAACGGCAGCCTCGCTGTAGCGATAGGCGATAGCTGCTCGGATATGCACCCGCGCACCGCCAAAGGCCATGCCGAGGATCAGCAGGCTCAGAGCCTTGAGCAATAGGGTATCTGGCACCATAAACCATACCGCTGCGGAAATGACGGCCAGCCCGATCAGCCCCGAGAGAAATACCGATAGATTGCGACCGGTATTACTCAGAATGATCAGTACTCCCACCAACGCCATCCCCATGCCAAACACTGCATCCAGCACACCAAGCTCAAATAGCGCCCAGCCATGGCTCGACACATACACTGGAAGCATGAAGTTGAAGGCACCGAGGATTGGCCAGATCAGTACCATTGGCACAAACAGGGTGAGTGGAAGCTTGGCTGGCGCGACTGTCTCGCCAATTTCTTGTACCACCACCGAGAGACCATGGCGGACGTAACAAATCGCTGATACCAGCAGGAATCCAGCGCCCAGAAAAATGAAGAACCCCATACCCGGTAGGATTGGCATCAAGCCGGCTGCCAACAACGGCCCAATCATCAGGGCCGCTTGACCGGTTGCAGTGGTTGCACCACTGATTCGTCTGACAGAGGCTTCATCCATACCGCGCTGAACCTGGGTGAACCACATGTCCAAGCTGGCTTCGAGCAGCATGAAAATCAGCCAGACAAACAGGTTGGCGGCTAGCAGAGCGATGGTGAGGTCTCGGCTTGCCCCTACCACCAGGCTGAGACCGGCCAGGCAAAACGTAAACCAGCTGCTCATTTTTCGCCCATTCATTCGCGCCGACAGCCGCTTGATAATCACCGGCGTGATGAAGGCCGGAATGAAGGAGCAAAAAATCGCCAATGCCAAAGGCAAATAACCACCTTCGTTCTGGTTGAGGATGGTCCACGTCAGGGAGACCACCAATGCCCCGGAGCATAGGCGGTAAGCCGTTGAGCAGACTAAAAAAACAGCTAATTCTTTTGAAAAATTCTTCATGAAGATTTCCCTATCGTAAGCGTTTCGGCATGACGGAAGTGAACGGCATCCTTGAGCGTTGTGAACGACCGCTTGGACCATGATAAATACTGGCCGTAGCGTTTTAGTGCAGGCTAAATCCCGTTTTTAAGACGCTTTGAAAAGTTAAACTTTGCAGATACATCAACGAACAAACGAATCGCTTCAAAATGACAAGTAAAATGCACTTTTTTTGGGCGACTTGGCCGAGGCGGCATTGAAGTGGTGCATATGTTCGTGCGGCAAATGTCAAACCAAGGAAAATCGTGTCATCTTTGGATGGCGGTCTTGTTGAACAATTGCTCAATGCTATGCCGGAGGTTGAACAAGATCACGCCGCAGAAAACCAAGCCTATCGATAGAATAACGGTTCCGTTAATCGGGTAGCTAAAAAACAGGTAGGAAATGATGATGGCGAAAAACGGAACCAGCAAGCCAATCGGGGCCACGGTGGATCCGGAATATTTTCTTATGTTGTAGTTCCATATCCAGTACCCCAACAGGGTAGTCACATAGGACTGCGAGATCAGCGACACGATGACTTTATAGTTTATCGCATCCTTCAGGCTATAGAATGAGTCGGCACCTTCAAAGTACAAGGCAAGAATAAATAGAATGGGAAGGCTAAACAAGAAGCTCCAAATCATGAAGGGGAGCAAGTCTTTAGGTTTGTACTTTTGAATAATGAAAGTACACAAGCTGAAGCAAAAAGCTGCGAGCAAGCAGATAGCAACACCCAACGGACCTGAACCCTGATTGTTCTTGATTAGCATCAAGAACAGACCAGAGAGTGATATCGCGAGGGCGAGAATGCTGATGTTGGAAGCTTTTTCCTTAAAGGCAATCAGGCCGATGATAAATGTAATGAATGCGCTGAGCTGAATGATGAGGGATACCGTGCCGGGGGAGGTGCCTGTATAGATGGCAATGTTGGCGCACCCCCATATTCCGCCCCCAAACAATATTCCATACGCGGCGAGTACATAAGCTGGAATCTTAGGTCTTGGCATGAAAAATACAAACGGGAAAACGCAAAGCGAAAACCTGATGAAGGTCATCACGAATGGTTTGATCTGTTCCAGCCCTACTTTGATCAAGGCGAAGTTTCCCCCCCAGATCAGCGCCACTAGCAATAAAAATGCGTAATCATAGGAGGCGATTTTTTTAAAGCTGTTCATTGATCAGAATCCATTTTCCAGCATGTCATCATAAATATTACGAAAAGGTGATATTTTGGTGATTTCCTGCAAGCACTCATCGAAAATCTGTTGTCCCATGGGCGTCAACACCCCGTCCCGCTTGATCTGAGCTGCGGTTGCGAAAAATCTCTTCTCAGCCACCCGCCCTTTCTCAAGCGCCTCCTCCGCTAGTTTTCCAGGCGCTATTTTGCCCAAGCCAGACATCGCGAGTGCAATTCTGGCCAGTACGAAAAGTGCGTGAAATATACCTAGCATGGGACGTGCATCAGGCCTGAATGGCGCTGTGTATAGTTCACTCTCTGGGTTCAAGACAAACCGGTCATCTGTACTTTTTAAAAACAGTCTTAAATGGGCAGCCTCATGGACTACCTGTTGTGCGTAATAGATGGGGCTATGGACTTCATCGGCCCAGATCAAAACCAGCCCTAATAAATTGAAACTGCTGGCCGATCTGACATGGTATTCATCACCAGGGCCAGTCAAGACTATTTCGTCTATCAGGATCTCAGCTTCATTGTACAGGTCCATCGATTGAGCCTTGAGAAGTTCTATGCCTGCAATTAACTTGGCTTTCTCAACCTCAGCAACATCAGCGTTGATGAAACCAATGCTGATTTTGCCAGACGCCTCTTCTCGTATTTCATCGACAACCAAGTCAATTTCTTCTTTTCGGCTGTTTTCAGAGAACCCTGAAACCCTGAATCTTTCTGATCCTTGCCTTTCGTTTTGCTTGGCTTCTTGAAAAAAATGTAAGCCTGAATCCGCATCATTGGCTTGCAAGCTTTTGATGCACTTATTGTAGAACGCAAAAGACTTCCAAGACAGCTTGGTCACAGATTCGGATTTTTGATAGTTATCATTGAACACGCTTGCCAAGTAGGACATCGACTCTTTGTATTGATTGAGCAATGCGTAGGAGTCTTGGCGATACTCTTCATTTGTGATTAAGATGCTCAATTGTTTCCTCCTTGAAAGCGGGCTCTCCATAAAAAGAAGGACCGCCATAGCGATATGGCAGTCCTTCTAATAAATCACCGTCGAAATATTACTCGCCGATAGATTTGTTTACGCTCGACAGCGCAACCATTGCAGTCAGGCTCAGTGCGGATTGAGATACGATCAGTTTGGACATATCGAGTTTCATAAAAAGCTCCATTTTTCTGAAAGATTATGCCGTTCGCATTTCATTGCAAGGCAAAGCGAAACTAACATAATCATTTTGATAAATGACACTATTATTTTTTTGCGCCATATACTCATTTGCTATATTGGATCCAATTTTCAGGAATATAAGTTGTCGCTTGGCGTCGAAGAGCAAAATGGCAACCTGACTGAGCCGTGCCTATAGTTTTTGGCGCCATATCGATCGGAGGCCTGGACATGAATCAGAGCATTTCGCCCGCCGCTTCAACTGCGCAGAACACCGGCATGGTCGCCACGACCTTATGGGGCTTGGACAAAATCGCAGGTATCACGGTCGATCCGGACGGTGCTATCTGGCTTGGCGCTTATAGCCGCCTGGGGCTGGGAGGCGAAGAGGATTCAGGCTTCACCGGCAGCCTGGTCCGGTTCAATGCCAACGGTAGCCTGGACCGCGACTTCAGCGGCGACGGTAAATCCCTGCTCCCTGTATCGCTCGATATCGAGGACGGCGGTAATGCCGCCGTGCAGCCGGGAGGGGGCTACCTGGTGGCGCGCTACGTGAAAGTAGGCGACGCCTGGGTTTCGGGCGTCAGTCGTAACTTGGCGGACGGCAGCCTCGACACGAGTTTCGGGAACGGCGGCACCGTGACAGTGCCTTTCTATTGGAATGAAGATCTAGGCCAGCAAGCGTCGTTCTCCGTGCAACGCGACGGCAGCTTCTTCGCAAGCGCTGGGTATCCCTCTGGAGAGATCTACATCGCCCGCTTCGACGCGACGGGGGCCTTGGTTTCGTCTTTCGCAGAGGCCGGGGTCCTGCACCTGCCAGCGTCCGTCGGCATTCACCCCGGCGGCACGATCGACGTTTCGCTGCAGGGAGACGGGAAGGTATTGGTCACGGGGCAAGACACCCTGACCCGCCTCAACCCGGACGGTACGCTAGATAGCAGCTTTGCGAACGGGGGCAGCCTGGCCCTCGATGTCCACGCAGACGCCCTCTTCATCCAGGATGACGGCAAAATCCTGCTGGCGGGCGCCTCGGGCGGCGTGGCGAGCGTCATCCGACTCAATGCCGACGGCTCACTCGACACCGGTTTCGGCGATCAGGGTCAGGTACGTTGGGGCTCGGAAAGCGCTCCTTTCGCAGTCGCCGACATGATCGTGCTGGCCGACGGCAGGCTGTTGATTGGTGGCAGCCAAGGTACCAGCGCGGACGGCTATCTGGCCGCCTTGGTCCAGTTGAACCCCGACGGCAGCCTGGACCACAGCTTTGGCAACCCCGACGACGGCTATTACCACCTTGACGGTGGCCGCGATGATGACTTCTTGCTCGGGACCGCCTCGTTCGACGATGCGATCTTTGGCGGGGCCGGTAACGATCTGCTCGATGGCCAGCAAGGTCGTGACCTGATCACCGGCGGGGCCGGGGCCGATACGTTCCGTTACCAGTCAGTCACCGACAGCTACCGAACCGCAACCGCGGCCCATAGCGACCGCATCACCGACTTCGACCCCAGCACCGATACCCTCGACCTCTCCTCCCTGGGCTTCCTCGGGCTGGGCACTGGCCATGACGGAACGCTGGCGATACGCGTCAATGAAAGCGGGACGCGGACCTACCTCAAAAGCTTCGAGGCCAATGCGGATGGGGAACGCTTCGAAGTGGTCTTCGAGGGTAACTTGGGCCAAACGCTGAATGAAACCAACCTCGTGTTTCAGCAAGCCAAGTTGACGGGCACCGAAGGGGATGATCGTTTACAAGGTAACGCTCGAGGCGAAACCATCGAAGGGTTCGCGGGCGATGATCGCCTTTATGGCGCGCTAGGCAATGATGTATTGGTTGGCGGAGAGGGACGGGACCTGTTGGTGGGTGGCGGTAACAACGATGTGTTCCGTTTCGACGTACTGAGCGACAGCTACCGCACCGCCACCGAAAACCACACGGATCGCTTGATGGACTATACCGCGGGTGAAGACACGATCGACTTGTCTGCCTTGGGTTTTACCCGGCTGGGAAATGGTTATGGCGGCACGTTGGATGTGGTGGTCAATGAGGCCAAGAACCTGACTTATTTGAAGAGTTACGAAGCCGATGCCTCTGGGGCTCGATTTGAGTTGAGCTTGGTGGGGGATCACTCCGGTTACCGTGACTTGAACATTGTCTTTGCCGAGCCTTCGGAGGGGGAGGCTATTCAATTGGTCGGAGTGGCTAACGACGTCTGGGTGTAAAACGCAAACCAAGGCGATCTACCAGCAGCACGCCAAGCCGCCCGGGCCCACGGCGACAAGCAGGCCGAGAAGGAGATGATGATGTTCCTGAAGAAGCTGGATCGTCAGCGCTGAACTCAAACAAAACAGCTTTTGTGGCGAGGGAGCTTGCTCCCGCTTGAGTGCGAAGCACTCACAAAAAGCCCACCGCGTTTTCATTACCTGTCCGCCAAGCAGCTGACACATACAACCCTGTGGCGAGGGGATTTATCCCCGCTGGGCTGCGCAGCAGCTCCAAACAGTCAACGCGGTCTGTCTGATATACCGAGAACTAGAGTCTTAATCTAGATGTCTGCTTTGGCCGAAACCGCCGGTTGCGAACGGCAGCAGTCGGCCAAATGCGGGCAATCGCCCATGGCGGCATCGCATGTGCCAAAGTATGAGTCAAAGCAGGGGCCGTCGTGGAAATTGTTGGGATAATGCACCGATAGAGCGAGTGTTTTGCAGCTTGAGAGTTGAATGGATACCGCCCGTAGGCTACATGACGACTCAAGAAGCGCACCGAGACATTAGTCAATACTTGATGCATCGGTACAAATGGATTCGGCAGCACCAATTCAACGATGGGCTGGCCCCGGCTCAAGCCGAGAAGAAACTTAACATCGTGTCCGTGACTAATTGGCCACTCTGGTGGATCTGAGAGCAATCACCGCTAAATTCAAGTAATAGATCAAACAGTGAGTTCTTTTCGATGACCAACCTAGATCCATCCCTAAACGCGACTACTTTGCATATTTCAGCCCAACAAGAGGTTGACGTAATCGATCTGCGAACCCTATCCCAGCCTGGAGTAATTGGTTTTTTTACACATTTTGAGGTAACAGAAATCGTGGCGTTCATAGGGAGCGAGCTTCCGATTAATGTGCTTACAGTACTTGTGGCAGAGGAGCGTGAGGAATGTGGTATGGGTGGATTGCAATGGCTGGGAGGGCGCATCAGCGTATCTGGGCTAAAAAATATGAAGTTTGGCATCTGCAGATACCAACGAACTGTGGCTGATGTGCTTAGCGCTGTTGATCAGCTCAAGACGGGTGGAGATTGGCAGTTAAGTGGCCATACCCTTCGATTGGGCTCCACAAAGTTGATGGCACCTCAGTTTGTTCCGGCGGACAGTAACCAAGTTGTCACTCTTAATAAGATACTGAAGAATAATTTTTGGGATGGCGGGTATGTGGTGGAGTTTTTTGACCACACGAAGACTGAACTCAAACCATTGTTTGATACGCCGGAGTTCCTGTTGAAACTCTCTGAGAAGGTTTCCAAGCACATCCCAATTAAAATTGCGGAGGCCGCAGATCGGCTTGGAAACCTAGTTTTTCAACTACCTATCGATTTGATCCGCACACTTACAACTGTTGAGAGGGGAACTGAAACACTCTCTGTAGAGCTAGCGTGGCATCCCAGCGCTACTCCCCGGCCATTGACGTTGAATTGCATTACCGAGTTCGACAAACTCGTAAGTGGATTCAACGTAATTTCACTTGCAGAAGGTGTTAATAAAGTATCCATGCCAACATTGGTTGACGAGCACAGACTCACTATTTGGGATTCGATCACTGGTGTGATATTGGGGGCGACACGTCCTTCGTCTTTCATCCAACGAATTTCCTTAGGAATGTCTATATCGGCTAAAGACCGGATTTTTAATATGCCTGATGGAAAACAGGAGCGAGTTGGTCTTAGAGCAGCTCAATCTAGCAATGTAATTGGAGATGCACCCAAACCTCATAGGGAATGGGTTTTAAAGCGGATTCATGATGAGGAGGCCGATAACTTGGCTGCCCAGAGGCGCTTCAAGCAATACCTACCTGTTTTGGGGAACGGTAACGCCGAGCACCTGAGAGCAATAAGTGATCTGCGTTTTCTCATCAATACCTATGGCGAAGGGGGCGTTTGGCTCTGGGATCCATATTTGAGTGCCTCTGACATTTTAAAAACTCTCTTCTATTGTCCTTATGAAGGTGTGCAGATGCGAGCTATGGGTAATGCGCAGAGTGGAAGGGGGTTAACAGGCGAAAAGAGTGTTCAGGTATGGATTGATAACCAACGCTCGGCCTTTGCCGGGTGTCAAAGCGATTACAACGGACTCGATCTTGAGTTTCGTGCAAGGCATGGCGATGCCGGCTGGGACTTTCATGACCGTTTTCTGATTTTTCCGGGCTCTCGCGAAGGAGTTCTGGTTTGGTCTTTGGGCATTTCTGTTAATCAGTTTGGAAAGTCTCACCACATCCTACAGAGAGTTGACAACGGCCGTATGATCGCGGAGGCGTTTAGCAGTTTGTGGGCAAAGCTTGAAACGGCTGATCACCTTGTATGGAAGTGGCCAGAGGAAACTCATTCATGCTGAAAATTTTGATTGAGACTGCCATGCAAGTAAAAGACGCTAAGGAACCCACTCGCTTGCTGGAGTTGGCAAACACTGTCTCCAATGCCCTCGAGGCGCTTAACGATGAAAGTTGCAAGAACGAGTGGATGAGAATCTTGGAGAGAGATTTTGGGTTTTCACCTCCACGTGACCGTGGAAATTTAAATAGCTGGGCACCGTTGCTTGCCTGGGCTCTAAAGGTTATTGAGACATGGAGTGTTGCGGATGACCCGAACGAGATACGTCTGGCTGCAGCTTTCTTGGTGATATCTGCGTGCAATGTTGAGGGAAAAATATGGGATAGCCTCCCTGATGCAATGAAATGTTCTTCTGACGTTATCAGGCTGATGGGACGTCTGCTATCTCGCAGTTCCGTCAACATCAACGCTTTATCGAACAGTGACCGGTGGGAGAGAGAGCAGATAATAGCGCTACAAACAGCAGAGGCTGACAGCGACTGGGTAAAAATTGATCATATCTATCCTCAATTTCAAAGTGTTCTGTGGCTTAGCCTACCGATCTATCATGCCGCAAACTGTTTAGCCCGGTTTGACTTCCCTGAACTTGTGCTTGCGGTTGATCGTATAAAGGGTTTTTTAACGATGCACGCTGTAATGGATGCACTTGCGAGGAAGCAGAAATTGCTGCTTGGCCGGCAACTAAGCAACAAAGCTGGGCGTTTCGCATCGGTGTATTGCTCGATGTCGAGGATGAAAGCTACTACGTTTTTGAGCGATCTAGAGCAGGAAGCAGTAACCGAATTAATGTCATCAACTGCAAGTGACTTGAAAGAGTGGGAAAAATGGATGGCTGTATTCAACACTTATCCATTGAGATACCCAGCTCTTCAGCGTCCTCTTGGTAAGGCACTGGCCTCACTCCCAGACGAAGCCATAAGCATATATATTTCGTCGATCAGCCTTTACCCGCTCCATCCCCCATATAATGGCTCGCGCGGTTTCGTGGCTGATTGTTTGACAATATTTGCCGCGGAGGCCGATGAGAGAGTAAGGAAAGCTTTGTGGACAAAGGCGTTCGATCGCTGGACACAGTGGAGTTTCAATAGTGTTGATCAGAGCAAATACCTATTTCAGGTATCAGGGTCGGAACTTGATTTTGCGGTGGTGGGTTATTACGTTGAATGCGTAAATGAATCAGAGCGGCAAAGAGTCATAGATGAGTGCTTGAGCCGAGTTGAACAGGTAGGCTTAATATGGTTTGAGTCTGTGTCCGCGTATAATACTGCCGTTTTCAAAGCGTTATCCGAGTTACAGCTGTGTTGCCGCGCACAGGAGGCGGGGATGTCAAAGGTCGATTGGTTGAAAAGTAGCATTTTTATGCCTGCATGGAAGGAGGGGCAGCGGTATCGCTACATTAGAGCTAGTCTGATAGACACAATGGGCTAAGGAGCTTGTCGTAATAGCTCACGATTTTCTTCGATCGTCCGTGCCTTGAACGAAATTTTGACAATTAAGGGAAGGCTCTAGCCCTTTTAATTTTATTAGCAAGGACGATTAGAGAAATGCAAAAGCTGCAATGTAGATCCTTTTTTATATTTGCTCTTATTCCCCTGAAGTGCATGAGATTTTATATGTCTGAGCTCGCAGCATTTCGCCAACTCAAAAAACTAGCCGAACAGATCCATGCTATCGAAGCGTTGAAAGGTGATGCTGACTTCAGGAAAGAAATCGAATTTAAGACGGAGCTGTGTACTTTGCCCGCCGAGTACGATTATAGACTGCCAATTGGTAACACACCGTCTGCTTCTGGCCGTTTTCGGTCACTCTTGGAGGGCGGGAGGCAAAAAGAAACCCGACGCAGGACGCCGGGTTTTTTCATTGGCAAACTTTTACCTATTGCCTCGGCTCCACGTTATCCAACACCCGATTCGCCAGCAACGAACTCAGTTCAATCAACTGCTGAATCCCCTGCGCCACATGACGCCTCGATCCATCCAGATCAAACGCCAGATCACTCACCATGGCATCAGCCGAAGCCAGGGTTTCGCTGAGGTTGGCGAGCAGGCATTCGTTATCGAGGCCTTTCACGACGGTGAATAGCTGCCCCGGTTTGGGGTCGTCTTGGGATTTATCCGATTTCGGTAGCAAGTAGTGATCGAGCACGCGTTTGGTGGTTTCGTCTTGCTGTTTGGCTTTCGATTTTGCGGATGTAGAAGTGGAATCTGCCTCTGGCGGATTCGGGGTCGTTTTGAACATTGACGTAATCTCTCAATTAGGCCGCAACCCTCTCGCTACTAAACGAAAGGGTGGCGGCTGTGCGCAAGTTAGTAGACCGGTGATTACGTCAAACCCGGCGCACCCGAAGGTGCCATGCGCACAGCCACCATCGAGAACAGGCAATGCCTGACCGATGAGACTTGTACACCGAGACGTAAACCGGGCTACTAAACCCGACCACTGATGAGCAGTGGCAGGAAGACAATAGAACCCCGGGACAAGGCGCACAAGCGGGCGGATTCTGGCGTAGTTGTAGGCAAAGGCGCAAGGATGCGTAGCTTGATAGAGGGGTGTAGGTGGGGGCTGTAGGAGGGAGGGTTTTTGGTGATGTGGGTGGGGTGTTCGGCTCTGGAGCTGGGGCGATTTCATCGCGAGCAGGCTCGCTCCCACAGGGCTCGGTGTTCGGCTCGACACAAGTCCCCTGTGGCGAGGGAGCTTGCTCCCGCTGGCATGCGCAGCAGGCCCCTGCATTTCTTCAGGCAAACCGCATCGTCCGGTTTTGCGTCTGCTGCGCAGCCGAGCGGGAGCAAGCTCCCTCGCCACGGGGGCTGACTAAACCGCTTTCCAAATCTTTTATGGCAGCGTGCCATTCGTTATAGATAATCTATCTGCGAATCATTAGCATTACCTGCATTGATTTCCCGTTTCCCCGCAGGTACTCACTCCATGCTATTTCCATCTCGCCTTACGTTGCTGGCTGCGTGCTGCTCAGTCAGTTTTCTTGTCCAGGCGGCAGAACCTATTGAATTGGGAGCGACCGACGTTACTGCCAGTGCGATCAAACCCAACTCCAACACGCTACCAACGCCCTATGCGGGAGGTCAGGTTGCGAGGGGAGGCCAGATGGGGGTGTTGGGCAATCAGGACAACATGGATGTCCCGTTCGTGATGACGAGTTACACCTCGCAGTTGATTGAAGATCAACAAGCTGAAGACGTGGGTGATGTGCTTCTCAATGATCCGTCGGTGCGTCAATCCTATGGGTTTGGTAACCAATCCCAAGTGTTTGTGATTCGAGGCTTGCCGCTTAACAGTGACGACATTTCCTACAATGGACTGTATGGCGTCTTACCGCGTCAGATTCTGTCGACGGATGCTATCGAGCGTGTCGAGGTGTTCAAAGGCCCCAACGCGTTTATCAACGGTGTCAGTCCGACGGGCTCGGGTCTTGGGGGCGGCGTCAACTTGCAGCCCAAACGCGCAGAGGATGTGCCGACGCGTCGCTATACCCAGGACATCAGCACCGATGGCCGCATTGGCGAGCATTTGGATATCGGGCAGCGATTTGGCGAGGATAACCGCTTTGGCGCCAGGTTGAATCTGAGCCAGCGGGAAGGTGAAACAGCGATCGACAACCAGGATCAGCGCACAAAGTTGTTCGTTGTGGGCCTGGACTATCAAGGGGATAACTTCCGCGTTTCCACCGATTTCGGGTATCAGAAACAGCGTATCAATGGGCTGCGTAATTCCGTGAATATCGGCAACGCCACCCGCATTCCCACGGCTCCGCACGCCAGCCACAATTATGGACAGGACTGGACTTACTCCGAAACGGAAGACACCTTCGGCATGGTTCGTGGCGATTGGGATCTGAACGAAAACTGGACCGCATACCTTGCCGGTGGTGCAAAGCACACCCGAGAAACCGGGGTATACGCCACGCCGACACTGGTCGGCAATAACGGCGTAGCGACGATCGGTGGCTCGGAAATTCCTCACAATGAAGACAACACATCGTTCAGTGGCGGGTTGAACGGGCGCTTTAACACGGGCCCTGTTTCCCACCAGGTTGCGATTGGTGGCTCGACGATCTGGACCGAGCAGGAAAACGCCTACACGTTCTATCGTTCCGTGACCGGGAACAGCAATATCTACGACACCCCCAAGCTGCCTAAGCCGACGGCGGTGTCCAGCACGGGCGGTGAAATGGGCGATCCCGGGGTGACCGGCAAAACCCGCAATCGTAGTCTGGCGGTTTCCGACACGTTGGGCTTGTTCGATGACACATTGCTGGTTACTTATGGTGTTCGTCGTCAGCAGTTGCGTGTCGAAAACTATAAGTACGATGGCACTACTTCAAATGGTGTAGCCAATCCAGCAAACGATGGCAGTCGTAGCGCGCTCTACGATGAAGCCATTACCACGCCTGTTTATGGCATCGTCTACAAGCCTGTGGAGAGCGTGTCGCTCTATGCCAACAGAATCGAAGGCCTTGCAAAAGGGCCTGTGGCGTCCGGTACCGGCATCACGAACCTGGGCCAAGCCTTCCCCCCTGGCCGCACCAAACAGTTGGAAGCGGGCATCAAGCTGGACCTGCAAACCTTCGGCGCCAATCTGGGTGTTTTCCGCATCGAGAAACCTTCCGACGGTTACGTCGACAACGCGCAGAGCCTCTATGTGCGTGATGGTGAGCAGGTCAACAAGGGGTTGGAGCTCAGTGTTTTCGGCGAACCCATCGAAGGCCTCCGGTTGATGGCCGGCGGTACCCGCATGACGTCTGAGCTGAAAAAAACCGCTGGCGGTTTCAACGATGGCAATCACGCTATTGGCGTGCCAACGTTTCAGCTCAATGCCAGCGTAGATTGGGACGTTCCGGGTATCGAAGGGGCCGCGCTCAGCGCAAGGATGTTGCGCACTGGCGGGCAGTACGCTGATCAGGCTAACAACCTGAGCTTGCCGACCTGGAACCGTTTCGACGCAGGCGCACGTTACAAGATGAAATTCGTGGAGAAAGATCTGACGTTGCGCGTCAACGTGGAGAACATTACCGATAAGAACTACTGGGCCTCGGCAAACGGCGGCTACCTTTCGCAGGGTGACCCACGGTTGGTGAAGTTCTCGGGGACTATCGATTTCTGAGCATTTATTTACAAAACTGTGGCGAGGGATTTAGCGAAACGTCGCACCGCCCCGCTGGGCTGCGCAGCAGCCCCCAACAGCCAACACGATCTGTCTGAGTGTTCACTGGCGGGCATTCACCACTCCTCGGTCCTGCAAGACGAAATGATTTGAATCCAATACGCTCGTTGCAGAGAATTGCCACCTTTACCCCAAAAGGATACGGGCGATGAAGTTCGAAGGGACTTTTCTATATATGGGCAATCACGGGATCGTCTTCAACGTCTCGCAGATCACCCTCACCGACAGCGAACGTGGGCGCCTGCGCGAGCTGCATTTTGGCGAGCGAAAAGCGCCCACTATGTGGTCAACAGCAAGGTCGTCGAGGTGTACGACAAGATGCTGGCCAAAAACCTGCCGTGCGTGATGATGATCGGCATCTCCAAGCCGCTGACCCGGCAACAGGGCGACGCCCTCAACGCCCAGCGCACCACGATCGCCACCCTTGCAGCCGCGGCCTTCGCTTCCGCCGCCAAGGCCGTGGCCCCCTCTTACGTGGCGGCATCTGTAGGGATGGGTGTGCGCACGTATACCAATCAAATTCTACCCACCTACCATGCTGACGACGTACTGGTCAGCATCGAGGCGCAGGTCAACGGCGGTATCGGCCCGCAACGCACCCTCTCGACATTGATCATCAAGGCCTGACCGGAGACGTACATGTCCGAAATTACTCAATTGGTCATTGCCTTGGTGGTGTCCTTTCTGCTTGATCGATTCCTCAAACCCTATCTGCTACGCAAGTGGCTAGGCGTGGTGTTGGTGGCGGCGGGTGCGGTTGGCTGCGTTTTGGCCGGTCAGACCCGCGTGTTGGGGTTTGACCTTGGGTTGCTGTCGGTTTTTGCCGTGGCGATAGGGATGGGGTTGTTCATGAAGCGGCGGCGGTTTGAGGAGGTTGGCTGAGCAGGAAAGGCGGGCGGATTTAATATCAGAAAATAATTCCGCCTCCTTAAGGAAACTGGGGACAGACCACGATTTTGCGCTCACCTGTAATCGGACCGTCTCATAATCGTGGTCTGTCTCCGTTTCTGCCCCAAGGATGCGTGGCTTGGTGGAGGGGTGTAGCCAGGGTCTGTAGGAGCGGGGTTTGCCGGCGATACGGGTGACGTGTTTTGGTCTGGAACCGAGTCGATATCATCGCGAGCAGGCTCGCTCCCACAGAGAGAGTGGAGGCAGGAAGACCTCGGCCTGAATCCAGCCACCGCGTTGTGCCAGGTTGATCGCATTTAGCCTTTCGGGTGGGGGGCTGCTGTGCAGCCCAGCGGGGATAAATCCCCTCGCCACAATGAATTCCCTCACCACAAGGAATCGGCATGGCTTAACTGAACGGCATGCCGTTGGAAGTGCTATTTACGCTTGAGCATCTCCGGCAACTGCGCCACCAACTTCTGATTATTCAACGGCGCCCGAATAAACCCACGCTGGGTACCGTCCGGGCCAATCACGGCCAGGTTGCCACTGTGATCAACCGTGTAGTTGGGTTTGCTGGTGTCTGCCGGGATAAACGGAATGCTCACCGCATTCGCCAGTTTCTGCAGGTCTTCAACCGATGAAGCGGTCAGCCCTTTGAACTGCGGATCGAAGTAACCCAGGTACTGCTTGAGTTGCTTGGGCGTGTCGCGGTTCGGGTCGACGCTCACCAGCACGATCTGCAACTTATCCACAGCCTCGGGCGGCAGTTCGCTTTTGATCTGGCGCAGTTGGGCGAGGGTGGTCGGGCAGATGTCCGGGCAGAAGGTGTAGCCGAAGAACAGCAGGCTCCATTTGTCTTTCAAGCCGTCCATCGCCACGGGCTGGCCGTCCTGGTCGGTCATTTTCACGTCCGGCAGGTTGCGGCTCTGGGGCAGCAGGATGATGCCGGCATCGATCAGCGCAGTCGGGTCGCCCTGGCCTTTTCCGGACAGTACCTTGTTGATGGTCAGGCCGAGGATCAGTGCGATCACGGCCACGAGAATGAAGACGGTTTTCTGAGTTCGAGTCATAGGCTCAACAGTAAGTAATGATCTACAAGCAGGGCGATGAACAGCAGGAACAAGTAGTAAATAGAGTACTTGAAGGTGTTGATCGCCGCGTGCGGCCGACTGCCACGGTACAACACCACGGCCCATTGCAGGAACCTGGCACCCAGTACCAGCGCGCAAATCAGGTACAGCATCCCGCTCATATGGATCACGAACGGCATCAGGCTCACTGCCAGCAGCACCAGGGTGTATAGCAGGATATGGATCTTGGTGTAGTGCTCGCCGTGGGTCACCGGCAGCATCGGGATGTCGGCCTTGGCGTATTCCTCCTTGCGGTGAATCGCCAGGGCCCAGAAGTGCGGCGGGGTCCAGGCGAAGATGATCAGCACCAGCAACAGCGGTTCGGCGCTGACATGCCCGGTGGCCGCTACCCAGCCCAGCAGCGGCGGCGCCGCACCGGCGAGGCCGCCGATGACGATGTTCTGCGGTGTCGCCCGTTTCAGGAACCCGGTGTAGACCACCGCATAACCGAGCAAGGAGGCCAGGGTCAGCCAGGCGGTCAGCGGGTTGGTGAACGCCAGCAGCATGGCTTGGCCGGCCACGGCCAGTGCCAGGGCGAAGGTCAGGGCGGCGGCCGGGGAGATCCGCCCTTCGGCCAGTGGCCGTTTGTGGGTGCGGGCCATGACCGCGTCGATACGCCGGTCCACCACATGGTTGACCGCCGCCGCGCCGCCGGCACACAGGGCGATGCCGAGGTTGCCGAATACCAGCACCGTCCACGGCACGCCGGCACGGGTGGCGAGGAACATGCCGACCAGCGAGGTGATCAGCATTAGCACCACCACTTTGGGCTTGGTCAGCTCCAGGTAATCGCGCCAGATCGCTTGGCTGTGGCGTTCACCGGTCAAGGTTGCCATGGCATCTCTCCTTTTATTGTTATGGGGCTGGGGCTGTGTTTATGCGGGTTGAACCGCCAGCGCAGCGGGACTTGATGCTTGACCCGGACCAGGCTGGTGCGGGCGTGATAGTTGACCAGCACCAGGGTCAGCAGCAGCGCGGCGCCCCCGGCGTTGTGGGCGACGGCCACCGGCAACGGCAGATGGAACAGCACGTTGCTGATGCCCAGTGTGATCTGCGCCGCCAGTGCCGCCAGAACCAGGCCGGCTAGGCGGGTCATGCCGACGGTCTTCAATTGCCAGGCCAGCCCCAGCAGCACCACGGTCACCAGCAACGCGCCGATGCGGTGGGTCAGGTGGATGGCGGTGCGGGCGTCGCTGTCCAGTTGCCCGCCCAGGTAGTTGGGACCGATGTGCTGGGTCAGGTGGAAGCCGTTGGCGAAATCGGCCGGTGGCAGCCATTGGCCGTGGCAGGTGGGGAAATCGATGCAGGCCACGGCGGCGTAGTTGGAGCTGACCCAGCCGCCGAGGGCGATCTGGCCGATCACCAGCAGCAGCCCGGCCGTCGCCCAATGTTGCAGGCGCTTGGGCACGGTCAGCGCCGGCAATACGCCGGACAAGCGCAAGGTGAGTAGAAACAGCAGGCTCAACGTCGCGAACCCGCCCAACAGATGCCCGGTGACCACTTGCGGCCACAGCTTGAGGGTCACGGTCCACATGCCGAACGCCGCTTGCGCAAAGACCACGGCGAGCAGGAACAGTGGCAACTTCAATGGCAGGCCCGGGTGACGGCGGTTCATCCAGGCCCGGGCAGCCAGCACGGTAATCAACAGCCCCAAGGTCCCGGCAAAGTAGCGATGGACCATCTCGTTCCAGCCTTTGTGGGCTTCCACCGGGGCGTCGGGAAAATGCAGTTCGGCATGGGCCAGTTGGGCTTCGCTCTTGGGCACGCTGATAAAACCGTAGCAGCCGGGCCAGTCCGGGCAACCGAGGCCGGCGTGGGTCAGCCGGGTGTAGGCGCCCAGCAGGACGACGATCAGTGCCAGCAGCGTGGCGAACAGCGCGAGGCGAAATCCAGGTTTGGCCATGTCGATGCCCTCATCCGATGTTCGACAGTTTCAGCAAATGGCGCAGGTCGTTGAGCAAGTCCTTGCCCTTGACCCGGGCGTCGTAGCGCAGCACCAGGTTGCTGTGGGGATCGATGATCCACAGTTGGGCGCCGCCGGAGCCTTGGGCGCCTTTCTGATAGGCCGGCAGGTCCAGTGGGTAGCGTTGCAGTTGTGGGTATTCGCGCTGCAGTTGAGCGTCATAGTCCGCGTCCAGCGGTTGCGCCACCGCCAGGGCATGGCTGGCGCGGCCGGCTTCGCGGCCCAGGCCGATCTGGACCTGGCGGGCCAGGTACACCAGTTGCCGGCAATCCACCGAACATTCCTGCGGTGCGGTGACCAGGATCTGCCAGCGCTGCTCATCGGCCTGTACGCCGATCTCGGCTCGGGTCTGGCCGTTGCCGATCAGTTCGCCGTGGTAGCTGCGGCTTTCCGGCACCCAGAACTGGAATTTGTACATGCCGGTGGCCAGGATCATCGGGCCGATCACCCCGAGCACGATCAGCAGCAATTGCACGCGGCCCTTGCGACGGTTGGGCGCCTCAGACGTGTTGGTTGGATTCATGGTGCTTCCCATGGTGTCTCCCTGCGTTGTGCCATCCGAGATAAAGGAACAGGCCGAACAGTGCCGTCGCCATGGCGAACCACTGCACGGCGTAGCCGAGGTGTTTTTCCGGGCCCATGGCCACTACGGGCCAATCGGTCCGGTAGGCGCCGGGGCCGCTCTGTTGGCGTAATTCATAGTTGAAGCCGTTGCGGTCCAGTTCGGCCCAGAGCTTGTCCGGCTCGATGGCGGTGACCAGTCGTGGCCAGGGCGCGCCCGCCGGGTCGGCGTGGAGCTGGAATGTCGCGCCGGGTGCGACGTAGACCCAGGCTTGTAGGCTTATTGGTTGTTCCGGTGTGTTGAAGACCGGCGGGGTGCGGCGGTCAGGCCAGGGCAGCCAGCCGCGATTGACCAGCAGCCACAGCCCGGTCCGGTGGTCGAGGAACGGTTGCAGCAACTCGACGCCGACCTTGCCGTCGTGCTGGCGGTTATCCAGCAGGATGCTGTGCTCGCCGTCGAACTGGCCCTGCAGCGTGACCGGGCGAAAGGCCGGATCGCTGGTGTGCGCAAGCTCGGTGCTGTCCATCGGCGGGGCCACGCGGCGCTCGGCATAATTTTCCATGAGCACACGCTTCTGTTCGCCCCGGCTCAATTGCCAGAACCCCAGGCACACCATCACGGGCACCAGAATGGCGACCACCAGCGACGGCACGATGCCCGGCCGGAAGTGTTTCATGGCGCCGTCCGAAAGCCGTCGAACGGGATAGCTATACTCACGTGCATCGCGTCCCCCCGGAGTGTTCCTGATGCTAAAAGCAGCCATCGTCCTGATGCTGATTGCCACGATTGCCAGCCTGTTCAGCGGCCTGTTTTTTCTGGTCAAGGACGACAGCGATTCCAATCGCCTGGTCATCGCCCTGGCGGTGAGGGTCAGCCTGGCCGCTGTCACCGTCGGCTTGATCGCCTGGGGTTTTTTCAGCGGCCAGTTGGTGTCTCACGCACCCTGGTAGTCGTGCCTCAAAGCACGTAGACGAAGACGAACAAGCCGATCCACACCACATCGACGAAGTGCCAGTACCAGCTCGCCGCCTCGAAGCCGAACTGGTGCTCGTTGTCGAAGTGCCCGCGCATGATCCGCATCAGCATGACGAACAGGATGATCGTGCCGATGGTGACGTGGGCGCCGTGGAACCCGGTGAGCATGAAGAACGTTGCGCCGTAGACACCGGAGCCCAGGGTCAGGCCCAGTTCCTTGTAGGCGTGGATGTATTCCTCGGCCTGGAAGCCCAGGAAGGCGCAACCCAGCAGCACCGTGATCGCCAGCCAGAGCTTCAGTGCGCCGCGATGGCCTTTTTTCAGGGCGTGGTGGGCGATGGTGACGGTGACGCTGGAACTGACCAGCAGCACGGTGTTGAGCAGCGGCAAGCCCCACGGGCTGATGACTTCCTTGGGCGCCGGGAAGAGTTTCGGATCGGGGTTGTTCAGCAACGGCCAGGCGAACTCGAAGCTCGGCCAGAGCATGTGCGACAGGCCTTTGGTGCCTTCGCCCGCCAGGCCAGGCGCCGAGATGTTGCGCACATAGAACAGCGCGCCGAAGAACGCGATGAAGAACATCACCTCGGAAAAGATGAACCAGCTCATGCCCCAGCGGAACGAGCGATCGAGTTGTGCGCTGTACAGCCCGGCGCGGCTTTCCTTGACCACCGCGCCGAACCAGCCGAACAGCATGTAGGCCACCAGCAGGCCGCCAATGAAAAAGATCAGCGGGCCATGGGATTCCGGGCGCGCCGCCTTCAGGTCGTTGAACCAGGTCGCCAGGCCATACACCGTGACGAACATCCCGACCGTGGCGATGATCGGCCATTTGCTTTGGGCCGGGACGTAATAGTGTTCGTGAGTTGCCATTTATTGTTCTCCTTATCGGGCACGCTATCGGTCAGTGTTTAGAGCCACCGGTGGATGACGAGCGGTGATATCGAACAGCGTGTAGGACAGCGTCAGGTGCTTCACTTCCTTGGGCATGTCCCGGTCGACGATGAAGCGCATGGGCATTTCGATGCGTTCGCCGGGTTGCAGCACTTGCTGGGTAAAACAAAAACATTCGGTCTTGTGGAAATACGCCGCCGCGGTGCTCGGCGAGATGCTCGGCACTGCCTGGGCGCTCATCGGCCGGTCGGTGGGGTTGTGGGCGACGAACACCATCTCGTTCACCGCACCCGGCTTGACCACCAGTTGGTCGCCCTTGGGGTAGAAATCCCAGACCATGTCCACCGCGTTGGTCGACAGGAACTGCACGCGGACCTGGCGTGACTCATCGACGGTCTGCTCACCTTCGTATTGCCCACCGGTCTTGCCGTTGATGCCGAACGCCTTGCACATCACGTCGTAGATCGGCACCAGGGCAAAGCCGAAGATGAACATGGCCACCACCACTATCAGCAGGCGAGTGACCAGTTTCTTCAGCGAAATCGAGTCAGCCATGGTTTCCAGTCCCTACCGAGAACCCTGTGGGAGCGAGCCTGCTCGCGATAGCGGTGTATCTGACACACCGAGTCGCGCTTATCGCGAGCAGGCTCGCTCCCACAAAAGCTGCGGTGTTTCCCACAGAAGCTGCGGTGTTCATTTCACTTCCGGCGGCGTAGTGAAGGTGTGATACGGCGCCGGCGACGGCACGCTCCACTCCAACCCTTCGGCCCCATCCCATGGCTTGGCCGGTGCCGGTTCGCCACCACGGATGGTCTTGATCACGATGAACAGGAAGAAGATCTGCGTGGTACCGAACATGAACGCGCCGATGGACGAGACCATGTTGAAGTCGGCGAACTGCAGGTTGTAGTCGGGAATCCGCCGGGGCATGCCCGCCAGGCCGACGAAGTGCATCGGGAAGAACGCCATGTTCATCCCGATGAACGACAGCCAGAAGTGCAGCTTGCCGAGGGTTTCGTCGTACATGTGGCCGGTCCATTTCGGCAGCCAGTAGTAGGCCGAGGCGAAGATCCCGAAGATCGCGCCGGGCACCAGCACATAGTGGAAGTGCGCGACCACGAAGTAGGTGTCCTGGTACTGGAAGTCCGCCGGGGCGATGGCCAGCATCAGCCCGGAAAAACCGCCGATGGAGAACAGGATCACGAACGCCACGGCAAACAGCATCGGTGTCTCGAAGGTCAGCGAGCCCTGCCACATGGTGCTGGCCCAGTTGAACACCTTCACCCCGGTGGGCACGGCGATCAGCAGGGTGGCGTACATGAAGAACAGCTCGCCCACCAGCGGAATGCCGACCACGAACATGTGGTGCGCCCAGACGATGAACGACAGGAACGCAATGGCGGCCGTGGCGTAGACCATCGAGGTGTAGCCGAACAGCGGCTTGCGCGAGAAGGCCGGGATGATCGAGCTGACGGCACCGAAGGCCGGCAGGATCATGATGTACACCTCGGGGTGGCCGAAGAACCAGAACACGTGCTGGAACAGCACCGGGTCACCGCCGCCGGCGGCACTGAAGAAGCTGGTGCCGAAGTGGATGTCCATCAGCATCATCGTCACGCAGCCGGCCAGCACCGGCATCACCGCGATCAGCAGGAACGCAGTGATCAGCCAGGTCCAGACGAACAGCGGCATTTTCATCAAGGTCATGCCGGGGGCGCGCAGGTTGAGGATGGTGGCGATCACGTTGATCGCGCCCATGATCGAGCTGATGCCCATCAGGTGGATGGCGAAGATGAAGAACGTCACGCTTTCCGGCGCATAGGTGGTGGACAGCGGCGCGTAGAAGGTCCAGCCGAAGTTCGGCCCGCCGCCGGGTGTGAACAATGTCGACACCAGCAGCAGGAACGCCGCCGGCAACAGCCAGAAGCTGAAGTTGTTCATGCGCGGCAGGGCCATGTCCGGCGCGCCGATCATCAACGGGATCATCCAGTTGGCAAGGCCGACGAACGCCGGCATCACCGCGCCGAAGACCATCACCAGGCCATGCATGGTGGTCATCTGGTTGAAGAATTCCGGCTGCACGATCTGCAGGCCGGGCTGGAACAGTTCGGCGCGGATCACCATGGCGAACGAGCCGCCCAGCAGGAACATGGAGAAGGCGAACCACAGGTACAGCGTGCCGATATCCTTGTGGTTGGTGGTCAGCACCCAGCGCATCAGGCCCTTGGCGGGGCCATGGGCGTGGTCGGCGCCGGCATGACCGTGGTCATCGATCACAGCACTCATGTCCTGTCTCCTTCGAACGAGTGGGCTGGACGGCGCGGGGCGTTGAGCCCCGTCCGGTTGCGGGAACTAACGTCAGGCCGGCTCATTTGCTTTCCGCCTGTTTGAGTTCCAGCACTTCTTTGGGCGTAACCATGTCGCCCTTGTTGTTGCCCCAGGCGTTACGTTCATAGGTCACGACGGCGGCGATATCGACTTCCGACAGCTGCTTGCCGAACGCGGCCATGGCGGTGCCGGGCTTGCCGTGGAAGACAATGCTCAGGTGATCAGCCTTGGGTCCGGTGGCGATTTTCGAGCCCTTGAGCGCCGGGAACATCGGCGGCAGGCCCTGGCCTTCGGCCTGGTGACAGGCCACGCAGGTGGTGTGGTAAACCTTGTCGCCACGCTCAACAAGTTCTTCGCGCGTCCATTCCTTGCTGGTCAATTCTTTGAGCTGCGCGGCTTCGGCCTTGCGCTCGCCCAGCCATTTCTCGTAGTCGGGCTTGCTCTTGACCTCTACCACGATCGGCATGAAGCCATGGTCCTTGCCGCACAGCTCGGCGCATTGGCCGCGATACAGGCCGGGCTTGTCGACGCGGGTCCAGGCTTCGTTGACGAACCCGGGGATCGCATCGCGCTTGACCGCGAAGGCCGGCACCCACCAGGAGTGGATCACGTCGGCGGAGGTCACCAGGAAGCGCACCTTGGCATCGACCGGCAGCACCAGCGGCTTGTCGACCTCCAGCAGGTAATGCTCGCCCTTGGCGCTCTGGTTATGGATCTGTTCGGCGGGGGTGGCCAGGTTGCTGAAGAACTCGACGTCCTGGCCCAGGTACTTGTAGTGCCACTTCCATTGATAGCCGGTGATCTGGATATCGATGTCCGACTCGCTGGAGTCGTACATCTTGATCAGGGTGGCGGTGGCAGGAATCGCCATCAACACCAGGATCAGGAAGGGCACGATGGTCCAGAGGATTTCGACGCGGGTGTTTTCGTGGAAATGCGCGGCATTTTGGCCGGTTGAGCGGCGATGCATCATCATCGACCAGAACATGGCGCCGAAGACGATGATGCCGATGACTACACAGATCCAGAAGATGGTCATGTGCAAGTCGAACACTGCATTGCTGATCTGTGTCGCTCCAGGCGCCATATTCACAGTCCAGGCCGCTTGCGCCTGGCTGAAAATCGACCACAACAGGAGGCCCATCCATACGTGTGGATGTCGCGTCATTGCGGGTTCCCCTTATCGTTCTTGTTATCCCGTAGGCGTAAAGCCTGCGGCAAGGGATCGGCTATTCAGACTGCTTAATTGACTCGCCGCGCCTTGCTGCACATGCAATCGGGTGTCATCAGCTAACTCCATTCCAAACCGAGTATAGACAGCACCTGCAACCTCGCAACGCGATGGCGTAAATCGTTTGAAACACCCGGGGCTTGCGCTAGAGCCCACGAATGGAGAAGGATGCGAGCCTGAGTGATGGCAAACCGATATAACTGTGACGTAGCAAGGAAGAGACGGTTATGAAAAATAGGTCTTAGGAGTGTTTTTGCGCCAGCTAAGTTATGTCTTCCCTATTTCATTGCCTTTGTTTCCTGGAGTTGTCATGAACACCGCCGCATTGCGCGAGCAGATCCAAAAAGCCCAACAACACGAAGCCGAGACCGGCCAATTGACCCGCCAGCTGGAGGCCCAGTTACCGCATCTGCATGCCGCGATCCAATTGCCAGACATCGACGCGAAGGGCGTCATGACCCGTTTTGTCACCGCTTACATCGAGCAGGTGCCGGACTTGCTGGACGCCGCCAATGAGGTGGCCCGCGAAGCCGGTATCGAATCGCAGATCAAGCCCGTACTGAAGATCGCCGAACAGTTTTTCCTCCAGCCGCCCAAGGTAATGGAAGGTCACGTCGGCCTGGACGGCCTGTTGGATGAGGCCTACCTGGCGCATCGGTTGGTGGAGGAGGTCAACGATCTGTATATCAAGCATTTCAGCCAGCCGTTGATCCCGCTGGACATGACGGTCGCCAACCTGATCGCCCACCATTTGATCGGCGAACCGTTCGCCAACCAGTTGGATGAAGCCGTGCATCACGCCGTGGACGAGATGCTCGACGAAGACAGCTTTGCGCTGGAGTCGGTGGAAACTTACCGGGACAAGCTGGGCAGCCCGGACACCGGCGCTGCCTGGAAGCGCTGGCCGTGCCTGTCGCGCCAGCTGGGCGTTGGGCTGGAGCTGGATCAGCCAGCGGCCTGATCCACCAGGAAACCCCGTAACCCCTGTGGGAGCGAGCCTGCTCGCGATTGCATTGGATCAGTCGACATAGACGTTGAATGTCCAACTGCTATCGCGAGCAAGCTCGCTCCCACATTTTTTTGGAATGGCCGATCAAGGCCCGTCCGCCTTGATCTCCTGGTAGCGTCGCTCCAGTTCCTGACGAATCTGCCGACGTTGCTGGGCCTGTTCGTAGCGGCGTTTCGCTTCGCTGTTTTGCGGCTGCAATGGCGGTACGGGCGCGGGTTTACGCTGGTCATCCACCGCCACCATGGTGAAGAAGCAACTGTTGGTGTGGCGCACCGAGCGTTCGCGAATATTTTCGGTCACGACTTTGATGCCCACTTCCATCGACGTGTTGCCGGTGTAGTTCACCGAGGCCAGGAAGGTCACCAACTCGCCGACGTGAATCGGCTCACGAAAGATCACCTGGTCTACCGACAAGGTCACCACATAGCGCCCGGCGTAACGGCTGGCGCAGGCGTAGGCGACTTCGTCGAGGTATTTGAGCAGGGTGCCGCCATGGACATTGCCAGAGAAGTTGGCCATATCGGGGGTCATCAACACCGTCATCGACAGTTGGGCGTTTCCGGGTTCCATAACGTACTCACGGTTCAAGGCAGCAATTGTGGAGGTGCACCTCTGCGGGTGCTGGTGAGGGGCCTGTACACAGGTCACCCAGGTTTTAAAAACCACCGATATCGGGACGCTGCGGCTGTGGTTGCCGTCACGCGCCGATGGATCTGTTTCCATATATTGCACCGTCTTTTTGTCGGAAGTCGCGGTGTTACCCTTCAAAAGCCCATTGCGAGGGCAATTCCTACAGAGGAAACGGATTTCTCCAGCTCTGCAGTGAGTCATTTTGAACAGGGAGCCCCGACATGCATGCCATCAGCTTCATTCAGGACTTGGCGATCATCATGATGGCGGCGGGGTTGGTGACCGTACTCTTTCATCGTTTCAAACAGCCGGTGGTATTGGGCTACATCGTGGCCGGCTTCATCATTGGCCCGCATACGCCGCCGTTCGGCTTTATCCACGACGAAGACACGATCAAGACCCTGGCCGAACTCGGGGTGATCTTCCTGATGTTTTGCCTGGGCCTGGAATTCAGCCTGCGCAAACTGTTCAAGGTCGGGGCCACGGCCTTCATCGCGGCGTTCCTCGAAATCGTGCTGATGATCTGGATCGGCTATGAAATCGGTCGCTGGTTCGAGTGGAGCACCATGGACTCGCTGTTCCTCGGCGCGATCCTGGCCATTTCCTCCACCACCATCATCGTCAAGGCCCTCAACGACCTGAAGATGAAGAACGAGCGTTTCGCGCAGCTGATTTTCGGGGTGTTGATCGTCGAGGATATCCTGGGCATTGGCATCATCGCCTTGCTGTCGAGCATTGCCGTCAGCGGCACCGTGAGCTCCGGCGAGGTGTTTTCCACGGTCGGCAAGCTGTCGTTGTTCATGATCGTGGCGTTGGTCATCGGCATTCTGCTGGTGCCGAGGGTGCTGGCCTACGTGGCGAAGTTCGAAAGCAACGAAATGCTGCTGATCACCGTGCTGGGCCTGTGCTTCGGTTTCTGCCTGTTGGTGGTGAAGCTGGAATACAGCATGGTGCTCGGGGCGTTCCTGATCGGGGCGATCATGGCCGAGTCCCGGCAACTGCTGAAAATCGAGCGGCTGGTGGAGCCGGTGCGTGATCTGTTCAGCGCGATTTTCTTCGTCGCCATCGGGCTGATGCTCGATCCGGCGATATTGCTGCAGTACGCCTGGCCGATTGCGGTGATCACGGGCGCCGTGGTGCTCGGCAAGATGCTGTCCTGCGGCCTCGGTGCCTTTATCGCCGGCAACGACGGACGCACCTCGCTGCGAGTTGGGATGGGGCTTTCGCAGATCGGCGAATTCTCCTTCATCATTGCGTCATTGGGGATGACCCTGCAGGTCACCAGCGACTTCCTTTATCCGGTCGCGGTCGCCGTCTCGGTGTTGACCACACTGCTCACGCCTTACCTGATCCGGGCCGCCGACCCGCTGTCCGTCAGGCTGGCGACGGTTATGCCGCAACGGCTGACGCGGGTATTGGGGATGTATGGCGAATGGCTGCGCAGCATCCAGCCTCATGGCGAAGGAGCGATGGTGGCGTCGATGATCCGGCGGATCTTGCTGCAGGTCGGGGTCAACCTGGCGCTGGTCATCGCGATTTTTGTCTCGGGCGGTTATTTTGCCGAGCGGATGTCGGCTTACCTGCAAGCCTGGATCAGCGACCCGAGCTGGCAGAAGGCGTTGATCTGGGGCGGGGCGTTGCTGCTGTCGCTGCCGTTCCTGATCGCCGCCTACCGCAAGCTCAAGGCGCTGTCGATGTTGCTGGCGGAGATGGGCGTGAAGCCGGAGATGGCTGGCCGCCATACACAGCGGGTGCGTCGGGTGATCGCCGAAGTGATCCCGATTCTCTCGCTGCTGGTGATTTTCCTGTTATTGGCAGCCTTGTCGGCCAGCATTCTGCCGACCAACAAGTTACTGGTATTGATCGCCGTGGTGGCGACTGCCGTGGCGGCACTGCTCTGGCGCTGGTTCATCCGCCTGCATACGCGGATGCAGGTGGCCTTGCTTGAAACCCTGGACAATCACAAGGAATCGTCCGGGCATTGACCAGCGTCGGGCCTCAGCTTTCCAGCCAGACGTCCCGGGCCCAGTGCCAGACCGATTCCCAGGTTTCTTCGGCGATCAGTTCTTCTTCGGCTTGCCACAGCACCACAGTGCCGTCTTCTTCGACGCAGTAGTAATCGTCGCCGTCCTGGCAGATCGGGATCAGGCTGCGGTCGACACCGGCATCCCAGGCATTGGCGGCCACGTCTGGCAGGTAGGTGTGGGATTGTGGATCGGTGACGGTCACCGGTTCCAGACTGCCATAGACAACATCGCTGACGGTCAGCAAAAACTCCCTGAAGACGAATGGGATATCGATGAACAGTTGTTCTTCGATCTCTACCAGCAGGTCTTCGTCGGGCAACTCCAGCGGGACCGGCACGGGCTCGTTGGCTTCACGCAATTGTTCGATGATTTCTTCCACGTCCGGGATCCTCTTTTCTCGATGGCGCGGTTCTACATGGAGCGGTTTATACAGTAGCTCGCTATAGATGCAACCGCGAAATGGAAAACCCCGGCCTGGGCCGGGGTTCTTTTATTTCAACATGCAAACCGCGCAAAGGTTCAACCGTTCTGGCGGATGCCGGCTACCAGCCAAGGCTGGTCGTCACCCTGGGCACGTTCCATGTTCCAGCTTTCGCTGAACGCTTCGCCCTTGTCGAAGCGAGAATCCTTCGACACACCGCTGAAGGTCAGGGTGGCGATGGTCTTGTCGGCGCGATCGTCGACACCGTCCAGTTGCACCTGGAGATTGTCGATGTAGGTGGACTGGAAGCCATCACCCAGCTCGGCCCGCTCGCGCTTGAGGAACTCCAGCAGTTGCGGGGTCACGAACTCGGCGATCTTGTCCATTTCGTTCGCGTCCCAGTGTTGCTGCAAGGACATGAAGTGGCTGCGCGCGGCTTCGATGAAGCGTTGCTCGTTGAACCAGGCCGGCGCGTTGATGACCGGACGGGCGGCCACAGGCGCTGCCGAACCACCGAAGATCGAGCCGCTGGCAGGCTGCTGGTTGAACACTTCACGCTGCATCGGCGCGTGGCCGGCCGGAGCCAATTGCTCCTGCTGCTTGCGACGACGGGCGGCAATGAAGCGGAAGACCAGGAAGGCGATGACCGCCATGATCAGGATGTCGAAGATCTGCATGCCCTGGAAGCCGTCGCCCATGAACATGGAAGCGAGCAAGCCACCGGCGGCGATGCCGGCCAGGGGGCCGAGCCAGCGCGAAGCACCGCTGGCCTTGGTGGCTGCGCCCGCGGCACCGGCCGCGCCTGCGGTGGCGGCAGTGGACCCGGCGGCAGAGGACGGCGCCATCTGGCTGGTCTGGTGAGTCGGGGCTGCGCCCGAACTTTTACCACCGCCAAAACGCTTGGCGGCATTGGCGTCGATGGCCATCGTCAGGCCGATGCACAGCGCCATGGCGATGCTAAGAAAACGTTTCATATAAAGGCATTCCCATTTGTGGATAGCACGCGCGCCATGTTGCACAGCTGAACTGTTGCTGGCTAGCGACAGAGTGTTTCGGGCTTTTGCGTGACAGGTTAGGTTCAGCTTCGCCGCGCAAGAGGGCTTGTTCGCTTTGGGCTGTAGGAAAGGGGGACAAGTTCTATCGGAAAACTAGTATGGGTAGGGGAAGGTATCTGTGGGAGCAAGGCTTGCCGCGATAGCGATCTATCTGACGCATCTATGTCGGATGCGCCACCGCCTCGCGGGCAAGCCTTGCTCCCACAAGCCTTGCTCCACAGGGTTTAGCAAATTTTTAGATCGCTTCCAACTTGGCATACCCCAGCATCAGCCACTTGCTGCCTTCGCTGAAGTTCACCTGCACCCGGGCCTGGGCCCCGGCACCTTCGAAGTTGAGGATCACGCCGTCGCCGAATACCGAATGCCGCACGGTCTGGCCAAGGCTGAAGCCGGTTTCCGGGATGTCGCTACCGCCGAACAGGCTGCTGGTGCTCTGTTGCTGGCCGCCACCGAACGGTCGGCTGACACTGTTGGACAGCCGCACTTCCTGAATCAGGCCCTTCGGTACTTCACGTACGAAGCGCGACACCTTGTTGTAGGTCTCGCTGCCATACAAGCGTCGGGTTTCGGCGTAGGTCAGTACCAGGTTCTGCATGGCGCGGGTGATACCGACATAGGCCAGGCGCCGTTCTTCTTCCAGACGCCCAGGTTCTTCCAGGCTCATCTTGTGGGGGAACAGGCCTTCTTCCATGCCCACGAGGAACACGTAGGGGAATTCCAGGCCCTTGGCGCTGTGCAGGGTCATCAGTTGGATGCTGTCTTCATGCTCGTCGGCCTGGGTGTCGCCGGCCTCCAGGGAGGCATGGCCCAGGAAGGCCGACAGCGGTGACAGGTCTGCGTCTTCTTCGGTGTTTTCGAAGTTGCGCGCGGCGCTGACCAGTTCCTCGAGGTTTTCCACCCGGGCCTGGCCTTTCTCGCCCTTTTCCGCTTCGTGGTAGGCGATCAGTCCGGATTGCTCGATGACGGTCTGGGTCATCAAGTGCAGCGGCATCTCCCCACACTTGGCGGCCAGGTCTTCGATCAGGTCCATGAACGCCTTTAGCGCACCGGCGGCGCGACCGGTCACGCCTTTGTTGGCGACCAGCTGACGCATGCCTTCCCACATGGAGACGTGGCTGTGGCGGGCGTGATCACGAATGGCTTCGACGGTTTTCTCGCCAATGCCCCGCGTCGGCACGTTGATCACCCGCTCCAGGGCCGCGTCGTTGCCGCGACCTTCGATCAGGCGCAGGTAGGCCATGGCGTTCTTGATTTCGGCGCGCTCGAAGAAGCGCTGGCCGCCGTAGATGCGGTACGGGATCCGTTCGCGCAGCAACGCCTCTTCCAGTACCCGCGACTGGGCGTTGGAGCGGTACAGGATGGCGATGTCGCTGCGGGCCAGGCCGGTTTTCAGCGCGCTTTCAATGGTTTCCACCACGTAGCGGGCTTCATCGTGTTCGTTGAAGGCGGCGTAGAGGTTGATCGCTTCGCCTTCGCCGCCATCGGTCCACAATTCCTTGCCCAGGCGCCCGGTGTTGTTGGCGATCAGGGCGTTGGCGGCCTTGAGGATGCCGGCGGTGGAGCGGTAGTTCTGTTCCAGGCGGATGACTTCGGCGTCGGGGAAGTCCGCCGAATACTGGTGAATGTTCTCGATCTTGGCACCGCGCCAGCCGTAGATCGACTGGTCGTCGTCACCCACCACCATCAGGCTGTCGCCGCCCTTGGCGAGCAGGCGCAACCAGGCGTATTGCACGGCGTTGGTGTCCTGGAACTCGTCCACCAATACATGCCGGAAGCGCTTTTGATAGTGGGCCAGCAGGCCTGGGTGGTCGCGCCACAGGTCCAGGGCCCGGAGCAGCAGCTCGGAGAAGTCGATGACCCCGGCGCGCTGGCACGCCGCCTCGTAGGCTTCATAGATGCTACGCATGGTCGCCAGGAACAGGTCGCCGCTGGCCTGGATGTGCTGCGGGCGCAAGCCTTCGTCTTTCTGGCCATTGATGAACCATTGCGCCTGGCGGGCCGGCCAGCGTTGCTCGTCCAGGCCCAGCTCGCGGATCACCCGCTTGACCAGGCGTTGCTGGTCGTCGCTGTCCAGGATCTGGAAGGTCTGGCTCAGCCCGGCTTCCTGCCAGTGCGCCCGCAACAAGCGGTGCGCCAGGCCGTGGAACGTGCCGACCCACATGCCGGCGGGGTTGATGCCCATCAGTTGCTCGATGCGATGGCGCATCTCGGCCGCGGCCTTGTTGGTGAATGTCACCGACAGGATCGAATGGGGCGAGGCGTTCTCGACCTGGATCAACCAGGCGATACGGTGCACCAGCACTCGGGTTTTACCGGAGCCAGCACCGGCCAGGACCAACTGACGACCCACGGAGGCTGCTACGGCCTGGCGTTGGGCATCGTTGAGGGAGTTCAGCAGAAGGGAGAGATCATCGCGCATCGGGGCATTCTAGGGTGCGGCGTCACCCCGGGCAAACCGAGCTTTGCATCAGCCGATAAAAGACCGGTTGTGGATGACCGGTGGGTCACAGGCTACAGCCATTGGCGGGGCTCGCTCGAGAGCGTCGCCACCCAATGAAACAGCGACTTTTTTCAGCGTTTTTATGAGCTGGGGCAGTGTGGGATGGCCCATGGCTTGTGTATGCTCGGTGCTCGCTTCGGGTTCTCCACGCTCCACTGAATAAGAACAAGAACAGTGCCAATGACCCTCAATTCCGATCCGGCGGGCCCCAGTGTGGAACCGCGGGTCATCTATAAGCAGTACGCCATGGAGATGGCGGTCGAGCGCACACGTCTGCTGTATCAAGGCTCACTGCTGCCTACGCTGTTCATGTTGCTCAACGGTCTGGTCTGCGCTGCGCTGTTATGGGAGCCGCGGCGCTATTTCCTGGTCAGCGTCTGGCTCGTCTGGTTGTTGTCACTGGTGGCGTTGCGGGTGATCCAGGTGGCGGCTTTCGATTCGGCCATGCCAAGCCGCCAGGCGCACCCGATCTGGCTGCGTATGTTTTTGCTGGGTTCGGCGATGACCGGCCTGACGTTGGCCGGGGCTGGCATCGCGCTGGTCCCGGCCGACAGCTTCCAGCAGCAGGCCTGGGTGTTCGGCCTGATTGGCGCGGCCGCCCTGTCGGCCAGCGTGGCCTACGCGGTGAGTCTGCCTGCGTTCCTGTCCTTTACCTTGCCCTGCCTGTTGCCGGCCATCGGCTATCTCTTCTGGGGGGGCGATGAGCAGCAACGCGGGTGGGGCTGGCTTGGGCTGATTGTGCTGGTCTCGCTGAGCGTGGTGGCCTGGCAAGTCAACCGGTTGATCAAAAGCGGCATGCTGCGCCGTTTCCAGAACCAGGCGCTGATCGAGCACTTGCAGCAGACGCAGGCCCGGAGCGTAGAGCTCAACACCGCGCTGGCCCGGGAGGTCGAGCAACGTCGTTGTGCCGAGGAGCAACTGCGGGCGGCCCAGGTTGGCCTGGAGGCGCGGGTAGCGCAGCGCAGTCTTGAACTGGAGGTCGCCAGCCAGGCCCTGCGCAAGAGCGAGGCGCGTCTGGCCCTGGCTCTGAAGGCCAGTGAGCTGGGGTTGTGGGATTGGAATCTGCAGACTGATGAAGTCCACCACACTCAGCTCAAGGAACTGTTCGGCCTGGAGCCCGAATACGTCACGGCGATGCTCAGCCATCTCACCCCGCGGCTGCACCCCCAAGACCTGCCGGCGCTCAAGCGAGCCTTGGTCGAACACCTCAAGGGCCGCAGCGAGGATTACCAGATCGAATACCGCGTGCGTCACGGCGATGGTCACTGGGTCTGGATCGAAGACCGTGGCCGGGCGGTGGAGCGTAGCGAGAGCGGACGGGTGCTGCGTATGGTCGGCACCCGGCGCGACATCAGCGCCAGCAAGGAGCTCGAGCAGCAACGGCAACTGGCGGCCACGGTGTTCGAGGCCGCCAGCGAAGGTATCGTGATTTTCGACCCCAACTACGTACTACTCGCTGCCAACCAGGCGTTCACCCGGGTCACCGGGTTCGATATCGATGACATGCTCGGGCGCAATGTAGTTGAGCTGCCGTGCAGCCGCGACGCGCGCCGGCACTACCCCGTCATTCGCCAATCGCTCAAGCAGCACGGCACCTGGCAGGGTGAGCTGGTAGAGGCGCGAGCCAACGGCGAACTGTACCCGCAATGGCTGCAACTGAATGTCGTGCGCAATGCTCGGGGAAATGTCAGTCATATCGTAGGCTTCTTCGCCGATCTTTCGGCGCGACGCGAATCCGAAGAGCGAATGCGCTACCTGACCCATTACGACGAATTGACCGGGTTGGCCAATCGCTCGCTGTTTCGTGAGCGCCTGCACGAGGCCCATCAGCGTGTGCGCCAGGGTGGACGGCGCAGCCTGGCGTTGCTGCATATCAACCTGGACCGTTTCAAATTGCTCAACGACAGCCTTGGTCATGACATCGCCGACCAGTTGTTGCAGAAAATGGCCCGACGCCTGATCAATGCACTGCCCGAGGCGGATACCATCGCCCGGCTGTCCGGCGATGAGTTTGCGGTGTTGTTCGATGCCTATGGCAACCTTTCAAGCCTGGCGCGGGTGGCGACCCGACTGGCCGCCAAGTTGCGAGTGCCGCTGACCATCGAAGGCCATGAACTGGTGCTCAGTGCCTCCATCGGCATCAGCCTGTTGCCTGACAATACGCGGGAAGTTGCAACGCTGGTCAGCCAGGCGAACATGGCCATGCAGCATGCCAAGCATCTGGGGGGCAACAACTTCCAGTTCTACACCGACAGCCTCCAGGCCAGCACGCTGGAGCGCCTGCAACTGGAAAATCAACTGCGCAAGGCCTTGGAAGAGCGGCAGCTGAAGGTCTTTTATCAACCAAAACTGTGCCTGGCGACCGGTCGCCTGAACGCCGCCGAGGCGCTGGTGCGTTGGGATCACCCGGTCATGGGCCGGGTGCCTCCGGGGGATTTCATCGGCCTGGCCGAAGAAACCGGGTTGATCGGGCCGATTGGCGAATTCGTGTTGCGCCAGGCTTGTTGGCAGGCATGCGAATGGCAGCGCCAGGGGCTCGCGCCGATCAGGGTGTCTGTCAATCTGTCGGTGCATCAATTGCGCCAGGGCAAGCTGGTCAGCCTGGTGCGGCAAGTGCTGGAAGAAACCGGCCTGGAACCCCAATACCTGGAGTTGGAGCTGACCGAAAGCCAGTTGCTCGACAGCGTCGAGCACATCATCGCCACGTTCCAGCAATTGCGTGACCTTGGGGTCAAGCTGGCGATCGACGATTTTGGCACCGGTTACTCATCGCTGAGTTACCTCAAGCGTATCCCGGTGGATTACGTGAAGATCGACCAGGCATTCATTCGTGGGTTGGGCGAGGGCAGCGTGGACACGGCCATTACCCGGGCAATCATTGCAATGGCCCATGGGTTGTCGCTCAAGGTAGTGGCCGAAGGCGTTGAGCGGCAGGAGCAGCTCGAGTTCCTCAGGAACGAACGTTGCGATGAGGTTCAAGGGTATCTGATCAGCCGGCCGGTGGAGGCTGAAGGGTTGGCTGGGTTGTTGCGGGCGCAACACCTGGTTGAATGAGCCTGAACCACGACGATAACTTCCCGTCAGGCAACGAAATCGTCTGACGGGAAGTTATGGGGTCTACGCTTAGTTAGTGACTAGCACTTCATCGATGTGGTGCAGTAACTGGCCTTCGAAAAAAATACTGACGCCAGTGACATTGGAGTCGCCCAGCTCTTTATATTCAACGAACTTGTCTGTCAGTACCGGCAGTGAAACTCCGTCGGAGTGTTTAAGTTTCAATTCCAGTCGCAGATCAAAGGACTTGTCCTGTAGGTCGCTGCGTACCAGCGTGGGGATAACGCCGCTATTGGCTACACTGACGGTGCCAAAGGTACGGAAAGACGCGGCACCTGGCATGCGGTCGATTTGTGCGGTCCAATCTTTAGTCGTGATTTTCATGGTAGTAACTCCTGTAGTTAAGTTGATTGCTTCCTGCGGGAGCCAATATATCTACTTTGCCTTGGTAGCGTCTGCTCAATTGCGGTTGGTATTGTAAGGAGAAATGAGTTTTCGACGGCTTACTTGGTTCGGTCTTAAGATCTACTGTCTAGTGTTGCAGAGATATATTGTTGAGGGGGGGCAAGTTATTGGGTGATTGGCTAATGACCAATAGACGATTTCCCCCCGGGTTGGAAGTTCAGGACGGGGCTGGAAATCAGCGGATCGGCAGCGTTGAAGGTTTGCGCTATGGCACAAGCTGCTACATCGGCGGATCCTCGGCCAAAACAAAGGGGCGACGAGGTCATCCAGTTACGTTTTGGACGGGCAAAAAGCCAATTCTTGTAGTATAACTACAAGCTTGCTACATCCCGGCATCTGCCCATAACAAGAGTCCAGCCCCTTGAACCTGCTGCAACACATCGCCCAGTCACGCCACTTGCTACGCAAGTCGGAGCTGAAAGTCGCCGATCACGTACTGCTTGATCCAGCGGCCGTGATGCATAGCTCCATGGCCGATCTTGCCCACAGCGTCGGCATCAGCGAGCCGACCATCGTGCGTTTCTGCCGGGCCATCGGTTGCTCGGGCTTCCAGGACCTGAAACTCAAGCTAGCGCAAAGCTTGGCGGCCGGTGCGAGCTTCGGTCAGTTTGCGATCCATGAGGACGACTCGGTCGCGGACTACAGCCTGAAAATCTTCGACACGACCCTGCATACCCTGATGGAGGTTCGCGAGAAGCTCGACCCGGTGGCGTTGCAAAAAGCCGTCACGGCCATGTCCCAGGCCCAGCGTGTCGAGTTTTATGGCTTCGGCGCCTCGGGCGCGGTGGCGGCCGATGCCCAGCACAAGTTCTTCCGGCTGCTGCTGACGGCAGCGGCCTATTCCGACCCGCACATGCAGGCCATGTCGGCGGTGACCTTGAAACCCACCGATGTGGCGATCTGCATCTCCCAGTCGGGCCGTTCCAAGGACCTGCTGATCACCGCCAACCTGGTGCGCGAAAGCGGTGCCTCGCTGATCACCTTGTGTCCGAGCCAGACGCCGCTGGCAGAACTGTCCACGGTGAACCTGGCCATCGACGTGCACGAAGACACCGAGATCTACACGCCGCTGACCTCGCGTATCGCCCATCTGGTGGTGATCGATGTGCTGGCAATGGGCGTCGCCATGGCGCGGGGCCCAAGCCTGGTCAACCACCTCAAGAGCGTGAAGCGCAGCCTGCGCAGCTTGCGGTTGTCGCCCAAGTCGGTGAAGGCGCTGGACGACTGAATCCCGAACCCTGAGGTTGAGGGGCTTCTGTGGCGAGGGAGCTTGCTCCCGCTCGGCTGCGCAGCAGTCGCAAACCAACCCATCCGGTGTATCTGGATAAATCGTGGGGGCCGCTTCGCAGCCCAGCGGGAGCAAGCTCCCTCGCCACAGGGATCATTTGCCCGAATTCATCGTTCTGTAACCCTCGCGCCGCCAAACCGTCATCGCGCGCCGTCATCGTAAAGCTCCCGTATACGTCTTGGGAGTCTCGACATGACCCAGTCCTACGAAGAACGCAGCGCTGTCAAAACCCGTCGTCAGCAGGAAGACCAGCGCCGCATGGCGTTCCGTCGTGCAATCGAAGACCGCTATGAGCAGCGCCAACTTCTGGCCGAAATCAGCGAATTTCCTGACGCCACAGAGTTCAATTACTGGCAGGCAACGCCGGCGGCTTCCCGTCGAAACGCTCAACCAGGCCAATGATCTGAGCGCGCTCGCCGCGAATGAATGCCAGGAAGGCGTGAGCCACTGGTGACAGGCGCTTGGCCCTGGCCTGCACCAGGCACCAACTGCGGTACAGCGGCAATTCCTCCACCGGCAACTCGATGAGTGCGCCGGACGACAGTTCCCGGCTCACGGCGTGGCGCGTCAACAGCGCCACGCCCAGCCCGGCCACCACGCACTCGCGCTGGGCTTCCGCCGATGCCACTTCCAGCGTCTGGGTGAAATGCACCCGTTTCTCCTTGAAGTACTCCTCGCAGGCCAGTCGCGTGCCGGACCCCGGTTCGCGCAACAGCAGCGTGTAGGGCTCCAGGTCCTGCAAGCGCAGCGGACCCTGGTGGCACAGTGGATGATCGGGCGGCGCCACGGCGACAATCGGATTGTTGAGGAAGGGCAGGAACTCCAGCCCCATGTCCTGGGGCACCATGGACATGATCACCAGGTCATCACGGTTGTCCGAAAGCCGGCGGATGACTTGGCCGCGATTGACCACGGTGAGGTTGAGATTGACCTCCGGGTGCTGGCGCTTGAACGCGGCGAACAGGTGCGGGACGAAGTACTTGGCGCTGGACTCCACTGCCAGCTTGAGCTGGCCTTGCAGCGAGCCCTGCATGTCCGAGAGCTGCATGTCGAGGTTTTCCAGGCGCCCGAAGATGTCCCGGCTGGCCCGTTGCAACGCTTCGGCGGCTTCGGTCATGTAGAGTTTTTTGCCAACGTACTCAAACAGGGGTTGGCCGATAAGCTCCTCGAGGGATCGAATCTGTAGGCTAACGGCCGGTTGTGTGAGAGACATTTCATCGGCTGCACGGCTGTAGGACCTCAGGTCGCAGACCTCGTTGAAAATCTGCAATTGACGCAATGTCATACGCATCAATGACTTACGCATTTTCTAAGCACTCTGGGCCGGGACGATTAGCACAACTATAAGTCTTTGCTTATGCATGACCCAATAATTATTCATTTTTGTTAATCAACGGCCAGGACTAGTGTGGAGCTGCGACCAATTGTTACATCTGGTCACGCGTCGGCCTGGACCCCAGGCCGTGGTATCACCGGCTCAAGGGAACCTCCAATTGATAACAAAGATCCTGATCGCCAACCGTGGTGAGATTGCCGTCCGCATCGTGCGCGCTTGCGCCGAGATGGGCATTCGCTCGGTCGCGGTCTACTCCGACGCGGACCGCCATGCGTTGCATGTCAAGCGTGCGGACGAGGCCCACAGCATCGGCGCCGATCCGCTGGCTGGCTACCTCAACCCGCGCAAGCTGGTGAACCTGGCGGTGGAAACCGGCTGTGATGCCTTGCACCCCGGCTACGGTTTTCTCTCGGAAAACGCCGAACTGGCAGACATCTGCGCCGAGCGCGGAATCAAATTCATTGGCCCGTCGGCCGAAGTCATCCGCCGCATGGGCGACAAGACCGAAGCGCGCCGCAGCATGATCAAGGCCGGTGTGCCGGTCACGCCGGGAACCGAAGGCAACGTGTCGGGCATCGAAGAAGCCCTGACCGAAGGTGATCGGATCGGTTACCCGGTGATGCTCAAGGCCACCTCCGGTGGCGGCGGTCGTGGTATCCGTCGCTGCAACAGCCGCGAAGAGCTCGAACAGGCCTTCCCGCGGGTCATTTCCGAAGCCACCAAGGCGTTCGGTTCGGCGGAAGTGTTCCTGGAAAAATGCATCGTCAACCCCAAGCACATCGAGGCGCAGATCCTGGGTGACAGTTTCGGCAACGTGGTGCACCTGTTCGAACGTGACTGCTCGATCCAGCGCCGCAACCAGAAGCTGATCGAAATCGCCCCGAGCCCGCAACTGACCCCCGAGCAGCGCGCCTACATCGGCGACCTGTCGGTGCGCGCCGCCAAGGCCGTGGGCTACGAGAATGCCGGCACCGTGGAATTCCTGCTCGCCGAAGGCGAGGTGTACTTCATGGAGATGAACACCCGGGTGCAGGTGGAACACACCATCACCGAAGAAATCACCGGTATCGACATTGTTCGCGAACAGATCCGCATCGCCTCCGGGCTGCCGCTGTCGGTCAAGCAGGAAGACATCCAGCACCGTGGTTTTGCGTTGCAGTTCCGGATCAACGCCGAGGACCCGAAAAACAACTTCCTGCCCAGCTTCGGCAAGATCACCCGCTACTACGCCCCTGGCGGCCCGGGTGTGCGCACCGACACGGCGATCTACACCGGCTACACCATTCCACCGTTCTACGATTCGATGTGCCTGAAGCTGGTGGTCTGGGCGTTGACCTGGGAAGAAGCGATGGACCGTGGCCTGCGGGCCCTGGATGACATGCGCCTGCAGGGGGTCAAGACCACCGCCGCGTATTATCAGGAGATCCTGCGCAATCCGGAATTCCGCAGCGGCCAGTTCAATACCAGCTTCGTTGAAAGCCACCCTGAACTGACCAACTACTCGATCAAGCGCAAACCCGAAGAGCTGGCCCTGGCCATCGCCGCCGCCATTGCCGCCCACGCAGGCCTGTAAGGAATCATGAACATGTCCAAGAAGATCTTTGTTACCGACACAATCCTGCGCGACGCCCACCAATCGCTGCTCGCCACCCGCATGCGCACCGAAGACATGCTGCCGATCTGCGACAAGCTCGACAAAGTCGGCTATTGGTCGCTGGAAGTCTGGGGCGGCGCGACATTCGACGCCTGCGTGCGCTTCCTGAAGGAAGACCCGTGGGAACGCCTGCGCCAACTGCGCGCAGCACTGCCCAACACTCGCCTGCAAATGCTCCTGCGCGGCCAGAACCTGCTGGGCTACCGCCATTACAGCGATGACGTGGTCAAGGCGTTCGTGGCCAAGGCGGCGGTCAACGGCATCGATGTGTTCCGTATTTTCGATGCGATGAACGATGTGCGTAACCTGAAGGTTGCCATCGAAGCCGTGAAGGCCGCCGGCAAGCACGCCCAGGGCACCATCGCCTACACCACCAGCCCGGTGCACACCATCGGCGCGTTCGTGGCCCAGGCCAAGCAAATGGAAGCCATGGGTTGCGACTCGGTGGCGATCAAGGACATGGCCGGCCTGCTGACGCCGTACGCCACTGGCGAACTGGTCAAGGCGCTGAAAAGCGAACAGTCGCTGCCGGTCTTTATCCACTCCCACGACACCGCCGGCCTGGCCGCGATGTGCCAGCTCAAGGCGGTCGAAAACGGCGCCGATCACATCGACACCGCGATCTCCAGCTTCGCCTGGGGTACTAGCCATCCGGGCACCGAATCGATGGTCGCGGCCCTCAAGGGCAGTGAGTTCGACACAGGGCTGGACCTGGAATTGCTCCAGGAAATCGGTCTGTACTTCTACGCTGTGCGCAAGAAGTACCACCAGTTCGAAAGCGAGTTCACCGCAGTGGACACCCGCGTCCAGGTCAACCAGGTTCCGGGCGGGATGATCTCCAACCTCGCCAACCAGTTGAAAGAGCAAGGCGCACTGAACCGGATGAACGAAGTGCTGGCGGAGATTCCGCGCGTGCGTGAAGACCTCGGCTTCCCGCCGTTGGTCACCCCGACCTCGCAGATCGTCGGTACCCAGGCGTTCTTCAACGTGTTGGCCGGTGAGCGCTACAAGACCATCACCAACGAAGTGAAGCTCTACCTGCAGGGCGGCTACGGCAAGGCGCCAGGCTCGGTGAACGAGAAGCTGCGTCGTCAGGCCATCGGTAGCGAAGAAGTGATCGACGTACGTCCGGCCGACTTGCTCAAGCCGGAAATGACCAAGCTGCGTGGCGAAATCGGCGCGCTGGCCAAATCCGAAGAAGACGTACTGACCTACGCCATGTTCCCGGACATCGGCCGCAAGTTCCTCGAAGAGCGCGAAGCCGGCACCCTGACCCCGGAAGTGCTGCTGCCAATCCCCGAGGCGGGCAGCGTGAGCTCGGCGGGCGGCGAAGGTGTGCCGACCGAGTTCGTCATCGACGTTCACGGTGAGACCTATCGCGTCGACATCACCGGTGTGGGCGTCAAGGCCGAAGGCAAGCGTCACTTCTACCTGTCCATCGATGGCATGCCCGAAGAAGTCGTGTTCGAACCGCTCAATGAGTTCGTCAGCGGCGGCAGCAGCAAGCGCAAGCAAGCCACTGCGCCGGGTCACGTCAGCACCACCATGCCGGGCAACATTGTCGATGTCCTGGTCAAGGAAGGCGACGTGGTCAAGGCCGGCCAAGCGGTGCTGATTACCGAAGCCATGAAGATGGAAACCGAAGTGCAGGCGGCCATCGCCGGCAAGGTCACCGCTATTCATGTAGCCAAGGGCGACCGGGTCAACCCGGGTGAGATCCTGATCGAGATCGAAGGCTGATCTAACAGCCTCGATACAACGTTTTAACCTCGGGGGGGCATGTGCTCCCCTTTTTTTGCCTGTCAGAACATCATTCGCCACTGGCCCATCAGCGCGCCGTTGCGGTTGTCCTGACCGGTTTCACCGTTATAACTCACCCCCAGGGTATGCCGTGGCGAAACGGTCAGGTCCAGCCCTGTTTCGAAGAGCAGGCTGTCCCGGTCCAGCTCGACGCCTTCGACGGTATAGGTATTGCCTGCGCTGGCCAGGCGCTGGCGGGAAGTGCCCCGGGTCTCGCCGTATAAGTGTTTCCAACCGAGATTCAAGCGGGGCGTCAGTCGCATGCCTTGGTCAAGAGGTAGAGTTCGGGCGAGGCGCAGGCCAAGGTTGCTGTTGTAATTGTCCTGAGACTGGCCACTGAACTGCAGCGCCGCGCTTCCACCTTTCTCGGTATAGCGATCGCGTTGATAGCGTTGGTAGCCCACTTGGACATAGGGCTCGACATCGAAATGCCCTACGTTCAGGTTGTAGCCGAGTTGCCCAAAGACCTGCTGCGTATTGGCATCGTAACGACCTTTGAGGCGATCGCTGAAACCGTTGTAGGCCACGTGGCGTTTGGTGCTGCCGTCATGACTGCCATAAACGGCACCCAGGCGCAGCGCCAGTGGTCCGTCCTGGCGTAAGGCATAGGCACCCACCAGCCAGCTGTCGAGCCGGCCGTCGAATTGACGACTGTCCAACCGGGTGTGCGTCTTGCCGCTGATCAATCCCAGGCGCCAATCGGGGCTGATAGCCCAGTCGGTTCCCAGCATCAAACCCTTGGTCGAGTGCTTCAGGGTATAGCTTCCCAGTTGCCTGCCGATGCTGCCGCTGTTGCCGATCGCCTGGACCCAGACCTGGCCGTTGTCGTGTGCACCCGTCGGACTTCGCCGATCCATGGCTGAGAGCATTCCTGTGCTGATGGGGGTGATGCTGCTCAGGGTGGCGCTGCCCAGGTCGGCGGTGTTGTAGTTGCCCAGTTGGTCGATGGCGTCGGCGGCTGTGGCCATATTGGTGCCGAGCAAGGCGTTTACGGCGGCATTGGGTTTGGGGGCTGGCTTGACAGCTTGCACCTGGGCGGCGGGCTTGGGTTGGGTGCTGGCAACAACTTTTGCTGGTTCGGTGGGCTTGGACGCTGAGCGATCGGCTTGTGGCTCGACGGCAGGAGAGGGTGGCGTCGGAGAGGTGATGGAGGGTTCCGCTTGCGTTGGTTGGGTCGATCCTGATCCCAGGATAGCGGCTAAAACAGCTTGGCCATTAGGAGTGGGCGCGACTTCCTTGGGCGGAACATCCTTGAGTGTGAGCGTCAGTCCCACTTGTTTCTCGGTGGCGTAGTCAGGTTTCGCGGTCACGAAGGCGAGCTCGTTGACGACCTTCCCGAACTCCCCATCGACTTTTTTCGCCTCGATCACGATGTGCTTGCCCGCGCCGATGGACTCGCCTGGCAACGATGTAATCTTCAGCGTCGCACCGCCTAGCGTCGCGGTGCCGCCGACCTTGATTGTGGCGCTGCCGCTTTCTGGATGGATGCCGTAGAGCAGCGTTGCGCTTTGCGACAGTTCAAGATTTTTTTTGACCGTAGGCGCCCCGCTCGCAGGGTCTACGTTCAACAGGCCCTTCACGTTCAGCGTGTCGACTGTGCCATGGCCGCTGAAACTGCCTGTCTCGTTCACGAAGACAGACTTGCCCACACTGCCCTCGTTATGAAACTCGCCGGCAACGTGTACCTCGGCCCCCATTTGACCGAGATTGCGAAATCGAGTGCTCGCTTCTACCAAGCCTCTATTGAAACGGATAGTGGGCGGCGTTTCTCCCTCCAGTGTTGTGAACTTGGGTGGCCTGAGGGATGCCTTCGAATGATTGGGTTGGGTTTGTTTCTGGGTCACTGTTTCAGAGGTTGGGGGCGTAGCGTCGTCGGTCGATTGCAGGGCCATCGAAACATCGGCACAGCCGAGTACCAAGGCTATTGTCAGCGTGAGCTGTTGGGGCAGGAATGAATGTTGGGTTGGCATCGAATGTGACCTCTCATGAAGGAGGTCGCACTTTAAAAATTTCACCTTGGGCGGCGATGCCAGCCGTCTCCTAGCTGCTGGCGAGACATAGCGATGGAGCTTGTAGGCTGCCCACGCTGTGATCACAGAGTCACGGCGCCGGCCTCCGTGGCGGTGAGGCATTGCCCTACAGCATACTCAGGCCTTTCTGTGTGGTCGGAGATCCGAGATCTGTCTGTCAAATATCGACTCTGTAAACCTGCTCCGTGTTTCGCCTAGGATCGACCTGGTTCCTGGTGGGACCGCGTTCCTCCTGTGGAGCGAGCCTGCTCGCGATGGCGGTGGTTCAGTCACATGGATGTTGGGCTTGCTGGCCTCATCGCGAGCAGGTTCGCTCCCACAGGGGAAACGCGATCTCACCAAGAACCAGGTCGGCTATCAGGCCGCCTCGCGGAGGACGTTGATTTCGGCGCCCCGTTAACCACGCTGGCCGAACGCAGGTATTGCGCAGTGGGCACACCGAGCCTAGGCGAGGCACCGAGTGGTGGGGCAGAAGCGCTTTGGTTACCTTCGCCTGGGCCGGCATTCCGGCTTTTCGAAAGTGAGCCGCCGTCAGGGCGGAACCCTAAGTGGCCGTGACCGCAGAAACGGATATACACAGCGACCTTAAAATCCCACCCCAGCTCAGCGATTATTCAGATAAGCCTTCCCATAATGCCGTTCCATCCGCGCCTGGACCAACTCCAACGCAATGGACATCAACCAGTAAATAATCGCCGCCGTCGTCAGCATCTCAATATACCGATAGCTGGACCGACCATAAGACTGCGCCAGGAACATCACCTCCCAAACGCCCATCACCGAGATCAGTGAAGAATCCTTGAGCATGGAGATGAATTGGTTGGTGGTCGGCGGGATGATGGTGCGCATGGCCTGGGGCAGCGTGACGCGCCAGAAGATTACGGTTTCGCTCAGGCCCAGGGCGAGGGAAGCTTCGCGTTGGCCGTTGGGGACGCCGAGGATGCCGGCGCGGAAGATCTCGCTCAGGTAGGCGCCGTAGTTCAGCGACAAGGCGATGATCCCGGCGGCGATGGCGCCCGGGACCACGCCCAGTTGTGGCAGGCCCAGGTAGATCAGCAGGATCTGGATCAGCAGCGGCGTGCCGCGAAAGAACGACGCGTAGAAACTGGCGATGCCAAACGCCACCGCGCTGCTGGACAACCGCGCCAGGGCGGTGATGAAGCCCAACAGTGATGACGCGACGATCGAGCACAGGCACAGAAACAGCGTCAGCACCGCGCCTTGCAGAAAGCCATTGGGCGCCAGATGCACGCCCAGCAGGTTCGGCAGTTTGTCGAGGATGATGGAGAACTTCAGGTCGAAGCTCAGGAAGAAACTCGCGAACAGCACCAGCATGGCCGCCCAGGTCAGGTAGAGCCGGGTGCGGAAACCGAAGATTTTTTGCAGGCGTGACTCAGCCACCGTTGGCGGTGGCTGAGGCGGTGGAAAAGAAGTCATTGGGTAATGTCGGCGCCGATCCATTTTTGCGAGAGTTTGCTCAAGGTGCCGTCCTGTTTCAACTGGGCAAAGACTTCACGCACCTTGTTGTCCCATTGAGCATCGCCTTTTTCGATGGCGACCGAGTTCGGTTCGGAATAAAGCGACTCGCCGGCCAGTTTGAAGCGCTTGTCTTCGGTCAGGCGCGGTTGTGCGGTCACCAGGTTGGTCAGCACGGCGTCCAATCGCACTCCGGCGCCCAGGCCGAGGTCCTGGAACGCTACGTTGTCAGTGTCGTACGGGGCGATCTGCACGTCCTCGAACGGATAGCTCAGTTGGGTATCCTCGGCGCCTTCGATCACCAGGTTCTTGTTCAGGTAGCTCTCGTAGCTGGACGCGCTGGTGAGGCCGACCTTCTTGCCGCTCAAGTCCTTGGCACCGTGGATACGGTCGTCCTTGGCGTTGACCACGATCACCGCTGGCGAGGCGTAATACTGCACCGGGAAATCGAACACTTCGGCGCGGGCCTTGCTCGGCGTCATGGAGCAGATGCAGATGTCATAGCGCCCGCTCCAGTGTCCGGCAGCGATCACGTCCCAGGAAGGGGTTTCCAGGCGCAGTTTCACGCCCAGTTTCTGCGCCACGGCCTTGGCCACGTCCACGTCAAAACCGTCGAGCTGGTTCTGATCGTTGAGGAACGAGAAGGGCGGGTAGCTTTCCATCAGCACGCCGACCAGTTCTTTTTTCTGTTCGATGCGATCCAGGGTGGCACCGGCGAAGGCTTGCGATGAGGCGGCCAGCAGAGTCAGGCCCAGGGCCAGCAATGGTTGTAGTTTCACGTGAAGTCCCTGGGTAGAAAAATAAGTTGTAGTTAACCGATTGGTGCGTATTAAATAGTTATAAGAACAACTCCGGTAGTGAGTATTTTTCATAAGCTTATGAGTGAATCGCATATGGGCGCAGCAACGACAGTCATTCTCGATGGCGGCATGGGCCGCGAACTGCAACGCCGTGGCGCGCCGTTTCGGCAGCCCGAGTGGTCGGCACTGGCCCTGAGCGAAGCACCTCAGGCGGTGGAGGCCGTGCACGCGGCCTATATCGCCAGCGGCGCGAATGTCATCACCAGCAATAGCTACGCCGTGGTGCCGTTTCACATTGGCGAGGCGCGTTTCGCCGCAGAAGGCCAGGCCCTGGCCGCGTTGGCGGGTGAGTTGGCGCAACGGGCGGTGCAGGCTTCAGGCAAAGCGGTGCGGGTGGCCGGGTCGCTGCCGCCGCTGTTCGGTTCCTATCGGCCGGATTTGTTCGATGCGTCCCGCGCCCACGAGCTGCTGGCGCCACTGGTGACCGGCCTGGCGCCCCATGTCGACCTCTGGCTGGCCGAGACGCAAAGCTCGACCGTCGAAGCGCGGGCGATTCACGCCGGGCTGCCGAAGGATGGCAAGCCGTTCTGGCTGTCGTTCACCTTGAAGGATGAAGACACGGACGAAGTGCCACGCCTGCGCTCCGGCGAACCGGTGGCGGACGCTGCAGCGGTCGCGGCCGAGCTGGGCGTCGAAGTGCTGCTGTTCAACTGCAGCCAACCAGAAGTGATTGGCGGGGCGATCGATGCGGCGCGGGAAACCTTCGAGCGACTGGGGGTGAGCATCCACATCGGCGCCTACGCCAACGCCTTCCCGCCGCAGCCGAAGGAAGCGACGGCCAACGACGGATTGGACCCGCTGCGCGACGACCTCGATCCGCCGGGCTACCTGCAATGGGCGGCCGACTGGCGCAAGCGCGGGGCCAGTCATTTGGGCGGCTGCTGCGGGATAGGACCGGAGCACATCGCAGTATTGGCGCAAACGCTGGGCTGAGTTGTCCGGCCGTTTTGTTGGACGACATCCACGCTTACGGTTTTCGTCGAATGGGCGGCTACAGCTATACATATGTATGTCATTTGCCGCTCAGTGACGGGATAGGGTCCGGGTTCCTCAATTAAACCGGACTCTTAAATGTCTACTTTTCCTGAAGATGAGCCGGGCGTGCCATCGACCTCTGTCGCTCCCTTTAAACCCATCAACCTGTTACCCGGTGGGGCTCGATTTCAACCGCACACGTTTGCCGATCAATGGCTGCTTGAACGAGGCCTTGTCGGTGACACCTTGGTTCAGGTCACTTATCAAGAGGTCGAGACCGTCGACTCGGCCGCAAAAAGAAAACGCACTTCGGTGCCTTTGCGCGATGCCGTTACCCAGGGTTTTTTAGTGGCCTATCAAAGCCAGGAGACGGGCGGCATTCCTGCCCGGTCCCCCCGCGATGGCTGGGTTTATCCACACAGAAGCCTGATGTCCCTGGATTTCTCGTCCCTTCGCGTCGAGGGGCGAGCACTCTCGCAAAACCGTTTGAACGAACTGCACGCAGGCATTCCCCGCGACTATCGAAGCACTCCGCAACCTGCCACCCCCACAAGCGCGGTTCGATACGATCTGCTCAGCCCCAAGGGCAAGGAGCAGGCCAGGTTACTGGAGCTTCTGGACACCAACCAGGTGAAACTGGCGCGTTTGTTCGCCGCGCTTCCGACCTTCGATTCGGTGCTCAATCGTTTACTGGTGGACACGCTCGAGACAAAGATCCCCGAGCGCAAGCTACGTGCTTCACTGCTGGGTAAGATCGACCCTGATTACTGTTATGTGAGCCGCTTCACCAGCGACTCGAACGGTGTGCGCTCGCTGACAGTCTCGGAGAGTTTCAGCGACGTCATGTGGGGGTGTTTGCAGACGGATACGCCTGCGAGTTACACCGGCGGCGGCGTCGGATTCTGCACCCGCCCGGACTCGGTGGCCGAGGCCGACAGCCTGTTTGCCGGCCCGGTGGACGCCCAGGTTCTACGGGCCATGGAGTCGGTACTTTACATCGCCAATCCAACCACGAATGAGCGTGTGAAGCGCCAGTTCCGCGATGAGTTGAAGCGCTTTCGCGATAACCCATGTCACGCAGGCATTCTTGAGACAGCGACCCCGTGCACCACGGCAGAGGCCCTCGCTCATTTGCTTTCCCTGCGATTCCTGCATCTTTTCGATTTGTACAAAGTTGATCGGAGTTCGGCCACCCCACTCACGCCCAGTGAACGAATCCAGCAAAAAGATGAAGATCGTCTGCTGGACCTCATCACGACTCACCCCTCCAAGGCGGACCGAAACCGTTTGGCACGGGCGCCCATCCCCCATGTCTACACCGTGATGCTTGATATGGGCACGGCAGCGCCGCAGAAGTGGCCTGCTGCGATGGTGATCAAGTTTACCGATAGCCTGACCTTGTTCCTGTATTCCCTGGAAGGCGGGATCCAGCGATTCCGCTCTGTGCAGGATCTGCTCAGCAACGTCCGTCCGACCCATGGAGGGCAGGAACGTACGATTGTGGATATCACTGCTGAACTGTCCGGGCATGTTTTTGAAGTGGCCGCCGATGACCTGTTGCAGGTACAAAGCGCTGCCCTGGAAACGGTCATGAACGCGCCAGGAAACGAGACGCTCGCGTTGAGTGCCTTTGCTGCAAGTGCCGAACGTGCGCTTGTTTTACCCATGTTGTCGCTGGCCGCGCCCCTGGCTGTGCGTCAGCAGACCCTGGTCGAATACAATCGTCCCGGTTTCTATAAAGCCGCGACGCGTCCTGAGCAAGCCCACTATCGTCGCCTGGAAGCGCAGGTATTCCAGGCCGTCTTCCAATTGGGTGGCGGTATCCAGACGTTGTTGCAGTTCACTCGCCAGAAGATCAAACAATACCTGCAGCAAACCGTGCATCCGGGTATAGAGCCGGATCCGGACAAAACCATGGTCACGCTTTTCTATGGGCAACGTGCTAATCGAAAGCAGTCCCGTATCAGCAGCCTGACCCAGTTGATGCTCGATAATCTGCGCCCGCATCAGTATCCGAATGCGATGAGGGAAGTGCTGACCGTTTACGTTGTCGATCAACACGGCCAACGTGTCAGGCACCCGGCAAGCGGTTTCTTCGTCACGTTGAGTGGGAGTGAACTTGCCAGGATGGCGATCCGCATTGATGCCGGTGGCAGTTATGAAACCCTGCTGCGCAAGGAGATGAACAAACCTGAATACAAGGCCGCGTGGCAGGCGGCGTATCTGGCTAACTTGAAATTCAAAGGTTACGAGGCTTCGCTCAGGGGCGACGAGGTGTTCAAGGCCAGCGTGCTGGATAACGCTTTCACCCCTCCGATGTCGCGCAAACGAGTCGCTTGCTGGCTGGACGCTGTCCTGCGCTCGCCCACCGCGGCGGGGCGTGCCCGGGTAGGTGGGCGCAAGGTATGCGTCCATGGTCTTGTACTGGGGGGCAGCGTGGGCGCGGGCGCGCAGCAGGACATGATGGGCAATGCGGTCAGCGTCGATGGCGTGCTGGTTTTTTCCGATCAGGAGGGGCCGGAAATCGAGGGAACCGTTGGCGTTTATTTCCCGGACAGCCCCGGTGGCGATGATTTTCATGAATTCGCTGACCTGAGCGACGGCATTGCCGGGCTTTTGCCGGAAGAAAAATGGCAGGCGTATTTCCGTTCACGCATTTCTACACTGGACCCCGAGCAGATCAAGCGTTTGTTGGGCAAGCAAGGCGGTCGCCCCCTGATTCGTGGTTCGTTGTTCGCAGGCGATCTTCTCGAAACGCTGCACCAGGCCTACGTCAATTTCCAAAGCGCCTACGCGGATCACCGCTCCAACAGCAACCGGGATGTCAGTCATCAAACTGCGGCGAAGCTGGTGATGATGACGGTCGACATTGTCTTTAACCTGGCCGGGTTCGCGGTGCCCGGTTTTCAGATGCTCAGGCATGCCGTCAAAACCGGTTTGCTGGTGGTCAAGACCGGTGCGGTTCCGATGAACCTGCCAACGCTGGCGTTCGTTGAGGAAGTGGCAAATTATGCGGGGAAGAAGGCACTGTCCGGTGGCGTGACCCTCCCCGTGCGAGGGCAATCCTCTTTCCTGGCGGTGACGGCTCGTCAAGGATCGAGGGAAAAACTGCTCGGGCTGCCACTGGAAGAGGCGCTCTATGACCGTTTTGCTGTGACGGATACATCGCTGATAAAAGGGGTTACACCGGATCGCCAGGGTTTTTACCGTCCCGCAATCACGGATACCGCCACGGGTAGCGTGACGCGCCCCGTGTTCGTGCGGCAACCCGACGGGACCGTGTTCCGGGTGCACGACCATACGCGGTTGAAGGCCACCGAGGCCAACATTGTCGAAGTCGCTACGGGATTGCCCATCCGCTCCCACGGCGTGATGCGCGATACGGTGCAGCGGATGTCCGACGACGAGTGGCGCGCGGTAGGACACGGCTTTGGGGGCGGAAAGCGCTCGCGGGACACCTCCCCTCAGCCCGGTCCTTCACAGCCCAGGCAACCGGCTACATCGTCTCGCTCCGTTTCCGATCTGGTGCGCACGCCAAACGAATGGGACGTCCAGATTATGGATCTGGTCCCGGCCCTCGTCACCCGGCTTGCGAGTTGGCCACAAAACCGAAGCTTGTTAATCATCGAGCAAAGGCCTGTCCGCCAGGATTGGTCAGTGCGCTTTACCCCGGGGCAAGAGGAGCGTGCTTACCCGGCGGCTGATCATCCGCTCAGGTCGGGCTCGGATATCGTCTTGAGGCGAATCGGTGAAAACCATTACCTCCTGGTGCTGGGCGAGCAGAATGAAATCGCGTTCGATATCAACGGCGATTGCTTCTTCAATGCCGTCGCCCGAGGATTGAACGAAGGGCAGGCGCAGGCGAGGTTTTCGATGCAGGGGCTGCGTAATGAAGTCGCCGATTACATCGATCGACACCCGCAGGTGACCGATTACCTGGTGACGCAACCTTCCGGGGTGCAGCAATTGGTTTTTGATAATGCCCAAGCGTTGGAGAGTCTGCTGGGTAGATCCGCGGCGCGTGACCTGACTCAAATGATCTACGGTGCTCCCAATCCCCATGGCTTGTTTCAGCCGCTGGAGAATTACTTGAGCCTGCACGCAAACGGCATCGCGCGCAGGGTATTGGATCAAGCCACTGCGGCTGACTTGCCCCCGGAGATGCTGCAGATGATAGGGCGTTTTGTATCACCCCGTACGCAGGGTCGCTTGATGCTGAGCAGAATTCCCTACTACGCGCAAAAAGATCAAGCCTTGCAGAGTTTTTTTGAGGATGTCCTGTTGCAGCCCATCCGCAGTCAGGAAATCGCCGAACTGCTCAATAATCAATTCCTCCTGCTCTCTCAGGACACGCTGCATATCATGCTTGAGTACGGCGTCCGGGCCCGTGATCTGACCGACCATCATCCACGCAATGAATTGGCTTATGTCAGGTACGATGAGGCCACGCACGGCCACCTCAATGACGATCAGCTCGAGGAACTGCTCGACGGTGCCTACCTGGTCGATCGCGACGACTTGAAGAATGTGGGCAAACGATTCGAGCGTGAAACCGGCACGGTCATCGACGACGATGTAGACCTGATGGAACAGTTCATACACTACGACAGGGCCGAGGATTTCACTGACCTGCTTACCATGGCCCTCCAGCGTTACCCCGTCCTGTTGAGGCGGGCCACTGTCCTCCTGCAATCCCCTGTTATTGCTTCCAACCTGGGCAGTCTGTTCCCCGTGAATGTCCTGGCGCAATGGATACGTAATCCGGCGTTGTCTGACTCACGCCTTCAGCTCATTGCCGAGTATGCCGGCAGCCGTTATCAAGAATTGGTGAGCCGCGGCCGTATCGATATCGATTGGATGCAGCCGTTCGATGACCAAAACCTGCACGACCTTATCCACCATCAGCAGGCATTGATCAGTTTTTGGGATTTCCTCCAGGGCGTGCGGTATCTCGAGCAGCGCGATATGGCGACTGTCACGGGTTTATTCAGCGCTGCGGGACAATCGCCTTCGAACAGCAGGGTTGCGATTTTGCTCGGGACCCCGAATCTATTGGGGTCCATTCAAAATATGCCGGGCATTTCACCGCGCAGCGCCCGGCGAATCTGGGAGGATCTGGTGGGACCGCAGTTCAGCGATGAGAATATCCGGCGAACGCTGGCGCAACGGGATTCACTGAGCTCTGAGTCAGCGTTTACCAGCGCATTGATCGACAGCCTGACCCTCGACGAAGCCCAGGCTCATCAGGTGATTCTGGGCGCTTATGGCGTGACCCCAAGACAAGTCATGCATTTTCTGCAGGGTTTCGATTTCCCAGGGACTGTTGCGGGCCATAGTCGCTTGACGCTCGCGCTGGATCTGAGTGCTCATGGATCGATCCCGGCCTGGGCCTGGCAATACGCCCGACCGGGGGTGACCCCCGAGTCGCTGCGGTCATTCCTGGCCACACGCAAAACGTCGAACCCCGAGTGATTCGAGCCGTTTCTGTGGGGAGGGAGTAACCACCGCGTCTGCGACGCTGCGCTGTCGTGCAGTGAACCAGGCCCTGTGGCGAGGGGATTTATCCCCGTTGGGCTGCGCAAGCAGCCCCAAGCCAGGCAACTCGGTGTGTCAGGAAGATTGAGTTCAATGCTTTAGGGCTGCTGCGCAGCCCAGCGGGGATAAATCCCCTCGCCACAGGGTTTTGTGTGCAGCCTAGGAGCGGCACTCCACCAAGCCGCGCACTTGCCCGTCCTCGCGCTGGTTTTCCTCGCTCAGCCAGCGCTCGAACCCGGTGGCGATGGCGGGCCATTCCGAATCCAGCATCGAGTACCACGCGGTGTCGCGGTTCTGGCCCTTGACCACCATGTGCTGGCGGAACACCCCTTCGAAGGTGAAGCCCAGCCGTTCGGCGGCGTATCTGGAGCGGGCGTTGGCGTTGTTGCACTTCCACTCCAGGCGGCGATAACCCAGGGCGAAAGATTCCTTGGCCAGCAGATAAACCGCCTCGGTGCTTTTCGGTGAGCGCTGCATCGGTGCGCCGAAGGTCACGTGGCCGATCTCGATACGGCCCTGGGCCGGCACGATGGACATCAGGCTGAGAATGCCCTGCACATCGCCGCTGGCACGGTCGATCACGCTGAAGAAATACGGGTCGCTGTTGGCGGCATGGTTGTTCAGCCAGGCATCGAACGCGCCGCGATCCTTGAACGGGCCATAGGGCAAGTAATCCCAGAGCTTCGGGTCGGCGCCGGGGCCTTCGAGGGCTTGCCACAGGCCATCGGCATGACGCGCCGGATCGAGTTTTTCCAGGCGGATGAAACGCCCTTCGATCAGTTGCGTAGACGGTGCCGGGGCACCTTTCCAATCGGCGAGTGAAATCGACATGCTGTGCTCCTTAAAGGGCCTTGCGAAATTGAATGAAACCCGGGCGTTCGGCGATGCGCTCGTAGAGCTGGATCGCCGTGGCGTTGGTTTCGTGGGTCAGCCAGTGCACCTTGCAGCAACCGTCGGCCTTGGCGGTGCGGTAGACGAATTCGATGAGCTGGCGACCGACGCCGGTGCCACGGCATTGTTCCGTCACCAGCAAGTCTTGCAGGTAGCAGGAATTCTCGATGCTCCAGTTCGAACGGTGATAGATGAAGTGCACCAGGCCCACCGCCGTGTCGCCGTTCCAGGCCAGGGCCCCGTGGGTTGGCTCGCGGTCATCGAGCAGGCGTTGCCAGGTGCTCTGGCTCACCGCGTCCGGCAGCTCGGTGTTGTAGAACCGCAGGTAGGCTTGCCACAACGGCAGCCAGGCAGCGTGATCGTCGGCGCTGACGAGACGGATTTCGACTTGGCTCATGTTCACTCCTTGGATGATAGGTCTGGCATCAGGCGTGCGAGCGCCTGGTCCTGTGGATCGGGGCTGGCGGCGAGCCCGTTGCGCACGCCGGCGACATCCGCCGGGCTGCGGTTCTGGTTGAGCTTGCGTTTGCCTTCCAGGCGCTGGATGGGCAAGGCGAAACCGACGATCGCCTTGAGCATGCTGTCGATGTACTCAGCCGGCGCATCATCGATTTTCCAGGGCTGGGCGCGGCCGGTTTCGTGGCGATCGGTGAGGGCGCTGACCAGGTTGCGCAGGCGATGAGGATCGCTGAACACCTCGGCGCGGCCATAGGCGTGTACCGCCAGGTAATTCCAGGTCGGCACGACTTTGCCGTGTTCGGCCTTGCTGGGGTAGAAGCCCGGGCTCACGTAGGCATCGACCCCGCTGAAGACCACCAGGGCTTCGGCGCCGGCTTCCAGGTCGCGCCATTGCGGATTGGCCCGGGCCATGTGCCCGTACAGGCTCCCGTTGGGACCTTGTTGCGGGTCCAGCAACAACGGCAAGTGGCTGGCTTGCAAGCCGTGTTCGCCCTGCGTGATCAATACGGCCAGGCGGCAATCCCCCATCATGCCATGCAGTTGGGGCAGGTCTTCGACGACAAAGGCTTTAGGGTTGTACATGACGATTTTCCTTGGCGAATGCGAGCATCCTAGGCAGGCTATTGGTCTGTTGTAAGAGCCACTTTCAGCCAATTTCACAGGTCCATTTTCGGGAGCTGTCATGAACAACGCCGTGCCGCCACTGTCGTTCAACCCCGCGGGCATCGAGCTCGATCGCCGCCAGGGACTCAGCCGCCAGCTTTACCAGGCCTTACGGGCACGGGTGCTGGACGGGCGCCTGGCGAGCGGCACGCGCCTACCGGCCAGTCGTGACCTGGCGGCGGCCCTGTCGATCTCGCGCAACAGTGTGGTGCGCGCCTACGACCAGCTCTACGCCGAGGGTTTCATCGAAGGGCGGGTCGGTGACGGGACTTATGTGGCGAAACTGTCCTCGACGACGCTGCCGCTGAAAAACATATCCACAAAAGTATCCACAGGGTTTTCAACAGGCTTACCCACAGCCTTATCCACAGATTGGCTCGATTTACCTGTGGGTCCATCCAGTAAAGTTATCCACAGCGATGCGCTGGATCGGGTCGAAAAGCACCATTTGCCCCTGCCGCCCAGTGGCCCACCGAGGGCGTTTCGGGTCGGCATTCCAGCGTTCGATCTGTTCCCCTTCGACGTCTGGGCCAAGCTGAATGCGGCTTTCTGGCGCAAACCGGACCTGCAACAGCTCTGTTATGGCGATTCCCAGGGGGATGCGCGCTTGCGTGGGCTGATCGCCGCATACCTGCGCAGTTCGCGAGGCCTGCACTGCACGGCTGAACAAATTGTGATCACCAGCGGCGCGCAGCAGGGCATCAGCCTTTGTGCACAGTTGCTGGTGGACCCGGGTGACATCGTGGCGGTGGAAAACCCAGGCTATCGCGCCGCCGGGCATGCGTTTGCTGTTGCGGGTGCCGAGGTGAGAGGCGTACCGGTTGATGGCGATGGGTTGAATTGCACGGCACTCGGTGCGTTGAGCCACTGTCGGCTGGCCTACGTCACACCGTCCCATCAATACCCGACCGGGGTGGTCATGAGCCTGGCACGGCGGCTGGAGCTGCTAGCCTGGGCCGAACGCAATGACGGCTGGATCGTCGAGGACGACTACGACGGTGAATACCGCTACAGCGGCGCACCGTTGGCGCCATTGGCCGCGCTGGATCGCCAGGGGCGGGTGCTTTACGTTGGCACGTTCGGCAAAGTCGCGTTTCCGGCCTTGCGCATGGGTTATCTCGTATTGCCGCCTGGCCTGGTCGACGCCTTCGCCCGCCGCCGCGCGGTGGATATGCGTCACTCCGAAGTCAGCACCCAAGCGGTGATGGCCGAGTTCATGGCCGCCGGGCATTTCCAGCGGCACATCAGGCGCATGCGCCGGGCCGCCCTGGCCCGGCGTGACGCGCTGCTGAGCGGCTGGCCGAAGGCGGTTGCGGGCATTGGCGTCATGCCCACGGTGGTGGCCGGGCTGCATGTCACCGTGCCGGTGGACAGCGTTGAACGTGAGTGTGAACTGATAGCGCTAGCGACCAGCGTGGGCGTCGAGATCAATGGCTTGAGTGGTTATTGGCTGCCCACTACAACCTCGTCGCAAGTGCATGCCGGGTTGGTGCTGGGGTTCGCGGCCGTCCCGCCAGCGGCGATAGACATTGCGCTGGCGGGCCTGGCGACAGCCTGGAAAACCTGACGGCTGAAACAGGGCATCTGTGGATGCCCCGGGTTTTCGCCGTTATGACGGTTGTTTGGAAAAAAACACTTCCTTGGCCTGATCCACCGCGATTTCGCTGCGGTAATGCTCGATCAGTTGGCGCTGGTTGAATGTCTGGGTGGATTCGACGCCAATCCGTTGATTGACTTGCTCGGGTGTTCTCAAGCGCGCGGAAACGAACGCATGAGGCGGCACCCAGCTCGTTGAGTAATGGAAATCGGCGAACCAGAGGGTCTTATTGGTTTTCAGGTCTTTGATCTCATACCGGTCGAGATAACCGCGCAGAGGGCCTTTGATGCGTTGCCGATTTTTTTGCTTGGTGATGGAAATCTGGTTTCGGTTCTTGAGCCAGAGAAGGCCGCTCATGGTCGGCGGGCGTTGTTTGATGACATTCAGTACGGTGTCGAAGCTTTCGTCGTGAAGGGTTTTCGAGGCTTTCTTGAGTGCCGTGCGTGTGGATTGCGCCAAACGCTGTTGCTCAGCCGAGAGGTCAACCGTTTCGTTTGACGCATTGTCCAGGCCCTTCGTGATCGCGATGGCGACTTTCTCCATCCGGTTGGCGTGTGCGTTCAGAATCAGTCCGATGCCGGTGGGCGACCGCTCTGGCTTTGTCGTGTATTGCTCGACCTGTGCCTTGAACGCAGCCAATCCGTCGAGCAGAGCCTTGCCCTTGGTGATGCTGGTCGCCAACACCGGGACGGCCAACGGCGTCTCAGTATTCACATGGGGCAGCCACTCGCCGGTTTCCTTGCGATGGAAGGTGGCGATGATTCGATCCGTGAGCGGATGTTTGACATCGAGCCAATCGGTTTCTTCCAGGGTCTTGGTTAAACGGAGTTCGCCACTGACCAGCCCCCAGAAGCGCGCCCGGATGAATTTTTTCCTGGGCCTGGGGCGCGCCTGGTAAGGACCGGCTTCGCTTCGCCGGTTGCTTCTTTCGTCGAGGGCGCGTGCTAAATGGCGCAACGCCCGTTCTTTAAGCTGGCCGATCTGCTTGCCCAGTCGAGTGAGTTCCGTCACACGGACGCTGTCCCTGTATTCCTCGCCCACGTATTGGAGGTGCTCCTGGATGGCCGTGAACTGCTCCGTCAGGCTGCCGAATGCATCGATCTGTTCGTCCAGGCGGATCACGCTTCGTTCATTGATGGCGTCATGCAGGCTTTGAAAAGCGACGGTGGTGTTATCGACAAGCTGGTTGATGTCGGCCCAGCCTTCGGGCAGGTCGTTGAGGCTTTCCAGTGACAGGCAGAGGTGACGATACATGTCCAACTGAATGAGCCGAATCGCATCGCTCTTGTAGGCGGGCATTCTCGCCCGGTGTTTGCGCAGCAGTTCAACGCCTTCGCGCCCCACCTTCCTCAGCCTGGAAAAGCGCGTTTCCATGTAATCCAGGCGCTCGATCATATCTTCACCGACCTTGATCATGTTTTCGGCGGCATCAACGTGTGCTTGCTCCACTTGTTCGATGCTCGAGGTGGCCATGTCCACCGCTGTTCTCAGGGCCGGGGTGAATCGCTCCTGCAGGGTGCCTATCTCCTCGAACGTGAAGTTGATCTGCGCGTTCAGGTAACCGAGCCTGGCTCGAGGTGCGTCAGGCCTTGATTGGAAGACGGGCCACTGAATCAAAATCTCCAATGCTTCTTCGTAGCTTTCCCGCTGTGTTTTCAAGGTGCTCAAGTAAGCGTTGCGCCTGGCCTCCCTGGAAGAGTCGGAGGCTTGGTTCATCTCCTTGGCGTTCATGGTCAGCAGCTTCTGGTCCTGGGTTTTGCGTTCCTCGAACCGGTTCAGTTCGGCAAGCAGTTGGGTGCTGAGGCGTTTCGCATCCGCGATGACTTTTTGCCTGACGCCCTTTGACCCACTGCCGCGCAAGCGCAGGCGCGTGTCGATACGCCATTCGCCCTCTGCATCATTGATCAGGGGCGGGCCGGTGCGTGCGGGGTCGTTTTCATCAACGATGGATACCTGCTCGCCCTCCACCGTCACGTTGAACCACTGGTTGGCCATTTTTGCGTACCAGTGCCCTCCCTGCTCGTAGAGCCCCTTGAGCGCGCCTTCTGTCATGGGCTGTTCGGCGTTTTCGGGTTTGTTCACGCTGAAGGATTCAAGCAGCTCGGCGCGTTTGGCGGATTGGTCTGTCAAGGCACCGCTGGAGTGGATGGCGTCATAGTGCTCGGGTGACAGTTTTTTGTTCGTTAGAGGGGCAAGCTTCTCGATCACGAGTTCAGGTTTTGTCGGGCTTGCCGGTTCACGCACGACCTCTGGCGCCTCGGGTCGACGGCTGTCGGCGTTTTCCCTGGCGCGGTCGATGGCGTGAGTCGTGATTGCCATGGCCATGTTCAGCAGCAGGTCGACGAAGGCCTCCCACTTGGCCTGGCGGTTGGAGGCTTCGTCGCTCTGGGTCAACGTTTCAAGGTCGTCCAGAATTTGCCAGAGCCAGGCCGCGGTGCCCACGGCGGTGCCCAGGTAAGGCAGCGCCAGGTTGAGAATCAACCAGCCGGTCTGTTTGAAGGTGGCCCAACGATTTTCGCGGTTGGACACCGATTGCCGGTCGGCCAGCTCGACCAGGGCAGCGGCATTGGCTTTGAACAGCCGCGACAGGAAGTCAGCCCCCAGGGTTTTGTCGCTCAAACCGATGGGCGCGCTATTGAGCCATGACGACACAGGGTCGACCGCAAACTCCACGATGGCCCAGGGTGAAGGCAGGGTGTCCGGGAAAACGAATCGGCTGTAACTGGCGCGTACCCCATCGGGTAGCCACGCCAGGACCGATTGGCGCAAGGAGGCCGTTTGCCGGATGGCGTAGATCAGGTTGCTGAACGACGGGTACTGACACAGCGGCGGCTCAAGCAACGGTCGATAAAGCAGGCAGGGGCCGGCATCCGGATCTTTCGGGCCGATCACGAACATGTTGGTCACGACGTCTGCCGAGGTGCTCAGTGCATGCTTGGATTCGAACGCCAGTGGGCGCAGGACGATGGGCTGCCCATCGACCTGGCGATCGGACTCCTTGGGCTCCATCAGCGCAGCGACATAGCGGTAACCCCGTTCATCGATGTCCCCCAGCCCGCGGATTTTGCTCTCCAGCGCCAGCAGGGGTAACTGGATTCGCAACTGTGAGGTGTACAGGTTTTCGCGCCGGGTTGATTCGGCCGGATCGTCGAGTAGTCGGGTTTTGATCAGCTCGGGATAAACGCGACCGATATCGACTTGGGTGATGAGGTTCTCGATGTAATTAGCCGTCATCCACTTGGGCAATGCACGGCCATTGACAGACCTGAGGGTTTTATCGCCCAAGGGAAGCGCAATCAGGTTTTGCAAGGCCAGTTCAACGAGGCTGAACCGAGTGGTTTGGATTTTGCCGGGGACCACGAAAGTCCCCCAGACGACGGGACTGCGTATCTGGATCTCGATGGCTTCCAAGTCGAGGGTCAAGGCATCGGCGTGGTCCGCCAGCATCTGCTGCTTCAGCCTGTTCAAGGCGTACTGCTTGATGGCGGGGATACCGTCCAGATAGGTCTTGCCGGCATGGGCGCTGCCCAGTGCCGAGAGGTTTTTCAGGTGTTGGGCGAACAGGAATTGGTCGGATGTCGACGCGGCCTGCAACCAATCGGGCGTCTGTTTCTCGAACCAGTCCTGGGAAGGGGCGTTACCCCGGTCCGGTCCGTCGTGATCGGCCTGTTCGCTCTCGTCGGCTATCAGGCCTTCCAGATAACCGGGATCCCCGATGACTTTGACCTGCATGGCGATCAGCCCGCAGGCCTTGTGATCGAAAACATTGCCGTCGGGCTCATACAGCCGCCACTGGATTTTTGTGCGGTTGACGGTGTTCAGATGAGTCGGCAGGGATTGACCCAGCGCGTCTTGTGAATCGAACTTCTCATAACCGTTGCGCAGAGAGTACATAAGGATGACTTCTTTGCCGTCGATCTTTGCGATCAATGCCACGATCGAGTTTTCGTTCACGCGACGGACTGTATCGCCGTCAACTTCATCGATATCGATCAAATAGGCGTGCGTGTCATAGCGGTCATGGTGCTTGCGGTCCTGCAGGTCCGGGTAAAGGAACAATTGCCTGGCCATGTCGCATTCAGTCGCGGTCCAGCCCTGGACCTGGCTGACGTTCCAGATCTTGCGCAGGTTGCTGGAGAGCTCATGCCAACGAGGGCCGGAGGCGCCGAGTGAGGCATTCCAGTACGCCAGTTGTTGTTCCTGGAAAGCGGACGTCATGGCGGGCACCAGTTCGTTGATCAGCAGCCCGATCAGACTGATACGCACCGGCAGGTGCACCTCTGGGACGGTGAGGGGCAGTTGAGTCAGGAAGTGCTGCCCTTCGATCAGCAAGGTCGATTCACTCTCGCCCACGCGCTCGGCCAACATGTCGCTGAGGGATTTATAACGGGTGGGAAGCTGCACGATGTTGCCGTCGACGACGTCCCAATTAGGCTCGCCGACCACTGTGTTGTGTGGATCAAGGTCCAGCGTCGGGTACATTTTTTTGAGGGCTTGGCGCAGCAGTAGGCTGGCCACTTCCGGGGAGGTAGGCCCCGCGAGCATCTGATTGAGCACCGCATCCCGAAGGCGCGCTTCGGGTGCGGAGCTCGTGGTGGTTGTGACGGTTCTTGTCATTTGGGTTTCCCTGTCTTGTGCAATCCCCGAAACGAGTGCTTCGGGGATTGCATGCTAGGGAGGGGCATGACGGGGAAGGTGGTAACTATGTATACGCCGCCCTGCGGCGCCTCGGTTGTCTGTCACGCATTCACGTATGTTTCTTTTGAAAGAACACCTCCCTGGCCTGGTCCGTGGCAATTTCACTGCGGTAATGGTCGATCAGTTGACGCTGGCTAAACAGCTCGGTGGATTCGGTGGTGATTTCTTGAGCGGCTTGCTCGATTGTTTTCAAGCGCGCTGAAACGAACGCATGGGCGGGCACCCAATTGGTCGTGTAGCGGAAATCCGCGAACCAGAGCGTTCTGTTGGTTTTCCGATCCTTGATCTCATACCTGTCCAGGTAGCCATAGGGCGCTTTTTTGATGCGCTGCCGGCTTTTTTGCTTGGTGATGGAAATCTGGTTGCGGCTTTTAAGCCAGATGATGCCACTCATGGTCGGCGGGCGTTGCTTGATGACATTCAATAAGGTCTCGAATCCCAGCTCATAAAGGGCTTTCGATTGCGTCGTGAGTTGAGTGCGCAAGCGCTCGGCCGATTGCCGTTGTGCTTCAGGAAGCTCCGTCGTTTCGTTTGAAGCAACCCCATTGGCCTGATCGAGCGCCTTTTGAATGGCAGCGCTGACTTTCTCCATCCGGCTCGCGTGGGTGTTGAGGATCATCCCGATACCCGCGGGTGTCTGTCCCGGCTGTTTTGTGGCGAGATCGAACTGTGCCTTGAACGTGTCCAATCCGTTGATCAGGTCGGTGCCCTTCGTGACGCTGATAGCCAGCGCAGGCACTGCGGCCGGCTCGGCGTCGGGCCTCATGTGAGGTATCCATTCGCCGGTTTCCTTGCGATGGAACGTGACGATGATCTCCCCCGTGAACGGGTTCTTCACATCGACCCAATCCGTTTCTTCCATCATTTTCGATAGTCGGGGTTCACCACTGACCAGCCCCCAGAAACGCGCCCTGATAAAGGTTTTTCGAGGCCTGGGGCGTTGCTCGTAAGGAGAGCCTGCGGTTCGCTGGTTGCTTCTTTCATCGAGGGCGGATGCCAGATGACGCAAGGCGCGCTTTACGACCGTGCCGATGCCCTTGTGCAGGCGTGCCAGTTGTGGCGCGCGGACGCTGTCTTTGTATTCGCTACCCAGGTAGCTGAGGTGTTCATCGATGGCCATGAACTGTTCGGCCAGGCTGCCAAAGGCATCGATCTGCTCGTCCAGGCGGATTCTGCTTCGCTCATCGATCGCATCGCGCAGGCTTTGGAAAGCCACTGTGGCACTGTCAGCGACATGGTTGAATGCTTCCCAGGCTTCGGGCACTGACTCGACGCTTTCAAGTGAAAGGCAGAGGTGACGGAACATGTCCAGCTTGATCAGGCGAAGGTCGTCGCCTGTGTAGAGCGGCATCTTTTTACGGTGCTGTCGAACAAATTCGAAGCCCTCGCGCCCGATCTCCTTGAGTTGGGAGAAGCGCGTCTCGACGTAGTCCAGGCGTTCAATCATGTCGTCGCCGACGCTGACCATACTTTCGGCCGCCGCAATGTGCTGTTGCTCCAATACCCGGATCCTGGAGGTGACCATGCTTTTGGCTTTGCTCATGGCCGGGCTAAAGCGTTCTTGCAGTGCTTCCATCTCGGCGAAGGTGAAGTCTACCTGCGCGTTCAGATAGCCGAGCCTGGTACGGGGGTAGTCGGGTCTCGACTGGAAGACGGGCCATTCGATCAGCACCTTCAACGCCTCTTCGTAGCGCTCGCGCTGGGTTTTCAACGCACCGACATACGCATCGCGCAGGGTCTCCCTGGCAGGGCCCGAGGCCTCGTCCATCCGTCTCGATTCCATGGTCAGCAGTTTCTGGCTCTGCGGTTTCTTGGCTTCAAACCGGTTCAGTTCAGTCAGCAGTTCAACCCGGCGATGTTGCGCATCAGCAATGACTTTTTGCCTGACAGTCTTGGAGCTGGGGCCACTCTTACGCAGGCGAGTATCGATGTGCCATTCGCCATTGCGGTCACCCATGAGGAGGGGGCCGGTACGTGTGGGATCTTTCCCATCGACGATAGAGACCTGCTCTTCCTTCAGGCTCACCTTGAACCATTTGCCTGAGATTTTTGCGTACCGCTCCCCATGGTGCTCGTAGAGCCCTTTGAGCGGGCCGTCGGCGAGGGGATTTCCTGCCGCTTCGGGCTCTTTGACGCTGAATGGGTCAAGGAGCGTCATACTTTCTCTCGACCGGCTCATCAAGGCGCCACTGGAGCGAATGTTCTCGTAATGCTCGGCCGGCAGGGCTTTGCTCGTGAGCGTTGCGAGCTCTTGTATAGCCAGTTCATGTTGGGGTTTGAGCAGGCTCTCCAGTTCGCTTATCACCTCCTGTGCTTCCACGCGGCGGCCACGCTTGGTTTCCCTGGCATGGTCCAGGGTGTGGGTAATGAGCGCCAGTGAGAGATTCAGCAGCAGGTCCGCGAACACTTCCCACTTGGCCGGGCGATCGAGCATTTCGTTGTTTTGCGTCAACTTGTCGATATCGTCCAGCATTTGCCAGAGCCAGACCGCGGTGCCCGCGGTGACCCCCAAATAAGGCAATGCCAGGTTGAAAATCAGCCAACCGGCCTGTTTAAAAGTCTCCCAGCGATTTTCGCTGTTGGAGACCGATTGACGGTTGGCCAACTCGACCAGGGCATCGGCATTGGCCTTGAACAACTGTGGCAGGAAATCCACTCCCAGGGTCTTGTCGCTCAAACTGACGGGGCCGCTATTGGCCAATGACGTCAAAGGGGCCGCCACGAACGCTACGATGCTCCAGGGGGATGGCAGGAGGTCCGGGAAAACAAATCGGCCGTAATCGTCACGGACCCCATCGGGCAGCCACGCCAGCACCGATTGGCGTAAGGAAGGTGTTTGCTTGATCGTATACAAAAGGTTGCTGAACGACGGGTATTGGCTCAATTGCGGTTCCAGCATCGGTCGATAGAGCAGGCAAGGGCCGGCGTCCGAGTCCTGGGGGCCGATGATGAACATATTGGTCACGACGTCTTCCGAGTTGCCCACCTGCAGCTCGGGTACGAAGGCCAGTTTGCGCAGGACGATGGTTTTGCCGTCCACCTTGCGATCGGCTTCTTCGGGCTCCATCAGTGCCGCGATGTAGCGGTAGCCCCTTTCGTCCAGATTGCCTTGCCCACGGATCTTGCATTCCAGCGCCAGCATCGGCAGCTGAATGCGTAACTGGGCGGTGTACAAACCTTCGCGCAGCGATGATTCTTCGGGATCGTCGAGCAGCTTTTGCCTGATCAGCTCAGGGTAAACCCGACCGATATCGACGGTGGTGATGAGATCTTCGACGTACTCGACAGTCAGCCACTTGGGTAACGTGTCGTCACCGAGCGATGTGACGGTTTTGTTGCCCACGGGCATTGCAATCAGGTTTTGCAGCGCCAGCTCAACCAGGCTGAACCGGGTGGTGTCGATCCTGCCGGGAACGACGAAACTCCCCCAGACAACGGGACTCCTTATCTCGATCTGGATGTGTTCCAGGTCGAGGCTCGACGCGTCGGTGTGTTCCGATTGCATCTGCTTTTTCAGAGCATCCAACGCATAGTCCTTGATGGAGGGAATGCCGTCCAGGTAGGTTCTGCCGGAGTGGATACTGGTCAATATTGACAGGTTCTTCATGTGCTGGGCGAACAGGATCTGGTCGGATGTCGAGGCAGCCTGCAACCAGTGGGGCACCTGCTTCTTGAACCAGGCCTCGATCGGGTCGTTGTCCTGGTCCTGGCCGCTGGCAGGCGGTTGTCCGGGCTCGTAGGGTGCCCTGATTTTCGCGCCGGAGGCGCCGATGATCTTGATTTGCTCGGCGATCAACCCGCAGGCCTTATGGTCGAAGATGTTGCCGTCGGGCTCATAGAGCCGCCATCGGATGGTCCTGTATCCGCGCGAATCCAGATGAGCTGGGAGCGACTGCCCCAGTGCGTGTTGCGAGCCGAACTTCTCGTAGCCGTTGAGCGTCGAGTACTTGAGGATGACCTCCTGGCTGTCGATTTTGCCGATCAGCACCACGATCGAGTTTTCATTCAAACGTGTCACTTCATCGTCGTTAACGCCGTCGACGTCGATCAGATAAGCGTGGGTGTCAAAACGGTTGTTGTCCTTGCGGCCCTGGCGATCGGGGTAGCGGAACAGGTGCATGGCCATTTCGCATTCAGTCGCGGTCCAGCCCCTGATCTGCCTGACGTCCCAGGCTCTGCGCAATGTACTGGAGAGATCATGCCAGCGTGGGCCGGATTCGCCGACTGAAGCATTCCAGTACGCCAGTTGTTGTTCCTGGCAGGCCGTCAACATGGTGGGTACCAGCTCGTTGATCAGGTTGCCAATCTGGTCGATGCGCACCGGCAAATGCACGTCGGGGGTTGTGAGCGGCAGTTGGGTCAGAAAGTGCAGCCCTTCGATCAGCAGAATGGGTTCTCCTTCGTTCGCGAGCCCCGCCAGCATGTCGCTGAGGGTTTCATAGCGGGTCTGACGCTCCACGATTTCGCCGTCGACAATGTCCCAGTTCGGCTCGCCGACCACGGTGGTATGGGGGTCGAGGTTCAGCGCGGGGTACAGCTTCTTGAGGGCATCGCGCAGGAGTATGGCGGCGACCTCTGGATAGGTGGGGCCCGCAAACAACTGGTTGAGTACCGCGTCCCTGGGGTTGGCATAGGACGTGGCGTTTGTGATCGTTGGGGGTTGTGTCATCTCAGTCTTCCGTCTCGCGATACTTGGAATTCCCGAAGCGAGCGCTTCGGGTTTTCCATGCTAGGAGGGCGTATGACTGGGAAGGTGGTAACTATGTATATGCCGCCTTACATCCCTGCACTTACTGTCCAGACTTGATCCGGGTCCAGGCTCGTGTCCGCGCGCGCTCGGCGTCCCTTGGCAACGGTTGCAAGGTGTAGAGCGTGGCCATCGCCGCCTCTGTCGGGTACAGGTTGGGGTTGTTGCGGATCGCCGGGTCGACCATGTCCGTGGCGTCCTTGTTCGGGTTCGGATAACCGACGAAATCGCTGACTGGCGCGATCACCTTCGGTTGCAGCAGATAGTTGATGAAGGTGTAGGCGTCGCCCGGGTTGGCGGCACCTTTGGGGATGGCGAGCATGTCGAACCAGATCGGTGCGCCTTCCTTGGGCAGGCGCATGTCCACCGTCACGCCGTTCTTGGCTTCCTTGGCGCGGTTGGCCGCCTGGGAGAAGCTGCCGGAGTAACCGACGGCCACGCAGATGTCGCCGTTGGCGATGTCGGCCATGTACTTGGACGAATGGAAATAAGTGATGTACGGACGGATCTTCATCAACAACGCTTCGGCCTTCGCGTAGTCCGCCGGCTTCTTGCTGTTGGGGTCCAGGCCCAAGTGCTGCAGGGCCAGGGGCAGGATCTCGGACGGCGAATCGAGCAATGCCACGCCGCACTGCTTGAGCTTGCTGATGTTCTCTTCCTTGAAGATCAGATCCCAGCTGTCCACCGGTGCGTTGTCACCCAGGGCGGCCTTGATCTTGTCCGGGTTGAAGCCGATCAGGATGGTGCCGTACATGTAGGGCACGGCGAACTTGTTACCCGGGTCGTTGGCTTCGATCAGCTTCATCAGCTTGGGATCGAGGTGGTTCCAGTTCGGTAGCTTGCTGCGGTCCAGGGGCTGGAACACCCCGGCTTCGATCTGCTTGGCCAGGAACACGTTGGACGGCACCACCACGTCATAGCCGGAATTGCCCGTCAGCAGCTTGGCCTCCAGGGCCTCGTTGGTGTCGAAGATGTCGTAGACCAGCTTGACCTGGCTGTTCTGCGCCTTGAAATCGTCCAGGGCCTTGGGCGTGATGTAGTCGAACCAGTTGTAGACGCGCAAGGTGCGCTCCTCGGCCTGGACCGCGCCGCAAAGCAGCGCGGCGCACAGGGCCGGGGCCATTAAACGCTTGAGTCTGTTCATGCTGTTATTCCTCATTGGGCGTTTTGGAAACCTTCAAGAACGTTCACGGCATTGATGCCGATTTCTGCCACCGCATAACCGCCTTCCATCACGAACAGCGTCGGTTTGCCGAGCGCCGCGATGCGCTTGCCCATCGCCAGGTAGTCCGGGCTGTCGAGCTTGAATTGCGAGATCGGGTCGTCCTTGAAAGTGTCCACGCCCAGGGACACGACGATGACATCGGCGTCGTAGCCCTGGATTTGCCCGCAGGCCTGTTCCAGCGCCGCGCTCCAGGTGTCCCAGCCTGAGCCGGCCGGCAAAGGGTAGTTGAAATTGAAGCCCTCACCTTGGCCCTCACCATGCTCATCCGCATAGCCCAGGAAAAACGGAAACTCGGCTTCCGGATGGCCGTGGATCGACGCGAACAACACGTCGCTGCGTTCGTAGAAAATCGATTGGGTGCCGTTGCCGTGGTGGTAATCCACGTCGAGGATCGCGACCTTCTTATGGCCTTGGTCGAGAAAGGCCTGGGCGGCGATGGCGGCGTTGTTGAGGTAGCAATAGCCGCCCATCAAGTCGCTGGCGGCGTGGTGCCCCGGTGGGCGGCACAATGCAAAGGCACTGCGCGCACCGCGCTGGATATCCGCCTGGGCGGTGAGGGCCACTTGCGCGGCGCTGTAGGCGGCCTGCCACGTGCCGGCGGTAATCGGCGCACCGCCGTCGAAGCTGTAATAGCCGAGCTGGCCGTGCAGGCTTGTCGGGATGACCGTGCGCAGGGTCCGTGCCGGCCAAGTGAAAGGCAGCAAATCGCCGTCGCGCTCGAACTCAGCCCAGCGATCCCACGCACCTTTGAAAAAATCCAGGTAGGCCGGACTGTGGATACGCTGGATCGGTCCCAGGCCAAAATCCTGCGGCGCCTCCACCGGCCCGAGTGCCCGCGCCTTGACCCGCTCCAGCACATGATCGGCCCGGGACGGCATCTCGAAACAGGGCATCAACTGCCCATCCATCAATTCGCAGCGCCCGTGGTGCAGGTGGTGATCGTCCGAGTAAATCGTCAGCATTTTTTGTTCTCCGCAAGGCTGATCCGTTTGAACACAGTCTTGCGGCGCGCGGCGTTTCAGAGAACGGCAGGAGAGGCCAAAAGGGGATCGAAATGGCCAAAAGATTTGACCGTAAATCGCCCCTTGTTGGCGCAGGTGTGCGCGGGGTTGGGGCAGAAGGGCAGCTTTATGCGGCGATTTGTGGAGAGGGAAACTTGCTTCCGCTCGGCGGCGTAGCTGTCGTGGTGTGGTTGATGCGGTGTGTCTGGAAAAGGGAAGGAGAAGAATAAATGAATGGCCGGCCCCCCAGAGAGACCGGCCATTGCGTGCATCTTTTGAATCATTGGGGCTTGATGGCGGGAAGCGAAAGGGCTGCCCGAATTTCGTTCAAGGACTCGTAGAAATCCTTAGTGATTCCAAACAACCCTTTGCGAATCTCGTGAATCAGAGCCTCGTCATCTTGTTTGGCGATCTCAATGAACAAGGCGAACGTCAAGGAAATGCCTCGTGGCAGTCGCATGTAGCCCTTTTGGACTAGCTGCTTGGCACGCAGCTCGAGCAGTGGAAGGTTCCCTTTAAACACGGCATCCACTTTATCGATGCTATCGAGCTTCAGTTTGGTGCTGAGGTAGCGGTCATATTGGATGGTGTGCTCACTTTCATACCATTCCGAAAGAATCTCGATTCCGAATTTTTTCCCCAGCTCGGTATCCATCGCCGAAACCAGCAAATTCGACCGCGCGTAAGTGGAGATGTAGTTGTAAAACTCCCGCTCCAGCGTCTCAAGGATCAAGGTGTTTTTCGATTTGCCAAGCGTATTGGCAACGGCAGCGATGGTCTTGTCCAAGCTGCTGCTCAAATTACGCAGCGTGTAGGAGACCGTTTCGGCCTTTTCAGCATCAGTCATGGGAATGATTCCGGTAAAGCCCCTCGGAAGTAGAGGAGACGTAACCATCCTATTGTCTGAGAACCAATTTATCAATAGTGGTTCAAATTATTTTAAATGGTTCTTTTTGCGAAAAATGAATCTCTTCGGATTCGGAACACGTTTTATTTCAAGGCGACCATTGCCAGTCCCCTGTGGGAGCGAGCCTGCTCGCGATAGCGATGTCACAGGCAACATCCATGTTGGATTGATGCCCTTATCGCGAGCAGGCGCGCTCCCCCATTTTGGACTTGAAGGGTCAGGCAGAGGCTGCGCCAACCCCCACGGTGGTCCGCAACCGTCCTTCCAACCGGCGCTTGAGCCCGCGGGATTCGATCAGCAGTTTCGAGCCCTTGCTGGCGTTTGCCCGGCCCCATTCTTCCAGCAGCTCCAGGCACGAGTGGTCGATGTAGCTCAGGTTATTGAGCGGCACATGCACGGTGGCGCCTGTCGGTATGGTGCCCAGCACTTGGGTCAACGCCGGGACCTTGAGGAAGGTTGCCGCCCCGACCAACCGCAGTTCCATCTCACCGTCACTGGGCAGGTCGATCAGGCTGATTTTCAGGCGCGAGGCTTTCCAGGCTAGTTTCGCCAGGGTCAGGCCGAAACCGATCAGTACACCGGTCAACAGGTCGGTGAAGATGATCGCCAGCGCCGTGGCGGCGTAGGTGAACATCGGCATCCGGCCATAGCGGCCCAGGCTGCGAAACGCCTTGAGGTCCACCAGTTTGAAACCGGTGTACACCAGCACACCCGCCAGGCTCGCCACCGGAATGCTTTGCAGCACGCTGGACAGCAACAGCACGAAGAGCAACAGCCACAGGCCGTGGAAAATCGTCGACATTCGTGTAGTGGCTCCGGCCTGGACGTTGGCCGAGCTGCGCACGATCACGCCGGTCATTGGCAAGGCGCCGAGCAGGCCGCAGAGCATGTTGCCGATGCCTTGCGCCGACAGTTCCCGGTCGAAGTCCGCACGTTCACCGCTGTGCATGCGATCCACGGCGGCTGCTGACAGCAGGGTTTCGGCGCTGGCGATGAAGGCCACGGCGAACGCGGCGATCAGCAGCGTAGGGTCGGCCAGGTTCAGCAGGTCGGCCGGACGCAGCCAATCAATGGCTTCGGCGAGGTTCTCGGGGACTTCCACGCGTTTGACCTGCAAGGCCAGCAGCAGGCTGGCGACGGTCGCCAGGCCTACGCCAAGCAAGGCGCCAGGAATGAAGCGCAGGCTGTGGGGGCGAAATTTTTCCCACAGCCACATCACCGCAATCGTCGACAACCCGAGCAGGCCGGCCTGCCAGCCAAAGGATGGCAAAGCCTGGGCCACCGCTGCCGGGAACGCCGCCAGGTTATCCAGCCCTGACGGCTTGGGCGCGGCGTCAAGCATCACGTGGACCTGGGACAACACGATCAGCACGCCGATACCGGCGAGCATCCCGTACACCACCGCAGGTGCGGTGACCCGAAACCAGCAGCCCAGGCGAAAGCGCCCGGCCAACAATTGCAGCAGACCGGCCAGCAGCAGGATCGGCCCGAGCATTGCCACGCCATGCTGGCGCACCAACTCGAAGACCAGCACCGCCAACCCGGCGGCCGGGCCACTGACTTGCAGCTTGGAACCTGCCAGGAAACCCACCACCAAACCACCGATGATCCCGGTGATCAGGCCTTTGGCCGGTGGCAGGCCGGAGGCGATGGCAATACCCATGCACAAGGGTAGCGCCACCAGGAACACAACCACCGAAGCCAGCAGCTCCCGTGGCAGAACAGCTTTTAATTGAGCAGCACGCATGGCGACTCTCCCGCAGTTTTCTTCAGGCATGGCGAGGCCCTACCGCGCAAACAGCGGTAAGGCTTGAACCACACGAGGATGTTTAGGAGTGGTTAGAAGCGCGCTTTGGGCGTCGCCACCGGTATCGGATGGCTGCCATCGAGCGGCAGGAAACGTCCCTGGTCCGCGTCGTAGGCTTTGATCTCGCTGGTCTCGATGTTGTACACCCAACCGTGGATGAACAACTGACCGCTGGCCATGCGCGAGGCCACCGAAGGGTGCGTTCGCAAATGCTGCAACTGCGCGATCACGTTCTCTTCGGTGAGGATGGGCATGGTTTGCTTTTCGTCACCGCACGGACAGTTGTCGTGGACCATGGTCTTGGCCACTTCGGCGTGGCGCAGCCAGGCTTTTACCGTGGGCATTTTTTCCAGGGTGTCGGGGTTGAGCACCGCACGCATGGCGCCGCAATCGGAATGGCCGCAGACAATGATGTGCTGCACGCCGAGGGCCAGCACGGCGTACTCGATGGCCGTGGAGACGCCGCCGTTCATCTGCCCGTAAGGCGGAACGACGTTGCCGACGTTGCGGGTCACGAACAGGTCGCCGGGGGAGCTATGGGTGATCAACTCGGGCACGATGCGCGAATCGGCGCAGGTGATGAACATCGCCCGGGGTTTCTGGGCGGTGGCGAGTTTCTTGAAGAGTTCTTCCTGCTGCGGAAAGATCTCGTGATGGAAATGCAAAAAGCCGTCAACAATATGCTGCAGCGCTGCATCGGCGGTTTCCGCCTCGGGTTGGGCTGAAGCCGACGCAGCCAACGGCTGTTTATCCTTGTCACTCATGATTCATCCTCTTTTTGACGGTCTGACGCCAGTGGCTGGTTAAAAAACATCCAGGTCGAGATGTTCGACCCGTCAGTCACTCGCTGAACAAGGTAGCGGCCGAAACTTAACTCAAACTGAAATCGAAGGCTCTAGGACAACGATTCCAGGGGTGGCGAAACACTGGCGCAGTTCATGTCCAGTGGCCTTTCCAAGGTCAACTTTAATCAAATCAAAGACATCTGTCGGCCGGGCGGACAGAAGGCATCGCAATCAAGAGTGTATCCCTCGCGGCGCTCAAGCCCCAAGCGCTTGAGTGCCTTGGCGAAACGCTGGGCCAGCAGGTCGGCGAACGGGCCCTCGCCGCGCATCCGCGCACCGAAGCGGCTGTCATACAGTTCACCGCCGCGACTCTGGCGAACCAGGCTCAGCACGTGGGCGGCGCGTTGCGGGTAGTGCGCCTGCAACCACTCCTCGAACAGCGGCGCGACTTCCAGCGGCAGGCGTAGCATGACGTAGGCGGCATTCTGGGCGCCGGCGGCGTGGGCTTCGGCCAGCAGGCTTTCGATCTCGCTGTCATTGATCATCGGGATCATCGGTGCACACAGCACCCCCACGGCAATACCCGCCTCGCGCATGACCTTGATCGCCCGCAGCCGTGCCTTGGGTGCCGCCGCGCGGGGTTCGAGAATGCGCTTGAGTTCATCGTCCAGGGTGGTGAGGCTGATCATCACGTGCACCAGGCGTTGTTGCGCCAGCTCGGTCAGCAGGTCCAGGTCGCGCAGGATCAACGACCCCTTGGTGACGATGGTCACCGGATGCCGATAACGCAGCAGCACTTCGAGAATCCGCCGGGTGATCCGTTGTTCGCGCTCGATAGGCTGATAGGGATCGGTGTTGGAACCCAGTGCGATCGGCGCGCATTGATAGCCGCGCCGGGACAATTGCTCTTCCAGCACATCGGCGGCATTGGTCTTGGCGATCAGCTTGGTTTCGAAATCCAGCCCCGGCGACATGTCCCAATAGGCGTGGCTGGGCCGCGCATAGCAGTAGATGCAGCCGTGTTCGCAGCCGCGGTACGGGTTGATCGAGCGGTCGAAGGGAATATCGGACGAGGTGTTGCGGGTAATGATGGTCTTCGCCATTTCGATGCGCACTTCGGTGCCCTGGGTTGGCGGGACTTCCTGGTGCCAACCGTCATCTTCAGCCACCGAGCGACTCGGGGCGAAGCGGTTGTGCGGGTTGGCGGCGGTGCCGCGACCGCGCGGCGCAGGGGGGCTGGGCATGGGAATACTCCGAAAGCTGTATGTGCATACAGTATTCGCTGTATGCGATTAAGGCCAGTGCCATTCAGCAGTCCAAATACCGGATCATCGTTCACAACACTTTGACGTTCTCCTCACAGGCTTTTAACCGCAGCGAGCCGAGACTGAGCCTCTCGTATTTCTTCATATTCGGTCGTCCGTGCATGCTCAAATTCTGCTCCCGTTCGTTGCTCTGCCTGGCCTTGCTCACCGGGCTGGCCGAGGCGCCCGCCCAAGCGGCCGATTCCCCTGAGGCGAGGCCTGCTGAATGGGCGCAACCGGTGGAGAAGGACTACAACCTCTACCAGATGTCACCGACGCTCTACCGCAGCTCCCTGCCGGACGGCGGAGCGCTGCCTTTGCTGACGAAGCTCAGGATCGGCACGGTCATCACTTTCCTGCCGGAGTCGGACAAGCGCTGGCTGTCCACCCCCGGCATCGAGCAAGTGCAATTGCCCTATCGCACCAATCACGTCGATGACAGCGACATACTCAGGGCCTTGCGCGCCGTCCAGGCGGCCGAAGCCAAGGGGCCGGTGCTGATGCACTGCAAGCACGGCTCGGACCGCACCGGGCTGGTGGCCGCCATGTACCGGGTGGTGGTGCAGGGCTGGAGCAAAGAGGATGCCTTGAACGAAATGACCGAAGGTGGCTTCGGTGACAGCCATCATTTCAAGGACGGAGTGCGCTACATGATGCAGGCCGATGTCGACAAACTCCGCACGGCGTTGGCAAACGGCGATTGCAGCACCAGCGTCTTTGCCCTTTGCTCCCTGGAAAGTTGGGTCAACTCGACCACCACGACCCATCACCTTGACCCTCAGGCTGCGCTTCCCGAGCGCTGATCGGTCACGTGTCCAAGAACGCCTGGATCGATTCTGACAACGGTCGCGAATCGCCCGGCCCGAAAATCGTTTCGCGCAACGCCCGCCCGGTTTGCGGATTGAACAGCCCAGCGCGCTTGAATCTCTGGAACACGATCTTGGCCATTGCCCTGGACCAGGCATAGGCGTAGATCCCGGCTGCATAGCCGGTCACTAAATAGTCCAGGCCATTGGGCCAGCGTTCGTTCATGAACACGGGCAAATGCCCTACCTGTGTATTGATTCGATCGAATATTTGTTGGGCACTTTGTCCATCGCCATGGCTGCAGTGCAGTTCCATGTCGAATAACGCATCGCGCAAGAACCCGGCAATCTCCCAACTGGTCTGGGTATTGAGATAAAGCAGCAACTGGTCGGCGACTTTGTCCGGCAGGGGCGCCCCGGTTTGGTGATGCTTCGATATACGGATCAGGCATTGCTTGGTAAAGCACCATTGCTCGAACAATACCCCGGCAAATTCGGCCGTATCCCGGGAAAGCTCCGAGATACCCGAAACGTCGCGATATTCAGCCCGGGTCAATACATGGTGCAGGCAATGGCCGAACTCATGAAAAAGGATTCGCAGTTGCCGATGATCCAGCAATACAGCGCTTGCACCTGAACCACGCGGCAGCCAGCCATGCAAAACGGCGATAGGGTGCCGAGGCCGGCCCTCGGCGGTGATGCGGCGGTTTCGCATGGCGGTGGTGTGGGGGAAACCCTCCTGATTCGCATCCTCGAACGGATCGAAATACACATAGCCGATGGTCTCGTCCCGCTCGCGGACTTCGAAAAGACGCACCTGCGCATGCCAGGTAGCCACCTCCCGACGCTCGACGATGTCCACGCCGAACAGCTCCTTTGCGATCAGTAACAGCTGCGAAAACGTGGACTCCAGCGTAAACCAGGCGCTGACGGTCTGCTCTGAAACGCCGGCCGTTTGCTGACGAAGCTTTTGCGCCAGGTACTGATAATTCCAAGGCTGCAACTCGCTGAAACCTTGCTGCGCGGCAAAGGTCTCCAGCTGCTCGGCGTCCCGGATAAACACGCTTTGCTGGTGTTCGAGCTGCCCTTGCAGGAACGTCAGAACCTGTTCAGGCGACTCGGCTTGTTCCGCCTCGAGCACCATTTGAGCGTAATTCGAATAACCCAGTAAGGTCGCGTACTGGTGACAGTCCCTAAGCAACTGCGAAAGTACTTCGCCGTTATCGAACTGACCGGCATGGGGCCCTTGATCCGACGCCCGTGTGCTGTAGGCAACATACATTTGCTTGCGCAAAAGTTGATTGTCAGCGTAACGGCTGACGACGCGAAACGAGTGCTCATTGAGCGTCAGTAACCATCCCTTGCGCCCAGCCTTGCGTGCCCGCTCGGCCATGTCTTGTTTGAAAGACGACGGGAGGCCGCTCAGTTGAGCTTCATCGTCAAACGTTTTGCTCCAGGCTCTATTGGCCTCGTGCAAGTGCTCCAGGAACAGGCTCCGGGCGCCTCGGATACGCAATTTCAGGTCGTTCAAGTCCGCCTGTGAGGTAGATGCCAACCCCTCCAGGCGAAATTGCCGGAGGATTTTTTTCAGCGTTCTTTTTCTCGCTACAGTGAAATGCTGGGCTATCGGGCTGTCTGCCAGGCGTTGGTAGAGTTGAAACAGTTGAGAATTTTGCTTCAACGATCTCTGGAAATCCTGCAACCGCTCGCTGCAGTCGAGCGAAGCCTGTGTCCAAGTATCACCGGTCCTGGTTGAGGTCAGACGGTTCAGTAGGTAGTCGAACCCTTTCAATCGGGCATGGATTTCATCCATGGCCAACACCAGATCGTCCCACGTGGGAAACGGTGTTTGAGTCTCGATGATGGCGGCCACTTGATCGCGGCTCTCAGTGAGGATCCGATCGAGGGCCGGGGAAAAGTGTTCGGCTTGAATCCGCGAAAAAGGGGGCAGGTCATAGGCCTGCAACAGCGGATTATTGTCATTGGGCATAAGGCGCCTTCCGTGGTCTGGACTGGATGAACAGTCTGCTCAGGAAGGTGTGGCGCAGGGCGATATATATGTACCGCTTCCGGGCCCGTGGGCCCGGAAGTGCTGCCGGATAATTCAGTCGGTTTTTTTCTTCAACTTGGGGTTGGGGAAAAACTGCACCGCCTGGATCTTGGCATCCGGCACTTTAAGCGCCGAGGTGTTGACCCGGGTGCCCAATTCCTTGGGCACCGACAGGCCTTGCTCGTTGAGTGTGTCGGAGTAACCGCAGGCCACGCATTCACGGTGCGGTACGCCGTCTTCGTTCCACATCATCAGCTTGTCCGGCTCGCTGCAGGCCGGGCAGACCGCCCCGGCGATAAAGCGTCTCTTGGTAATCACAGGCCCCTCGCTCATGCTGCCGCGTCCTCGGTCAGGCCGCTATGGCGCAAGAGTGCGTCAATCGACGGCTCACGGCCACGGAAGTCGACGAACAGCACCATGGGCTCCTGGGAACCGCCACGGGCCAGGATGGCTTCGCGGAAGGCACGACCGGTGGCAGCGTTGAGCACGCCGTCCTCTTCGAACTTGGAGAACGCATCCGCTGACAGTACTTCCGCCCATTTGTAGCTGTAGTAGCCCGCCGCATACCCGCCGGCGAAAATGTGCGCAAAGCTGTTGGGGAAGCGGTTATAGGCCGGCGGACGCATGACCGACACCTCGTCGCGCACGCCTTCGAGCACTTGCAGCACGCCGCGTCCGTCGCCGTGGGTGGCGTGCAGCTCGAAGTCGAACAGCGAGAACTCCAGTTGGCGGACCATCATCAGGCCGGACTGGAAGTTTTTCGCCGCGAGCATTTTTTCCAGCAGGTCCTGGGGCAGCGGTTCGCCGGTTTCGTAGTGGCCGGAAATCAGCGCCAGGCCTTCAGGCTCCCAGCACCAGTTCTCCATGAACTGGCTTGGCAGTTCCACGGCATCCCAGGCCACGCCGTTGATGCCGGACACGCCAGCGTGCTCGACGCGAGTCAGCAGGTGGTGCAGGCCATGGCCGAACTCGTGGAACAGGGTGGTGACTTCGTCGTGGGTCAGCAGCGCCGGCTTGCCGCTGTCGGCCGGGGTGAAGTTGCACACCAGGTTCGCCACAGGGCTTTGCAGTACACCCTCGATCGTACGGCGACGGTCGCGGGCGCCGTCCATCCAGGCGCCGCCACGCTTGTTGGCGCGGGCGTAGAGGTCGAAGAAGAAGCGGCCGACATGCTGGCCGTTCTCCTTGATTTCGAACAGGCGCACATCCGGATGCCAAGTGTCGAAACCTTTCAGTTCGGCGATTTCGATGCCGTACAGGCGTTGCACGATGGCAAACAGGCCGCTCAGCACTTTGTCGATCGGGAAGTAGGCGCGCAGGGCTTCCTGGGCCACGCTGTAACGCTGCTGGCGCAGTTTTTCACCGTAGAAACCGCTGTCCCAGCTTTGCAGGTCGGGGCAGCCCTGTTCGGCGGCGAAGGCTTTGAGCTGCTCCAGGTCCAGGGCGGCGAACGGCTTGCTGCGCTTGGCCAGGTCACGCAGGAAGCTGAGGACCTGATCGCTGGATTCGGCCATCTTGGTCGCCAGGCTCAACTCGGCGAAGTTGGCGAAACCGAGCAGTTGGGCCAGTTCCTGACGCAGGTCGAGGATCTGTTCCATCACCGGGCCGTTATCGTTCTGACCGGCATTCGGGCCCTGGTCGGAAGCGCGGGTGCAGTACGCCGCGTAGACTTCTTCACGCAGGGCGCGGTCTTCGGCGTAGGTCATCACCGCGTAATAGCTGGGGAATTCCAGGTTGATCAGCCAGCCGTCCAGTTCCTTGGCCTGGGCAGCCGCGGCCATTTGCGCCTTGGCCGAATCGGTCAGGCCGGCGAGGGCGGCTTCATCGGTGACGTGCTTGGTCCAGGCCTGGGTTGCATCCAGCAGTTGATTGGAGAAGCGGCTGCCCAGCTCGGAGAGTTTGCTTTGCACTTCGGCGTAACGCTTCTGCTGCTCGGGCGGCAGGTCGATGCCCGACAGGCGGAAGTCGCGCAGGGAGTGTTCCAGGATGGTTTTCTGCGCCACGTCGAAACCAGCGGCTTCGGGGCTGTTGGCCAAGGCTTCGAAAGCCTGGAACAGTTCGCGGTTCTGGCCCAGTTCCGTGGAGTAGGCACTCAGCGCCGGCAGGCAGGCCTCGTAGGCCTCGCGCAGTTCAGGGCTGTTGCGCACGGCGTTCAAATGACTGACCGGGCTCCAGGCGGCGCCCAGGCGATCATTGAGCTCGTCCATCGCCAATACCAGGCCGGCCCAGGTAGGCTGCTGGACTTGGGTCTTGAGGAGTTCGGCGATGGCGGCACGGTTGTCAGCCAGGATCTGCTCGATGGCCGGTTGCACGTGCTCGGCACGGATCGCCGAGAATGGCGGCAGGTCATAGGGCTGTAAAAGAGGGTTGTTCACGCTCACGGTCGACACCTTGGCTGGAAGAAACATGGGCCCATCTTAATTACAATCGACGTTCACCGCAGCTAGCAGCGCCTATCACTGGATAAGAGAGAGCCTATCGTGACCCTTCGTACGTACCAGAACCACAGCCCGCGGCTAGCCCGTGGCGCTTTTGTCGACAGCACCGCGGTGGTGATCGGCGACGTCGAAATCGGCGAAGACAGCTCCGTCTGGCCGCTGACGGTGATTCGCGGTGACATGCACCGCATCCGTATCGGTGCGCGTACCAGCGTCCAGGATGGTTGCGTGCTGCACATCACCCATGCCGGTCCCTTCAATCCCGATGGCTTCCCGCTGTTGATCGGCGACGACGTGACCATCGCCCACAAAGTCATGCTCCATGGCTGCACCGTAGGCAGTCGGATCCTGATCGGCATGGGCAGCATCGTCATGGACGGCGCGGTGGTCGAAGATGATGTGATCATCGGTGCCGGCAGCCTCGTACCGCCGGGCAAGCACCTGGAAAGCGGCTTCTTGTATGTGGGCAGCCCGGTGAAACAGGCCCGGCCACTGACTGACAAGGAGCGCGCTTTTTTCACTTACAGCGCGGCGAACTACGTGAAGCTCAAGGACCTGCATCTGGCTGAAGGTTACGACCGGCCTTGATGGGTTTGTCACTGTTCTTACTTGTTTGATTCATCGTGGCGAGGGAGCTTGCTCCCGCTTGAGCGCGAAGCGCTCACAAAAAATGGGTCTGCTGCGCCCGAAGCGTCGGACCGGCCCAGCGGGAGCAAGCTCCCTCGCCACGTGATGCCACTACCAGGACCTGCAATGCACTACCAGATCGTACTCTTCGACCTCGACGGCACCCTCACCGACCCCCGCGAGGGCATCACCCGTTCGATCCAGTTCGCCTTGAGCAAACTGGGCATCGACGAACCCGACCTGACCCGCCTTGAACACTTCATCGGCCCACCTTTGTTGCAGGCCTTCATGCAGTTCTACGACTTCGACGAAGCGAAGGCCTGGGAGGCGGTGAGTTTTTATCGCGAACGGTTCAAGGTGACCGGGTTGTACGAAAACCGCGTCTTCGACGGTGTGATGCCCCTGCTGGAAACCCTGGGCGGCCAGGGTCGGCAACTGTACATCGCCACTTCCAAGCCCTGGGTCTTCGCCCGGGAAATCGCCCGTCATTTCGACTTCGCCCGGCACTTCAAGGTGATCTACGGCAGCGAACTGGACGGTACCCGCACAAACAAGGTCGAACTGATTGCCCACCTGCTGGCCGAAGAAAGCCTCGACCCGGCCAGCACCCTGATGATCGGCGACCGCAAACACGACCTGATCGGCGCCCACAGCAATGGGCTGGATGCGGCAGCGGTGGGGTATGGGTTTGGTAGCCATGAAGAACTCAGCGCCGAGCGCCCGGCGTATCACTTCCAGACGGTGGACGAGCTGCATCAGGCGTTTTTGCGGGGTTAGTCATATTGCAATCGCGGGCAAGCCTTGCTCCCACAGAGCAGTACCTGGAATGCCTGAGGGCGGCATGCACCCTGCCTGTGGGAGCAAGGCTTGCCCGCGATGGGCCGTCATGGACACAGCTTGAATCGAGTCAAACCCATATCGCGTCCCACAATGGATAGTCCCCGATTTTCGTAACCAAACCGGCCCGCAACGGGTTCGCCACGATGTATCGAGCGACCGTTTGCAAATCCTCCTCCTTGCGAATGGCCCGGTCATGGAACCCATCCTGCCAAAGCGATCCTTCCCGCTGCATCAATCGATTGAAGGTAACTGTGGCCCGAGATTTTGTTCGCGCAATCAGTTTGGAGAGTCCTATCTCCTGCAATTCGATCAGCCAGTGAAAATGGTCCGGCATCACCACCCAGGCCAACGAATGGGCAAATTGCTCTTCCTGAGCCTTCCGAAAGGCATCAACCACCAAGCGTCCTGTCTCGAAGCGACCAAAAAACGGCTCGCGGTCGCGCGTATTCACTGTCAATAAATAGATTTGCCCAGACTGCGAATAACGTCCGGAACGTAACTGTTGGGAATGAGGCCGTGTGGTCACACGTGATCATCCTTAATCTGTCCTTTAGTTCAAGGCTAGGACAGCAGGAGTAGATCCGGCTTGGAATGTTGGAGCAGGATGTGTCTGGTTTGACGCCATCGCGGGCAAGCCTTGCTCCCACATCAGGACCGGAACTGGCTTGGCGCTACCCCGCTCCAGCGCACGAAGGCATGGCGAAAACTGGCGGTTTCGCTGAAGCCCAGGCGTTCGGCGATGCGATGGATCGGCAACTGGTCCTCGCAGAGCATCTGCTTGGCCCGTTCGAAACGCAGTTCGTCCAACAGTTCCTGGTAGCTGCAACCCAGGTCCTTGAGGTGCCGGCGTAAGGTGCGCGCCGAGCAGTTCATTTGTTCGGCCAGGCCTTCCAGTCCGGGAGCGGCGTCCAGTTGGGCGGCGAGCAGCTGGCGAATCCGCCCCAGCCAGGCCTGGCGGCCGGTGAACTCGGTGTTCTGCCGGCGGCAGCGTTCGGCCATGGCGTGATGGGTGATGGGGTCGGCCAGGGGCAAGGGTTGGTCGAGCCAGTGTCGCTCGAAAGCGAAAGCATTATCGACGCTGTCAAAGCGCACTGGGCAATCGAATAGCGCTGCGTAACGCGCCTGGTAATCGGGTGCCGGATGTTCGAAGCGTGCTGCGCGCAATGGCAGCGTGTGGCCGAGCAGGTCGTTGCAGATGATATTCAGCGAAACCATGCAGAACTCGGCATTGAACACCGCCAGGGCCGGGTTTTCCCGATAATCGCTGGCGCTGAACCATATGCAGTCGCCGTCATCGTCCAGGTTCAGGTCGAAGAGTGTTCCCAATAGCGCCGGATAGCGCAGCGCCAGGCGCAAGGCGTCACCTAAGGTGGCACTGGTGAGCAGGGCGTAGCCGAGCATGCCGTAGGACGAAACGTGCATGCGCAGGCCCAGTTCCAGGCCGATGTCGCGCTTGAGGGCCACGGCGTTGGCGCAGACCTGCATCTCCTGGTTGGTGGTGATGCGCGTGTCGGCCCGGCTCAGGTCCGCCGCGCTGATGCCGCTGCCGGCCAGCAACGCATCACTGGACAGCCCTTCGCTTTTAAAGGTGCTGAGTACCAGTGAGACGGCGTTCAGGGTGGTGAGGTGAGAATGAAGCATGTCCGTTTCCAGCCTGGGGAAGCTGGAAACGGAGCAAGTTATATGCCGGGCGAAGATTGCAAGGCTTGAGCGGGCCCTGTGGGTGTCAGCTCAGCTCGCCACACAGGTCCAGCTCCACCAGCCGCCGAACTTCGTCTACCGGCAAGCCCGCGCCAATCAACGCCTGCAACTTGCCAAGCGCAGCCTCGCGAGTCATGCCGCCGCCGGAGAGTACGCCAACGCCACGCAAGCGACTGCCAGCCTCGTACACGTCCAGCTCGACGCCACCTTCATGGCATTGGGTCACCGCCACCACCACCACGCCGTTGTCCCGCGCTCGCTCGAGGCTGGTGAGGAAGGCCGGGTTGTCGCTCGGCCCGGTACCGCTGCCATAGCACTCCAGCACCAGACCCTGGATGCCACTACCCAGCAGGCCATCGAGGATCTGCGCGCTGATGCCGGGAAACAGTGGCAGCGCCGCGATGTTCGCCAATTGCTTGGGCTGGTCGTAATTCAACTGCACCGGCAGGGAGGATGCCTTGGCGCCGCCGCCCTGGCGCTCCAGGCGCTTGAATGGGTGACGACCGAAGCTGCGCACTTTCGCGCAACGGGTCGGTGCCAGCAGTTCGCCGTGGAAGTACAGGTGCACGCCCGGCGCGAGGCCATGGCCGAGCGCGACCAGTGCGCCGCTGAGGTTTTCCCAGGCGTCGCTGTCGGTCACGCCGGCGGGCAACATGGAACCGGTGAAGCAGACCCGCGCATGCAGGCCCAGCAGTTGGAAGCTCATCGCCGCTGCGCTGTAGGCCAGGGTGTCGGTGCCATGCAGGATCAGTACGCTGTCGCAGCCCTGCACGTCCACGGCATCGACCACCGCTTCGCGCAGTTGCTGCCAGTAGGCCGGGGTCATGTTGGCGCTGTCGATCAGCGGCGACATTTCCCGGAAGCGCCATTGCGGCACGACGAGTTCGGGTTGGCTGTGCAGGTAATCACGCATCCGCGCTTCGAAACCGGATGCCGGGGCCAGGCCGTGAGCACTGGCCTGCATGCCTATGGTACCGCCGGTGTAGAGCACCATGACGTGCTGGGCGGCGGGGTAGGTGGTGGAATTCATGGTTGTTCTCCGAGGACGAAAACGGCAGCTTGGGTTAGCCGCCACAACATAAGGTCGAGCATGACGCCGACCTTATGCTGTGTCACGCCGGGCGCAGGGGATGCGCCCGGTTTTTTCCAAACAGCTTGTTACCGATCAGCGTTGCGCTGCGGTCACGCCAGCAACAGCGGCGTCAGGCTTGGTAACCGGCGTCGAGGGGGTCGCAGGCCAAGCCTTGCGGTCCAGGTCCAGATCCGGGAACTTGCTGGAGTCGAAGACTGGCGTCTTGATACCGGCCGAACGCTGGTCATCGTAGTCGCGCAGGATGCGCATGCCGACCTTGAACAGCAGGAACAGCGCGATCAGGTTCACGAACGCCAGCAGGGTCATGGTGATGTCGGCGAAGGCGAACACGGTGCTGAGGTTTTCGATGGCGCCCCAGAAAATCAGGACCAGGACCAGCGCGCGGTAGACGATCAGGGCCTTGCGGTTTTCACCCAGCATGAAGCGCAGGTTGTTTTCGCCCAGGTAGTAGTTGTAGAGGATCGAGGTGAAGACGAACAGCGCCAGGGCCACGGAGATGAACATCCGGCCCCAGTCACCGACTACGGCTGCCAGGGAGTTCTGGGTCAGGGCAATGCCGTCGCCTTCGAAGCCTGGGGTGTAGAAGCCCGACAGCAGGATCAGCAGCGCGGTGCAGGTGCAGATCACGAAGGTGTCGAGGAACACGCTGAACGCCTGTACCACGCCCTGGGCAACCGGGTGCTCGACGGAGGCTACGGCGGCCACGTTAGGCGCACTGCCCAGGCCGGCTTCGTTGGCGAACACGCCACGCTTGACGCCCATGACGATGGCACTGCCGATCAGGCCGCCAAAGGCCTGGTCGAGGCCGAAGGCGCTCTTGACGATGGTCGCCAGCATGGCCGGTACGTGGTCGAACTGCAGCACGATCACGTAAATGGTCACGGCGATGTATGCCAGGGTCTTGACCGGTACCAGCAGGTCGGCAACCTTGGCGATACGCTTGATCCCACCGATGAACACCAGGCCCAGCAGCACCGCCAGGCCCAGGCCGGTGTAGGTGGTGTCGAAGCCGAAGGCGTTGTTCAGCGAGTGGGTGACCGCGTGGGCTTGCAGGCCGTTGAAAGCGAAGCCGAAGGTGACCAGCAGCAGGAACGCCATGATCATGCCCAGCCAGCGCTTCTGCAGGCCGTGCTGGATGTAGTAGGACGGGCCGCCACGGTACTGGCCTTCGGAGTCGCAGCGCTTGTAGAGCTGGCCGAGGGAGCATTCGAAGAAGCTGCTGGACATGCCGACCAGAGCGGTCACCCACATCCAGAAGACTGCGCCCGGACCGCCAAGGGTCACGGCGATGCCGACACCGGCAATGTTGCCCGCGCCGACACGGCCAGCGAGGCTGAGCATCAGGGCCTGGAAGGAGCTGAGCTGGTCGGTGCTGCTTTTCAGACTGTCACGGAAGACCGTGAACATGTGAAAGAAATGACGGAACTGTACGAAACGCGAGCGGATCGTGAAGTAGCCACCGAGCCCGACAATGAGCACGATCAGCACTTTCCCTGAAAGGAAGTCGTTGATGACTTCGAGCATGAGTATTCCTCGCTGTTTTTTGTTTAAGCAAATACTGGCCATTTGGAAACATTGCGTTACATCGGTCGGCGCGCGGCACGACAGGTGAGGGCGATGTTGCGTCCCGGTCCATTTTTTGCGGGTTTGTTATTAGTTCGGTTTTCGCATGTTTAAGGGTCTCGCTGCCGACGACCGCTCATGCGAAGAGGGGCGGCACTATACCTATCAGTGCGGTGCCCGTCTGCACAGTTGTGGTGCGTCCGACGAAACGGATCCTTTGAAACACCTGGCCTTTCGGTCAGGTTCTTGTGGGGGCGAGCTTGCTCGTGTTGGCTGGCGACGCGGTTTACAACGGGCAGCGCGTCGTCGTTTATCACGAGCAGGTTCCTTCCCACAGGTTCGGTCATCCTTGGCTGCTATCAATTAAAAAAAGGGCTTGGGGAATATTCCCCAAGCCCTCAAAAGGTGAGAGGTGTCTAGTCCCTCGACCTGGTGAGCGGTGCTCGTGTCGATCACGCTTTGAGCGGGACCAGACGCGGAGCGATCATGTTTTCCGGGCGCAGGATGTCGTCGAGCATGGCGTCGTCGAGCAAGCCTTCTTCGCGCACCAGTTCCAGCACGCCGCGGCCACTTTCCAGGGCAACGCGGGCGATGCGGGTGGCGTTTTCATAGCCAATGTATGGGTTCAGGGCGGTGACCAGGCCGATCGAGTGCTCGACCAGTTCGCGGCAGCGCGCTTCGTTGGCGGTGATGCCGACGATGCAGTGCTCGCGCAACATGTCCATGGCCCGTTGCAGCAGGCGGATCGAGTCGAAGATCTTGAAGGCGATCAGCGGTTCCATCACGTTCAGTTGCAGTTGGCCGCCTTCGGCCGCAATGGTCAGGGCCAGGTCATTGCCGATGATCTGGAACGCCACCTGGTTGACCGCTTCCGGGATCACCGGGTTGACCTTGCCGGGCATGATCGAGCTGCCTGGCTGGCGGGCCGGCAGGTTGATTTCGTTGATGCCGGTGCGTGGGCCGCTGGACAGCAGGCGCAGGTCGTTGCAGATCTTCGACAGCTTGACCGCGGTGCGCTTGAGCATGCCGGAGAACAGCACGAAGGCGCCCATGTCGGAGGTGGCTTCGATCAGGTCGGCGGCCGGGACCAGCGGTTGGCCGCTGATGGTTGCCAGGCGCTGCACGGCCAGGGCCTGGTAGCGCGGGTCGGCGTTGATGCCGGTGCCGATGGCGGTGCCGCCCAGGTTCACTTCGGTGAGCAACTCAGGCGCCAGGGTTTTCAGGCGTGCCAGGTCTTCGCTCAGGGTGGTGGCGAAGGCGCGGAATTCCTGGCCGAGGGTCATCGGCACAGCGTCTTGCAGCTGGGTGCGGCCCATTTTCAGGACATGGCTGAATTCTTCACCCTTGGCCGCGAACGCCTGGATCAGGCTGTCGAGGCTGGCCAGCAAGGCGTCGTGGCCCAGCAGCAGACCCAGGCGGATCGCAGTCGGGTAGGCGTCGTTGGTGGACTGCGCCATGTTCACGTCGTTGTTGGGGTGCAGGTATTGGTACTCGCCTTTCTGGTGGCCCATGGCCTCCAGCGCGATGTTGGCGATGACTTCGTTGGCATTCATGTTGGTCGACGTGCCGGCGCCGCCCTGAATCATGTCCACCACGAATTCTTCGTGGAAATCGCCGCGGATCAATCGTGCACAGGCTTCACTGATGGCTGCGTGCTTGGCTTCGCTGAGCTGGCCCAGTTCACGGTTGGCGTCAGCGGCGGCCTGTTTGACCATGGCCAGGCCGACCACCAGCTTGGGGTAATGCGAGATCGGGACACCGGAGAGACGGAAGTTGTTTACCGCTCGCAGGGTCTGGATGCCGTAATACGCTTGCGCCGGTACTTCGAGTACGCCAAGCAGGTCTTTTTCTGTGCGGAATGATGCAGCGGAGGACATGATAGAAATCATCTCGATAAGGACCCGGTCTGAGCCGGAACGCTGCGAATCCTAGGCTCTGGGAAAAATTAGGGCCAATGCTGTTAAACACTGGGCTATGCATATTCGGCATAATGCCGGTGTGACGCCGGCGGTGCGGCGAACGTGTGACCTGTTTTGGTGCGTTTAAGGGAGGGTGGTGGGATGAATCTTGAAAGCAAATGGCTTGAGGACTTCAGTGCCCTGGCCGCTACCCGTAGTTTTTCCCAGGCGGCCGAGCGGCGCTTCGTGACGCAGCCGGCGTTCAGTCGGCGAATCCGTAGCCTGGAGGCGGCGCTGGGACTGACCCTGGTCAACCGTTCGCGTACGCCCGTCGAGCTGACGGCGGCGGGGCAGTTGTTCCTGGTGACGGCGCGCACGGTGGTCGAGCAACTGGGTGAAGTGCTGCGCCATTTGCATCATCTGGAAGGCGGACAGGGCGAAGTCATTCAAGTGGCCGCCGCCCACTCCCTGGCGCTGGGATTTTTCCCGCGCTGGATCGCGCAATTGCGCAACGAGGGGATGAACATTGCCACGCGGCTGGTGGCGACCAACGTGGGCGACGCCGTCCACGCCCTGCGTGAGGGGGGCTGCGACCTGATGCTGGCCTTCTACGATCCGGATTCGGCCATGCAGATGGACCCGGAGATCTTCCCGTCGCTGCATCTGGGTCAGACCGAGATGCTCCCGGTGTGCGCCGCCGATGCCAACGGCAACCCGCTGTTCGACCTTGAAGGTGAGGCCAGCGTGCCGTTGCTGGCCTACAGTGCCGGGGCGTTCCTCGGGCGTTCGGTCAACCAGTTGCTGCGCCAGCGAGCCCTGCGTTTTACCACGGTCTACGAGACGGCCATGGCCGACAGCCTGAAAAGCATGGCCCTGGAAGGCTTGGGCATCGCCTGGGTGCCGCACCTGAGCGTACGCGCCGAACTGGCCCGGGGAGAGCTGGTGATCTGCGGCGGCCCGCAATGGCACGTGCCGTTGGAGATCCGCCTGTACCGCTGCGCCCTGGTGCGCAAGGCCAATGTGCGGTTGTTGTGGCGCAAGCTTGAGGGTGGTGTGGCGCAGGGTGTGGTCAGCTCCTGATCACGACAACCTACCTGTGGGAGCGAGCCTGCTCGCGATGGCGGTGTATCAGTCAATGCAGATGTTGACCGACATACCGCCATCGCGAGCAGGCTCGCTCCCACAGGGGATTTGTGTTGCTGTTCTGCTGACCTGCGAGTCAATAAAACCGCCGTTTCACCGCAAATGACAGATGGTCGGCGAAAGTGCGTTTAACGCACCATTTTCGGTATACTGCCCGGCCTTCGGTCGGTTCACCCGGCCATAATTCGTACAACAAGCCACGCCGGTTTCCTGCGTGGCTTGTTGTTTTTTGACGCGCCTGCGGGCGCCCAGAGAGAAGAGGCACGACGATGAGTGCACTGGTTGGCGTGATCATGGGCTCCAAGTCCGATTGGTCCACCCTTAGCCACACCGCCGATATGCTGGAAAAGCTCGGCATCCCTTACGAGGTGAAAGTGGTCTCCGCCCACCGTACCCCGGACCTGCTGTTCCAGTACGCCGAAGAGGCCGAGGCGCGTGGCATCGAGGTGATCATCGCCGGTGCCGGTGGCGCCGCCCATCTGCCAGGCATGTGTGCGGCCAAGACCCACCTGCCGGTGCTGGGCGTGCCGGTCCAGTCTTCGATGCTCTCGGGCGTCGATTCGCTGCTGTCGATCGTGCAGATGCCGGCCGGCATCCCGGTCGCTACCCTGGCCATCGGCAAGGCCGGTGCGATCAACGCGGCCCTGCTGTCGGCAAGCATCCTGGGCGCCAAGCATCCAGAATTTCATACCGTGCTGAAAAAATTCCGCGCTGAACAGACAGACAGTGTCCTGGACAATCCAGACCCACGTATTGCCTGAGGTTGTTGACGAATGAAGATCGGTGTAATCGGTGGCGGCCAGTTGGGTCGCATGTTGGCCCTGGCGGGTACGCCGCTGGGGATGAACTTCGCTTTCCTGGATCCGGCGCCGGACGCCTGCGCCGCGGCACTGGGTGAACACCTGCGGGCCGACTACGGCGATCAGGATCACCTGCGCCAATTGGCCGATGAAGTCGACCTGGTGACCTTCGAATTCGAAAGCGTCCCGGCCGAAACCGTGGCCTTCCTGTCCCAGTTCGTCCCGGTCTACCCGAGTGCCGAAGCCTTGCGCATCGCCCGCGACCGCTGGTTCGAAAAGAACATGTTCAAGGACCTGGGCATCCCCACGCCGGCCTTCGCCGACATTCAATCCCAGGCCGACCTGGACGCCGCCGTTGCCGCCATCGGCCTGCCGGCCGTGCTCAAGACCCGCACTTTGGGTTACGACGGCAAGGGCCAGAAAGTCCTGCGCACCCCTGAAGACGTGGCCGGTACCTTTGCCGAGCTCGGTAGTGTGGGCTGCCTGCTGGAAGGCTTCGTGCCGTTCACCGGCGAAGTCTCGCTGATCGCCGTGCGGGCCCGTGACGGTGAAATCCGCTTCTACCCGCTGGTGCACAACACCCACAAGGACGGCATCCTCAAGCTGTCTGTCGCTAGCACCGATCACCCGTTGCAGGCCCTGGCCGAGGACTACTCCAGCCGGGTGCTCAAGCAGCTCGATTATGTCGGCGTGATGGCGTTCGAGTTCTTTGAAGTGGACGGCGGCCTCAAGGCCAACGAAATCGCGCCTCGGGTACACAATTCCGGGCACTGGACCACCGAAGGCGCCGAGTGCAGCCAGTTCGAAAACCACCTGCGGGCGGTAGCCGGGCTGCCGCTGGGGTCGACCGCCAAGGTCGGTGAGAGCGCAATGCTCAACTTCATCGGCAAGGTCCCGGATAGCGAGAAAGTCCTGGCGATCGCTGACTGCCATTTGCACCACTATGGCAAGGCGTTCAAGGCCGGACGCAAGGTCGGTCACGCCAACCTGCGCTGCGCTGACCGGGCCACGCTGGCTCAGCAGATCATCAAGGTCGAGACGCTGATCGCCGAACAATAATCTGGAACGACGGTGGAACCATTCGTCGGCTAATCTCTCTCATGGCTAAGTGCCAAAGTCTGACTAGGCTTTGGCCATAGCTATCCAACCAGAGGGAAATGCCATGGGAATCATCGGAACCATTTTTATCGGCTTGATCGTTGGCCTGCTGGCACGCTTCCTGAAACCAGGCGATGACAGCATGGGCTGGATCATGACCATCCTGCTCGGTATCGGCGGTTCGTTGGCAGCCACTTACGGTGGCCAGGCCCTGGGCATCTACCAGGCCGGTCAAGGCGCGGGCTTCATCGGTGCCCTGGTGGGCGCGATTGTGTTGCTGGTGATCTACGGCCTGATCAAAAGAAACTGATTCAAATGCGACAAAGCCCTCTCTGCGTGGCGCGCAGAGGGGGCTAGAATGCCCGGCGTTGCACTTCCTACTCATTGCCGAGCCCTTTCATGCGCCGTCTAGTGTTGACCCTTCTTTTGCTGGGCAGTGGCCTGGCCCATGCTGCCGAACTGCCGGAAACCGACTGGCTCGAACTGATGCCCAAGTCGGACCAGAAAGCCCTCGAGGCCATGCCCGAGATCGACCACAACTCCCCGGAAGCCAACGGCACCTTCACCGAAAAAGGCGGCCTGAAGCAGAGCAAGGGCTTGCCGGCGGTGATGTATTCGACCAAGACCGTGGCGTCGATGAATGACAAGCACATTCGTATCGGCGGTTACCCGGTGCCCCTGGAAAGTGATGCCAAGGGCCGTAGCACGCTGTTCTTCCTGGTGCCTTACCCTGGCGCCTGCATCCACGTCCCGCCACCGCCGCCTAATCAACTGGTGTTAGTGCGCTATCCCAAGGGCTTGAAGCTGGACGACATCTATACGCCGCTCTGGGTAACGGGCACGTTGAAGATCGAAAAGGTCGACAACGATCTGGCGAGTGCGGCGTATGCGCTGGATGCGGAGAAGGTGAGGGTGGTGCAGGAGGCGGATCTGTAGCGCCAGCGTAGTTCCACTGTGGGAGCGAGCCTGCTCGCGATAGCGGGCTGACAGTCGACATCTGCATTGACTGGTGCAGCGCTATCGCGAGCAGGCTCGCTCCCACAAGGGATTTGTGGTGTGGCTTAGAGCGGCTTGCTACCGATGCTCACGCCCAGGGTATGACTGGCCTGTGGCAACAACGTCACCACATCGTCCATTACATTCGCTGTCTCGATGCACAACATGCGCTGCCAGCCATCGTCGGCCATGTCGCTGAAGGCCTTGGCGCGTTCGGTCCAGGGGTTCCAGATCACCGCCGAGCGCGAACCGCTGCTGGTCAGTTCGATCCGGCGTTCCCAGTGCGGGTCAAGGATGCTCAGCGTCGGCGGGGTATCGAGGTAGATGCGGTCGGTTTCGCCGGCAAAGTGCAGGTTGCCGGCCTGGGTATGGGTGTTCCAGTCGTCCAGGGTCTCGATGTAGCTCAAGCCATCCACCCCTTCGACCTGCACGTTGCGCACGTCGCTGACGGCGAAATAGCTGTGCAGTGCCTGGCTGAGGCTGACGGTTTCGCTGCCACGGTTATGGCTGGTGAGGTGGATGTGCAACTGCTCGTCCATCACGATAGTCAGCGTCAGGTCCACCTGGTGCGGCCAGCCCGAGAGACCGTTCTCGGGATAGGGCAGCACAAATTCCACCTTCAGGCTCTCGCCTTTGGTTTCGATGCCCTTCAACTCCCAGTCCATCGCCCGCACCAGGCCGTGGGCGGTGGCTGGGTCGTTGCTCACGCGCATGGCTTGTACGCTGTCGGGGTTGCGCGTCAGGTTGCCGAACCATGGCCAGCACACCGGCACGCCCGCACGGATGCTCTTGCCGGTCTTGAACGTGGCCTGGTCGTTGAGCCAGATCAGCGGCGGCTGGCCGTCCACTTGATAGCTGAGGATATGCGCGCCTTGTTGGGCCACCAGCAACTCGGCCTGACCGTGGCGGATGCGCCAGGCATTGAGTTCATCCAGTTTGACGGCTTCGACGTTGGGCGTAGGCATGTTGCAAATCTCGCTCGGGAACAGGGACTGCAATGGACCGCAAAACGGCCGTCGTGTTTAACGAGCGCGCGGCGGAACCGAGCGGGTGCGACCGCTGCCGTCGATGGCGACGAAGACAAATACCGCCTCGGTCACCTTGCGCCACTCACTGGACAGCGGGTCGTCGCTCCAGACCTCGACCATCATCTGGATCGAGCTGCGGCCGATTTCCAGCGCCTGGGTATAAAAGGACAGCTGCGCACCCACCGCCACCGGTACCAGGAACGCCATGCGATCGATCGCCACGGTGGCCACGCGTCCGCCAGCCACTTTGCTGGCCATGGCGGTGCCGGCCAGGTCCATCTGGGACACCAGCCAGCCGCCGAAAATATCGCCAAAGCCGTTGGTCTCGCGAGGGAGCGCGGTGATTTGCAGGGCCAGGTCGCCTTGCGGGATTGGATCTTCTTGTTCGAGTTCTATCATGCCGGGGGTGCCTCTGACCCGTAACGCTGTCTTGTGCTTCAGGTGAATAGCCGTCTTTGTAAAAAACGATTCAGCCCGAACATGCTGCGTTCGTCACGTTTTTCGTAAAGGCGTGCCAAAGGGAAACTCTGCGAAACCGGCTGGTTCTGGTACTACTCCCCCAACGACGTTTTCGCACAGCAACCCCTTACAGAGTACTGCAAGGTTGCGAGTATATCGGGCGATAGACGTCGAGACGACCACTCGGTTCTGATTTCGACTGTCAAATACGCGCCTCTATGTGCTTTTTCGAACAATTTGCTATCGTGCCGGACCTGCCCAGGCCCCCAACCCGTGTCTTCAGGGTTGCAGAACCGACTATAAGAGAAGCCCTTGCCATGACCACTGCGCCTTCGAGCACGGCGACGCCCGCACAACCGGCACGTCCACTGACCCGCAATGATTACAAGACCCTGTCGCTTTCTGCCTTGGGCGGTGCGCTGGAATTCTACGATTTCATCATTTTCGTGTTCTTTGCCACCGTAGTCGGCAAATTATTCTTCCCTGCCGAAATGCCCGAGTGGCTGCGTTTGATGCAGACATTCGGCATTTTCGCCGCCGGTTACCTGGCCCGGCCGCTGGGCGGGATCATCATGGCCCACTTCGGCGACCTGCTGGGGCGCAAGAAAATGTTCACCCTGAGCATTTTCATGATGGCCGTGCCGACCCTGATCATGGGCCTGTTGCCCACTTATGCGCAGATCGGCATGTGGGCACCCATCCTGCTCTTGCTGATGCGGGTGATCCAGGGTGCGGCCATCGGCGGAGAAGTGCCGGGCGCCTGGGTATTCGTTTCCGAACACGTTCCGGCGCGTCACATCGGCTATGCCTGCGGCACGCTGACCTGCGGCCTGACGGCGGGGATTTTGCTGGGTTCGCTGGTCGCCACCGCAATCAACAGCCTCTATACGCCGGTGGAAGTGGCCGATTACGCCTGGCGCATTCCGTTCCTGCTCGGCGGTGTGTTCGGGCTGTTTTCGGTGTACCTGCGTCGCTGGCTGCACGAAACCCCGGTGTTCGCCGAGCTGCAACTGCGCAAGGCCCTGGCCGAGGAAGTGCCGCTGCGGGCGGTACTGCGTGATCATCGTGGCGCCATTGCCATTTCGATGCTGCTGACCTGGTTGCTGTCGGCCGGCATCATCGTGATCATCCTGATGACCCCGACCGTGCTGCAGACGGTGTACCACTTCAGCCCGACCACCGCGTTGCAGGCCAACAGCCTGGCGATCGTGTTCCTGAGCTTTGGCTGCATCGGCTCCGGCATACTGGCCGACCGTTTCGGCGCCGGGCGGGTCTTCGTGTTTGGCAGCACCTTGCTGCTGATCATCTCCTGGACGTTCTACCACAGCCTGTTCGACCACCCCGAATGGCTGTTTCCGCTCTATGCCCTGAGCGGGCTGCTGGTGGGCACCATCGGTGCGGTGCCTTATGTCATGGTCAAGGCATTCCCGGCGGTGGTGCGCTTCAGTGGCCTGTCGTTCTCCTACAACCTGGCGTATGCGATCTTCGGCGGGCTGACCCCGATGATCGTTACCCTGCTGCTCAAGGAAAGCCCGCTGGGGCCGGCGTATTACGTGGCGGTCATCTGCGGGATCGGGATTGTGGTGGGTGGTTATCTCTGGAAGAAGGGGCGCTAGGTCCGAATCTTTTACTGACTGCACTGGCTTCATCGCGAGCAGGCTCGCTCCCACATGGATGCTGCGTTCACCGCGAATCCCCTGTGGGAGCGAGCTTGCTCGCGATTGGGTCCGCATGAATCATCTTGCAAAACTCAATGCTGGCCTTTCATCCAATTGTCATATTTCAGCCATAGAGTGTTCACACGGCTTATCGATACTTTGCCGACTTAACACACCCTATCTGCTAGGAGTAAGGCATGAAACTGAAGCGTTTGATGGCGGCAATGACTTTTGTCGCTGCTGGCGTTGCGACTGCCAACGCGGTTGCCGCTGTTGACCCTGCGATCCCGAGCTACACCAAGACCACTGGTGTATCGGGCAACCTGTCCAGCGTCGGCTCCGATACCCTGGCGAACCTGATGACCTTGTGGGCCGAGAACTACAAGAAAGAATACCCGAACGTAAATATCCAGATTCAAGCCGCCGGTTCCTCCACCGCGCCGCCCGCACTCACCGAAGGCACCGCCAACCTGGGCCCGATGAGCCGCAAGATGAAGGACAACGAACTGCAGGCCTTCGAAACCAAATACGGCTACAAGCCAACCGCTATCCCGGTTGCCGTGGACGCCCTGGCGGTATTCGTGCACAAGGACAACCCGATCCAGCACCTGACCATGGAACAGGTCGACGCGATCTTCTCGTCCACTCGTCTGTGCGGCGCCAAAGCCGATGTGAAAACCTGGGGTGACCTGGGTGTGACCGGCGACCTGGCCAACAAGCCAGTGCAACTGTTCGGTCGTAACTCGGTATCCGGCACCTACGGCTACTTCAAGGAAGAAGCCCTGTGCAAAGGCGACTACAAGCCAAACGTCAACGAACAACCAGGCTCGGCTTCGGTCGTGCAGTCGATCAGCTCTTCGCTGAACGGCATCGGTTATTCGGGCATCGGCTACAAGACCGCCAGCGTGAAGACTGTGGCCCTGGCCAAGAAAGGCAGCACTGACTTCATCGAAGACACTGAAGAAAACGCCCTGAACGGCAAGTACCCGCTGTCGCGTTTCCTCTACGTCTACGTCAACAAGGCACCGAACAAGCCTCTGGCCCCGCTGGAAGCCGAGTTCGTGAAGCTGATCCTGTCCAAGCAAGGCCAGGAAGTCGTGGTCAAGGACGGCTACATCCCGGTACCTGCCAAAGTCGCCGCCAAGGCACTGGCTGACCTGGGGCTGCAAGAAGGCGGCAACGTCGCCAAGAAGTAATAATCCGGCCTAGCCCGGACCTTGTGGGAGCGAGCCTGCTCGCGATAGCCGGTTCACTCCCACAGACAAATTTCCTGTCCGCTGCCGGTTCCCTCCGGCGGCGGATTTGTTGCGTCACTGCACTGTCATCTTTCTGTCATACAGGATCGCTAGGGTGTGCGCATGAATGATCTGGCCAACTCCACAATGACTACGACTTCCCCTCCCAAGCGCATTGACTTCAATACGCCTGAGCTTCAACGCAAGCGCCGTATTCGTGCGCTCAAGGATCGCCTGACCCGCTGGTACGTCCTGGTTGGCGGCCTGGCCGTCCTGGCCGCCATTACGTTGATCTTCTTCTTCCTGGCCTACGTGGTGCTGCCTCTGTTCCAGGGTGCGGACCTGACCGCCAAGGATTCGATCACTCCGGCCTGGATGCAAGACGCCGGCAAACCCCTGATGATCTCCATCGAAGAACAGAACCAAGTCGCCATGCGGGTTTCCGACAAGGGCCAGGCACTGTTTTTCGATATCAGCAGCGGTGCCGAACTGCGCCGTGTCGACCTGCCGATCCCGGCCGGTGCCAGCGTGACCTCCATTGGCGAAGACCAGCCCGGCAGCCCATTGGTGGCAATCGGTCTGTCCAACGGCCAGGCCTTGGTGTTCCGCCACACTTATAAAGTCACCTACCCGGACGGCAAGAAAACCATCTCGCCCGCCGTCGAATACCCTTATGGCGAGACGCCGATCACGTTGAACGAACAGGGCGCGGCCCTGGAACATGTCAGCCTCAACGCCACCGATTCGACCCTGCTGCTGGCCGGTTCCAGCGGTGCCCAACTGCACGTGCTGTCGCTCACCAGCGAAGAGAACATGATGACCGGTGAGGTCACCAGCGAACAGACCCGCATCGACCTGCCGCAGATGACCGAGCCGGTGAAAAACATCTTCGTCGACCCACGCCAGCAATGGTTGTATGTGGTCAACGGGCGTGCCCAGGCCGATGTGTTCAGCCTGCGGGACAAGAGCCTCAACGGCCGCTACAAACTGCTGGAGAACGCCGACGCCCAAGTCACCGCCGTCACTCAGTTGGTGGGCGGGATCTCGCTGATCATCGGCGACTCCAAGGGTGGCCTGGCCCAGTGGTTCATGGCGCGCGATCCGGATGGCGAGTTGCGCTTCAAACAGATTCGTACCTTCCAGATGGGTAGCGCGCCGATCGTCGAGATCAGCGCCGAAGAACGCCGCAAAGGTTTCGTTGCCCTCGACGCCGCCGGCAAGCTCGGCGTGTTCCACAGCACCGCCCACCGCACCCTGCTGGTGGACCAGGTGGTCGACGGCCAGGGGCTGTTCGGCATGTCGCCCCGGGCGAACCGCCTGATCGTGGAACAAGGCGGCAAGCTGCAACCGCTGACGCTGGACAACCCGCATCCGGAAGTTTCGTGGAGCGCGTTGTGGAGCAAGGTCTGGTACGAAAACTACGACGAACCCAAGTACGTCTGGCAATCAACCGCCGCCAACACCGACTTCGAACCCAAGCTGAGCCTCTCGCCACTGACCTTCGGTACCTTGAAAGCGGCGTTCTACGCGATGCTGCTGGCCGCGCCGCTGGCGGTTGCCGCGGCGATCTACACCGCTTATTTCATGGCCCCGGGCATGCGCCGCAAGGTCAAGCCGGTGATCGAGCTGATGGAAGCGATGCCGACAGTGATCCTCGGTTTCTTCGCCGGCCTGTTCCTGGCGCCGTACGTCGAAGGGCACTTGCCGGGCATCTTCAGCCTGCTGATGTTGCTGCCAATCGGCATCCTGGTCGCCGGTTTCGCCTTCAGCCGCCTGCCGGAATCCATTCGCCTGAGGGTTCCGGACGGCTGGGAAAGCGCCCTGCTGATCCCGGTAATCCTGTTCGTGGGCTGGCTCTCTCTGTACATGAGCCCCTACATGGAAGCCTGGTTCTTCGGCGGCGACATGCGCATGTGGATCTCCCATGACCTGGGCATCACCTACGACCAGCGCAACGCCTTGGTGGTCGGCCTGGCGATGGGCTTTGCGGTGATCCCGAACATTTATTCCATCGCCGAAGACGCGGTGTTCAGCGTGCCCCGCGGCCTGACCCTGGGCTCCCTGGCCCTCGGTGCCACGCCGTGGCAGACCATGACCCGCGTGGTGATCCTCACCGCCAGCCCCGGCATCTTCTCGGCGCTGATGATCGGCATGGGCCGTGCGGTGGGCGAGACCATGATCGTGCTGATGGCCACCGGTAACACGCCGGTCATGGAAATGAACCTGTTCGAAGGCCTGCGCACCCTGGCGGCCAACGTGGCGGTGGAAATGCCTGAGTCGGAAGTCGGCGGCAGCCATTACCGCGTGCTGTTCCTGTCGGCACTGGTGCTGCTGTTGTTCACCTTCGTCATGAACACCCTCGCCGAGCTGATCCGTCAGCGTCTGCGCAAGAAATATTCGGCGCTTTAAGGAAGGTAGAAGTCTGTGAAACAGAACTCCCTGAAAGGATGGTTCAAGAGCGGCGCCCCCGGCGTCTGGATCAGCGGTGGCGCGGTGTCCATCGCGGTCATCATGACCATTGGCCTGCTGGCGGTGATCGCTGTGCGCGGCCTGGGCCACTTCTGGCCGGCGGACCTGATCCACGCCAACTACAACGTGCCGGGCATGCCTGCGCACCTGGTGGTCGGCGAAGTCGTGCAGAAAGAAGAAGTGCCTCGCGAGCGCCTGAAAAGCGCCGGCTTGCCGGTGCCGGACGAAGGCCCCGAGTTCATGACCCGCGAACTGATCAAGGTCGGCAACCGGGACCTGAACGGCACCGACTTCACCTGGATCGTCGGCGACTGGCTGACTAACCAGACCACGCCGCCGGAGTTGATGGCCATCGAGCGTCGTGAGTGGGGCAACTTCTACGGCTACCTGGTCAACGTCAAGGAAGACGGCAAGGTCATCGCTGAAGGCGAGGCCGCCTGGCCGCAACTGCAGGCTCGCGTACAGCGAGTCAACCAGTTGGCCGCCGAGCTCAAGACCCTGGAAAAAGTCGACATCGGTGCAATCAACGCCGGCCTTGAGCGCATCCGCCTGCACGGTCGCAAACTGGAGCTGGACGGCAAGCTCGATGCCGCCGCCCAAGCGGATCTGGAAAGCGAGCGCGCCGAACTCAATGCCCGCTACAAGGATATCGAAGCGCGCCTGTCTGACTTGCACGCCCAATTCAACCGCGACAGCCTGACTGCCCGCGATGCCAACGGCAAGGAAGTGGAGATCGGCATCGGCAAGGTGGTGCACGCCTACCAGCCGAACGGCATGGGTACGTTCACCAAGGTCGGTTTCTATTTCAGCAAAGTCTGGGAATTCCTCAGCGACGACCCCCGTGAAGCCAACACCGAAGGCGGCATCTTCCCGGCTATTTTCGGCACGGTGATGATGACCCTGATCATGGCGATGATCGTGACGCCGTTCGGCGTGCTGGCGGCTGTTTATCTGCGTGAATACGCCCGCCAAGGGCCGATGACCCGCCTGATCCGCATCGCGGTGAACAACCTGGCCGGCGTTCCGGCGATCGTCTACGGTGTGTTTGGCTTGGGCTTCTTCGTCTATGTGCTGGGTGGTTCGGTCGACCGGCTGTTCTTCCCTGAAGCCTTGCCGGCGCCGACCTTCGGTACCCCGGGCCTGCTCTGGGCGTCCCTGACCCTGGCACTGCTGGCGGTGCCGGTGGTGATCGTCGCCACCGAGGAAGGCCTGGCGCGGATCCCGCGGACCGTGCGCGAAGGCTCCCTGGCCCTCGGCGCGACCAAGGCCGAGACCCTGTGGAAAATCGTCCTGCCGATGGCGAGCCCGGCGATGATGACCGGGATGATCCTCGCCGTGGCCCGTGCCGCCGGTGAAGTGGCGCCGCTGATGCTGGTGGGCGTGGTGAAACTGGCCCCGTCGCTGCCACTGGACGGCAACTACCCGTACCTGCACTTGGACCAGAAGATCATGCACCTGGGCTTCCATATCTATGACGTGGGCTTCCAGAGCCCGAACGTCGAAGCGGCACGGCCGCTGGTGTACGCCACGGCGCTGCTGCTGGTGCTGGTGATCGCGATACTGAACCTGTCGGCGGTATGGATCCGTAATCACCTGCGCGAGAAGTACAAGGCACTGGATAGCTGATTACACATTGATTTTCTGTGGGAGCGAGCCTGCTCGCGATGGCATCACCTCGGTTCAACGCCAACCGAGTCGTCTGAATCGCGAGCAGGCGCGCTCCCACAAATACACAGATTGGCATGGCCACTCAGTGGTCAACCGAACCGAATTTGTTAGCACAGGGAGCCTCCCATGCAACACGAAGCACATACACACGGCATCAACATGTCGGCCCTGGGCCGCGACAAGCAGAGCCTGGACCTGGCCCAGGAAACCGTGGCCATCGAAGTGCCCGGCCTGAATCTGTTTTACGGCGAGAAGCAGGCGCTGTATGACGTCAGCCTGAACATCCCGAAACAGCGCGTCACCGCGTTCATCGGCCCGTCGGGCTGCGGCAAGTCCACCTTGCTGCGTACCTTCAACCGCATGAACGACCTGGTTGACGGTTGCCGCGTTGAAGGTGAGATCAACCTCTACGGCAACAACATCTACCGCAAGGGCGAAGACGTGGCCGAGCTGCGTCGTCGCGTGGGCATGGTGTTCCAGAAGCCTAACCCGTTCCCCAAGACCATCTACGAGAACGTGGTCTACGGCTTGCGCATCCAGGGCATCAACAAGAAGCGCATCCTCGACGAAGCCGTGGAATGGGCCCTCAAGGGCGCTGCACTGTGGGATGAGGTCAAGGATCGCCTGCATGAATCGGCCCTCGGTCTGTCCGGCGGCCAGCAGCAACGCCTGGTGATCGCCCGCACCATCGCCGTAGAACCGGAAGTGCTGCTGCTCGACGAGCCCTGCTCGGCCCTGGACCCGATCTCGACGCTGAAAGTCGAAGAGCTGATCTACGAGCTCAAGTCCAAGTTCACCATCGTCATCGTGACCCACAACATGCAACAGGCTGCACGGGTTTCCGACTACACCGCGTTCATGTACATGGGCAAACTGGTGGAATTCGGCGATACCGATACGCTGTTCACCAATCCGGCCAAGAAACAGACCGAGGACTACATCACCGGTCGTTACGGCTAGTCGAGGCGGCTGCATAGCCGCGCTGTGCTATCAGGATCAACATTTAACTGCTTGAAGCTTGCAGCTTGAAGCTTGCAACTTTCGCGGAGCGAACAAGATGATTTCGAAGGAAGGCCTTACTCACCACATTTCCGCACAGTTCAACGCCGAGCTGGAGGAAGTACGCAGTCACTTGCTGGCCATGGGCGGGCTGGTGGAAAAGCAGGTCAACGACGCGGTGACCGCGCTGATCGAGGCCGATTCGGGCCTGGCCCAGCAGGTGCGCGAAATCGATGACCAGATCAACCAGATGGAGCGCAACATCGACGAGGAGTGCCTGCGTATCCTGGCCCGTCGTCAGCCAGCTGCTTCTGACCTGCGCCTGATCATCAGCATCTCCAAGTCGGTGATCGATCTTGAGCGGATCGGCGACGAAGCCACCAAGATCGCCCGTCGTGCCATCCAATTGTGCGAAGAGGGCGAGGCGCCGCGCGGTTACGTCGAGGTTCGCCACATTGGCGACCAGGTGCGCAACATGGTCCGCGATGCACTGGACGCCTTCGCCCGCTTCGACGCCGACCTGGCGCTGTCGGTGGCCCAGTACGACAAGATCATCGACCGCGAATACAAGACGGCCCTGCGCGAGCTGGCGACCTACATGATGGAAGACCCGCGTTCCATCTCGCGGGTGTTGAGCATTATCTGGGTGCTGCGTTCTCTGGAGCGTATCGGCGATCATGCGCGCAACATCTCGGAACTTGTCATTTATCTGGTGCGCGGTACCGATGTGCGGCATCTGGGGCTCAAGCGCATGAAGGAAGAAGTTGAGGGCACCCCGTCCGAAAACGCTAATGTTCCGGGCGAAACTGACGATAAGTAAGATTGCCAAGAAAAGCGCCCGGCCTTCTGGTCGGGCTTTTTTTTGGGTTTTTTTTAATCGACAGCAGCACCCCGCGAACGAAAAGTCCCGGCGTGACTGAAGGTTTTTTGGCAATGTGCCATCAGTAAAAGCGGTATGCTTGCCGGGATTTTTTAGAGGTGTATCTGGATGAGTAAGGTCAGTGTGTTGGTCGTGGACGATGCTTCGTTCATTCGTGACCTGGTGAAGAAGTGCCTGCGCAACTACTTCCCGGGCGTGCGCATCGAAGACGCGGTGAACGGCAAGAAAGCCCAGGCCCTGCTGGCTCGCGAGGCGTTCGACCTGGTGCTGTGCGATTGGGAAATGCCGGAAATGTCCGGCCTGGAACTGCTGACCTGGTGCCGCCAGCAGGACACCCTCAAGGGCATGCCGTTCGTGATGGTCACCAGCCGCGGCGACAAGGAAAACGTCGTCCAGGCGATCCAGGCCGGCGTTTCCGGCTATGTCAGCAAGCCATTCACCAACGAACAGTTGCTGACCAAGGTCAAGCAGGCCCTGCATAAGGTCGGCAAGCTCGACACGCTGATGAACAGTGCCCCGACCAAGATGAACTCGGCGTTCGGCAATGATTCCTTGAGCGCCCTGACGGGCGGTAAGGCTCCAGTTGCGGCGGTTGCTTCGGCGCCTGCCGCCCCTGCGCCGGCCCCAGCCGCTGCGGCTCGTGGCTTGCTCAACAGCCCGCCGGTCAAGGCACCGGCCGCCGCTGCTTCGACGACCAACCGTGGCCAAGGCCAGTTGCGCCTGTCCAGCGGCACCCAGCAATGCGTGATCAAGGCCTTGAGCCTCAAGGAAGCGCTGCTGGTGGTCAAGCGCTCCGACACCCTGCCGCAAGTACTCGAAGGCGCGGTGCTGGACATGGAGCAGGGCGACAACGCCGAAACCGCTCGTCTCAATGGCTACCTGCACGCCATCGTCGCCCATGAACAGACGCCCGACAGCGAATGGCTGCAACTGACGTTCCGCTTCGTCGACAAAGACCCGCAGAAACTCGACTACATCTCCCGCCTGATCGCCCGCGGTACGGCGCAGAAGCACTTCGTCCCTGGCGCCTGATCCCCGGCGGCGCCTGTCAGGCCGCCATCGCGAGCAGGCTCGCTCCCACATTGGATCTGCGCTGAATGCAGATCCAATGTTCACTGAGACCAACTGTGGGAGCGAGCCTGCTCGCGATGGGGCCATCGGTCTCCCACCAACCCATTTTGAAACATCCGTCGACTACGCTGGTCCATCCCAGCTGCTAGGCTGCTGTTCAGGCCTTCATTTTTCGACAGAACCTTTGCCCATGCTCGCGCCCCTGCTGTTCGCCTGCGGTCTGGTCCTGGCCTCCACTTCGGCCATGGCCATGACGATCTACAAATCCACCGACGCCAATGGCGTGGTGTCCTACAGTGACCGTCCCAGCAAGGGCGCCCAGGTGTTCGTGTTCCGCGACCGCATGGTCGAGCGCCTGGAGCGACAGGTCTTTCTTGATATCAAGAAGCAGAAGGGCGGGGATGCGGTGTTCGTGCGCAACGATTTGTATGCGCCGGTGGAGATCGAGTTGAGTTTCACTGGGGTGCGCAATGTCATCGGTGCGCCGAGCCGGCCGATTCGGCGGGTGCTGCCGGCGCGCAGCAACCTGCGCCTGGCGCTGCTCACGGCCACGCAGCCTGGCAGGCCCCTGGTGTACACCCCACGGTTCGAATATTCCCTGGGCGACCCTGCCGGCACGGCGCAGGCCTATCAGTATCCGCTGCCGTGGCGTGGCGGGCCGTTCCGGCTCAGCCAGGGGGCCAACGGCCAATACAGCCATTACGGCCCGAAGAACCGCTACGCCATGGACATCGCCATGCCCGAAGGCACGCCGATCATCGCGGCGCGCGGAGGCGTGGTGATCAAGACTGAAAATCAGCAGACCGGCCGCGGGGACGACCCTTCGGGCAACTTCGTGCGAGTACTGCACGATGACGGGACGATGGGCGTCTACCTGCACCTGCAGAAAGGCTCGGTGAGCGTACGGGAAGGGCAGCGGGTCGGAGTGGGCACGCCGTTGGCGTTGTCGGGCAATACCGGCAACAGTTCGGGCCCGCACCTGCATTTCGTGGTGCAGCGCAATACCGGATTGGGGCTGGTATCGATTCCCTACCAGTTCAATCAACCGGTGGGGGAGTTGCCCAACTTTGCGTTGGGCAAGCAGTAACTCTGGAGATTCGAGGGGCTTTTTGTGGCGAGGGAGCTTGCTCCCGCTGGGTCGCGAAGCGGCCCCAAAAACGACGACTGCTTCGCAGCCGAGCGGGAGCAAGCTCCCTCGCCACAGGGGTTTATGCCCTCTTGCGGGCCGGTTGATGCTCAATCGAGCATCAAAACCTTCGCCAGGATGATCTTCGGTCCTTTCATCTTCTTGATGATGATCCGCAGGCCTTCGACTTCCAGCACTTCTTCCTCTTCCGGCACGCGCTTGAGGGTTTCATAGACCAACCCGGCCAGCGTTTCGGCTTCGATGTGGTCCAGATCGATCCCCAGCAAGCGCTCGACCTTGAACAGCGGCGTATCGCCACGTACCAACAGCTTGCCCGGCTGGTAGGCCAGGATGCCGCGTTCGGCCTTGCGGTGTTCGTCCTGGATGTCGCCCACCAGTACTTCCAGCACGTCTTCCATGGTCAGGTAGCCGATGATGTTGCCGTCGGCTTCCTCGACCAGGGCGAAGTGCGAGCCGCCCTTGCGGAACTGCTCAAGCAACTGCGACAGCGGCATGTGTCGCGATACGCGCTCCAGCGGCCGGGTCAGTTCGGCCAGGTTGAACGACTCGGGGATGTGATCCAGGGCCGCCAGTTCCAGCAGCAGGTCCTTGATGTGCAGCAGGCCGACGAACTCCTGGCGATCACTGTCGTACACCGGATAACGGCTGAATTTGTGGCGACGGAACATCGCCAGGATTTCCTTGAGTGGCGCGTTGAACTCCAGCGTCACCAGGTCTTCCCGGGAGTTGGCCCAGTCCACCACTTCCAGCTCGCCCATCTCCACGGCCGAGGCCAGCACGCGCATGCCCTGGTCGCTGGGGTCCTGGCCACGGCTGGAGTGCAGGATCAACTTCAGTTCTTCGCGGCTGTAGTGGTGTTCGTGATGGGGGCCGGGCTCGCCTTGGCCGGCGATGCGCAGGATGGCGTTGGCGCTGGCGTTGAGCAGGTAGATCGCCGGGTACATGGCCCAGTAGAACAGGTACAGCGGCACGGCTGTCCACAGCGACAGCAGCTCGGGTTTGCGAATCGCCCAGGATTTGGGCGCCAATTCACCGACCACGATGTGCAGGTACGAAATGATGAAGAACGCGGTGAAGAACGACACGCCCTTGATCACTTCCGGCGACTGTACGCCGACCGCGCCCAGCAACGGTTCGAGGATATGGGCGAACGCTGGCTCACCGACCCAGCCCAGGCCCAGGGAGGCCAGGGTGATGCCCAGCTGACAGGCCGACAGGTAAGCGTCGAGCTGGCTGTGGACGGTGCGCAGGATATGCCCGCGCCAGCCATTCTGCTCGGCAATGGCCTCGACCCGGGTCGAGCGTAGCTTGACCATGGCGAATTCCGCCGCAACGAAAAAGCCGTTGAGCAAAACCAGGATCAGAGCAAAAAGAATCATGCCGAATTCGGCGAAGAGTGTAACGAGGGACAAGCCAGGGGAAGGGTCCATGATGGAGTTTTGCGGGTTCCGTATAGTCGTAGAAGTTGGAAATGAGCGCCTGAAAAGGCAGGCACAAGTCAGTCAATGTAGCGGCTGGCTCGGCGATTGCCTAGGGGGCGCTCTCAATCAGCGGGGCGGGCGAGGCGTGCGCGAACCACCTGGGCCGGGGCGAAATGGCAGGTAAAGGTGCTGCCATGGCCAGGCACGCTGCTGATTTCCATGCGGGCGCGATGGCGCAGCAGGACGTGTTTGACGATGGCCAGGCCCAACCCTGTGCCCCCGGTATTGGAGTTGCGGCTGGAGTCGACGCGGTAGAAACGTTCGGTCAGGCGCGGCAGGTGCTTGCTGTCGATGCCAATGCCCGAATCGCGCACACTCAGGTGCGCGCCTTGCTCATCGCCCCACCAGCGCACATGGATCCGACCTTGCTCCGGCGTGTACTTGACCGCGTTGAACACCAGGTTGGAGAACGCACTGCGCAGTTCCGCCTCGCTGCCTTTGAGCTGCACGGCCGGATCGGCTTCCAGGGTAATGGTCTGCTGCTTGGGGCCGGACAGTTCCTGTGCATCTTCGACAATGGTTTGCAGCAGATCGTCGATGGGCACCGGCTGGTTGTCCGACGGGTAATCGGTGGCCTCCAGTTTCGCCAGCAGCAACAAGTCGTTGAGCAGGGTCTGCATGCGCCCGCTTTGCTGGTGCATCTGCTGCAAGGCCCGGGTCCAACGCGGGTTCACCTCCTCGACATTATCGAGCAGGGTTTCCAGATAACCGCAGATCACCGTCAATGGCGTGCGCAGTTCGTGGGAAACGTTGGCGATGAAGTCTTTGCGCATCTGTTCTAACTGATGGATACGCGTGACGTCGCGCACCAGCATCAGGTGCTCGTTGTTGCCGTAGCGCGTGATGTACAGCTGGATACGCAGCCGATCATTGGTCGGCGAAGGAATCTCCAGCGGCTCGGCGTAATTACCCTGCTCGAAATACTCCTTGAAGCGCGGGTGACGCACCAGGTTGGTCACCGGTTGGCCGCTGTCCTGTGGGGTCTTGAGGCCCAGCAGGGTCTCGGCGGCGCGGTTCCACCACTCCAGGTTGCCGTCGCTGTCGAGCATGATCACCGCGTCTTTCAGCGCGGCGGTGGACTCCTGGACCCGATCGATCACCGCCTGCAGGCGCCCGCGAACGCGTTGGTCGCGCCGTTGCAGATGGTAGATGCTGTCGAACACCTCACCCCACAGGCCATAGCCGTCGGGCGGGGCTTCGTCGGGTTGGTGCAGGCGCAGCCATTCATGCAGGCGCAGCAATTGCTTGAGGGTCCAGGCCAGGTAAAGCCCCAGGCCTGCGGCCAGGCTCCAGCCGTAATAACCGCTGATCAGGCCGATCAGCAAACAGCCGGTCACCAGCAGCAACATGTGGCGAATCAGGGTGCCATGCCAGTTTTGATTCAATTGAGCGCGCGTCCTTGTCAGCTTGTCGGGCGGTAAGGGCTCGGATCAGGCCTTGGTAGAAAAACGATAACCGGTGCCGCGCACGGTTTGTACAAGATTTTCATAGGCATCGCCGAGGGCCTTGCGCAGGCGGCGGATATGCACGTCCACGGTGCGCTCCTCGACATAGACGTTGCCGCCCCAGACCTGGTCCAGCAGTTGTCCGCGGGTGTAGGCACGTTCCTGGTGAGTCATGAAAAATTGCAGCAGGCGGTATTCGGTCGGGCCCATCTCGGCGGGTTTGCCGTCGATGGTCACGCGGTGGCTGATAGGGTCGAGCAGCAGGCCGCCGACTTCGATGGGCGCTTCGCCGTCGGTCGGTCCGGCACGACGCAGCACGGCCTTCAGGCGTGCCACCAGCTCCCGTGGGGAGAACGGCTTGGTGATGTAGTCGTCGGCGCCCACTTCCAGGCCCTGGATCTTGTTGTCCTCTTCGCCCTTGGCGGTGAGCATGATGATCGGGATATCGCCGGTCAGCTCGTCGCGCTTGAGGCGCCGGGCCAACTCGATGCCTGACGTGCCAGGCAGCATCCAGTCCAGCAGGATCAGGTCGGGCTTGCGGTCGACGATGATGGCATGGGCCTGTTGAGAGTTTTCTGCTTCCATGCAGTCATAGCCGGCCATCTCCAACGCAACGGCGATCATCTCGCGGATGGGCGCCTCGTCGTCGACGATCAGAATGCTCCTGCCAACCATGGGGTAATCCTCTTGTCATTTAACTGTCTTGCGCCGCATTAGATAACGGAATTATTGCAGTCGTGTGACAGATATTTCGTAATCCGGCAGCGAAGGGGATCCTGGGCTACGCTTTTCAGTCCGAATCCTGACAACCACAAAAGAAGGTTTCCATGAATTACTTCACCCAATCCATCCAGGCACTGGCGGTAGCGGCTGCCCTGGCGTTGCCGGCATTGGCGTTCGCGGCTGAACCGGCGATGAAAGAAGGCGGCATGTGGACCGATCACCACGGCATGACTTTGTATACGTTTGACAAGGATAAAGGCACCGAGTCAGCGTGCTATGACCAATGCGCGAAGAACTGGCCACCGCTCAAGGTTGAAGGCGCAGCCAAGCCTACGGGCGACTGGACCGTGATCGAACGTAAAGACGATGCGAAGCAGCAGTGGGCCTACAAGGGCAAACCGCTGTATACCTACATTGAAGACAAGAAGGCGGGCGATAAGAATGGTGACGGCAAAGGAGGCGTCTGGCACGTCGCCAAGTAGAATTGACAGACTTCACCAAGGTGAACGCAGATCATTTGTGGCGAGGGGATTGATGTGGGAGCAAGGCTTGCCCGCGATGAAGGCGCTGCGGTCTTTCAGAAATCGAGGCGCCTGGTTCGCGAGCAAGCTTTGCTCCCACAGCAAGCGGGGATAAATCCCCTCGCCACAAGTTAACGGCTTGGAGACCGATGGGCCTCAGCGCAACGCGTAATCCAGCACAATTCCCACGAAAATCGCCAAGCCGGCCCAGTGGTTATGCAAAAACGCCTGGAAGCAGCGCATCCGGTCCCGGCCACGGGTGTACCAGAACTCCCAGGCGAAGCACGTGGCAGCGGCCACCAGCCCCAGGTGGAACCAGCCACCCAGCTGGAATTTCGACCCGGCCAACAGCAGGCAGCCCAAGGCCAAGCCTTGCAACGTCAGGATGATCACCCGGTCGGCGTCGCCAAACAGGATCGCCGTGGATTTCACGCCGATGCGCAGGTCATCGTCCCGGTCGGTCATCGCGTAATAGGTGTCGTAGCCCACCGTCCACAGCAGGTTGGCGATGTACAGCAACCAGGCGGCGGCCGGCAGATGACCGGTTTCGGCGGTGAACGCCATCGGCATGCCCCAGGAGAACGCCGCGCCCAGCACCACTTGTGGGTAGTAGGTATAGCGCTTCATGAACGGGTAGCTGAACGCCAGCGCCAGGCCACCGAGCGATAGCAGGATGGTCGGGGCGTTGGTGCACAGCACCAGCAGGAAGCTCACGCTCATCAACACGGCGAAGAACACCAGCGCCTCTTTCGAACTGATCTTGCCGCTCACCAGCGGGCGCTGCTCGGTGCGTTTGACGTGGCCGTCCACCTTGCGGTCGGCCCAGTCATTGATCACGCAGCCACCGGCGCGAGTCAGCACCACGCCGAGGACGAAAATCACCACGTTGGCGATGGACGGCGAACCTTCCCCGGCAATCCACAACGCCCACAACGTCGGCCACAGCAGCAGGTAAATGCCGATGGGCTTGTCCATGCGGGTCAATTGCACGAAGTCCCACGCCCGTGGATTCAGGCGATTCAAGGATTTGAGCAGTTGCACGTACATCAGAAATTCTCCGAATAGGCGCGGGCGACAGTCCACAAGCGGGGCAGGAAGATTTCCGCCACCAGCACGCTCAACGCACCGCGATCGAAACGCGAACGGCGACCCCACAACCCGCTGGCGCGGACGTCTTCCGGCAACCCGGCCTCGGGATAATGGCAAACCTCGATGGCCCGGCGCTGGAACGCCTGGTCGCAGAACAGCAATTCCCCCAGGGAGCGGCTGCCCAGTTCGTCCATCTGCAAGCCGTCGCCCTGCAAGGCGCTGCGCGCCGCCACACTGCGGGCGAACACCCAAGGCTGGTCGCGACCGCGCAGATACACCTCGCGTACCCAGCCCTCGCTGCCCTCGGCCAGGTCCAGCGCGGCACATTCGTCGGCGCGCAATGGCTGCCAGCCTTCGAACAGCGGCGTCACGCTGAAATGGCCGTCCGACAGGCGCGTGAGGCGTCGGGTCAGGGAGCCTTCGTCGAACAGCCAGTCGAGCACGCGCGCATCGGGGCGCGGCGACAGCAGGTGCTGGGGCAGCCATTGGAGTGTAGGAAATATCGAATTTGTATGCGGCACAGAGGTCTTGAATGGCAGCAAAGGAGGGCGCGAGCTTACCATGTCGGTCGCTGGTTTTGACTGGCCCGGCCTGTAGCCTTCCGATCGTGCTTGCATCTGTCGCAAGCGATCAGTACAAAACGGCCCTGAGCCGGAAAATATCGGCCATGGCCTGACATCTTGAGGAAGTATTGGAATGAAGAAGTGGCAATGTATCGTCTGCGGCCTGATCTACAACGAAGCTGACGGCTGGCCTGACGATGGCATCGCGCCCGGCACCCGCTGGGAGGACGTACCGGCAGACTGGCTGTGCCCGGACTGCGGCGTCGGCAAGATGGATTTCGAAATGATCGAAATCAACTGATCGTTTCATCAAATGGAGAGCAACATGAGCGCACCTGTCGTCATCGTCGGTACGGGCCTGGCCGGTTATAACCTGGCCCGGGAGTTTCGCAAGCTCGACAGCGAAACCCCGTTGCTGCTGATCACCGCGGACGACGGTCGCTCGTATTCCAAGCCGATGCTCTCCACAGGCTTTGGTAAAAACAAGGATGCCGACGGCTTGAGCATGGCCGAGCCGGGGGCCATGGCCGAGCAACTCAAGGCCGAAATACGCACCCATACCCGTATCAGCGGCATCGATCCGGGCCACAAACGGCTGTGGATTGGCGAAGAGGCGGTGAACTATCGTGACCTGATCCTGGCCTGGGGTGCCGAAACCGTGCGGGTGTCGGTGCAGGGCGATGCCGCCGAGCTGATTTTCCCGATCAACGACCTGGAAGACTACGCACGCTTCAGGGCCGCGGCTGCTGGCAAGCGCCGGGTGTTGTTGCTCGGCGCCGGCCTGATTGGCTGCGAGTTCGCCAACGACCTGAGCCTGGGCGGCTACGAAGTACAACTGGTGGCGCCGTGCGAGCAAGTCATGCCGACGCTGCTGCACCCGACCGCTGCCGCAGCGGTCCAGGCCGGGCTGGAAAGCCTCGGTGCGCGCTTCCACCTGGGCCCAGTGCTCAACCGCTTGCAGAAGGTCGCCGACGGGCTGGAGGCGCACCTGTCCGACGGCCAGGTGATTGCCTGCGACCTGGTGGTCTCGGCCATCGGCCTGCGCCCGCGCATCGACCTGGCGGCGGCCGCCGGCCTGGTGGTCAACCGCGGCGTCGTGGTCGACCGCCACCTGAAAACCTCCCACGCCAACATCTACGCCCTGGGTGATTGCGCAGAGGTTGATGGCTTGAACCTGCTCTACGTCATGCCGCTGATGAGCTGCGCCCGGGCTCTGGCCCAGACCCTGGCTGGCAATCCGACCGCCGTCAGCTACGGCGCCATGCCGATTACCGTGAAAACCCCGGTGTGCCCACTGGTAGTGTCGCCACCACCGCGAGGCAGCGAGGGCGTGTGGAGCGTCGAAGGGCAAGGCTCGGACATTAAGGCGCTGTGTCGCGACGCTCAAGGCAATCTGCTGGGGTACGCCCTGACAGGCACGGCGGTGATGGAGAAACTGGCGCTGAACAAGGAACTTCCACCCCTGCTGGCGTAAATACTGGTCGTTCTGTCGCAAAAACCCTACTTTTGGTCCCACAAAGGTCGCCCGGACACTGGCGCCGTTTTCGGCACCGTGCCATCCTCACTCCCGTCTGCCGCAGAGTAGAGCCTGCGGCGCCTTAGGGGCTGTTCCAAAGAGAACAGCACGGACATAACAACAAAAAAACCGTCAAAGGGGCTTCATTCATGCGTAAACCAGAACTCGCCGCCGCCATCGCGGAAAAAGCAGACCTCACCAAAGAACAAGCCAACCGCGTCCTCAACGCCGTCCTCGAAGAAATCACCGGCGCCTTGCACCGCAAGGACAGCGTCACGCTGGTGGGCTTCGGCACTTTCCTGCAACGCCACCGCGGCGCCCGCACTGGCAAAAACCCACAGACCGGTGAGCCTGTGAAAATCAAGGCCAGTAACACCGTTGCCTTTAAGCCAGGCAAGTCCTTGAAAGAAAGCGTCAACCCATAATCGCTGCGAGTACCTCGGTCAGGGGGAGAAAACGGCAATCAAAAAGGGCATACCGATTCATCGGGATGCCCTTTTTATTGCGGGGTTGCTGGCTGTGGCCAGGCTTGGTGAGACAGCGATGGCTTAGATGGCCATTATCCGTGGCGAGGGAGCTTGCTCCCGCTGGGGCGCGAAGCGGCCCTGAAAAGCGACGACTGCTGCGCAGCCTAGGGGGAGCAAGCTCCCTCGCCACAGGGTTGGAGATGCCTAATGTGGGAGCGAGCTTGCTCGCGATGACGTCCGCCTAGTCAATGGAAGTATTCGGCTCCGCCAACGCCTTCAAGGCCGCCCTGCGCTCGTCGATCGGTAATTTCCCCAGCTTTTCCACCGCCGCATAAAACGCAACCCAATCACCGCCCTCCCGCCTGAACAATGCCGCAAAGGCCGGCACCCACTGGTCATACAAACCAAACGGCAATAACCGTGCATTGTTAAGTGGCGCATAGACCCAGGCGTCATAACGTTTGTCGCCTGCCCACTGGCTGTCGCGTAGTTGCTGATAGTCGGCGCGCAGGTGTTCGAATTCTTCTGCCTTGCGTTGACGCATCTGTTCGGCCGGCAAGGGCTGGGTATAGAGCTTTTCCAGGCGCTGACGGGTATCGAGGATCAGTTGGATGAATTGGTCGCGCTGGCGCACCCGCTTGCCGTTATCCGGCGCCAGCCCGCGACTGGCGCGCCATTGCCGGCTGCCTTCCTGTTCGACGAAGGTGGCGAAGGACTCATTGAATTCCGTGTCGTCCTTTACATAAAACCGCTGGTGCGCCAGTTCATGAAAGATCAGTGTCGCCAGGCGTTCGTCGCCCCAATGCATCATCGAGCTCAGGATCGGATCGTTGAACCAGCCCAGCGTCGAGTAGGCCTCTACGCCACCGATCGACACGTCCATGCCCTGCAGCCGCTGCAACGCGGCCTCGCCACGGGCGGCGTCCTGGCTGTAGTAGCCGCGATAGGCCACGCAACCGGCAATCGGGAAACAGTGGTTTTGCGGTGCCAGGGAAAATTCGGGCGTGGAGAAGACATTCCAGACTACGAACGGGCGGCCAATATCGGCGTACAGGCGATAGCTTTTATTGTCCGGCAAGTGCAAGTGAGCAGTGGCGAATGCCCGCGCCTCGCGCGCTTGGGCCAGGTGCGTCTTCAGTTGGGTATCGCGAGCAGGGTCGGCGATGATCTGGTCGATAGGCTCTCGGGCCTGCAACAACCGAAGTTGCCCGCCGACGAGCTGGCTGTAGTAACTGGCGCTTGTGCAACCGTTGAGTAACAAAAGCAGGAGGCCTGGAAACAAAATCCGGAAAACACGGTCGAGTAACCGATGGTTTGAATGCGGCCTGATCAATTGGAATCACCCTGGGAAAGTCTGCCCACAAGACTATCTCGCCTGCCTGGAGCTTCGCTATGCGCGTGTTGATGCTGACGAGTGGCCTGTTGCTGCTGACCGGTTGTGCCGGTTTGCCTGACCCTGACCCATCCCAAGCGTGGATCGACCTGGGAAACCATCAGGACACCGCGCTGCAAGCGCTGAAGGTCGATGACAAGATGTCTGTGGACCGACGTTATTTCGAGGTGCAACCCGGCAGCCATGAGCTGACGGTGCGTTATCAATTTGCCGTCGAGCCCGGCAACATTGGCCCGGATGCCGAGCCGCTGTGGCGCGATTGCCGGTTGAATGTGAAGTTCAAGGACTTCAACGCCGGCCAGCGCTACCAGTTGCAGGCTGGCAACATCGGTTTCCGGCCCTGGGCCAAGCTGTATGACCAACAACGCAAGGTGGTGGGGCAAGGGACACCGGCAGGCTGCCAGCAAAGTTGATCGGCGCTATGCTCAAGACCTGATTTTTCAGGAAGCTCACCATGCGTCTTCACATGCTGTTACTGGCCTTCGTTGTCATGAGCGGTTGCACGGCGACCCCGTTGCCAGCGGTCGATTCGAACATGGCCTGGATCGATTTCGCGACGCCTACGCCTGGCGGCAAGGTACTGATGGCTGAAAAGCTGGATGGCCAGCGACTGCGAGACGGGCGTTTCTTCCAGGTTTCGCCGGGCAGTCATGAATTGGAAGTGCGCTTCGATTTCGAGGTGTTTGGTGGCGGTGGGCTGGGTTTGATGAGCGAGCCGCAAGAACGGCTGTGCTACCTGACCGTGCGATACGACCATTTCGAAGCCGGCCAGCGCTATCGTCTGGAGGCGCGTAACCTGGCGTTCACCCCAAGCGCCCGGCTTTATGACGCCAAGCGAGAAATCGTTGCCGAAGATCGACAAGCCCGTTGCATGCCATAGGGCGTCTTAGCGGTCGTTCTTCTGGTAGATGATTTTCTTCGTGCCGTTTTCGCAAGTGCCAACGACCATGTTCTGGTCATGGACTTCGTCATTGGTGACGATTTCCAGCGTATAGGACGTGACGCCCTGCGCCTGGATCTTGGCTTCGATTTCGGCCTTGAGTTCTTCGCAGGGTTTGGGGGCCGCAAGGGCCGACGAGGCCAATGCGCAACCGATGACTGCCAGGGCAAATCGTTTCATGCTCGAATTCCTCATTGCAGCGCGCACTGCCTGTGCGCTGAGACTGCGGGCATGCATTCGACCACAATTGCATCAAGGTAAACAGATCACCCGTCCCCAGAAAGGTCGCAGCCTCCACAGTGCCTGCGAAAGCTGCGACCGCCTTCAGCGGGTCAGCTCACCAGTGTTGCGTCCAATGTGATCTCGGCATTCAGCACCTTGGAAACCGGGCACCCTTCCTTGGCCTTCTTGCTCAGTTCGTCGAACTGCGCCTGGCTGGCGCCGGGGATTTTCGCCTTGAGAATCAGCTTCACGGCGGTAATCGCAAATCCGCCATCGACCTGATCCAGGGTGACTTCGGCGTTCGTGTCGATACTCTCGGCCTTTAGCCCGGCGTCGCCAAGGATCATCGAAAAGGCCATGGAAAAGCAGCCGGCGTGGGCCGCGCCGATCAATTCCTCTGGGTTGGTGCCCTTGCCGCCCTCGAATCGAGCCTTGAAACCATAGGGTGCTTCGCGTAACACGCCAGTTTCCGTGGAGATGGAGCCGATACCGGTTTTCAGGTCGCCTTCCCAATGAGCCGATGCTTTCTTGATGATAGCCATGTCTGCCTCCTCAATATCCGGCGCGGGGTTCGCGCCTGGGTGTTTTCCGTTGTCAGGGTTGTGAGGATAGACCGCCCGATAAAGTTCATCCTGTCGATTAGCCGACCGATTTAGTAGGAAAATTCGTCGCAGCTATTGAAACTCGGGTATATGCCCACATTGCATGGAACACACCTTTAGAAACGGCAGGCTTTTGCCCGTAGGAAAAAGCCCGGAACGCCGTTGGAGATCCCGGCCCATGAAACAGCTGTCCGAAGTGAAATTCTCAACCCTCGACCTGGTGCCTGTTCGCGCCGACGGCAACGCCGCCCAGTCCTTGCGCAACTCGCTGGACCTGGCGCAGCACGTGGAGAAATACGGCTATACCCGTTTCTGGGTAGCCGAGCACCACAACATGGATGGCATCGCCAGCTCCGCGACCGCCGTGCTGCTGGGCTATCTGGCCGGGGGCACTTCGACCATCCGTGTCGGCTCCGGCGGGGTGATGCTGCCCAACCATGCGCCGTTGATCATTGCCGAGCAGTTCGGCACGCTGGAAAGCCTCTACCCAGGTCGAATCGACCTCGGGCTGGGGCGTGCGCCAGGTTCCGACCAGATGACCGCCCGGGCGCTGCGTCGCGAGCGCTCTGGCAGCGCTGACGATTTCCCTGAAGACGTGGCCGAACTGATGCGCTATCTCGGCCCGCGTACTCCGGATCAACGCATCATCGCCATGCCAGGCACCGGCACCAACGTGCCGGTGTGGCTGCTGGGTTCGAGTCTGTTCAGTGCGCAATTGGCCGGTGAACGGGGCTTGCCCTATGCATTCGCCTCCCACTTTGCGCCGCGCTATATGCACGAGGCGATACGCATTTACCGCAACCATTTCAAGCCGTCGGCGGTGCTCGACAAGCCATATGTAATGCTCGGCGTGCCACTGGTGGCGGCCGATACGGACGAACAGGCCGATTACCTGGCGACCTCGGTGTATCAGCGGATCCTGGCGTTGATGCGCGGCCAAAGCCTGGTGCAACGTCCGCCAGTGGAAACCATGAACGGTCTCTGGCTGCCCCATGAGAAAGAAGCGGTTGGCGATTTCCTGGGCCTGGCCATGGTTGGCGGTCCGCAGAAGATTCGCGCCAAGCTGGAGGTGCTGATTGAGCAAACCCAGGCCGATGAGCTGATTTTTACCAGTGATCTATATGAGCACGCTGATCGCTTGCACTCCTACGAGTTGCTGGCGCAGGTCATGAAAGGCTGAATGACGCCCATGAAAAAGCCGACGCATTGCGTCGGCTTTGACGTACGCGCGGGATCAGCCGCGCTTGTAGACGATTTCTTTCGTACCGGCCTCACAGGTGCCGACGACTTTTTGTCCTTCAGCCGCTGCGCCTTTATCGACGACTTCCAGCGAATAACCTGACACACCCTTGGCGTCCAGCTTCGCTGCGATTTCGGTTTTCAGCTCTTCGCAGGACTTGCCGGCTGCAAACGCACCGCCGGCAAGGCTCAGCAAACCCAGGGCTACCATCAACTTTTTCATCGCTCGCACTCCTTGGTCGGATCGAATAGGGCAGGTATGGAAAAACATGATGCGCATACCATAGCGCATCGCCATTCCCTATGGCACTCCGCCAGCGTGCAAGTTCACCGCCCCTCAGCTGTTGGCAATCCGGAACCCGACCTTGATGGTCACCTGGAAGTGCGCGGCACGACCGTTTTCGATGTGTCCGCGGGTTTCCGTGACTTCGAACCACTCCAAGTGCTTGAGGCTTTTGCTGGCCTCGGCCAGGGCGTTATTGATGGCGTCTTCAATGCTGGTGGGAGACGAGCCGACCAGTTCGACTTTTTTGTACGTGTGATGATCACTCATGACGTTCTCCTTGGTTGGTCTTTAACAGCCTAGCAGCGAATTTTCGCCTTACGTGTGGCGCCGTTTGCGCTTTGAAGTTCAGATTTACTGCACTTTCAGAAACGACCGCAGTCCCAATTCACACACGCCACTCAACCACTGCAGGAGAGAGCCACCATGGCCAGCAATTCGTTACGTAAAGCCTCGTTGCAAAGCATGGAAGCGGAGATCGAGAGTCTGCTCAAGTCGTTGGAAAGCCTGAAGGACGATGCTTCGGACGAGTCGCGTAAGACCCTCAAATCGCTCAAGGCAAATGCTGAAAACGCGCTGAAACATTCTCGCCATCTGCTGAGCGATGCGTATGAAGAGGTCAAGGTGAAAACCCGTGAAACCGGAATCGCCACACGCGACTACGCGCAGGAACACCCCTGGACCACGGCTGGTGTCGCGGTCGGTGCGCTGGGTTTGCTGGCCGCTTACTTGCTGTGCAAACGCGGTGACTGACTCGGTTGGCTCAGCTCATGCCTGAGCCACTGGGCCAATTGCCCTGCGCGCCCGTCTGCGGCGCGCTTGGGCAGCCACAACGCCAGTCGCGCCGCCGTTTCATCGAAGCCCCACGGTGCGACCAGACGACCGGCGCGCACGTCCTCGGCCACCAGTGGCTCGGGCGCGATCGCCACGCCTAATCCCGCTACGGCGGCCTCCAGCAAATAGTACAGATGCTCGAATCCTTGCCCGAACTTCAGTGCCTGGGGTTCAAGGTGTTTTTGCCGTGCCCAGGTCGGCCAGGCCTGTGGGCGTGACGTGGTATGCAGCAATGGCTCGTCCAATAGCGCACTGGCCGGTGCGGCCTGCAAGCGGGCGAACCCGGCGTAGTGCGGGCTCATCACGGGGCCGATCCGCTCGCTCACCAGTTCGTACACCTGCATGTCCGCCGGCCAGGGTGGTTCGGCGAATACCAGCAAGGCGTCCAGCCCCGGGCGCCGGGGGTCCAGGTCGCCTTCGCCGGCGGACAAATGCAGGCGCAAATCCGGCAGGTCGGCGTTGAGCCTGCCCAGTCGGGGAATAAACCAGCGCGCCAGCAAACTTCCCGAACAGCCCAGAACAAACGGGGCATCTGCCGTACTTTGCGTCAGTTCCGCGCAAACACCGCGCAATCGTTCGAACGCCTCGGCGCTGACATCCCGCAGGCGCAAGCCGGCATCTGTGAGTTTCAGGCCGCGCCCATCCTTGCTGAACAGGCTGACGCCCAGATGCTCTTCCAACACCTTCAATTGTCGGCTGACCGCACCGTGAGTGACGTGCAGCTGTTCAGCCGCCTGGCTTACGCTGTTCAGGCGGGCGGTGGCCTCGAAGGCGCGCAAAGCGTTGAGCGGGGGAAGGTCATGGCTCATGGGATATGTGAGTTTTCCTGACATGTTGTGGCGATCTTATCGGTTTTCAGCGCGGCATGTCAGGGGTAGAGTGACCTTCATTGTCTTTCTACGCATTCGCTTGGAGCGCCCGATGACCCAGTCTACGACCCCCTTCAACCTGCGCAGTGGCCCCGACGCCAACGGCCTGTTTGGTGCGTTCGGTGGCCGCTATGTGGCCGAAACCCTTATGCCGTTGATCCTCGACCTGGCCCGCGAATACGAAGTGGCGAAGGAAGATCCGGCGTTCCTCGAAGAATTGGCCTACTTCCAGCGTGACTATGTCGGACGTCCGAGCCCGCTCTACTTCGCCGAGCGCCTGACCGAATACTGCGGCGGCGCCAAGATCTATCTCAAGCGTGAAGAGCTGAACCACACCGGCGCGCACAAGATCAACAACTGCATCGGCCAGATCCTGTTGGCGCGGCGCATGGGCAAGAAACGCATCATCGCCGAGACCGGTGCCGGCATGCACGGTGTGGCGACCGCCACTGTGGCTGCACGTTTCGGCCTGGATTGCGTGATCTACATGGGCACCACCGACATCGAGCGGCAGCAGGCCAACGTATTCCGCATGAAGCTGCTGGGCGCTGAAGTGATCCCGGTGGTCGCCGGTACCGGCACGCTGAAGGACGCAATGAACGAGGCCCTGCGTGACTGGGTCACCAACGTCGACAGCACGTTCTACCTGATCGGCACCGTGGCGGGCCCGCATCCGTACCCGGCCATGGTGCGCGACTTCCAGGCCGTGATCGGCAAGGAAACCCGCGAGCAGTTGCAAGCCCAGGAAGGTCGCCTGCCGGATAGCCTGGTGGCGTGCATCGGCGGCGGCTCCAACGCCATGGGCTTGTTCCACCCGTTCCTGGACGACAAGAGCGTCGAGATCATCGGCGTCGAGGCCGCGGGCTATGGCATCGAGACCGGTAAGCATGCGGCGAGTTTGAACGGCGGCGTGCCGGGTGTACTGCACGGCAACCGCACCTTCCTGTTGCAGGACGACGACGGTCAGATCATCGACGCCCATTCGATTTCCGCGGGTCTCGACTACCCCGGTATCGGCCCGGAACATGCCTGGTTGCATGACATTGGTCGCGTCCAATACACCTCGGTCACTGACGCCGAAGCCTTGGAAGCCTTTCACAAATGCTGTCGCCTGGAAGGGATCATTCCTGCACTGGAAAGTGCCCATGCCCTGGCGGAAGTGTTCAAACGCGCACCCAACCTGCCGAAAGATCACCTGATGGTGGTCAATCTGTCCGGCCGTGGCGACAAAGACATGCAAACCGTGATGCACCACATGGAACAGTCCCAGCAGGAGAAACACTGATGAGCCGCCTGCAAACCCGTTTTGCCGAACTCAAGGAACAGAACCGCGCCGCCCTGGTGACTTTCGTCACGGCTGGCGATCCGGACTACGATACCTCGTTGGCGATTCTCAAAGGCCTGCCGGCTGCCGGTGCCGACGTGATCGAGTTGGGCATGCCGTTCACCGACCCGATGGCCGACGGCCCGGCGATCCAGTTGGCGAACATCCGCGCCCTGGGGGCCCAGCAGAACCTGGCGAAAACCCTGCAAATGGTTCGTGAGTTCCGTAAGGACAATACCGATACACCACTGGTGCTGATGGGGTACTTCAACCCGATCCACCGCTATGGCGTGCAGCGTTTCATTGGTGAGGCGCTGGACTCTGGTGTGGATGGCCTGATCGTTGTGGACATGCCGCCCGAGCACAACAGTGAACTGTGCGAACCGGCCCAGGCTGCCGGCCTGGACTTCATCCGCCTGACCACTCCCACCACCGACGACGTGCGTTTGCCGACTGTGCTCAATGGCAGTTCGGGTTTCGTGTATTACGTATCGGTGGCGGGCGTGACCGGTGCCGGCGCCGCGACGCTGGAGCATGTGGAAGAAGCTGTTGCGCGCTTGCGTCGCCATACCGATCTGCCGATCAGCATTGGTTTCGGTATTCGTACGCCGGAGCAGGCTGCGTCCATCGCGCGATTGGCTGATGGGGTGGTGGTGGGCTCGGCGCTGATCGACCATATCGCCAAGGCCGAAACGTCGGAACAGGCGATTGATGGCGTGTTGAGTTTGTGTGCTGCCCTGGCTGATGGGGTGCGCAAGGCGCGTCTTGGCTGATTTTGATTCGACTCGCAGCCACGAAAAAGGGGTTCAGAACCAAGTTCTGAACCCCTTTTTAATTTATGGTTTTAGAGCTGCTCTTGTGGCGAGGGAGCTTGCTCCCGCTCGGCTGCGAAGCAGCCGTAAACCAGCCAATGCGGTCTCTCTGAAAAATTGCGCGAGCCTGTTTGGGGCCGCTTCGCGGCCCAGCGGGAGCAAGCTCCCTCGCCACAATGGCGGAACAGGGGATCAAGGCAACTCCAACCCGCCCCCGGCCTTGTGCAGCTTGCGCAAATGCTCGCCGATCTCTTTCACATTAGCCTCGCTCGCGGCAATTTCAGCAGCGCGGCTCGGCTCAAGCAAAGCCCTGACTTCCTTGTCCAGATCGCCTGTCAGTGTTTGCAGCTGTTTCTGACGCAGGCTGCTTTCCGACTCCAGTCGTTGCCACTCGCTGGGTTGTGGCAACCCATAGCCGCTGCTACCCAACAACTCGGCGGGACGGCTCAGGAAGCCGCTGTTGGCAAGGATCTGCTGTAGCGTCGCGTTAGCCCTTTCCATACCGCCATTCTGCAATTCACGGGCTCCAAGGTAACGCTGCTTGACTTCGTCCTGTGCCAACAACAGTTGCCGCCGATAACTGGCCTGTTCCAGCAGCAACAACGCCGCGCTGGTGCGCAGGTCGGCCTGTTCGAACCAGACGCGGCGTTCAGCGGCGTCCAGGGCCAGCCAGTCTTCCACCGTTTGCTGCTTGATTGGCAGATACTTCTTCAGCACCTCGAACATCGCCTGGTACCGCTCGCGGAAGGAGTCGAAGCGGTAGCCCAGGCGCAAGGCTTCCTTGGGATCATCCAGCACGCTGGTGTCCGCCAGGCCCCGGCCCTTGAGCACTTCCAGCAGGCCGTTGGGCATGATGCTGTCCAGGCCCTTGAGCTGCTCGTTATTGCTGCCGCTGCGCAGCAGTTTCAAGCTTTCCACGGCGCAGTTGTTGGACAGGAAGTAATAGTTGCCGTCGTAGCTCCAATGCATTTCGGCAGCGTGTTCGACCGTTTCTTCGATCTCGGTGCGCGACAGGTTCAGCGGCACCGATGCCAGGCTGCGCAGTTCGGTCTTGGTGTATTCATCGATCACCTGGGCCAACGGCAATACGAACAGGCGCGATGGGTATTTGCCGACCAGTCCATCCCAACTCGACAACTGCACATCGCCCACGAAAGCGCGGTATGACAGCACCAGGTGTTGGTCCAGATCCAGTCGACAGTCCGGACCCCGTGGGCGCCCCGGTGCGCAGATCACCAGCCGGAGCATGCTGTGGCCCCAGCGGCTCACCCAGTTCTGATTGGCTTCGGCCAGCAGGTAATCAATGGCATAGACTCGCTCTGGATCGACCTTGCCCAGTGGTGTCTTGGCGAAGTCGTTTCCGGCGTTGAGGAAGGCAAATGATTTGGCGCAGGTATCCTTGGCGGCGGGTGCCCAACCGAAGTGCTCCTGATAATAGCGATACAGGGCGGGGCGGCGGCAAGCATAGCTGGGGTCAAGGAGAAAGTACTCCATGTTGACCGCGACGAATTCCTTGGGGCTGCTCGTTTCGTAGAGGTCCGGGCTGCGGGCGACCTGGCGGTTGTGTTGTTCCCGTTCACCACGACGGCCAACGTATTGCGGCCAGCCGGCGAGGTCCAGCAAGCGCGGATCATCGCTGAGGGTGAAACGGCGGTCGTTCTGGCCCCGGCACTCATCCGGCAGGCCGATGAGCCCGGCACTGCTGTTACGCCGGGTACAGCGCTGGATCAGCGCGCGCTCGGCGTCTGGCCATAGGCGCGAGCGGTCATAAATGTGAGTCAGTTCGTGCAGGACCGTGGCGAGCATTTCCCGTCGCACGGTGCCGTGGGGGCGATGGGTTTTCTGCGTCGCGGCGCTGCCGTCGACAAGGCCGTCGAGCAGGTTGCTATTGAGGTCCAGCTGCGACACCAACGAGGCCTGACCGTAAGCGTTGGTGGGCATCTGGTCAGTCCAGCCGACATCGATGCGTCGGTCCAGGCGCTCGATGAAGCGCGGCGGCAACGCCTGCATGGCTTCATCGAGCAGCGCCTGGCTGGCCTGCTGTTGAGCCGGGCTCAGTCCGTTGGCGTTGAGGTGCAGTTGCAAGCCGGCCTGGGCCATGCTGCCCGTGAGCAGCAAGACCCCGGCCGCCAGCCAGGCGGCGAACCGCCTCACAATGCGAGGATGGCTTCGGCGAGAACCTGGTCACTGGCGTCGCGGGCTTCCGGCACGCGGGTGCGCAAGGTGTCGAAGGCGGCCTCGAGATGAGCACCACGAATTTCACCATTGCTGGCGACAAAACTGGCCGCATCGTCATGGGCTTCGCGGACGATTTTCGAATCACGGATGGAAGTGGTGGTATCGGAAGTGAAATCAATCGTGCGCTGGGAAGCGCGGACGATGATGTTACTGGTGGCTACCAGGGTATGTGCCTGGGCCACATCGGCCAATACCAGCAGGCCTAGGGCGGCAGCAATCAGCGGGCTACGCATGGAACGACTCCGGAAAAATAAGGATAACTATTGGACGAGAATTGCCTGTGCCAGTTCAAGGTCGCTGACGTGAAGTTTTGGCTGGGTCCGGCGCAGGTAATCCAGGGCCGATTCCAGCTGTGCACCTCGCAACTGCCCGTCGCTGGCGATGAACGCCGCAGCGTCATCGTGTGCGGCAACGATCAGTTTATGGTCGAAGGGCGCGGAGGTCACCATGCTGGTGGCATAGCCGCTGACCACCACTTGCTGGGTGGACACATCGAAAGCATGGGCTGGAACAGACCAGCAGAACACTGCGAAGAAAGACGCGATGAACAGATCTGAGTAAAAACGCATGGGACTCGACGGTTGATGGCGAGCTTGAAGGCTAGCGCAAACCTGCGGGCCAGAGCCAGCGCTGAAACATCGGAACACCATTTGGTGCCCGATGTTTCATGTTGCATCAGATCACCAGGATGGCTTGGGCCAGCTGCGCATCGGTGGCGTTGAGCTGTGGTGCCTGCTGGCGGATGTAATCCAGGGCGCTTTCCAGTTTCACGCCACGGATGGCACCTTCGCTGGCCACGAAGCTGGCGGCGTCATCGCGGGCGGCTTGAACGATCTTGTTGTCCCGCAGTGACGAAGTTGCATCGGAAGTCACATCAGACGTGGCCTTGAGTGCGCCAACGATGGAGTCAGTGGTGACGATAAAGCTGCTGGCGTTGGAGTGGGTGGCTACGGCCAACAGGGCAACTGCGCTGAGCAGGCGAAGACGAATCATGATGAAACTCCTTGGATAATGAGGTAATGCCGGTGCGTGTAGCTGGAAGAGCAGACGCATGCTCGACTCGCTTCGCCACGTTCGCATCGATATTAGGACAGAACGCAGTGGCTGACAGCCCTTTGCGACCGTCACTGGCAGCATGATGCTCGCATTAGGCGCTATGGCTCAAGAAAACTGTACTGGTATTGAGTTAGACGTTTTAAAACTGTTATGCCTCTCCAGTTTTCCCGAAAAATCGGCCTCGGAAACGACAAGACCCGTCGCGGTTTCCCGCGACGGGTCTTGTTTGTTCAATTCGGTGCTGGCGGTGGACCCGGTGGGTCAGGGCCAGCGACGCTGAGTTAGCGCCAGAACGGCTTGCTCAGCTCTTCGTAGCGTTGTGCTTCGCTGATACCGGCGTCAGCCAGCAGGCGCGAATCCAGACGAGCCAGTTGGTGACGGCTGGCAATGCGGCGCTGCCACAACATCAGGTTGGCAATAACGCGAAGAGGCAAGGAAGCCTGGTTTTTTTCAGCTTTGTCTTCGAAAAACAGCTCGGAACTGAGTGTACGTTCCATGGTTGACATCCTTCCGCTTGTGGCGGGATTAGGTAGTGGTTTACTGGTGCCCATGATCCTCTCGTTTGGCCAGTCTCTCTAGATACAGTTCACCTGTATTGTGAGGGACCAGTTAACTGTTAAAGAGCGGTGTACTGGTCGATATTGAGGCAACTGTACCTATCTGCTCAATATTGGTGCGTTTTTCATCGTTTCCGGAGGTTTTGTGGGAAAAGACTGTAAGGAAACACCGGTACAGCAGTACAGTTTTTGTAAGATTGGGCCCGGATGATGAGCTTCAGTCAAAACTGTATTTGCGATAGCGGTGTTCCAGCTGTATCAGACTGCCAACATCCGCCCGGTTTCTTCGAGGTTCAAGTGCCAACTTAGTGCATCGCGCAGGATATGCGGGGTATGCCCACCCAAGGCGCATGCAGCTTGGAAGTATTCATTCAGCGCTTGGCGGTAGGATGGATGCACGCAGTTGTCGATGATTACTCGCGCCCGCTCCCTTGGCGCCAGGCCACGCAGGTCGGCCAGGCCGATTTCGGTCACGAGGATGTCGACATCATGCTCGGTATGGTCCACATGGCTCACCATCGGCACGACACTGGAAATGGCACCGCCCTTGGCAATCGACTTGGTAACGAAAATCGCCAAGTGGGCATTGCGGGCGAAATCCCCCGAGCCGCCAATGCCATTCATCATCCGAGTGCCACAGATATGCGTGGAATTGACGTTGCCGTATATGTCGAACTCCAGCGCGGTGTTGATACCGATGATGCCGAGGCGGCGTACGACCTCGGGATGGTTGGAGATTTCCTGCGGGCGCAGGACCAATTTGTCCTTGTACCTTTCCAGGTTGCCGAACACATCGGCGTTGCGTCGACTCGACAGCGTGATAGAGCTGCCGGAGGCGAAGCTCAGCTTGCCGGCGTCGATCAAGTCAAATGTCGAGTCCTGCAGGACCTCGGAATACATGGTCAGGTCTTCGAACGGGGAATCGATCAGCCCGCACATCACGGCGTTGGCGATGTTGCCAATCCCCGCCTGCAACGGCCCGAGCTTATTGGTCATGCGTCCGGCTGAAACTTCCTGCTTGAAGAAATCGATCAGGTGATCGGCGATGGCCTGGGTGTCGCTGTCCGGTGGCGCGACGGTCGAAGGCGAGTCTCCTTGGTGGGTGATGACAATGGCAGCAATTTTTTCCGGCGGGATCGGGATAGCGGGGCTGCCAATACGATCGTCGACTTTCACCAGCGGGATCGGAGTGCGGGTTGGGCGATAGGTCGGAATATAAATGTCGTGCAGCCCTTCCAGATTCGGGTTGTGGGCCAGGTTGATCTCGATGATCACTTGCCGGGCGAAAATGGCGAAGCTGGCCGAGTTACCCACCGATGTGGTCGGTACAATATGCCCTTGCTCGGTAATGGCCACCGCTTCGATCACGGCAATATCGGGCAGCTTGAGCTGGCCATTGCGCAGTTGTTCGACGGTTTCCGAGAGGTGCTGGTCGATGAACATCACCTCGCCTGCGTTGATCGCCTTGCGCAACGTGCTGTCGACCTGGAACGGCATGCGTCGTGCCAGCACACCGGCTTCGGTGAGCTCCTTGTCGAGGTCGTTGCCCAGGCTTGCTCCGGTCATCAGGCTGATTTTCAGCGGGGTGAGCTTGGCGCGTTCAGCCAGGGCGTGGGGTACGGCTTTCGCTTCTCCGGCGCGGGTAAAGCCGCTCATGCCGACGGTCATGCCGTCCTGAATCAACAAGGCTGCTTCGGCAGCGCTCATCACTTTATTCAACAAAGAGGGCAAGCGAATGCGGTCACGGTACATGGAGGATTATCTCGGGCTGGAAGCAAGATGCGCAGTCTAGTGAATTCGCGCTGTGCCCGACCCGCTACAAAGGTCGCATTTAAGGCCTCTATTACGGGCGTTTCAGGCAAAACATTATTACCGGATCGGTAACGTTCGGCCTTGATACAAATCAAAACGCCCCGACAAGTCGGGGCGTTAGTAGTGAAGCAGCGAGCGTTATTCCACCGCTTTGACCATGTCCTCGATGACCTTCTTGGCGTCACCGAACACCATCATGGTTTTGTCCAGATAGAACAGCTCGTTGTCCAGGCCGGCATAACCACTGGCCATCGAGCGCTTGTTGACGATGATGGTCTTGGCCTTGAACGCTTCGAGGATCGGCATGCCGGCAATCGGCGACTTCGGATCGTTCTTCGCCGCCGGGTTGACCACGTCGTTGGCGCCGAGCACCAGCACCACGTCGGCCTGGCCGAACTCGGAGTTGATGTCTTCCATCTCGAACACCTGGTCGTAAGGCACTTCAGCCTCGGCCAACAGGACGTTCATATGCCCAGGCATACGACCGGCCACCGGGTGGATCGCGTATTTGACGGTCACGCCGTGGTGGGTCAGCTTCTCGGTCAGCTCTTTCAGCGCGTGCTGCGCCCGCGCTACCGCCAGGCCGTAGCCCGGCACGATAATCACTGTGTCGGCGTTGGTCAGCAGGAAGGTCGCGTCGTCAGCCGAACCGGATTTCACCGGGCGGGCTTCTTTGGAGCCTGCTGGGCCAGCCGCATCCGCCGTGTTGCCGAAACCGCCGAGCAGCACGTTGAAGAACGAACGGTTCATCGCCTTGCACATGATGTACGAGAGGATCGCACCGCTCGAACCCACCAGCGAACCGGCAATGATCAGCATCGAGTTGTTCAGCGAGAAGCCGATACCCGCTGCGGCCCAACCGGAATAACTGTTGAGCATCGAGACCACTACCGGCATGTCCGCACCGCCGATCGGGATGATGATCAACACGCCCAATACAAAGGCCAGGGCCAGCATCAGGGCGAATGCGCCGAGATTGCCGGTGAACATGAAGGTCAGGCCCAGGCCTAGCGTTGCCAGGCCCAGGATCAGGTTGAGCTTGTGCTGGCCGCCAAACTGTACCGGTGCGCCCTGGAACAGGCGGAACTTGTACTTGCCCGAGAGTTTGCCGAAAGCGATCACCGAACCGGAGAAGGTAATTGCACCGATGGCTGCACCGAGGAACAGCTCCAGGCGGTTACCGGCCGGAATCGAATCGCCCAATTGCTTGACGATGCCCAGCGATTGCGGCTCGACGACCGCCGCGATGGCAATGAACACCGCCGCCAGGCCGATCATGCTGTGCATGAACGCCACCAGCTCCGGCATCTTGGTCATCTCGACGCGCTTGGCCATGATCGAACCGGCGGTGCCGCCAATCAGCAGACCGACGATGACATAGCCAATGCCGGCAGTGGCCAGCTCAGCCCCCAGCTTATAAATGAGGCCCACGGTGGTAAGCACCGCCAACGCCATGCCGAGCATGCCGAACAGGTTGCCACGTCGCGAGGTGGTGGGATGGGACAGGCCTTTGAGGGCCTGGATGAAACAGATCGACGCGATCAGGTAGAGCGTCGTTACCAGGTTCATGCTCATTACTTGGGCGCCTCTTCTTTTACGGCTTTCGGGGCTTTTTTCTTGAACATCTCAAGCATGCGGCGTGTTACCAGGAAGCCACCGAATACGTTCACCGCAGCCAGGGCTACGGCGAGAGTGCCCATGGTCTTGCCCAGCGGCGTCACGGTCAGCGCGGCGGCAAGCATGGCGCCGACGATCACGATCGCCGAAATGGCATTGGTTACCGCCATCAACGGTGTGTGCAGCGCAGGCGTTACGTTCCAGACCACGTGGTAACCGACATAAATCGCCAGCACGAAGATGATCAGGTTGTAGATACCGGGGGAGATAAGCTCTTCCATTGTCTGAATCCCTGCTTAGGCGTTTTTGCGGATGACTTGGCCGTCGCGGCACATCAGGCACGCGGCGACGATGTCGTCTTCCAGGTTCACGTCGAACTGACCTTCCTTGGTGAAGACCAGCTTCAGGAAGTCCAGCAGGTTACGGGCGTACAGCGCCGAAGCATCGGCCGCGACTTCACCGGCCAGGTTGGTCGGGCCGACGATGGTGACGCCGTTCTCGACAACCACCTGATCGGCCACGGTCAACGGGCAGTTGCCGCCCTGGGCTGCCGCGAGGTCGATGACCACCGAGCCAGGTTTCATCTGCGCGACGGTTTCGGCGCTCAGCAAGGTCGGTGCCTTGCGGCCCGGAATCAAGGCGGTGGTGATGACGATGTCAGCCTGCTTGGCGCGCTCGTGCACGGCTTGGGCCTGGCGCTGCATCCAGCTGGCAGGCATGGGCCGGGCGTAACCGCCGACGCCGACGGCGCATTCACGCTCTTCGTCGGTTTCGTAAGGCACGTCGACGAACTTGGCGCCGAGGGATTCGATTTGTTCCTTGACCGCCGGTCGCACATCCGAAGCCTCGATCACAGCGCCCAGGCGCTTGGCCGTGGCAATCGCCTGCAGCCCGGCCACACCGGCCCCGAGAATCAGCACGCGCGCCGCTTTCACGGTACCTGCGGCGGTCATCAGCATCGGCATGAAGCGCGGGTAGTAGTGGGCGGCCAGCAGCACGGCCTTGTAGCCGGCAATGTTCGCTTGAGACGACAGCACATCCAGGCTCTGGGCACGGGAGGTCCGTGGCGCGGCCTCGAGGGCGAAAGCGGTAATGCCGCGTTCGGCCAGCTTGGAGATGGTTTCGTTGTTGAACGGATTGAGCATGCCCACCAGAACGGTGCCGCTCTTTATCAGCGTCAGTTCGCTGTCGCTGGGGGCGACTACCTTGAGGATCAGTTCGGCCCCGAATGCATCACTGGCACTGCCAATGGTTGCGCCCGCTGCCTCATAGGCACTGTCGATAACGCTGGCCTTGATGCCGGCGCCGCTTTGAACAGTGACCTTATGGCCTTGGCCGATCAGCTTCTTGATGGTTTCCGGGGTAGCAGCAACCCGTGTTTCACCCGTTTGGGTTTCGAGGGGAACACCAATGTGCACGTCAAATCTCCTGCGTGATCTTATTGAGTAAACCCAGGCACTTCGGATGGTGCGGCTGGGGCGGCCGATCAGCACGATCCCGCCAAACCAGGCGGGGCGCGGCATTTTGCAGGCGAAAATTCAGCCCTTCAAGGGATTATGACGGGTGACGGAAAATTAACTACAAGTCACCCTGTGACCGAATGTCGCAATTATCGATCGGCATCCCTTGTAGGCCGTGCTTTCCAAGGATTCAGGTTCAAATTGACAATTTTTCCCATCGGCCAGATGAATAAGGCCTGATGCGTTGCGTGATATGGCTCAAAGCCATGTATTTAAACGCTTTGGAGACTACTTCAGGGGCTGCGTAACAGATTGACTGGATGCGACATAAACTTATATCTGTAGCGACTTATGTTAGTTGACTACCTAATCATGTTTTGCTTTTTTCTTTATTAATCAATGTGATAGTTGCTTGCCTGTTTCACGAGCCAATCACGAAAAGCACGAAGAGAGGCAGATTCGGCCTTTCGTTCCGGAATCATCAGGTAGTAGGCCTTGATGCTCGACAGCGCGTTGGGGTTGGCAACGACCAATCGTTTCTCTGCCAACTCGCGCTGAATCAAAAAGGGCGGAATCAGCGCAATGCCCATGTCGTGCATGGCCGCTTGGGCAAGCATGGAGAATAGTTCATAACGCGGGCCTGTCAGGTCTCGCGCAATATTCAGGTTCTGGGCGTTGAACCACTGGCGCCACGCATACGGGCGAGTGGTCTGCTGGAGCAAGGGCAGCTCGGCGATGGCCTGCGGCGTCAGGCTCTTCTGGTCACCCAGTAGGGTGGGGCTGCATACCGGCATCGGATTTTCGCCCATCAGCTTGTGGGATTCGGTGCCGGACCAGTCCGCATCACCAAAATAGATGGCGGCATCAAACTCTGTGTCCGCAAAGAGAAAAGGACGTGTGCGGTTGGTCAGGTTGACGGTGACTTCCGGATGCTGATGCTGGAAATCCTTGAGACGGGGCAGTAGCCATTGAGTGCCGAAGGTCGGAACCACGGCCAGCTCGATCACGTTCGCACCGGTGTGCCCCATCACTGAAAGAGCATCGCGCTCGACGGCATCCAGTTGGGTGGCAACTCGACGACTGTAGGAAATGCCTGCTTCAGTCAGCTTGACGCCTCGGCGTGAGCGTCGGAAAAGCTCCACGCTGAGGAAGTCCTCCAAGCTGGCGATCTGTCGGCAGATTGCGCCCTGCGTAAGAGAAAGTTCTTGCGCCGCCTTGGTGAAGCTTTCATGGCGCGCAGCGGCCTCGAAACTGACCAGGGCGGTGGTGCTGGGAATTTTACGGCGCATGTACGCAAGCCTCACTCAATATCGGCATAAACGGGGTTTATGGCGTTTACGAAGTGAGAAATTAGCACAACATAGTGCGTAATCCTCGTTTGCCCTTGTAGGAAAGCGCGCCTAGGATCAATCCACGATTTTCATTTAATTGGCGAGGACTCTTTCATGGCCGGTAAAGCGAGCTTCAACTGGATCGATCCATTGTTGCTGGATCAGCAGCTCACCGAAGAAGAACGCATGATCCGCGACACTGCCGAGCAATTCGCTCAGCAGAAGCTTGCGCCGCGGGTGCTGGAAGCGTTCCGTCATGAGAAAACCGACCCGGCGATTTTTCGCGAGATGGGTGAAGTAGGCCTGCTGGGGGCAACCATTCCTGAGCAGTACGGCGGCAGTGGACTGAACTACGTCAGCTATGGCCTGATCGCTCGCGAGGTAGAGCGCGTCGATTCCGGTTATCGCTCGATGATGAGTGTGCAGTCCTCGCTGGTGATGGTGCCGATCAATGAATTCGGTACTGAGGCGCAAAAACAGAAGTATCTGCCGAAACTGGCGTCGGGTGAGTGGATCGGCTGCTTTGGTCTGACCGAGCCGAACCATGGTTCCGACCCGGGCGCGATGATTACTCGTGCGCGCAAGGTGGAAGGTGGCTACAGCCTGACGGGTAGCAAAATGTGGATCACCAACAGTCCGATCGCAGACGTCTTTGTTGTCTGGGGCAAGGACGACGCCGGCGATATCCGCGGCTTCGTTCTCGAAAAGGGCTGGAAGGGCCTGAGTGCGCCGGCTATTCATGGCAAGGTTGGGCTGCGCGCTTCGATCACTGGTGAAATTGTCATGGATAACGTATTCGTGCCGGAAGAGAACATTTTCCCCGATGTCCGTGGCCTGAAAGGTCCGTTTACTTGTCTGAATTCGGCGCGCTACGGCATCTCCTGGGGCGCCTTGGGGGCGGCTGAATTCTGCTGGCATACCGCTCGCCAGTACACGCTGGACCGCCAGCAGTTTGGTCGCCCGTTGGCTGCGAATCAGTTGATCCAGAAGAAGCTGGCCGACATGCAGACCGAAATCACGCTGGCCCTGCAGGGATGCCTGCGTCTGGGGCGTATGAAAGATGAAGGCACTGCGGCGGTCGAGATCACTTCGATCATGAAGCGCAACTCCTGCGGCAAGTCCTTGGATATTGCTCGTATGGCGCGGGACATGCTGGGCGGCAACGGTATCTCCGATGAGTTCGGCATCGCTCGTCATCTCGTGAACCTGGAGGTCGTAAACACCTACGAAGGCACGCACGACGTTCATGCGTTGATCCTGGGGCGTGCGCAAACCGGTATCCAGGCGTTCTATTAATAGGAGAACGCTCATGGGCGCGCTTTCGCATCTGCGGGTATTGGATTTATCGAGGGTCTTGGCCGGGCCGTGGGCCGGACAGATCCTGGCGGACCTGGGGGCGGATGTCATCAAGGTCGAGCGTCCCGGCAATGGCGACGACACACGTGCCTGGGGGCCGCCCTTCCTGAAGGATTCCCGAGGCGAGAACACGACCGAGGCTGCTTATTATCTGTCGGCCAATCGCAACAAGCAGTCGGTGACCATCGACTTCACGCGCCCGGAGGGGCAGCGGCTGGTGCGAGAGCTGGCGGCCAAGTCCGATATCCTGATCGAAAACTTCAAGGTGGGCGGGCTGGCGGCTTATGGTCTGGACTATGAGTCGCTGAAGGCGATCAATCCGCAATTGATCTATTGCTCGATAACCGGGTTTGGCCAGACCGGCCCTTACGCCAAGCGCGCCGGGTATGACTTCATGATTCAGGGGCTGGGGGGCTTGATGAGCCTGACTGGCCGCCCTGAGGGTGATGAGGGCGCGGGGCCGGTGAAGGTAGGGGTTGCGCTGACGGATATCCTCACGGGGCTGTATTCGACTGCTGCTATTTTGGCGGCGCTGGCTCATCGTGATCATGCCGGCGGCGGGCAGCACATCGATATGGCCTTGCTGGATGTTCAAGTGGCTTGCCTGGCCAATCAGGCGATGAATTACCTGACTACGGGCAACGCGCCGAAGCGACTGGGCAATGCTCATCCGAACATCGTGCCTTATCAGGATTTTCCTACGGCCGATGGCGATTTTATCCTTACGGTAGGTAATGACGGCCAGTTCCGAAAATTCGCTGAGGTGGCTGGTCAGCCGCAGTGGGCTGATGATCCGCGTTTTGCCACAAACAAGTTGCGGGTGGCGAATCGGGCGGTGTTGATTCCGTTGATTCGCCAGGCGACGGTGTTCAAGACCACTGCCGAATGGGTGGCTCAGTTGGAACAGGCGGGTGTGCCGTGCGGGCCAATCAACGACCTTGCCCAGGTATTTGCCGATCCTCAGGTGCAGGCGCGTGGATTGGCAATGGAGTTGCCTCACCTTCTAGCCGGTCGCGTGCCGCAGGTGGCTAGTCCGATTCGACTGTCCGAGACACCGGTGGAATATCGCAATGCGCCCCCTTTATTAGGGGAGCATACGCTGGAGGTACTGCAGCGAGTCTTGGGGCTGGACGAAGCGGCGGTGGCGGCGTTCAAAGAGGCGGGAGTGCTTTGAGTCTTCTCTTCTATATAGGTGGAGGTTTTAAAGGAAGAAAGCAGCGGGTTGGCCGGTGCTGCGCAACTTATTGATAGAAAAGCGAAATTAATGGTTGACGGCAAATTCTGGACGTCTATAATTCGCCCCACTTCCGGCGCAGTCGAAACGGAAAACTCCTTGAGATTCAATGTGTTAAGTAGGTTTCGAAGGGGGCAGGCTTCAGGTCATCGAAGCCAGGAAGTAGCTGATAAGGCAGTGTGGGTTTGGCCTTTTCAGCGGTTCGATCTTCTCGGTCGAAAGCGGTGAAAAAGAGGTGTTGACAGCAGCGAGTAACGCTGTAGAATTCGCCTCCCGCTAACGAGAGATCGGA